>Ga0209648_10000008_pt1 | contig 104071 bp, 90 predicted proteins | sample GraSoi2013_115cm_FD_185830 | JGI IMG/M metagenome (GOLD analysis project Ga0209648, IMG submission 185830) | Grasslands soil microbial communities from the Angelo Coastal Reserve, California, USA - Sample 9_17_2013_115cm (SPAdes) (version 2) | ecosystem: Environmental > Terrestrial > Soil >... | reverse complement strand
TCAACGCTTCAGCCCATCCCTTGCGGCATGCGCCGCATGACTCGAGGTCAGCGTGGTTCGCTACTCCTTCACTGTGTGACTCTTTCATTCACTACGCTATGCCGGTCTCCCGGCGCTTTCGGCTATTCTCACGCGCCCCTGGCGGGGCTAGAGCACGCGGTCACGGCACCTGGCTTTACCTGAGCTAAGGGCTAATGGCTAAGAGCCAATGGCTGCTTTCACGATGCCAACCGCTTGATGCTGACAATCGCCGCATCGGCTTCGTAGCCCTCGTCTTTGAGGGCTTCTTGCGCCGCGGTCCGTAGCGCCGGCTCCTCGGCGTTCTTCCCCAGCGTGAAGTAACGGCGGATCACCTCTTCACCCGCTTGGATTCGGATCACCCACTTCGATTTGGTAGCGTCCCAGGAGACTTCGACCTGATCTGCGCGCATTGTTTCCTCCTGTCTGCACGTGTGTCTAAGATTCCATCATCTTCAAGCTCGGGCTGATCGTAAGTTTGGCTTCGGTGGCCTTCTGCACTTGCTCCGCGGTCAAGCCCGGCGCGACTTCTTCCAGCACCAATCCCTTCGGCGTAACACTGATGCAAGCCATCTCGGTCACAATCGTGTTGACGACTTTCATTCCCGTGAGCGGCAGCGTGCATTTTTTCAAGATCTTAGGCGCTCCCTCTTTGTTGGTGTGCTCCATGGCGATAATCACGCGCCGCGCTCCGGCCACCAGATCCATGGCGCCGCCCATGCCCTTGACCATCTTGCCCGGGATCATCCAGTTGGCCAAGTTGCCTTCTTCATCGACTTCCATGGCGCCGAGCACGCTCAGATCGATGTGCCCCCCGCGGATCATAGCAAACGACTCTGCGCTGGAAAAATATGCGGTGCCCGGGATCTCGGTGACCGTTTCTTTACCGGCGTTGATCAGGTCCGGGTCCTCCTCGCCCTCGAAGGGAAATGGTCCCACGCCGAGCATGCCATTCTCGCTCTGCAAAACAACTTCGACGCCGGCGGGAACGTAGTTCGCGACCAGAGTCGGCATGCCGATGCCAAGATTTACGTAAAAACCATCGCGCAGCTCTCGGGCAATACGCTTCACGATGCGCTCGCGCTTCTCCTGATCCTTTTGCCTTTCGAGCTTGACCGGTAGGGTAGCCATATTCATCCTTCTTCCATAATCGCGTCTCCGACCTTGATCGCACCCGCACACAAGATTTCAGCCCGCAGTCCGCCGCGGTGCCGGAGTGCTTTGATCATCTGTTTGCCCGTCAGCTTTTCGAGATGCCCGCAAGGCTCACAGAGTTTGAGGCCACGCAGCCGCACTTCGCCGATACGGAACTCTCGCCCGACGAGGTGGTTCAAAGCCACGTTGCGAGTCAGCACGTTGCGTCGCGAGTCCCCGGCCCTGATTTCAAGACCGTAGTCGCGGGCCGCAGCGTCCAATGCTTCCGATTCAATCAGAGTTAGTTGATTGGTCGGAGATTTCTCGGAAAATGTTCCGGCTTCCCGATAGTAGCGGTCGCCTTCCAGGCCATGCCCGGCCACTCCCCGGACCTCAGAAACTGAAATCATCGGCTGCCGGGCTTCGGGGCCAATGAAGATCGCCGCCACCACGCCGCAGCGGCCGCCGGCGCTCTTCAGAAACTCGCGTCTCGATTCGAACTCCTTACAATCGTCCTGTACGCTCATCCAACCATCCAGTGGGTGCTGCGCAGAACTCAAGACCGCTTTCGAACAGTCCGTTTTTCGATCTTTTTGTCCTTGACCCTGGCCAGCACGATTCTCTTCACATAAACGCTGGGAACATGCACGCCGTCAGGATCCAGCTGGCCCGGCTCCACGATCTCTTCGACCTCAGCAATCGTCACATGCGCGGCGGTGGCCATCACCGGATTGAAGTTACGTGCGGTCTTGCGAAACACCAGATTCCCCCAACGATCCGCCTTCCAAGCTTTGATGAGAGCGAAGTCGGCTTTGAGCGCGCGCTCCATCACATGGGGGCGGCCGTTGAACTCGCGCACCTCCTTACCCTCGGCTACGATAGTTCCTGCGCCGGTCGGAGTAAAGAATGCAGGAATGCCGGCGCCGCCAGCACGAATTCTTTCAGCCAGCGTGCCCTGCGGATTTAATTCAAGCTCGACTTTGCCGCTCAGGACCATCTGTTCGAACACTTTGTTTTCGCCGACGTAGGAACCGATATGCTTCTTGATCTGCCCGTTGTAAAGAAGCTTGCCCAACCCGTACTCATCGACACCGGCGTTGTTGGAGATCGTGGTGAGACCGGTCACGCCTTTGCGCACCAGCGCCTCAATCAAATCCTCCGGTATGCCGCACAGTCCGAATCCGCCGACCATGAGCACGGCGCCATCTTGAATATCGCGAACCGCTTCGTCGGCACTGGACACGACTTTGTTCATAAACACACGATTCTAACAGGCGGATGAGACCCTGCCACTCCTCAAGTGTGCGACGTCAGCTCGGGCAAAACCCTCCAACACGGAGGAAAGGAGGCAAAGGGAGTGAAATGCCCTCAAGCATGTGATTGGTCTCAACCACGTCCAGACTTGATATCTCCGCGCGCAGTAGAGTCTTGCCCGGACGATTTTGGCCGACGCGCCAATTCGTGGTCTAGTTTCGCGACGAACCGCATGAGTGCCTTGGGATTACGAAAGACATAGAGATCCGCATTGGGTCCGTCCCTAGCGATCACTTCCATAAGAAGCGGTAGGCTTTCGCGGCGATACGCAAACAGCCAATGCCAGAAATCGGCACGCTCACGCGATCGCCGTATTGCCTGCCAAGCACAACGAACAAGCGAGAAGTCCAAAAAAATGATCGTGTCCGCCGCACGAAGCCGGATCTCGACAGCGTCATAAGGCCCTAGGTCGCCGTCCATGATCCATCCATCTTTTGCGACAAGTTGCCGTTGGACTACTGCCCACTCGTCGCGAGGGGTTGCGACAAGACCTGGTCGCCAGAAGAGCTTGTCCAGCTCTATCACGGGGAGACCCGTAATCTCTCCCAGACGCACCGCGAGCGTCGATTTGCCTGACGCTCCACGACCTAGGACAACCACACGCTTCATACTATTGGGCCGGCGCTTCGGAGCATGTCTCGGAGCATGTCAAAGACAGCACAAAGAATTTCTGGGCAGTACGTTTCAAACAGCAGCGCCGCCAATTCCCTCAACCAAATGCCTGAGCAATCGCTTCCCTTCCGGCCAGTCGCCCAACCCGGAATCGCCGTTGATGTGGCCGGCCGCGCCGATATCCACCAGACGGCTTCCCCAATTGTGCGCCAACTCGCGCGCGCGATCGATAGAACAGAAGGGATCGTTCCTGCTGGCCACAACGATGGAAGGGAATGGCAGCAAGCGCTGCGGGACTGGCCCAAAGTCCTTGGTCTGGCGAGGAGAGTCCTTACGATCTAAATCTGCCGGCGCCACCAAGAGCGCGCCTTTGATCTTGCTGACGTCATCGAGCGCTACCTGGCACCAGTGAGCCACCGCGATGCAACCCAGGCTGTGCGCGGCAAACACGATTGGTCCCGGCGCCTGACGCACCTCTTCGGAAATGCGCTGCAGCCACCACTCGCGATGGGGAAACTCCCAGTCCCTCTGCTGCACCCGCAAAAAGATGGGGTTCTGCTGCTCCCAGATGGTCTGCCAATGTCGCGGACCGGAGTTCTGCCAGCCGGGAATCACCAGGACGGTCGCCGCCACGTCTTGCGTGCCGTGCTCGAAGCGATTGGCGCGTTCAAACTCTTCGCGCAGCCCTTGCGTCCGCAGGTTTTCGCGAACGTGTGCCAGCCGCTGTTCAAGCCGGGAGAGCGCGTGTTCGATATTCGACGTGTTGGTGAGTGCGATGTCGCGCCACATAGAGTACGGGCTTGAGGCAATGCGCGTCATCTCTCGCAAAGCCCGCCCGCCAACGCCTTGCAACTCAGGATTGCCGGCGTACTCATCGACCAAGGTCGAAGCCAATGCGGTTGCGATCATCTGTGGCAAGTGGCTGATCCAGGCGCATAGCCGGTCATGTTCAGCGGCCTCGAGCTTCACCAGCCGCGCTCCGATCTTCTCGACCAAATCGCAAAACTCTTTGATATTGCCCTGCTCCAGGTTCTGCCCTGGCTGTGGAGTGAGCAGCCATGCGGCATTGAGGAAGAGCTTGGATTCCGCGTTCTCCAGCCCGCTGTGTTCCTTGCCTGCCATGGGATGGCCGCCCAGAAAGCGCTGCGGCGCTTTGTCGCCGAACACGGAGCGGGCGCGATCTAGAACTTCTTTCTTGGTGCTGCCGGTATCGGTGATCAGAGCGTCACGCGAGACCAGCGGGCCGATTCGTTCGATCAGATCGATGATTGCCCCAACCGGCGTGGCCAGTACGATCAGGTCGCTGCCCTGGACCGCCTCCGCCGCATCTTCGTTTCCCGTGCTGATTGCGCGCATGCCTTTGGCGCGGTCCAACACGGCGCCGCGATCGCAGCCTACAATTCGGCCCGCATACCCCGCTGCGCGTAGCGCCAGCCCGAAGGAGCCGCCGATCAGGCCTGTGCCGATGATGGTGATCTGTTTGAAAGGCATGGTTCGAGGAGCCGGCGGACCTCAGGCAATCCTTCGTCCGACCGCCGGAGCGATTACGCGAAGTTCGCCCATGAGCTGGGCGAACTGCTCAGGATACAGCGACTGCGCTCCGTCGGAAAGCGCTTTGTCGGGAGAGTTGTGAACTTCAATCAGCAGACCATCGGCTCCGGCGGCGATGGCGGCGCGACCCATGGGAGCAACCTTGTCACGACGTCCTGTGCCGTGCGATGGATCGGCAACGATGGGCAGGTGCGAAAGTTTCTGTACGCTCGGGATGGCGGAAATATCCAGCGTATTGCGCGTGTACGTCTCAAACGTACGGATGCCGCGCTCGCACAGGATCACATCGTAGTTTCCGCCCGCCATCAGATACTCCGCCGAGAGCAGCAGCTCTTCGATGGTCGCGGCAATGCCGCGCTTCAACAACACGGGCTTGCGCACCTTGCCGAGTTCGCGCAGCAGGTTGAAATTCTGCATGTTGCGCGCGCCTACTTGAAGGATGTCGACGTAGGGGAGCATCATCGTGATCTGCGAAATCTCCATGACCTCCGTCACCACCAGCATGCCGAACTTGTCACCGGCTTCGCGCAGCAACTTCAGCGCTTCTTCTCCGAGCCCTTGAAAAGAATAGGGAGACGTGCGCGGCTTGAACGCGCCTCCGCGGAGAAACTTGGCGCCCGAGCGCGAGACCGATTCGGCCACCGCAAAAATCTGCTCGCGCGATTCTACCGAGCACGGTCCTGCCATGATCACCACGTCGGGTCCGCCAATGCTCACGCCGCCGGAAAACTTGACCACAGTTCCTTCGGGCCGGAAGGTACGCGCCACCAGCTTGTAGGGAGAGCTGATGCGGTGCACCTTGCCCACGCCGGGCAGAACCTCAACGTCGCGGATATCGAACTCGCGACGCGCACCGACCGCGCCCAGCACCGTCTGTCGCTCACCCGTGGAACGGTGCACCTCAAATCCCATTTCGATCAGGCGCTCGATCACGTGTTGGATCTGCTCTTCCGACGCGGCTTCTTGCATGGCAACGATCATTAATTTCTTTCACCCCAACAGGGCCCAGCACTCGCGCGCTTCCCTTTCTCTTTTTTCTTTCCTTTTCGCCCGCTCACCAACGGGATCCCTAGACCAGCCACTCTTACTTTAGCTCGGCGTGATTCCGCGCGATTACGGCGATCTCGGCAATTTCCCTCAGTCGTTCAGCTCCAAATCGAATTCCGTCCGCGGCTCGGCCGGCTTGTCCTCGGGGACAATCTCATGCTTCTGTATATTCCGCATGACGTCGATGATGCGCTCGTACACCTGGCGTAACTCGCTGTCCGGCAGCGGGCCCTGGTTGGCTTTGCGCACGTTCTCAAAGATGCTCCGTTCGCGGTCGGGTTCATAGATGGGCATGCTGGTGTTCCGCTTCAGCCTGCCGATCTCCCGCGCCGCCTGCGCCCGCCGGTTGAGCAGCTCTACCAGACGAATGTCCAACTCATCGATCTGTTTGCGCCAGTCGGCAATGTCCATGGCTGCGGCCCCCTCGAATAATAGTTTGCCAAGAGTGAACTAAACTTTACTTCATGAGCGGCAATACAGATTAACCTAAGGATGTTAATTTCGTGAAGTGCGGGCGCGGCTACAGACGACGGTTGTTTACAGCTGTTGAGGGCCACGCAAGCTAATCCGCTGCAAAGTTGCTTTTGATGTCTAAGCTCACGTAATATACGTGCTACACGTAAGGCACGTGTAAAATTTTGATTGAGGGCAGAACCAAACCCTGCAACACGGAGGAAAGGAGGCAGCGGAGGTAGGTATAGAAACTACGGTTGCCGTCGACGTGGGAAATCAGATCTCGTTGGACCCCGCCCCAAGTCCTCCGCTTACTCCGTTCCTCCGTGTTGGAAGTTCTTCACCGATGATTCTGGAAAAGATTTCTATGGCAGACTCGAAACAGAATGTGACGATAAGCCTCAGCCGGGAGGTGCTCAAAAAAGCGCGAATCCTGGCCGCACGCCGCGAGACCTCCATCAGCGCCCTCCTTGCTCAACAGATCGATCATCTCGTGGGCAACGAAGAAGCGTACGAACGCGCTGAACGGCAGGCTCTCTCGCTTCTCGACCAGGGCTTTCACCTGGGCGGCGTAATTCAAGCAACTCGGGACGAATTGCATGAACGGTAGGACCTTTGTCGACACCAACATTCTGATCTACGCCCACGATGTCGATGCCAAAGCGAAGCACCAGACAGCAAAAGGTGTTCTCCGTGAGTTATGGAGCGAACGCACCGGCGCTCTCAGCGCACAGGTGTTGCAGGAATTCTACGTAAACGTCACCCGGAAGATTACGCGGCCGATGCCCAAAGCGTCGGCCCGTTTGGTCGTGGCCACGTACGCGGCGTGGTGCGTGGACACCACGCCTGCCGAGATCTCTACTGCATTTCAGATCGAAGACGTGTCCAAGATCGGTTTCTGGGATGCGCTGATCGTGGCTGCTGCTCTCAAGAGCGGCGCTGACCGTATCCTGTCTGAAGATCTGAACCCTGGACAGTTGATCGCAGGTATACGTATCGAGAACCCGTTCGCAAGTGCACCTTGATTCCCCTCAAGTCCACGTCTTGTTGGCGGCCTCTGTCGGTCAAGCCGTACCGCTCTTGAGCGATCGCACCAACTCGGCCACGGCCTGGGCTTCGCCTCCAGGATTCTGCTCGACGGCCTGCACGATCGCGCTGCCGACCGCCACGGCGTCAGCGAACTCCCCGACTTGTGCGAACTGGGCGGCACTCGAGATGCCAAAACCCACAGCCACCGGCAGCTTGGTGAACTTGCGAATCCTGCGAACAAGGTCGCGTGCATCACCGGCCAGCTCCTTCTGCGTGCCTGTAACGCCCGTACGCGAAACCGCGTAGACAAAACCCTGGCAGGCTTGGGCAATCTTCTTGAGCCGTTGATCGGGACTGGTGGGCGCCGCGAGAAAGATCGGCGCCAGTCCGTGCTGAGCCATCAGGCCGCGATAAGCGTCGGCTTCCTCGACTGTCAGATCGGTGACGAGCACGCCGTCAACGCCTGCCTGCACTGCGTCCCGGCAAAAGCGCTCCATGCCGAAGCGCAGGATCGGATTCAGGTAGGAAAAGATCACCAGGCCGGCGTCCGACTCATTACGGACCTCCCGCGCCAACTGCAAAACATTTTTCAAGGATGTTCCCTGCTTGAGCGCTCGCTCGCTGGCTCGCTGGATCACGGGACCGTCGGCGACGGGATCACTAAACGGCACGCCGAGTTCGATGACATCGGCCCCTGCGCGAATCGCGGCCAGCACGATTGCTCGCGTCGTCGCCAGATCGGGATCACCGCAGGTGATGTAGGCGACGAGCGCGGGACGGTGGGAGAGCGATCGGGAGATACGCGTTGCAGATCGGGTGATCGGGTGTTGTGAGGATCCGGTGATCGGGTGATCCGGTGATCCGGTGATCGACGGGTCAGATCGGGTGATCCGGTGATCGGGTGATCCGGTGATCGGGGTGTTGCTCTTGGCTGTCATGCTTTTGCGGTCCTTCGAGAGGCTGAAAAGATAGAAAGCAACTGATTAGCTTCATCGAGCAAGGCTCCTAATCTGTTCGCCGGAGCGATGGCGCTGTCCCCCAAGAGCTCAAGACAGAAAACGGTCTCATCGGCTTCTTCGATCACAATACCCAATTTGGAGAAACTCCGCCTTGGAGCGTGGACGTCCCGCTGCCCTATAGTTTGCGGCCAGCGACGTTGCCGACCGCAGCACTTGGTTGGTAATCACATTTGCAGCGCGGGTTCGTGGCAACGCTTCCGACATCTTGATTACCCGCAACGCAAATAACTTCGTTCTGTCTTTCAACTCGCGATGCCTATCGATGCTCATCGTCTCACCTCGCTTTCCGATCACCCGATCACCGGATCACCCGATCACCCGATCTTAAGGCTCTCCCTCAATATCCCAATGTCCTTGTCCCCACGTCCGGAGACATTCACGATCAACAGATCAGACTTTTTCATTTTTGGCGCGCGCTTGATGCATTCGGCAACCGCGTGTGCCGATTCGAGCGCGGGAATGATTCCTTCGGTCCGGGACAGGAGGCTTAACGCATCAAGCGTCTCCTGGTCGGAGGCGGCGGTGTATTCCGCGCGCTTTGCGTCGGCCAGCGCCGCGTGCTCGGGGCCGAGCATGGGATAGTCCAAACCGGCGGAGATGGAGTGCGTCGTGGCGATCTGACCGTTGGCGTCCTGGAGCACGTAAGAATACGTCCCTTGCAGAACACCTGGCGCGCCGCCACGGAAGCGAGCGGCATGATCGCCCAGGCGGTCGCTGCGGCCCCCGGCTTCCACGCCGATCAACTTGACGCGTTTGTCGTCGATGAATTCATGGAAGATTCCGATCGCATTCGAACCACCGCCCACACAGGCAATGATGGCCGCCGGTAGCTTGCCTTCGGCTTTCAGGATCTGGGCGCGGGCTTCCCGGCCGATGACCGAGTGGAAATCGCGGACCATGGTGGGATAAGGATGAGCGCCAAGCACACTGCCCAGCAGGTAGTGAGTGGTGCGAACGTTGGTGACCCAGTCACGCATCGCTTCATTGATTGCATCTTTCAGCGTGCGCGAACCAGAATCCACTCCGCGGACTTCGGCGCCGAGCAGCCGCATGCGAAAGACGTTCAGCTCCTGCCGGCGCATATCTTCCACGCCCATGTAGACGACGCACTCGAAGCCGAAAAGAGCACACACGGTAGCGGTAGCCACACCGTGCTGGCCGGCGCCGGTCTCGGCAATCACGCGATGCTTACCCATGCGTCGCACCAACAGTCCCTGACCCAGACAGTTGTTGATCTTGTGCGCGCCGGTGTGGAGCAAGTCCTCGCGTTTGAGATAGATCTTGGCGCCTCCCAAATGCTTGGTGAGGCGCTGGGCATGGAACAGGGGTGTGGGGCGTCCCGCATATTCCTTCAGCAATCGCTCGAACTCAGCGCGAAACTTCTTATCACGCCGCGCCTTCTGATACTCCCGCTCCAATTCCTCCAGAGCGGCCATTAGAGTCTCCGGGACGTAGCGTCCGCCGTAGGGACCGAAACGTCCCGCCTGTTCTTTCACTTTTCTCACGACACCCGTGCTCATGGTTGCTCCGCCTTCCGTACTGCTGCTACAAATGCCTTCATCTTCTCGCGATCCTTACACCCAGGCTCGGCTTCGATCCCCGACACAACATCCACGCCCCAGGGAGAGAGGATTTGAATCGCTTCGCCAACGTTTTCCGGTGTGAGTCCGCCCGCGATGATAAACCGGCCCGGCCGATCGGCCAGCTGCGCGCGCGCAGCATGCCAGTCAAACGTTTTGCCGCTGCCCGCACCGGAATCGAGAAGCCAGGCGTCGACGACTCCAGGAACCGTCGTCAGCGGATCGACGCGCCACTCAAAGCTTCCCTGCATCACAACAGTTTTGATAATCCGCAGCGAGTTGCGGCGATCTTTGGGAAGATAACTGAAGACTTCGGGCGCAAGTTCATTCCCATGCAGCTGAATTCCTGTCAGGTCGACATTGGTCACCACATCACGAACCTCTTCTACGCTTCCATTCATGAATACGCCAATACGTTCCACGCTCGCCGGCAGTCCAGGGATAATTTGTTGCGCCTTTTCCACGGTGATGCGGCGCTTGCTGGGAGCAAAGATAAACCCCAGCGCATTGGCTCCGGCTTCCACAGAGGCCAATGCGTCTTCGAGAGAGGTAGTGCCGCAAAATTTGATCCAGGTGCGCATGAATCGTGCCGTTTGATTGAGTAAAGAGATTTGGGACCGAGCTTACTGGACGGTGCCACGCCAACCTTGTGTGGCCGCGGCGGACTGAGAGTACCAACCGGCGTCCTCAAGAAGTTGCGCCAGCCGCTTGCCGGGTTCTTCGGCGCGCATGAGCGTCTCGCCGACCAGGAAAGCCTGATAGCCGAACGAATGCAGCTCGCGAATCTCAGCGCCGCTCGAAATTCCGCTCTCGGCGATGCGCAGCACGTGATTGGGAATGATCGAGCTGAGTTCCATTACCGTGTTCAGGTTCGTCTGAAAGGTGTGCAGGTCGCGGCTATTGACCCCGATGATATCGGCTCCGCCTTCCATGGCGCGCTGCAGCTCGTCCTGATCATGAACTTCGCACAGCACGTCCAACTCCATGGCTCGCGCGCGTTCCAGCAGAGCGCGGAAAGCATTGTCGTCCAGCGCCGCCAAGATCAGGAGGATGGCATCAGCATGGTGGGCGCGAGCCTCCAGGATCTGAAATTCGTCGACGATGAAATCCTTGCGCAAACACGGCAACTCGGTCGCGGCGGAAGCTTCCCGCAAATGTGCCAGCGATCCTTGAAAGAATTGCTCATCGGTCAGAACCGAGAGGGCCGACGCGCCTCCTTGAGCCAATTGCTCCGCCAGGGAACCCACCGGAAAAGTGTTGCGCAGGACACCTTTGGAAGGAGACGCTTTCTTCAGTTCCGCGATCACCGCCGGCCCAAGCTGAGACATGGCCAGCAGACGCTTGCGGAAGCCCCGCGGTTCGTAGGCGGCAGCTTCATTCTCGAGCACGCGCGGATCGGCCTGGATCTTCGCGCAGGCGACGCGTTCGCGCGTGGTGGCCAGGATTTCTTCCAGACGAGTCATAGGAGCATGAAGTAAGTATAAGTGATCCGCTCCCAATTTTCCTGCATCCGTTTGGAGTTTGGCAGGCGCGAGAGATTGCCGCGAGATATTTCGCGAGCCCCAAACAAGGTCAAGAAAACCGCCGGGATCGTGTCTTCCTGAGCCACATGGCATGTTGAAATGGAAACGATCCAAACTCGTGTGGCACCGGCACTCCGGCCGGTGCTTGCTTCCTCAAGTAGGACACTTCGGCACAGGCAACAGTGCCTGTGCCACACGATCCTGGGGACTCTAACTGGCTCGAGCGCCTGCTTTCCCTACATTTCGCTGCGCGAGCCGTTGCGCTCTTTGATCACAATGCCGCCGTTCTCGGTCGTCGCGCGAATCTGCGGGTTTCCTCCGCCGAGGCGGAACATTTTATGACCGCTGTCCCAAGTGCGTTGCGCGTCATCGCAGATGCTGTCCTTGCAGACGATCGGTGTGTGTTCCGAGCCGACAACTTCCAGGCCGCCACTGAAATTTTTTGGTACCGCGACCATCAAACCGCCGTTGTGCGCCCGCGCCTCGAGCCCCTTGCCTTCCCAGTGCTCCGGCAAGCTGATCGAAAGTCCGCCGTTCTGCACGTTCGCATCAATCTCACCCCCGCAATCCTTTATGGAAACGCCGCCGTTCTGTGCTTCCGCGGTCAGTTTGCCGCTGCTTTGCTGGAACGAGATTCCTCCATTCTGCGCATGTGCTTCGGCGGTGCCGATAAAGTGCTTCAGCGACACGCCGCCATTGTGAACGCTCAAGCTGACCGTTGCGTTACGCGGCGCTTTGACCAGCAGCAGCGTACCCAGCGAGTGATATTCATCGGACTGGGGAGCGCTAATCGAAACTTTTCCGCCATTGACCGCGAGCTTGACCTCGCCCAGTACGCGGAGACCTTCAGCTTCGTCGTTGCTCGCAACCTGCTTGCACAGCTTGATGGAGAATTCCGGCTGATCCCACGTGCTGACCTCGATCCCGCCGTTGTGTTCCGCAGTGATGGTCAACGGCTGGTTGGGCACGCGCTGCGACTCTTCGTCACGCACGTAGGAACGGAAATCATCGTTGTACATGTGTAGACGATCCGCGCAGTCGTCGTTAGATGCGTCACCGTTGGTCGTGAGATTGGATTCGCCCGCGCTCTTGTGATCCGTAGCTTGTGCGATCCAGACAGCGAATGGAACAACTATCAGCACTACGATCAGCTTTTTCATGAAGCACCTCTCGATGGCTGGTTAGACTGGATCGAGAGCAGCGGGTTAGCGGGAAAAGTGAAGACCGGTTCTACCAGGCAAGAAAGGGGCGTCCCCAGGATTGCAAGGTGTCCTTCTTGAGAAGGCAAGCACCGGCAGGAGTGCCGGTGCCACAAGCGTCTGGGGCTTGGTCATGCCAACGTCAAAGACATTGTTTCGCTATCTATGCCACCACGCCGCGTGGCTTGACGTTCTTGCGGATGAACTCCACGATCTCGTCCATCGGCGTTCCCGGATTGAAGATTCCCGATACGCCCGCCTTCTTCATCTGATCGAAGTCCTGCTCCGGGATGATCCCACCGACCAGAAGCAGCACGTCATCCATCTTGTTGTGGTGCAGCAGCTCGTTCACACGGGGAACGATAGCATTGTGAGCGCCGGAGAGAATGGAGAGGCCGATGACGTCCACGTCTTCTTGCAGCGCGGAATTGACGATCATATCCGGCGTCTGGCGAAGGCCGGTATAGATGACCTCCATGCCCGCATCGCGCAGAGCGCGTGCAATCACCTTGGCGCCGCGATCGTGGCCATCGAGTCCGGGCTTGGCGACGAGGACGCGAATTTTGCGGTCAGTGGACATCTGGTTCAGATTCTACCAAACCCCACCACGGAGACACGGGGACACGGACATGCGGAAAAGATCAATTCTAGCTGCCGCGCGGCGATAGCCTAGCGCTTCAAGGCCCAAGATCCGGTGATCGGTTGTTGTATCTGCGGGACGGCCAGATCTTCCGGGCGGGTAGGAAAAGGAGACAGCTGCGAAGGACGTTTGTCCCGATCACCCGATCACGTGCGATCACCCGATCACCCGATCACCCGATCTTCCGAGGCCTATCGATATCCGTGACAGTCGTCAAGTATGCGCTGCGGTGCACTTTGGAGATCGGTTACCCGGCGCAGCATCCGCGCCGACTCACGCCACACGGTTCCCGGAGCGATCCCGTCCGCCCTCCCTGCCAACTGAGTTCAGGACCTCTCTTACATGGAACGCCAGATCGTGAGGCGTAAAGGGCTTGCAAAGAGTTAGAGCGAGACCCACGAGTTTTTCGCCCTTTGCAGATGCGTCGGAATGGCCGGACATGTAAATCACTTTCAGTCCGGGGCGGTTGATTTTGAGCCGTCGCGCCAGTGCCCAGCCGCTCATCTTCGGCATGACCACGTCTGTAACCAGCAGGTCGATGTCTCCGCTGAATGCATCGGCTTGTTGCAGAGCCTCCTCCCCGGAGTGTGCGGTTAAGACCCGGTAACCATATTGTCCGAGGATCCTCGCCGTTAATTCGCAGACGCCGCGATCATCATCCACGACTAATACTGTCTCCGTTCCCTGCAAGTTCTCGGACAAGTTGGGGGGGCCGCTGGCATCCGGGGTTGAATCCACTCGAGGCAGGCAAACCTTGAAGGTCGTGCCGGCGCCGACATGGCTCTCGGCCCAAACATAGCCTCCGCTCTGCCGGACGATGCCGTAGACCGTGGACAATCCGAGTCCTGTTCCCTTGCCCGTTTCCTTGGTCGTGAAAAAAGGTTCGAAGATCCGGTCCAGATGCTCCGGCAATATGCCGGTGCCGCTATCCGTCATGGTGAGCATGACGTAACGGCCCGAGGGTATTTCCAGGCCATTCTGAGAAGAGGGCGACGGAAGATCCAGGTTTTCGGTTTCGAAGGATAACGTCCCTCCCTGGGGCATCGCGTCGCGGGCATTGAGGGCAAGGTTCATGATGACCTGCTCCATCTGTACGGGATCAACGTGGACCGCTCCCGAATCGGAGGCGAGGTGCGTATGAAACGCGATGTTTTCCCCAATCGTTCTCCGCAACAGGTTTCCAATCGCGACGACAACCTCGTTCAGATTGATGTTGCGTGGCCGGAGAACCTGTCGCCGGCTGAATGCCAAAAGCTGCCCGGTCAGGGCGGCGGCTCTTTGGGATGCTTCTTTGATCTGGCCGATCTCCTCCGCCAATCCGGCGTCCAGTGGCCGTTGCAGAGCAAGAAAAGCGTTGCCGCTGATGACCGTCAGCAGATTGTTGAAATCGTGCGCTATGCCCCCGGCCAAACGTCCAACCACCTCCATTCTCTGGGATTCCTGCAGTTGGCGTACCACGTTCGTCAGCTCCGTCAGGTCCAGGACCGATAAGATAAGCAGGCGTTCTCCTTCGACCTCGACGGCTTCAGCGGAGATCAGGGTATCAAGCGGCGCGCCGGGGGATTGGAAGTTGATCTTCATATCCCGGACCGATCCATGCTTGCTCAAGGCCTCCAGCATCTTGGCCCTTTCTTCGCTCGATAGAATTCCCAGCCCCACCGAAGTCCGGCCGATCGTCTCCTCCCGGGTCTTTTTGATGGTTTGCAACGCGCGATCGTTGATTTCGATGAACTTCCCGTCGGCCAAGCGGGTGATGGTCATCGGAACCGGGCTCGAGTTGAAAGCCTTGGAGAATTTCTCCTCGGCGGCAGCGAGCCGGGCCAAGACGGCCGCCTGGTTGCGTTGCATCACGAACAAGCGTCCGGCATAACAGGCGAAGGAGATCGTAACCATGATCCAAGCCGCTCCCAGATATTGGATCGGTACCTGTGAGACCAGGGCCACGACCGCCAAGGGCATCATCACCGTTGGGAAACGCACCCACCCCATGCCCGTGTCCGGCTTTTTAGCGCGGATCACACGGCTCTGCTGTTGCCAACTCACAGCGATCATCATCAGGAAAAGGGGAGCCGCATTGGCAACCAGGCTCAACAGGCGGTTATCCTCGTATCGCGCCACCTGCACAGGCATGAGCACAGCCGGCAGGGCATAAAGGACGAAGAATCCCGCCAGTTGGAAGCACAAGCGCCGCACGTCAGAGAATCGCGATTGCCACCCTCGGTAGAGATACCCCAGCACCAGAAAGCTGTCACGCATCAGATGCATCCCGATCAGATAGCGGATGCGTTGCGCGTTGGAATGAATCTGCAAAGCTGGAATGTAGAAGAAGACCAGATACGCTGAGAAGATGATGACGGCAAATTGGGCAATGTCCATTGCCTGCAGCCAGCCAACTCTAAATTTCTCGCGGTCTTCGTTCAGCAATAGAGGCAACGTAGCCGAAATCGTAAAAGGAAATGTAAGGAGCAGCAGCGCCGGCCAGCTCGCGCTTAACGCGTTCATCGAGCTGCCGAGTATCAGAAAGATGAATCCTGCGGCAAAGTTGATCGCCCAGAGCAGGGCCGCAAAAGCGATGCAACCCCATACGATGCGGGGAAACGAGCGCGATCGCCTCGACGCTTGCCATGCCGCGAACGCAGCCAGCGCCGCCATGGCAAAGTCGGTTAGAACAACGAGGAAGCTACGTGTCAACAACCAGCTCTGGGGAAGGGGAATGACGTTCAGAGCCGCAAGAATGAGCCCAGCGAGCACGATGCTGCGTGATGCTCTCAAGACTTGAGAGATTATACATCGGTGAAAGGCCTCCAGCAATCCTGCCCTATGACCTTTCGCTTACGTCTTGGCTCAGGTCTTGGACAAGATCTGATCATCGCCGAGGCACGGAGAACTCTTTTTTCTGAAATCCCGAACGGAGCGAGGGATCCATATGGCTGGGATGATCTTTCCTGAAATCCCGAGCGGAGCGGGGGATCCATATAGGTACGATCCTGCCGAGTTAAACGTGTTTGCACACAATCATCTGGTCTTCATTGGTCCTATTGTTCCTCGTTGCGATATGGATCCCTCACTTCGTTCGGGATTTCAGAGTGAGGTTTCGAGGTTTGGGAGTGAGCTTTCCTCTGCGTCTCCGCGCCTCCGTGGTGAGCTTACCGTTCCCAGCGACAGGAAACTCCAAACTCCGCCACAAATACCAGCACGCATAACTGCAGTAGGGATGCCAGTTCACTGCCAGCTTCTCGATGTGGGCAGGCTTGGGCAGGATACGCTTCTTGTAATGTCGCTTGATCGCCGTACGCACGCCCAGGTCACCCACAGCCAGCACGTTGGGCCGTCGCAGGGCGAAGATCAGAAACATATGCGCCGTCCACACGCCAACGCCTTTGATGTCGGTCAGGGCGGCGATCACTTCTTCGTCGGTCATATCGGGAAGCCGCGCGAAATCAACTTTGCCGTTCAGGGCATGCTCGGCGAGATCGCGGATGTAGCCGATCTTCTGCTTCGACAGCCCGGCGCGACGCATCTCGCCCACCGACAAGCCTTGAATTGACTCTGGCGTCAGCACTCCGCCGGCAGCCTCTTCCAGACGGCCATAGATCGTCCGTGCGGCTTTGGTGCTCAACTGCTGGAAGACGATGGCCCGAGCCAAGGCTTCAAAGGTCGGATCACGATAGGCGATTTGTGGCGGGCCGACGCGTTCTATGATCGAAGCCAGGATGGGATCGGAGGTTTTGAGGTGGGTTAGGGCTTTTTGCATAACAGACTCGAGTTTGGAAAATCGCCGGGATCGCCGGAATCGCGCGTCATCGCCGTCATCGCCGTCATCGCAAGAGCCCGATCACGGCGATCACGTGCGATGACGGCGATCTCGGCGATCTTCACGTAATGCTGACTTCCTCATACGTCCCATACACTTCCCGCAGAGCATCGCAAATCTCGCCGACGGTAGCGTATGCCCGGACGCAATCGATGATGTAGGGCATAGTGTTGGCTTCGCTGATGCCGCCGTCAGTCGGCACAACAGGCTCTTGGGAAGCCGCGCGCTTGAGGGCGTCCAGCCGCCGGTTGACTTCCGTGTTGTCGCGGCGGGCGCGCAGTGCCTTGAGCTTGGCCGTCTGGCGCTGGCCGACCGTTTCGTCTATGTAGAGGGTCTCCGGTTGTTTTTCCTCTATTGCGAAGTCGTTTACTCCGACAACGATCTTCTCTTTGGCTTCGACAGCGCGTTGGTACTGGTAGGAAGCCTCGGCAATCTCTTTCTGTGGATAGCCATTTTCGATGGCGCGAACCATGCCGCCCATGGCATCCAGCTTGTCGAAGTATTCGAAGGCGCCCCTTTCCATATCCAGCGTTTGCCTTTCGACGAAGTACGATCCGGCGAGCGGATCGACGGTCTGGGCCACGCCGGATTCGTAGGCGATGATCTGCTGCGTCCGCAGGGCGATGCGCGCAGCATCGGCGGTGGGCAGGGCCAGGGCCTCGTCATATGAATCGGTGTGCAAGGACTGCGTTCCGCCCAGCACCGCGGCCAGCGCCTGGATAGCCACGCGCGCAATGTTGTTCATGGGCTGCTGCGCGGTGAGCGACACCCCGGCGGTTTGAGTGTGGAAGCGCATCAGCCAGGTGCGCTGATTCTTGGCGCCGAAGCGGTCTTTCATCAGCCGATACCAGATCTTGCGCGAGGCGCGGAACTTGGCAATCTCTTCGAAGAAATCGTTGTGCGAGTTGAAGAAGAAGCTGAGACGCGGGCCGAATTCATCGAGATCCAGTCCGCGGCGGCGCGCCCACTCCACATACTCCACGCCGTCGTAGATGGTGAAAGCCAGCTCCTGCAGTGCGGTTGAGCCGGCTTCGCGAATGTGATAGCCGCTGATGGAGATGGTGTTGAACCGGGGCGTGAACTTGGAGCCAAATTCAAAAGTATCGATCACCAAACGCATCGAAGGCGTGGGTGGGTAGATGTATTCCTTCTGCGCGATGTATTCCTTGAGAATGTCGTTCTGCAGCGTGCCGGACACTTTCTTCCAGTCGGCCCCCTGCTTTTCCGCGACCACCAGATACATGGCCCACAGCACCGAGGCCGGCGAATTGATCGTCATCGAGACCGTAGTCTTTTCGAGATCGATGCCGTTGAAGAGAATCTCCATGTCCTCGAGCGAATCGATGGCCACTCCACATTTCCCGACCTCGCCCTCGCTGGCCGCGTGGTCGGAGTCATAGCCCATGAGGGTCGGCAGATCGAAAGCCACGGAGAGCCCGCCGCCGCCGTGGGCCAGCAGATACTTGTAGCGCTCATTGGTCTCTTCCGGAGACGCAAAGCCCGAAAATTGGCGCATGGTCCAAAGCCTGCCGCGATAGCCGCTGGAATGGATCCCGCGCGTGTAAGGCGGCTGGCCGGGATAGTTCAGATATTGGTCAAAGTTCCAGTCCTCAGGCAGATCAGCCTGGGTATAGAGCCGGCGAACGGGTTCACCGCTGATGGTGGTAAAGCGGGCACGGCCGTTCTCGTCGAGGTTGACGCCGCTGGCTGCGCCGATCGGCTTCTCTGGCGCTTTTTCCAGTGTCTGCGCCAGCGTGGTATCAGCCCAGCGCTTCTCGCTCTCCGAAGGATGACGGCCTTCAAAAACCTCACTGACCGGACTCTCTGCCAGGCTGCCTTGATTTTTATGCTTTTTCGACTGATCTGCCATAAAGGGACCTGTTTCCCCCTTAGATGATAGCCGATAGGCGCTTATCCGGGGTGGTCAGCCACAAGTCGAAGCGACGGCTTTCGTGACAATGACGGGCGCGTAGTCGAAGGATCAGGATTCTGGTTCGCATCAGGGCACGAGCTCAGTCGTGCCGTACACAGCAACAAGGCCTAGATCGTACACACCAACAAAACCGGCTGGAACTAGTCCAGCCGGTAAAGAGACAGATAGCTATCGCTCCTTTAGGGCTTGGGGGCTGGTGGAACCGGCGCGGGCTTGGTCAGCTCCTCAATGGCCTTCTTGTTCTGGATGATGCCGGGAACAGCAGGCTGAGTGCGAATTTCACCCGTGACCGCTTCGTCGATCTTGATGTTGTTGTGGTCAAGAGTTTGGGCCGTGTCCCGGTCCAGCTGGACTCTGGACTTGGCATAATTGGTCTTCGCGCTCAGCAGATTGGATTCTGATTGGGCCAGGTCGCGCTCGTCGGAGAGGACAGTGGTGTAAGTAGACGCTCCCAGGTTGTACTTCTTCTGTTCTGCATCCAGAGTCTGCTGGGCCAGGACCTGCGCCTTCTGCGCCGCCGCCACGCGCGCCCGGTTCTGTTCCACCGTGAACGCGTCCTGGCGGACGAAGATCGAGATCTGGTTTTCCAGCGACTTCAAACCGAGTTGGGCCTGCCGGTACTCCAGGCGGGAACGAATCTGCGTGGCCTGGGCGATGCGGTTGCCGAGGGGAATGCTGATGTTGACGCCGACACCACGGTCGGGAGCGCTGAGGTTAAACAAGTTCCCGAAGGCATCGTTAAAGCCGGTGGTGGGAATCGATCCCGCCCCTGTGGCCGGAATGCATTGACCGGGAGGGGGAGCATTGGGGTTGCCGCAGGTGGCCAGCGGGTTTTGTACGCCGCCCAGTCCGGTGGCTCCGTAGAAGCCGAACACGTCGATGGTGGGCAGCAATCCGTTATCGGCGCCTTGCAAGTTAATCGCGCTGTTCTGCAACGTGATCTTCTGCTGAATATAGCCCGGGCTGCTGGCTAACGCCGTCCTGATAAGGTCCTCCACCGGGGGCAAGTTTTCCTGGTCGGGAATCTGCACCGTATCGGTGGGGATGAGTTCCATCTGCATGACCGTGGGATCGTTGGGCAGGCTACGGGTCAGCGCGTTCTTCATGAACAACTGCTGCAACTGCAGGTTGGTCCTGGAGACGATCAGGTCCTGCTCTGCCGAAGCCACGTTGCTCTGCGCCCGCACCACGTCCAGAGGCGCCAGAGTGCCGATCTCCACCTGCTTCCGGTTGTCGGAGAGCGTCTTCTGCGCCAGCGCCAGGGAACGTTCTTTTACCTTGACGTCTTCATAGGCGTTCACCAGGTCCCAGTAAATGTTTTGGATCTGGCTTACCGTAGAGATGACCTGTCCTTGGAAGGCCGCCTCCGTGATCCTCTTGTCATTCTTGGCAATGCGAATGAAGCGCGTGTTCAGGTCCCTCCCCCGCCCTTGTAGCAGGTGCTGGGTCAGCGTCGCGACGAAGGAGGTATTGACCGTCGGGTTGGTGAAGGTGCGCGTGCTATTGTTCGTGAGCCGGTTATTCTGGAAACCTACGCTCAAAGAAGTTCCCGGAGAGAAGCCTTGCGAATAGCTGACATTGCCGACGGTCGTGTTCTGCGTGAACACAGGGATACTGGTGGAAGTGCTAGCGCCGGTAGTAATGTTGTTGGAGAGAGGACTGCTCTGCCGCTGAAACTGCAGCAACCCGCTCACAATTGGGTCGTAGTTAGGAGGCAGTGGTCCGGCTCCGGCCGTTGTGCCGACGAAGCCTCCCGCTCCGATTCCGGCGCCTCCGGCTCCAGCGCTAGTTCCACCTGCTCCGGCTCCAGTTACGCCGGCAGCCGTGGCGCCCGTGCCTCCAGGAGTATTCTGCACGGTACCCGCGTTGACGCCCTGGAACAGGCCTCCAGCCTTGGTGCGCAGGATATCGGTGTCGGCAATGGGCAGGTTGTACCGGGCCACGGCGATGTCCAGGTTGTCCGCCAGGGCAATGGCAATGGCATCGTTCATCGAGAGCACGATCTTGCCGTTCTGGACCAACTCGCGCAGACGTGGAGCATTGGTGAATACCGGCGGCGGCACGCTGCGCGGGACATACCGGGCGAAAGGATTCGGAAAGAGCGGCGTCGGTTTGGAGTAATCGACACGCGTCGGCTGGGGAAGCTTCTTGGGCTCAGGAGCATTCGGCGTTGGCGCGCCGGGCTGTTGGTTTGTGTTTTGCTCCGACGCGACTGGCTGGGTTGAGCCGCTCGCAGGCGTCACCGCCACCGCGTTATTGGTTTGCTGCGCCGCGGCGGGAAGCGCCAGCAACGAAACGATCGCAACAACCTTCCTGATGAAGTCACTACATATAAAAGCTGCAGACATTCTTCTTCTCCAAAACTGCGTAAGCTTATACAGACGACCATTCTCTGGTTCCGTCACCCGGCTGACCAAGATACGTGGAAAACTCGGCCGTGGTTCCGAGAAGAGACGAGGGCTACGTGGTAAAACGATTCAGTATAGATGCACTGCGACTCTTCACGGCGTTAAAAAATGTTGGGAGAGGCAGATTTGCCGCGCACTATCAAACTCACATTGGCCTATGACGGCCACGATTTCGCGGGATGGCAGGTGCAGCCCGATCGTCCAACCATTCAGGGCACTCTGGTGTCCGCTATCGAACACCTCACCGGCGAAAAGACGCTGCCTCAGGGCTCGGGGCGCACCGACGCGGGCGTTCACGCGCTCGCTCAGGTGGCTAGCCTAGCCATTGAGTCGCCGATTCCGACAGCCAATCTGCGCAGGGCGCTCAACGATGTACTGCCGGCATCTATTCGCGTGCTCAACGTGGAAGAAGTGTGCGCCGATTTCCACGCGCGCAAGTCGGCACGCGCCAAGACCTATCGTTACCGAATCTATCGCAGTGAAATCTGCCCGCCGTGGCTGGCGCGATACGTCTATCACCATCCGTACCCGCTGAATGAGGAGGCGATGATCGCCGCGGCCCAAATTGTTATCGGCGAACATGACTTCACGTCTTTCGCAGCCGTAGACCCGGAACGACGAAAAGAAGAGATGGAAGTAAGCAATGTGCGCACCATTTACTCTTCCGAATGGAAGCGAGAAGGCGAGGAACTGATCTATACCGTGCGCGGCAGCGGCTTTCTTCATCACATGGCGCGGAACCTGGCCGGGACGTTCCTGATGATCGGCAAAGGCTCCCTCGACGGCGGTGACCTGCGGCGCATCCTGGCCGTTCGGAACCGCTCGGCAGCGGCTGCCACAGCTCCAGCCAGCGGCTTGTTTCTTGTAAGCGTAGAATACTGACGGAACGGCAGTGGCACAGATTCGTTTCAGGAAGCTTGTCATTCTCGCACTTCAGCGGATGATGTTGATTATGTGGCACAGGCGCTCTTGCCTGTGCCAAACTGTCCTTCTTGAGGAAGCTCGCACCGGCAGGAGTGCCGGTGCCACACGATCATGAATGCCATCCAAACTCCAATAGTTCCCACCGCTGACCGAATTACCGTTCGCAACCCCGCTACGGGCGAGACTGTAGGAACTGTTCCCTGTGTCAGTGCGGAAGAAATCACCGTGGCTGTGACCAAGGCTCGCGCGGCGCAAAGCCGGTGGGCGAAAACGCCCTTATCCGAGCGCATGAAGATCGTCCGCCGCTTCCAGCAGTTGGTTTGCGACGAGAAGGATTCTATCGCTGCGGTAATAACGCGCGAAGCCGGTAAGCCGCTTGCCGAGGCGATCTCGACGGAAATCCTGGTGGTGCTCGACGCCGCCCAATTCCTGGTCAATCACGTTCCGGAATTCCTGCGCCCGGAAGTTGTTCCCCACGCCAACCCGGCGATGAAGCTTAAGCGTGGCGTGCTTTGCCGCGAACCTTACGGCGCGATCGGCATCATCAGCCCGTGGAACTATCCGTTCAGTTTGCCTTCGGTGCAAACACTTACCGCTCTGATGACCGGCAATGCCGTGGTGCTCAAGCCCTCGGAGTTCACGCCCTTCTCCTCACTCGAACTCGAACGGCTGTTGCGCGCCGCCGGCCTCGATCCCGATCTTCTCCAAGTTGTCACGGGCGAAGGCCCGACCGGCGCGGCGTTGCTCCAGTCGCCGATCGATAAGTTGATCTTCACCGGCAGCGTCGCTACCGGCAAGCGAGTCGCGCAGGCCGCCGCAGCGCGTCTGCTGCCGGTGGTGCTGGAACTGGGCGGCAAGGATCCTATGGTGGTGCTGGAAGACGCCGACGTGGACGTCGCCTCCAGCGCTGCCGTCTGGGGTGCGTTCATGAACGCCGGACAGACCTGTCTCTCCGTCGAACGCTGCTACGTTCATGAATCGATCTATGACGATTTCCTGAAAGCCTGCGTCTCCAAAACGGCCAAGCTTCGCGTCGGACCAGGAACCGACCCGGCAAGCGACGTCGGCCCGATGATCCACGAAAAGCAGCTGCGCATCGTGCAGAATCACGTGGACGACGCCGTGGCCCATGGCGCTCGCCTGTTAGCTGGCGGCACGCCAATGCCTCAGGTCGGCGCAAACTTTTTTGCTCCCACGATTCTCGCCGGAGTCGGTCATTCGATGGCCATCATGCGTGAGGAGACGTTCGGACCGGTTCTGCCGGTGCGCAGCTTCAAGACCGAAGACGAAGCTGTTGCGCTGGCCAATGACTCCGAGTTCGGACTGGCTGCCAGCATCTTCAGCCGCAACCGCAAGCGCGGCGAGGCCCTGGCGCGTCGCCTCAACGCCGGTACAGTCATGGTCAACGATTTGATTGCATGTTTCGGCATCAGCGAGGCGCCGCATGGCGGCGTCAAAGCCAGCGGGATTGGACGCACACACGGCTATTTCGGACTGGAAGAGATGGTCTGGCCGAAGTATGTTGACTCCGACGGAATGCCACGGATGAAGAAGCTCTGGTGGTATGGTTATGGCCCGGCCTTCAAGCAGCAAATGACTGGATTTATTGAGCTACTCTTTAGCAAAAACTTAACAAAGCGTATAAGAGGTGGCATAACAAGCACACGATCGTATCTCCAGCGCAAGCCTTTCTAGAGTAAAATCTGGGAAAGCGGTGCCGGAGCTTTATAAAGTGGCGTTGAAACACTCTCACCTCATCTACGACTGGAACTCTCTCTCCGGCGGACAGTTCAAGCCCGCAGGCCAAGTGCTTCTCAATGACGAATCGCTGCGCGATGGGCTGCAGTCGCCCTCGGTTAGAGATCCCTCGATCCAAGACAAAATCAAGATCCTGCATTTGATGGAAGATCTCGGCATTAACTCTGCCGATATCGGACTGCCCGGCGCCGGACCGCGCGCCGTTGCCGATGTAGAGCGCCTGGCTCGCGAGATCGTGAATGGCAAGCTCAAGATCAAAGCCAACTGCGCTGCTCGGACCCACGAAAACGACATACGCCCGGTCGCTGAGATCTCCCAGCGCGTGGGCCTGCCGATCGAGGTTGCATGCTTTCTGGGCTCAAGCCCGATTCGCCGCTACACTGAGAACTGGACCGACGATTTCCTTGTCCAAACCACCGAGAACGCGGTGAAGTACGCGCGGTCGCTGGGCCTGGAGGTCATGTACGTCACCGAGGATACCTCGCGCTGCGACCCGGAGACCGTTAAGCGGCTCTACACCACGGCGATCAACCATGGCGCCACCGCCATCGTGATCTGTGACACCGTCGGCCACGCCACACCCGCCGGGGCACAGGCGCTGATCCGCTTCGTGATTGAGGAGGTCGTGAAACCCTCCGGGCAGAAGATTCGCGTGGATTGGCACGGGCACTCCGACCGCGGGCTGGCTCTGGCCAACTCTCTGGCAGCCTTGGTTGCGGGCGCCGACTGCGTGCATGGCACGGCGCTGGGGATCGGGGAGCGGGTTGGCAACACTCAGATCGACCTGATGCTGGTCAACCTCAAGCTGATGGAGGTCTCTCCCTGGGCTGAGCAAGACCTTACTAAACTAAAGGACTATTGCCTGACTGTCTCGCGGGCCACCGGTGTTCCCATCCCCAAGAACTATCCCGTGCTGGGCGAAGACGCATTCCGTACCGCGACAGGAGTACATGCCGCCGCTGTCATCAAAGCGTTTAGGAAAGGCGATATTGAGCTGGCCAACACCGTGTATTCGGGTGTACCCTCTCATTACTTCGGCCTGGAACAGATCATTGAGATTGGTCCGATGAGCGGCAAATCGAATGTGATCTTCTGGCTGGAGCGCAGGGGCATCACGCCATCTGACGATTTGGTTGAGCGCATTGTCCTGCGCGCCAAAGCGTCAGACCGCTGCCTGAGCGAGGAAGAAATTCTCTCCTACTGCCAGAATGTCTCTGCCGGAACCAAGTAAGTCAACAGGCACCTCAAAGCAAGAAAGCAGGTCGCATGTTCGACCTCGGGTTGCAGGAATCGCGGCGATAGTGAGCTTCCCCCAGACCATGATTCAGCAACCTACCATGATTGAGCAACCGCGAGTTTTTCCTTCGAAGGAGAAAAACCGAATGCAGAAGTTAGCCACATTTGTATTTGCCCTGCTCGTGGCAGGCAGTTTGTCATTCGCACAAGCCGGCGGCGACAAGACCAAGGCCGCCGAGACACCTAAAGCCGACAGCGGCAAAAAAGCTACCAAAACGAGCAAGGCCCATAAGGGTGGCAAGAAAAACAAGAAAGGCAGCTCCAGCAAGAACGCTGCTACAACCAAGTAACAAATTCCAGCTCGTGAATTCACAAGCGGCTTTTCCCCCAGCCGCTTTCCTTTTTGTCCACTCGCGAGTTTTAAACGCGGAGGCGCGCAGACGCGGAGGGAGATTGGCAGGTTTGGGCCACGGATGACGATGGCTCTGTCAGGAACGCAGTGGCCAACCTCTGACCAGACCTTTCTCCGCGCCTCCGCGTCTCCGCGTTTAAAGCCGTCGGGCCCGATAAACCAGGATCTTGATTAGGAGCCCAAGGCGAAGGATCCGCTTCGCTAGACTGGTCTCCGCAAGTTGGAAAGAGTCTGTCTTCCCGTGATGAAGAGTAACCCGCCGACAAATACTTCGTTGCCAAAAACACTCCATCTGATGTCTAATGACCCGAATCGCTGGTCCGCGAGTGCGAAACTATTCCCCCGTTGTTGGGTTCGATCAAGTAAGTCTGAACTTCCCCTAAAGGAGATTGCATGAAGAAGAAGCTATTTACAGTTGTATTCACAATGTTGCTGGCAGGCAGCCTGGCGTTCGCCCAGACTGGCGGCAGCACCGGCGACGCAGCCAAAACCAAGAAGGGCGCGGAGGCGCAAATGGCCCCAAGCGGCAAGAAGGCCACCAAAACCAAGAAGGCCAAGGGCGGCAGCAAGAAGCACAAGAAGGGCTCCAGCACCGCAGCGACTACGCCCACGAAATAAGGCCAGAGTTGTATCAGTTTTTGAGCGGTCTTTATTTGCTTTGAGGCCGCTTTTCTTCTTACGAATCGAATTGCTTGAGTAGGCTCGGGTTGCTTCGGCTGTTGCTCCGAACATCCCCGCTGATTTCTAATACCAGAACGGCACCGTCGCCCTATACGCGGCGTTGGCGCCAAGAGTTGTAGGAATCATTACATCTGAACTTTCCCTTTTGAAGGAGAAACCATGAAGAAGCTGTTTACGTTTGTATCGACGATTTTGGTGGGAGCGAGCATGTCGTTCGCGCAGGCTACAACCCCAGCCCAAAGCCCGGCCCCGACCACGACTGCGCCGGCTGATACGGGCACCAAGACTCATAAACATCACCACCACAAGGGCGGCAAGAAGCACAAAAAAGGAACTGAGGGCACGGCTACGCCTGCCCCCTCGCCTGCGCCGCCGAAATAACGTTTTTGCCGAGATTGGCAACATGAAGCGGCCTTTGGGCCGCTTTCTTTTTGCCAAGCACAGTTGTCTATTGCCATAAATCGCATCCTGGTATCTAATTACCGCCAAACAAAAAAGCAGGGTTTAGCAAACAGGCGGCCTTTGACTTCCCGCGCACGTCCTGCTCATATCCTGCAATTGTTCCTTTAGAGGAGAGAATCAATGAAGAAGCTAGCTACATTCGTATTCGCGCTGCTGCTTGCTGGCAGCCTGTCGTTCGCCCAGGCGGGCGGCAGCACCACCGGCACGCAGGCGCCGGCTGCTGCCCCAAAGGCCGAAAGCGGCAAGAAGCCCGCCAAAACCAAGAAAGCCCACAAGAGCAAGAAGAGCAAGAAGGGCGCGGGCGACACTGGAACCACGCCACCCCCGAAATAACTTGGGAATCGTCCCATTATGCAAAGCGGCCTTTCGGGGCCGCTTTGTTTTTGCCGGGAGCGCATCCGGCGCAGGATATAGTATTGGCTCAGGCCATGCCCAGCCGTAGTCCATTGATCGGCACGCGCCCGCCCGTTGCGGCTCAGAAGGAAATATCGCGGATCGCCGAGATGCGCGGCGTCCATTCGGCGTTCCTCTATTTGCACAATCAGGAAATGGAGTTCCGGCGCTGGCAGCGCGAAGTGGCGGAGACTCCGGCGCCGCCCTTTGGAGAAGCCACTCGTGGCGAGTGGCTGCGCAGCCGGTTCTCTTCGCTCGGCCTGGAAGAAGTGCAAACCGACGACCTGGGCAACGTCTTTGGCTTTCTCCAGAAGGACTTTTCGCAACCGGCGGTCGGCGTGAGCGCACATCTGGACACGGTCTTCCCGATGGGCACTCGTCTGGAGACGCGCGAGGAAGGGACCCGGCTCTACGGGCCGGGCATCAGTGATAATGCAGCCGGAATCGTAGCGGTTCTGGCCGTAGCCTCGGCGCTCAAACGCGCCCAGCTCCATCTTGCAGCCAACATCGTTTTCATCGGCAACGTGGGTGAAGAAGGCGAGGGCAACCTGCGCGGCATGCGCCACATTTTCGCCACGACTCCGTGGAAGGATGCCATCCATTCCCTTCTCGTCGTTGATGGCGCGGGCACCGATACCTACGTGACCCAGGCCCTGGGCAGCCGCCGCTTTGAAATCACCTTTCGTGGCCCGGGCGGCCATTCGTGGAGCGATTTCGGGATTCCCAACCCCATTGTGCTGCTGTCACGCGCGCTGGCCCGCTTCAGTGAAGTCGTGGTTCCGGAATCGCCGCGCACAACATTCAATATCGGAGTGATCCACGGCGGCACGTCTGTGAACTCGATCCCCGCCAGCGCGACCGCGCGGGTCGATCTGCGTTCCGCTTCCATGGAAGAGCTGCACAAGCTCGAAGATCGCCTGCGCGAGTGCATGAACGAAGCCTGGAGCGAAGTTCCGCTTCCCTATCGCGCCGGAGATCCTAAGCTGCGCTTTGCCATCGAATTGATTGGCGATCGCCCGGCGGCCGAACTCGCGCCGGATGCTCGCATTGTGCAAGTACTCCGCGGCGTGGATGCCCATTTGCGGATCAACTCGATCGCCCGCCTGGCCTCGACCGACGCCAACGTTCCGCTGGCGCTGGGCAAGCAGGCCCTTACCATCGGCGCCGGCGGCGACGGCGGCGGCGCGCACACCCTGCGCGAATGGTTTGACTGCTCCAACCGCGACCTGGGGCTCAAGCGGATTCTGTTGACTCTTCTTACGCTCGCCGGAGTAGATGAATGAAAATTCGCTGCGTGCTGGTCTTTGTCTTTGGACTCACCATGACAAGTATTTCATCCGCACAAAAACCAAGCGCTGACGTGATCTTCATCAATGGAAAGGTCTACACAGGCAAATCCCACATGATAGGCCGTGGGGGGCTCTCGGGTCTCTCTGAGGGTTTTGAAGTCTTGCGTGTTCACGCGCTGGCTGTCTTCGGCGGCAGGATCATCGCCGCGGGATCCAACGAAGAAGTCCAGAAGCTCAAAGGTCCCAACACCCAGGTTACCGACCTCCACGGCCACTTCGTCATGCCCGGCTTCAACGACGCCCACACCCACCTGGCCAGCGCGGGCTTCGAAAAGCTGAACGTCGATTTAGTGGGAACAGAATCACTGGACCAGATGAAAGAACGAATCGCGGCGCACGTGAAGACCGCAGTCCCGGGCGAATGGATCACCGGCGCCGGCTGGGATCACACTCTGTGGGCTTCGCAAAAAACGCCGGCACGGCAGGAGATCGATGCTGTTACCGGCGAGCATCCGGCAATCTTTACGCGGGTCGATGGACATATCGCCATCGCCAACACGGCTGCTCTGAAGGTCGCCGGTATCGACCGTCAGTCTCCCGATCCCCTTGGCGGCAAGATCGATCGCGACGAAAATGGTGATGCCACCGGCATCCTGCGCGAGACCGCGATGGCGGCTGTTCGCACGAAGATTCCTCCGCCGACCCCGGCCCAGCGCCGGCGCGCGTTGGAATTGGCGCTTCAGGATGCGGCGCAGTGGGGCATCACATCTGCTCAGGACAACTCGGAGTGGGAGGACTTTCTTACCTACGAGCAGATGGAAAAGGAAGGCAAACTCACTCTGCGCATCTCGGAGTGGCTGCCCTTTGACGCGCCGCTCGACCAATTGAAATCGATGCGGGCTCATCACTCCGCCGGCGACGCCATGCTGCATACCACCATGCTCAAGGGATTCATGGACGGCTCGCTGGGCTCGCGCACGGCGGCAATGCTCGCGCCCTATTCTGACGACCCCACGAACTCCGGCCTGCCGCGCTACGAGCAGGATGCGCTCAATAAAAAAGCTGCCGAACGCGCTCAAGCTGGTTTCCAGATCGGCTTGCATGCCATCGGCGATCGCGGAGCAAGAATGGCGCTAAGCGCCTTCGCTTTCGCGATCGCCGAGCAGCAGCGCGATAAACGCGACTTTCGTTTCCGTATCGAGCATGCGCAGGTGATCGCACCAGAGGACTTCCGGAAGTTTAAGGATCTGCACGTGATCGCCTCCATGCAGCCCAATCACCTGCTCACCGACATGAACTGGGGAGAAGCCCACATCGGCGAGCAACGTGCGCTGCACTCCTATGCATGGAAAGAGTTTCTGGATGACGGCATTCGCCTGGCCTTCGGCACCGACTATCCGGTGGAACCGATCACGCCATTCCGCGGCCTCTATGCGGCGGTCACACGCAAGAATGAAGCCGGCACCAAGGAATATTTCCCCGAACAAAAGCTCGATATCCACCAGGCTATTGCGGCCTACACCCGGGGCTCGGCCTACGCCGAATTCATGGAACGGGACAAGGGAACGCTCGTGCCGGGAATGCTCGCCGATTTCGTGGTCCTCGATCGCGATATCACCCAGGTCGCGCCGGCGGATATTCTCAAGACAAAAGTTCTACGCACCGTGGTGGGGAGAAAGACAGTGTACGAAGCCAAGTAGGAAGAGATCGCGCGTGATCGCCGTCATCGCGCGTGATCGCCGTCATCGGAACAGACGGCAGAGTGAAACTTCTTTTCCTCATGACCAATGTTTTTAGCGGTGGGGCGGAGACAGCTGGATTGAGCAGTGTGAGCCGGTATGGAAGGAATTGTGAGGCCGTGGCGGCGATCGCGGCGATCACGCGCGATGACGGCGATGACGGCGATCTCGGCGATTATTGCTCCCGCGCTGACTTCTTGCGCCGGTAAGAATCTCGCAACAGCCAGGCCAGGTAAAACACGATCATGAGATTCAAGATCAGGAACGTCCACTTGAATCCCGTAGGATGACGCAACAGCTCGTAGACGGCAAAGGGCGTGTAGACGGCGCCGGAAATCAAGGCAAACCACTCCGCCCACTCTTTTTCCAGCCACAATCCGCTTGCCTCAACAAAGCGGATGAGTGCGTACAACAGGATCAGCATCGCAATCACCCGCAAGTTGTTGGCGGTGAGGCCTCCGACCTGTCGCAGCACAGTTTGAAAGAGATGACGGTCGGGATTGATGCGCAGGAGTTTGTGCAGGGTCTCCAGCAGACGCTCTGCTTCTGCCTTCATGTCCTTGTGGCGAAGAGTGAGCACCCATAAGCCAACCAGAACCGCTAGCGCGCCTTTGCCGGCCTCGAAAAGAGCGACGCCGCGAAGACCGAAGTGTCGGACGAAGAAGCCTTTGGGGTGCCTGTCCATGAGCTGATGAAACAGCTTATTGTACGCGTGCTTCCTTGATTGTAAAGCGAGTGAGACTGCTGATAGGTGGGTCAGTTTCGTTTGCCAAAAACCCCAGCCCTGTCATCTTGAGCAAGCACGAAGGATCCCGCGGAGCGGGAGACTGAGGGCGCGTCGAAAGCCCTGTCCTGAGCGTAGTCGAAGGAATCCCGAGAGTGTGTCCCCTGCCATACCGATACGAGGTGTTCTCCCCGGACTGTGTGTGTTTAGGCTCTCCGCATGCGCGATCACCCTCTCTGTATTCCTGCGTGCCCTCTGTGGTCGGCTTCTTGTCTTACCGCGCCGACTTGAAGATCGCGAACGTCGCGCCCTGGGGATCGGCGACAACCGACCAGGTGCCCACGCCTTCCATCTCCTGGGGCGGCATCAGAATCTTGCCACCTAGTTTCGCGGCCTTCGCGGACGACGCTTCCACATCTCCCGACAGGAAATACATCAGCCAGTGCGGCGGCGTTTTCGGATCGCTGTACCCGGCCGGTGGAATGCCGCCGATGAAATCTTCGCCGTTCTTGATGTGCCCATACCCCGAGGGATCTTTCTCTCCTTTTTCCACCTTCCAGCCGAATACTTGGGAGTAAAACTTGGCAGCCCGTTCCGGATCGCGGGTGTTGAGGTCAGCCCAGCACAGCGCGCCGTTGACGCCGGCAATCCCGATCCCTGCGCTCTTTTTGGGCTGCCACACGCAGAAAACAGCGCCGGTTGGATCTTGCGCCACGGCCATGCGGCCCTGTTCCATCACGTCGAAGGCCGGTTGCAGGACTTTACCGCCTGCGGGAGCAATTTTGGCCGCGGCCTGATCAGCGTTGTCCACGGCAATATAGATGCTCCAATACGGCGGAACGCCGGCGTCGCGTTGCTCTTTGCGCATGGTGTAGCCGGCAGCGGCATCGCGGCCGTCAATGTTGAAGATGCTGTAGAACTCGTTTGGCCCCATCGGAGTGTCGGTCACAACCCACCCAAACAGCGACGTGTAAAAGCTCTTGGCTGCGTTCTGGTCGGTAGTCGCCAATTCAACCCAACAAAAGGAGCCTGGGGGATTTTTCTCGATGTTGGTCATAACGTGTAGAGTATACGCCCGGGGGAAAGATTGCGTGAGCTGCTCAGCAGGCTATTGAGATCGCCGAGATCGCCGCAATCGCACGTAATCGCCGGAATCGCGTTTTGCCGCGTGCGACTGTCAAGGTGCCTAATTGGGAAAAGGCAGTTGAGACTCATCGACGATCAACGTACACAATACCAGGACCGTCTATTAGCGCGGTCTTCCGATCTCGGCGATCACGCTGCGATGACGCGCGATTCCGGCGATTATTGTAGACTCACGCTGCATGCTGCGAAAACTATTTCTCTCGCTCCTTACCTTGATTTGCTCCCTACCGGCCTATGCGCAGTGCTGTCCGGACACTCCTACGGCGAACAAGCGGCAGATTCTATGGCAAAAGCTGCACGAAGAACTGCGCGGCGTCGACCAGAAGCTCGATGGCGTCATGGGGCTCGCCGTCAAAGACCTGACTTCGGGCGAGACGTTTTTCATCAACGGCGACGAGATCATGCCCCAAGCCAGCTCCATCAAGATCGCGGTGCTGGCGAATCTCTATCTGCAGGCGCAGCGGGGCAAGCTAAAGCTGACCGACGAATACGTGGTCCGCAAAGAGGACCTGGTCCCGGGCAGCGACATCATGCTCGGTCTCACGCCGGGTGTCACGCGCCTGACGCTGCGCGATCTGGCGACCATGACGGTCGCGGTCAGCGACAATAGCGCCACCAACGTGCTCATCGACCGCCTGGGTATGGATAACATCAACTCCATGCTTGAAGACCTTGGACTGCACTCGACGCGGCTCCGGCGCAAGATGATGGACCTGAAGGCCGCCGGCGAAGGCCGTGAAAACGTGGCTACGCCGCGCGAGATGACGGCCCTCCTCGAGACCATCTACAAAGCCAAGCTTCTCAACCAACCGACGACCGACGATTTCATCAAGCTGTTGAGCACACACAAAGAAAGCGCCATGCTGCAAGGCCTGCCCGACGATGCCGTGGCCGCCAACAAGCCGGGTGAGTTGGAAGCGGTGCGCAACGATTCGGGAATCGTTCTGGTGAAGAACCGGCCTTACATTCTTTGTGTTATGGCTGCGTACCTCAAGGACGAACGCGAGGGATCGGCGGCCATCCGTAAGATCGCCGGGCTCACCTACACCTACTTCGACCGCGTCAGCCGCGCGTCTGAGTACGGTCGTGTTGTCTCACCTAAATGAGTGATGAGATGATCCGGCCATCAGCAAGGTACAATCAGAGTCATGATCCGCAAGCTTAGTTTGGTTATCCCGCTCCTGCTGAGCGCCTCGGGCTTCGCGCAGTGGAAGAATGCTCCACTGCAGCCCCCTGCGCAACCCAACATGCAACTCTATCCGGCGAACGCAAATGCCCAGGAGGAAATCAAGGAAGCCACGGCCGCTGCCGGCAAACAAAACAAACGCATCCTGCTGGTTTTTGGCGGCAACTGGTGCATCGATTGCCACGTCTTGGACAACGCGTTTCACCAGCCTCGCGTGGCCCCGCTTTTGAACGGCAATTTCATCGTGGTTCATGTGGACGTTGGAAAGTATGACAAGAATCTCGACGTCGCCAAGAAATACCACATCGACCTCGAGAAAGGCGTGCCTTCGGTCGCGGTCCTCAACAGCGACGGCAACTTCTTAAACTCGACTAGCGAGTTCGAGAAAGCGCGGCTGCTGACCGAGGATGATGTGGTTCAGTTCCTCGATAAGTGGAAGCCCCAACCGGTCAGCACCAAGCCCGCGAGCTAAACGGTGGTTTTCTGAAATCCCGAATCCGCGGCCTCTTTTGCCGGGGTGAGGTATCTCTATAGATTTCCAATCGTGTCCCCATCGCCTTTCGCAGCTATAGAGATCCTCACCCCGGCTCAAGTAATCGGGGAATTGCCGGCGGCGCGGACGCAAACGGCGAGGAGTTCGAGACGAGCGCATCAGGCGCGTATCAAAAGCTGTCTAGAGATGAAAAGTTCCTTATCGAGGGGCATTTCAAGTCTCGTGTTGAGGAGTTGCTCAAGACACTGCCCGAGATTGTCTCGACGTTTCCAAAACCGTTCCTCGTAGGAACGCTTGCACTCTTACAGTGACTGACTTCACACGAACTCTTTACGCTATCGTTACATCGCTTACTAACGATGCTGTATATTTTCGTTTCAACCACCGCTGCCTCCTTTCCTCCGTGTTGAAGATCGGCATTCAGACGCGCGAGTAATCCGGACGCCAGTCATTGACGGCTTGCTTGATCTGAGTGCGGTTGAGCTTTTCGTTGAGCGCGCGTTCGACCAACGCCGGCAACTCCTGGTCGGAGGCGAAGCGCAGGCCTACCAACTGGGTATCGGATAGCTCGCCGATCCGCGAGCGCAAAGGCTCACGCAAGACGGCGGAGAGACGCAAGCGCTCTTCTAGGCGAATCACCCGATCCTGCACTTGGGTTGCGTAGCGACGCATGCGGCCTGCGGTGACGAAGAGCGCGACCGACACGAGCAAGAGCCAGGCGCCACCCAGACTCGGAAAACGAAACAGGTAGTAGCCGACCACGATGACGTTAATCAGCAAGATCGGTACGAGGAAGAAATGAAACGCCGGATCGTACCTGACGTGATTCGCGAACGACTGCGATTTTTGGTCCATGACTCTCCTCGGAACATCACATGTTGAATGACGTAGAGTGTGGCACAGGCGTCCCCGCCTGCGAAAGCCCGGCGCAGCCAAGGGGACGGCTCTGCCAGCACGAGCTTCGGGGCTTACTGTACCTGTCTCATGAGCACTTGCGGCGAACGGCACTCCCGGACGCTGGGCGTGCACGCCTGGTAGTGGAGATCTTTGGTAAGACACGCCTCCACGGTCACCATCTCTCCCGCGTGACAGGAGATGTGGAACGCCTCAGGCGGGGCATGGTTAGCCTCGGCAAAGCTCTGCTCAACGTCGCGTACCTTGAGGTGGTCACTGCGTTGCAGATTTCGATACTGATCGGGGATTTTGACGGAGTTAAGCGCTTGCTCCACCTGATCGAAGTATTCACTCGCAGGAACGCCACTGCAGACGCCGTGCTGCCGCCATTCATGCTGGACCAAGCCGCGGCTGGGATAGTATTCCAGCATATGCCGCACGATCGCATGCGACACCGGCGGCGCCGGCGCACAGCGGATCGGAGAGCTTCCCTCGTTGGCTTGCGGCCACAAACCATGAAGCACGAAGTTTGCCTGCTGGCCGATGGTACACTCGCGGGAGTGATCGTTGGGATGGCCAGCGCAGTAATTCGGTGCCCAGGAGAGGGCAAGAACGTAGTAGTCAAATTGTCCTTGAGGAGGGTCTGCCGGTTTTCGATGCCGGCGCATCGCCCAACCGACCGCCATCGAGACCCCCACCATGACCACGACCGCCAACATCGTGCGTTTCATGCGTCACCCCCACGGGCTTACATACGACGATTCTAGCGAAAGACCGAACGGCTTTCGAGGTGGCCAACAGGATACCTTGGGGCTGGGCCGATGGTGTTTCGATTTTCAAAAAACAGCGCGCGCCAAAACTAGCCGTTAGCCTTTAGCCCTTAGCCCTAGCAAGCTAAAGGCTAACGGCCAGTTGCTAAGGGCTGGTTTTTGCTTGCTAAAATGGTATTCATACCATGTCGAACTCCGAAACTGCAGTTCTCGGCGGCGGCTGCTTCTGGTGCCTGGAAGCAGTATTTGACGGCTTGCGCGGCGTGACGTCGGTTGAATCCGGCTACATGGGCGGTCGCGTGGATAACCCGACCTACCGCCAGGTGTGCGGCGGCGATACCGGTTACGTGGAGGTCGTGCGCGTAAGTTTCGATCCCCAGGTGCTGAGCTATCACGATGTGCTGGACGTCTTCTTCTCCATCCATGATCCCACCACGCTTAACCGCCAGGGCGGTGACGTGGGGACTCAGTACCGCTCGGTGATTTTTTACAATTCCGAAGAGCAACGCCAGGCCGCCGAGCAGGCGATCGCCGCTCTGAACGCCTCGCACACTTGGCCTGATCCGGTGGTCACTGCCGTTGAGCCGGCGGCGAAATTCTTCGTCGCCGAGGATTACCATCAGGAATACTTTGCTAACAATGGCTCGCAACCCTATTGCCAACTGGTGATCTCGCCCAAGGTAAAGAAATTCCAGCAGAAATTTGCGGCAAGAGTGAAGAGCTAGTCTGTGACGTCGGTCCAAAACAAGCAACGCGCACGTTATGGCGTTCGAGTTGGACATCGCATTGTGCGTCATCCATTGGTTGCCGCCGGCGATCAGCAGCTGGTTCAGATCGTGGATCGAGCCCTCGCCGAAGCCGCCAAGAAAAGTGGCCCGTGGCTGGCTTGCCGTCCGGGATGCACGCAATGTTGCGTCGGTCCATTCCCGATCAACCAGCTGGATGCCGCACGCTTGCGCCAAGGCATCGAGCAGCTGGAAGCGTCCGATCCGGATCGTGCGGCCCGAGTACGCGATCGTGCCGTCGAGTCCGTAGCGCGGCTGTCGCCGCAATTCCCCGGTGATCCCAAGACAGGAATTCTGGCTGAAGACGAGGAAGCCGAGGCTCGTTTTGTCGACTTCGCCGATGACGAACCCTGCCCGGCTCTCGACCCAGCCACCGGAATGTGCGATGTCTACGCGTTCCGTCCCATGACCTGCCGCACGTTTGGTCCGCCGGTACGTTCCGGACCGGAAGGCGGCTTGGGAGTTTGCGAGCTTTGCTATCACGGCGCGAGCAACGAGGAGATCGCTGCCTGTGAGATGAAACCGGATCCCGATAACCTGGAGCAGCGACTGGTCGAAGAAGTTGAGAAGAAAACCGGCCGCCGCGGAAACACCATCGTGGCTTTCTGTCTGCGACCTTAGAGAAGGAAGAGAAAGACGAGGAAGACAACCGGGAGATCGGTAAAGCCGCAGATTGCTGATAAACGCAGATCAAGAACGATTGGGCCGCGAATCAACGCGAAGAAACGCGAATCAAACGAAATGATTCGTGTTTCTTCGCGTGGATTCGTGGCCTAGCTTTCTTTGATCTGCGTTCTTCTGCGCAAATCTGCGGCTAAATTGTCCGCGCGCGCGGGCTGTGAGGCGCCTTGACGCCTCTTGTTCTTCTTCCCACTCAACTCTTGTTCTTGTTGCTCTTGCCCGCGACCACCAGGTTGTTGGTCACGGAAAACGCACCCGGAACTCCGTTCGCACGGATTCCGGCGACGTTTTTATCGAACTGGCTGTCCACAATGCCTTCCAACGCCACATTGCCATTCTCCACGATGATGCGGATAGGCTTGATTGGCGGCAAGCTATATCGCTGCAGCGGGCCATAGCCGTAGACAGCGCGAAACACGTCGCGCCGCAGACGATCGTCGAAGAAGGAAACCGGAAGCACTTGAATCTGGTTGTTGACGTGCTCCACGCCCTCTATTTTCTTGATGGCATTTGCGGCATCGTCTTTGAGCGTGGGCCGCGTCACTTTTCCGGTGAGCGTAACGTCGTAGCCTTCGATCTTGAACCCGATGGCGTCGAACACGCCGTAGTAAGGCAGCATCAAGATCCGGTGCATCACTTCGCGCTGCACGCGCTGGGTGAACCGGGGCGAAGGCTGAGAACCTGTTCGCGCCTGCGCGAAAGACGGGGAAATTGCAAGCAAGAAAGCCAGAACGCCAGCGATCACTTTCATGGCGGTTCCTCCTATCGGCCGTCGGCTGTCCCCTCCCGGACCTGATGATTTTACGTCATATCGGTAATCAATCGGGACTAGCTCTTTCGCGGAACGGCGATTTCCAGGATTGCCAAAATTACCGGGACTCTCAAGACCACTGGAGTTCAATTTTGGTGATTCCGGCGATTTTGGCAATTCTGGCAATCTTTCCGTCCCTAGGCTCCGGCCGAAACCTCGACATCCGAAATCGTACCCACGGGAACGTGGTGGCGCTGACTGCGCGGCAGCTTGCCTAGCAGCCCCAGCGCAAAGAAGAATCCGGCGACGATCAGGAATGTCGCTTGACGAAGATGATCCAAGCTCGGAGGGGAGAGATCGAAGAAGCGGCCCAGTCGCCACATGGCCCAGCTGGCCAGCTGCGTCGGTACGACGGTCCACACGGTCACGTAGAACCAGCCTTTTTCGGCGCCCTCACCTCGCGTCGACCGGCGCGCGCGCGGCGTGAAATCGAGGATGGTCGCCAAGACTACGACGGCAGCCAGGATATAGTAGAGCTTGCTGTAAAGGCTGTTGATCATCCAACGTCCAGTCAAGAAGTTGATGGCAAGCCCGATCAGGTTGATGGTGAATGGAACCAGCAGATCGATCCACGCTGTTGTGTAGCAAACAACGCGGTACCAGAGGTTTGGTTTCTCTTCCCCATAATGCGTGATATACGGGCGCGGTTCAGCGCCGGGCAGCCGTCCCACAAAACCTCGCCAAACACAAACGGCGGTTACAACCGCAAGCCACATCCAATGCCGGCGATCGGGGCCGTGCGCGTAAAGAGCCGCCGTGAGATGTCCCGGCAGAATCCAAAATGCCCATATCCAGATGGGCACATGCAGCACGCGGTAGTAGTTCTTGTTCCGCTCACGCTCGACGACCTTCTTCATTTAGGTTCGGCTCCGCCTTGGATTGTAAATGGTATTTCTCCACCATCCCCCGCACCGCACTGGCGACCAGGTCCGGATGATCCAGCTGGACCCAGTGTGCGCCCTTGGGCGCGATCAGGTGATGCCCGCGCCGCGAGCGTGCGGCAATCGCCCCATGTTCTTCGAGACGAATCGGAGGCTGGTGCGCCCCGGAAAGGACAGTCACTGGCACCTCCGCGGGTATGGCACAGCCTTCGAGTTCAGCAGCGCACGCCGGCAGCGATCGAATATAAGCAGCCATCGTCCAGAAAAATTTGGGCGTACTCCAGCGCGCGCGGATCACCCGAACAACATCCGGCGGCAGCTTGGCCAGTTCGCTCAAGATTCGTTCGACGGTCTCTGTGGCTAGAGCGCCAAACATCCGCAGGACACCGCGCGGCGTCTCCCTGTTGCCGCGTTGCAGCAACCACAGGCACACCCGCACCAAGCCGACCGATGCCAGCGCCCCGCCGGCGCGCGAGAACCATACTGCGCGACGCAGCCTTCCCCGCTGCTCGCCATCGGGCTTGACCCACTCTTGCGGCGTGAGCGGATCAAGCAGAACGATGCCCGCGAGATCGCCGGGAAAGTGCTGGGCATAGACAGTCGCGATGTAAGCTCCGAAAGAATGCGCCACCAAGACGTACGGCTGGGGCACTTCGAGCGCCTCGAGCAGCTGATGCAGATCGTCGGACATCTTGGCCAGCGAGCATTCGCAGCTTCTCGACATGCTCCAACCGAAGCCTGCACGATCATAGCTGTACGCCGTTGTGAACTCGGCCAACCGCGGCTGCAGCAGGCTCCAGTTCAAAGAGGAAGCGGCGATCCCGGCTTCGAGCACAACAGCCGGTTGGCCGTCGCCGATCTGGCGCACATGCATTTCCCCACCGGGTATGTCGACAAGACGTCCCGGTGGCGGAAACTTGCGCGCGTCTGCGCGAGCACAAAGCAATTGGACCAGCGCCAGCAGCGCCAGAGTAGACAATAGGGCCAGCGTAACGGTAAGCAAGGATCCCATTTCCACAGGTCTTATCTTAAACACCTTTGAGGATCAGGGTGGCCCGCGCTTTCGATTCTTTCCCCTGGCCAATGCTGAGCGAGTCCGAGCAACGTAGGAGCGAGGAGGAGTCGAAGTTGAGCCGGTCCGCGGGCGTCTGAGCCCGCAGGCGAAATCCTGAGCGAAGCCGAAGGACCTCGCGTCCCGAGAAACTGTCGTCGACCAAGGAGTGTCAGTGAGTTCTCTTAAACAACGTCTCCCTGTTCAGTCGTGCGTCCGGCGCACGCGGCGGGAGCATCATCGAGAGAACTCCCTGACACGGCATCGTAGGACGAGATATCCTCGCGATCCTTCGACTCGCCCTCGGTCGCTGTGCTCCCAGGTCTTCGCTCAGGATTGCCCAGGTAGAGATTTTTGAGACTCACTTACTTAATGACCGCAGCGCCCGCGGTGGCGCATTGCCCATCGTGGTCGCTGGTATCACCTGACAGGCCGATCGCGCCAATCACCATCTTGCCGTCTTTGCCGTCGACGACAATCGGCACGCCGCCCTCAACCGGCACCGCGCCTGGCAATGCCAGGATGCGCAGACCTTCGCCGCCTTTGGCCAATGCGTCTTGCAAAGCCTTGGTGGGACGCTTGAAAAGCGCCGCCGAGCGAGCTTTCGCGATGGCAACTTCGGCGCTGCCGATTTGCGTGTTGTCGGTCTTCTCGTAATAAATCAGGGTGCCGTTTGGATCGACCACAGCCACGGCCATCACCCAGTGGTTCTTGGCGGCTTCCACGAGGGCAGCAGCCGCGGCTTTCTTCGCATTCTCGTTGCTAATGGGCGCGCCGTAAGGATAGGGCAGCATCTGCGCCTCCATTCCCAAAAAACAAAGAACCAGAGTAACCGTAACCAGGATTTTGGTCCAGCGTGCTGACATCGTGAAGTCCTCCTTGCCTTACGAACTTGATGGCGAAGCCGATTGCCGGCCGATGGCATCGGCGTGATCGACCCATGACCTACCGGAGCAAGCCCCCGGAATGGGGAGTGGAGTCTAAGGCTCGCGTCGTGACCTTGTCAAATAAATCATTTGCATTGAATTAGCAAATAGCAATTAGCAAATGGCAGTTGGCAAAACCAGAAGCACGAGAAATCCAATGAGCTCCGGCTAATTGCTATTTGCTTCTCCATATCGGGGATAGTGTTTGCGGCACAATGTCGGCCCGCTCGCGTTAGAATGTCTTGCCAACATGGAACCGATCTCTCACTTCTTTTACTCCGACCGCCTGAAACTGCAGCTCTGGGATTACGGACGAGACGGCAAGCCCGCGCTGGTGCTGGTACATGGCGGGCTGGATCACGCCCGCAACTGGGATTGGGTGGCGCGCGCGCTGTGCGAGCACTATCACGTCTACGCCCTCGATTTGCGCGGCCATGGCAACAGCGCCTGGGCGCCGGGCGCGACCTACGGTCTGATCGAGCACGTACTCGATCTCTCGGCTTTACTGGATATCATTAACGAATTCCCGATCCGGCTGGTCGGCCACTCGCTGGGCGGCGTGATCGTGCTGCACTACTCCGGAATCTACCCGGAGCGCGTGCTCAAGGCGGTTTCGATCGAAGGCATCGGACTTCCCGCTGGACATCGCGTCCATGGTCCTGCACCGCAGCGGCTGCGCACCTGGATCGAGAACGTGCGCGGTATCGAAAAGCGGGTTCCCCACAGCTACCCCAACTTGCAGGCAGCCATGGCGCGGATGAAGGAAGCTAACCCGCGACTCTCCGATGACGTCGCTCGCCACCTCACGCTCCATGGTACGAACTGGAATACCGACGGTTCGCTGGTGTGGAAGTTTGATAACTATGTCCGCGCCTTCTCGCCTTACGGCCACAACATTCAAGACGCGGTCGAGATTTTTGGACAAATCACTTCTCCCACGCTCTTGTTTTGGGGAACGGAGAGCTTTGCCCCGGTGCCCGAGAACGATCCGCGCGTAAAAGCCATCCGCGACCTTCGTCTGATCAAAGTTGAAAAGGCCGGACACTGGGTGCATCACGATCAACTGGATTTGTTCCTGAAAGAAGCAACCGCGTTTCTGCAGGCCTAAAGGCCGAAACCATCGGAGGACCCAAGACCATGAGAAAGATGCTGCTGCTACCGCTAACGTTCGCCGTTCTAGCGCCCTCGTTGATGGGTCAGGGTGCTCCACCTCAGGGTGGCGCCGATCAACCTTATGTCATGGAGTATTACTACAAGATCCAGTGGGGACATCAGCAAGAATTTCTGGATCTCTTCTTGAAGAATCACTATCCGCTGCTCAAGAAGAATGTGGAGAGCGGCCGCATGATCTCAGTCAAAATTGAAACCCCGGCAAATCACATGACGGAGGACGCGCGATGGGACTATCGCGTCACCATCCGTTTCAAGAACTCAACTGTGGCGACTACATCGAACCCGGATGAGCAATCCTTGATCAAACAGCTCTGGCCTGACCAGGAGACCTACCGGCGCGAAGAGCGGCGCCGATTCGAGATTCTGCTGGCCCACTGGGATCTGCCGGTAACGGACATTACGCCGAAGTGATTGTTTTTCTGAAATCCCGAATCCCCGGCGTCTTTTGCCGGGGTGAGGGATCCCGATAGATCGGGTGATCTGAGCCGGCTCAGACACTCGCAACCGACTGGACTTATTGCGCAAGCCCTACCAGGATAGAATCAATTAAGAACAGCCGCTGGAAATACCCCGATGGCTCGGTTACCCGATCACCCGATCACGCGCGATCACCCGATCACCCGATCTAGGGATCCCTCACCCCGGCTAAAAACGGCCGGGGGTTCGGGATTTCAGAAAAACGGCCCTGTCAGACCACGGCACACCTTTCTGCATCACAAGATCTAGTGGCACAATAGAAGGCGCAAGGGTTGATCGACATGCAACCACGCAGGTTCTCAGCACGGTCGCTGGCGGTTCTGCTGGCGGCTCTGATCGCCATTCAGCCGCTCCCGCTCCCGGCCCAAAGCACTCCCGAGTTGCCTGATCCCGGGCGAACGTCCTTGAGCCGTGAGGATCAAATCAAACTTGGCGCGCGGTTTTCCGGGGAAGTGTACAAGCAGATGCCGGTACTGCCGGAGTCCAACCCGGTCACGCAGTACGTCCAGCAATTGGGCAAGAAGCTGGTGACAGTGATTCCGCCAGACCGCTCGTGGCCCTATCGATTCGAGGTTGTGCCGCAAAAGGAAATCAACGCGTTCGCCATTCCGGGCGGGCCAATCTTCATCAACCTGGGTACGATTCAAGCAGCGGGCGACGAGGCCGAGCTCGCTGGCGTCATGGCGCATGAGATGTCTCACGTGTACATGCAACACTCGGCCAAGCAAATGGCCAAGAGTCAATGGACCGGCCTCCTCGCCGGAATTGCCGGAGCGATCATGCCGCAGAGCGGGTTAGGCAACTTGGCGCGAATGGGTATCCAGTTTGGAGCCGGTACGGTGATGATGAAGTACTCGCGCACCGATGAAGCTCAGGCCGATTCAGTAGGCGCGATCATCACGTACAAAGCCGGCTACAACCCCAAGGCCATGGCGGATTTCTTCTCCAAGCTGGAGAAAAAATATGGGAATGGCGGAACTCAGCTCTTGAGCGACCACCCGAATCCCGGCAACCGTCAGGCAGCGATTCAGAAGGAGATCCGTTACTGGCCACGCAAGAATTACCTTGCGTCCAGCAGCGCATTCGCGCAAGCGAAGGCAAGCGCGGGCAGCATCAAGTCCTATAGCGGTCAGGAAATCGCTCAAGGCGCCAAGCAGGGGATCTGGGCCCAACAGAATCGCCAGAGCGGAGCTATGCCTGCGAACGTCGCAGCGTCCGCAGCCGGCGGACAGATCGCCAACGTTTCTTTACAACAGGTACGTCCAAGTGACACGTTTCGCCAGGCGCGACTGGAGGGCTTGTCCATTTCCTATCCGGATAATTGGAAGACTGGCGGCGATGCCAACTCATTTTTGATTGGTCCGCCGGCCGGAGTCTCCGACGCTGGAATCGCCTATGGCGTCATTGTAACCGGGCTGGCGAACGCTGCAGGTTCGCTCGATCAAGCTACACAACAAGTGATCCAAAGCATTCAGCACGACAACCCAGGCACCGAAGCCACGGGCGAAGTCAAGCGCCTGGATGTCGGAGGCTTAGAAGGACGCTCTGTCTATCTCCGCGGTCGCTCACCCGTGCACGAGAATGGGGAGCCGTTACCGGAACGCGACTGGCTCGTGGTGTTGGCGCGACCGCAAGGGGGTTTGACGTATTTCATATTCGTTGCCCCGGAGCGGGACTTCGACCAGCTTCGCGAAACCTACCGGAACATGCTCGACAGCGTGCAATTGCGCTAACCTTGCTATCGATTGCCGCCGGCCATTGAGATGTTGCGAAAGCCGCCCCGATGCTCCGTCAGCTTCTCGAGAATGTTAGCAGCCGTGTCCACTAGCCTTCCGCTACGGTCAACGTATTCCGGGAGCCGGCGCCACAGCTCTTGCAGTTTTTCCGGGTGCTCGGAAGCCAGAGTCGCCACACCAATCCCAGCTATAGCTAGACCGGCAGGACGGCGTCCCGTCAAGAACAGCACCGCGCCTGTCGCAAACGAACCAAAGATCAGCGCCTTTTTCCAGTCCATCTTCCCTCTCTCCTGAGTCATTTCATTATAGATTGCCAAAATCGCCGTAATTGCCAAAATTGAAAGAAAGAAGCCATTAGCAGTTAGCCCTTATTCTTTAGTCAGAAAAAACACTCGCCCGGCACTCAGGCTCCTCCGGCTAAGAGCTAAAGGGCTAAGTGCTAATGGCTGAATTTTGCAATCTTTGGCACTCTTGGCAATCCTGGCAATCCTCAGATCAGGAGAACGTGCTCCTGGCAAAATCCTACGGGTGGAGAGCGAAGCATTTAAGGCAAAAAGAATGTGGGCGCCGGTATAGGGGCGACGCCCACGTGGGGGTACTGCGTATGTTGTTACCTAGATAGACGCAAAATCCGAAGGAAAGTTTCTAGGTTTTTCGAAACTTTACATAACTAAATGCTTCCGGAGTTTTTGGCTGGTGAGATCAGCTTCTTGGCCTCCCAAAGGACGTAGAAAAAAGCCCCTCATACCGAGGGGCTGGCTAGCAAGGAGAGAGAAGGATTATTGAGGACTATTACTGAAGTCGTGCGACTAGTTCGCGAACTCGTAAACGAGCTTGATGAAGACCGAGGCGGCAATCATCTTCCCTGATGCCGAGTACGCGAGCGATTCGAGGGTGGCCGTATCCTTCCACATCATGGAGCAGGAAGATCAATCTTTCAGTGCTCGGTAGTTGTACCACGGCGCTCTCCAGGTGTACTCGCTTCACGTTTCGGCGCAGGCTTATGCTGAGGGAAGAGCCTTGGCAACGGAGGCTAAGGCCGTCGATGGCAACGATTTTGCGCACCTCAGCCACTAACGCCTGATCGATTTGCTCCGCACTGGGGGATCTGCTGGAAGCGAACGCGGCGAGGAACGTGTTGGTGGCAACCTGCTCGGCTATCTGCTCATGATCCGTCATCCAAAAGGCCAGAGAATAGATTCGGTGACAGTTCTCGCTGTAAACCTGGCTGAATTGCGCTTCCTGATTCTCCAATCCAGGAATGAGAACGTCTGCGTGACTCAATGCTGGGAAACCACTTGTCATTTGATCCGACTCCGTTTCTGGTCGTGGGAAGGTCTTCGGAACCTTGGTTCGATTGTCAGGCAAGAGTTAATGCAATCGGTTGCCCAAAGAACGTCCAAGACAAGCAAGTTTTGCGCAGAAAGTTAAGTGTCTGATTCTGAAAGATTAGTTGGGATCGACCCTAAGTCCCGAGAGCTCAGGTCGCATATTGGAAATAGGCCTTCCGGACAACTATGTGAGAACCAAAGTGCCATTTGTGGAGAGAGTTCTACTTACAACTTTTCTCAGGCGGGTAAAAATTACCAGATTAGCGGACTACGACTACTTCGCGGATATTGTCGCGACCCAGAAAGAATTTTCGTGAGGCACAGTCCTTAAACAGGTTCTCCACATGCCGATTGTTAAAGATTCTTTGGATACGGAGCCCCGGGTCCGGCTCTAACTCCAACATATCCGGCTGGACAATGTGGTAGTGGCAGTACGGCGAATCCGGTCCAGCATCTTTGGTATGAAAAAAAGCAAACAACCGGCCTCTCGGTTTCAACATGGCTTGGATTTTCTCCACCAACGGCTTCACTAGTTCTTCGGGTAGGTAATCCAGAACATCCCAGCAGAGGATCGCCTGAAAGTGATGCTCCGGGTGAGCCATGTTCTCTGTGAAGAAACGTTTTGCATCCAGGCGCAAGGAACCATCCTCCTGCCGCACCAACAAATTTGGATCGCCAGCGGCTCGCAGGATGTCTTCGTTGTAAATCCGCAGATTGCGATCGGCGAGGAAGCTGATGTTGGCCGGTGAAGTCGGCCCCATGTCGAGCACGCACGGTTTGTACTCGTCCGTACCGGCGAGGTCCAGCGCGAACTCGCCCATACCCATACAGCGGCGCGTGGTCCGTGGCGCGGTCTTCGATCGTTCCAAAGACTGTGTAGTAGGGCCCGTTCCACGGAACCAGCGCGCGAAATTTTGGCCGGAGCTCACGCCCCCTTACTCTACTCTATTTCGGTTCCAAAAAGGAACCCTGAGATCCACCGCTGGCGCTCAAACTTGGGCCAGACCCCATCGAGCCGGAGCTGGCTCCCGCAGCCGCTGCCGATGCCATGGGTTTGCGCATTTCCATTCTCGGTTCTTTGTGCTCTTTGATATCGATCGCGCCTTTGAAGAAAGCGCCATCTTCTATCACGATGCGCTGGGTGCCCACGTCGCCAATCAGCGTGCTGTTACGCTTGAGTTCCACTCGTTCGCTGGCCGTAAGATTGCCTTCCACGCGGCCGTGCACGATTACGTCACGCGCCGTGATCGTAGCTTTGATCTTGCCGTTGGGCCCGATCACCAACTTGTGATCGCGCAAGTCGATGTTGCCTTCGATCTCCCCATCCAGATAGAGGTCTTCGTTGCCGGTAAGTTCGCCGCGAATCACAACGGACTTGCCGATGTGGCCGACATCAGTGCGGGTTTCAGCAAACGCTTTCGGAGTTTCCTTCGCTGGGGCAGCCGGGCTGGACGCGCTTGCGACTACGGGCGCGGACGCTGGTTGCGAAGGTTGCGATGGACTCAACGTCATTGGTCGATTGTCTTCAGGACGTGCTTTCCACATTTTGGCACCTATTTCCTTTTCGTTCCTTGTTGGGTTTTTTCCTGTCGCCTGCGCTCCACACCGCCCCGGAATCCTTCGCAATCACCCTGACTCGTCCGGCTCCAAAAGCAGCGGCCAGTGCATCTGCGGCAATTTTGACCGCTAGTGTAACGCCCCATTCCTGTCCCGCGTAGTTACGGTGGGAGTGCAACCTGGAGGCAAACCCATGCTCACAGGGGGCACCAGAGTACCCAATTTTCCGCCTGATGCAAGAGGCCTAATGTTTACTAGTTGTGTACCTACCACACTTCTTATCTATGTGTCGATTTTTCTTTTGTTTACACAGTTTTCGCTTGGCGATCTGTGCAATTCATTTTGGCCTCAGAGTTGCTACTTGGTTAATCCTCGACCGGGACGGAAAATATCGCGGCTGGAGCGAGGACCGGCACCCAGGGGAACAACGGCTTTGTTCCAAACCGCGAAAACCAGGACCGAAGGTACTGTTTTTCCGAACCAGGTCGAGACTTTTTTCTCTCGCTCCGCTCCGACCCTGGTGTGGCACCGCCGCCCTCGGCGGTGTTCTCTTCTCCGCAGGCACAGGCGAGGGCGCCTGTACTACACGATTTTCGCGATCACCCGATTACCCGGGCTTTTTTGCTTCTGTCGCAGCGGGCTGGCCTTTTTTCCTCCTTTTTTCCGCTGGCTCGTCGCTCCCCTCCGCACCGTGATCCAACACGGAGGAAAGGAGGGAGCGGAGGAAGGACAAGTCAGTGCTGAAGAACAGATGGCGCAGCCCGACCCTCTCTATCCTCCGCTTACTCCGTTCCTCCGTGTTGAGGAATTTCTTCCTGGGAGCAGTAGCTTCTCGACTTCTAGGAAGAGAGTAATGGCCTTCCTAAAAAACACGCTCTAAGGTTCGGCGATCGATTTTCCGATCCCCCGATCACCCGATCACGGCGATTACCCGATCTTTGTACCCTAAAGGGCTTTGATAAAATACAACTAGCTGCCGCATTGCTGGCGTCTAAGGGAGTAGCCGTATCTGAGCCTCTGATGAACTTCCGGCACTTTTTCCAGGCAGTAATTTTGTCTTTCGCGATGCTGGCGGTTGCGGCAGCGCAAAACAAGCCCCCTGCCGCTACGACCGGCCCCTTGGAGCCGGCCCCAACTCCGCTTCCCCAGGATGCCAATCAGTACGTTCATCAGGCGATCCAGCATGAGTTGGCGGAGCAGGATCGCGATCACACCCTTTGGCGCTACCATCTTCACAGAGAAGACAAAAAATACAGCTATGATCGCGACGTCATCGAGACCAGACAGGGCGAGATCTCGCGGACCGTTCTTTCGAACGGCCAGCCGCTCACACCCGAGTTGCGCCAAAAGGATGACGAACGCATGCGCCAGTTGCTTACCGATCCGGCGGCGCTGGCCAAGCATGTGAAGCGCGGAAAGGATGACGACGAAAAAGGCCACAAGATGCTCGGCGCCGTCTCCGATGCCTTCAACTTCCAATATGACGGCGAGGAAGAGGGTCTAGTGCGGCTCAAGTTCACACCGAATCCTCACTACGACGCTCCCAACCGCGAGCTACAAGTCTTCCACTCGCTGGCCGGCAGGTTGTGGATCGATCGCGCCTCCAGCCGGCTGGCGCGCATTGACGGCTCCTTGTTTGAAGACGTCTCCTTCGCCCTGGGGCTGTTGGGACGCCTGAATAAAGGCGGCACCTTCAAGGTAGTTCGCCAAGAAGTAGGCTGGGGTCATTGGGATTTCGCGTCGCTCGACGTCAATATGTCCGGCCACGCTGTGATTTTCGCCTCAATCAGCGTCAAGCAGAAGCAGGTGTTCAGCGACTATCGCCGCGTGCCCGACACTCTGACTCTCTCCCAGGCCTACGATTTGTTGCAAAAGGGTTCCGATTCGGTCTCCGCGACCAACGACCACGCCACTACCCATCCTCAGGGGCGAAATTAAACGAGGATCGGGTGATCCGGCGATCGGGTGATCGGGTAATCGGAGGAGCGAAATAAGATCTTCCGGATCGCCAAGATGCTCGTCATCGCGTGGATCCCAAAACCTAATTCTGTTTGCTCCACTCGCCATTGCTCGGTGTGCTGGCAGGGTGTCTTCGATTTTCCGATCAACCGATCACCCGATCACCGGATCACCCGATCTCTGTGAGAACTGGCAACCTGCGATCAGAGTTCCTCGTCAGACCTGAAGGTAAGCAGAAACCCGGGGGCCACCGTGCAAGTTTGCAAGTCCTTCCTCTTCCTGGCTCTGGCCATTCCTCAAAAGGTCGCTGCCGATTTCAAAGCATCGCCACTGCAAGCGCCCTCGGAGATTGCCAGCATTGCCAAGACTGTAAGAACTACGGGGTTTCGATTTTGGCAATTCCGGCGATTTTGGCAATTCTGGCAACCCTCTACAGGAGTGCCGGCGCCACACTTGGTGAACCTACGTCAATCCCACTCCTGCTCTGTCGGGATGGGAGGCCCAGGTCTCGTACCCGCCTGGATTTTCAGAAGCGCGGTATTGCTGGCCGTTCTGGCGACCATGGTTGCGACCGACCAAGCACAAACTACTGCCTCTTCGCCAGACGTAAAGATTCCGCGGCGGCCGTTAGGAAAAGACGCTGACGGCAAATCCCAACTTGACAGCAAAGCACCGGGAGGGACCACCCCCGCGCGACCGTCCTCGGTCCGGCCTGTAGCCGAGGGCTCCCGCTTCGGGCTGGCCTTTAAGACTTCCACGCTGGGCCTGGGCGCAGATTTGGGCGTGCGGATCGTTCGTTCGATCAACCTGCGCGTCGGGTTCGGTACGTTTCATTACACCGCGGACCTGCGCCGCGACGACACTGCCTATCAGGGGAGCCTGCATTTGCGGTCGGTGCAAGCCGTGGTGGATTGGTTCCCGTTTGCGGGGAGCTTTCATGTGAGCCCGGGAGTACTCTTTCACAACGGCAATCGCATCACGGCGGTCGCCAGGCCGCCTGTTGGCCAGGTGCAGAGAGCAGGCGACGTCGCTTACATCAGCGATCCTCAGAACCCCATCACCGGGAGAGCTCTGACCAGAGTGAGCACCGCGGCGCCAATGTTGCTGGTCGGGTTCGGCAACCTAGTGCCGCGAACACACCATTTCGCCTACTCCGTGGATCTGGGCGTCGTCTACCAAGGACATCCGAAATCGAATTTCACGTTGCAAGGCGGTGCTTGCGATCCAACAGGCACTTTCTGCGGCAATCTCACCGATGACATCGACACTCAGGCACAGGTTAGGTCGGCTCAACATGACCTCGATAAGAGCGTATCTTTCATGCGCTTTTATCCCGTAGCCTCCATCGAGTTCGGGTACAGGTTCTAGGGATTGCCAAAATCGCCGGAATTGCCAAAATTGAAAAACCTTGTAGCTCTTACAGTCTTGCCAATTCTGGCAGTTTTGGCAGTTTTGGCAATTCTGGCAATCTCCGTCAGATGTACAATGCAGGCGCTAGGCCAGCCCTGGCCGGAGGGTCGTGATGAAGACAAGGAAGCGATTGGCTTTTTTCGCGGGACTATGTAGCGCGGCTGTGCTCTTGGGCTGCAATACGTCGCCGGCGAACATGCAGAAGCAACTTCAAGAACAGCTGATCAAGGCTAAAGCCGGCGACGTCATCGAGATTCCCGAAGGCAAGTTTCAGCTCAATCGCACGCTCTCGCTCACGGCGGATAAGATCACCATCCGCGGCAAAGGGATGGACAAGAGCATCCTCTCGTTTGCCGGACAGAAAGAAGGCGGATCCGGCCTGCTGGTGAAAGCTAACGACTTCGTCATCGAAGACATGGCGATCGAAGACACCGCGGGCGACGGTTTGACCATCCAGGGCGGTAACGGCGTGACCGTCCGGCGGGTGCGCGTCGAGTGGACGCGCGGAGCTAACTCGCAAAACGGTCCTTACGCGATCTATCCCACCGAATGCAAAAATGTGCTGGTCGAGGATTCCGTCGCCAAGGGCGCGGCCGACGCTGGGTTCTACATCGGCCAATCCGATTATGTAGTTATGCGTCGCAACCGTGCCGAATACAACGTCGATGGTTACGAAGTGGAGAACTCCCAGCACGTGGATGTCTATGACAACATCGCCTTACACAATACCGGTGGCCTAGGGGTTTTCAATCTGCCCAGCCTGCCTAAGCAGGGCGGCAAGTACGTACGTGTTTTCGGGAATCAGATTTACGATAACAACACGGCCAACTTTGCGCCCAAGAGCCTTGGCGCGATCTATCATCTGCCCACAGGCACCGGCATGTACGTGATGGCGATCAATAACGTCGAGGTCTTTCACAACAAGATTCACGATAACAACACCACCAACATCTACGTGATCGAGTACAACCCCGGTTTGGGTGAAATCAAAGACGCGCGCTACCGTCCCTTCACTGAGCAGGTCTATCTGCACGACAACGAGATCTCCGGTGGCGGCAAGTCGCCTGACCTGCGCCAGGACGATGTCAAAGCCCTCAGCACCGCGCTCGGCGGTCCGTTGCCGGACTTGCTCTACGACGGCGTGATCGCTCCCGACATCCGCAAAGCGAAGAAAGGGGCGAATCCGGCTCAGATTTGCATCACCAATAACGGCGCGTTTACGTTCTTGAACTTCGACGGCGGCAACGGATTTAAGCATCCCGTAAACGACCTGAAAGCCTATCAGTGCTCTCTGGATCCGCTCGAAGCCGTGGTGATCCCGCAATTGCCGGCTACGGCTACGAAAGCGCAGGCAGGCGGACAGTAGGCCAGGCGCGGGATGCTGAGAGGTCAACACACGATGTGTCATTCCGAGCGGAGCGAGGAATCGGCTCCGCCACTGTCGAGGTCCTCTCTTCGCTTGCCCCTCAAAGTGGCGGCGCAGATCCCTCGCCTGACGGCGCCATCGGGTACGTCGCGCGCGCAGCTCGGACGCCGTCGGCTCGGGATGAAACTCTCCCTTGTGTCAATTTTGGCCCTCGTTGCCGGTTGCGCTCGCCCCACAGCTCCTGTAAAGTCGTTCGTCGAAGAGCCGTTTCCGGAGAATCTCTCTGACTGGCGTTTGTTCGTCAGAAGCGGTGGAACGGTGCGGCCGAATCAGGGAGTCCTGCCGTACGACCTGAACACACCTCTGTTTTCCGACTATGCCTCAAAATATCGCTTTGTCTGGATGCCGCCAGGAACAGCCGCCCAATTTCGCGAAGATCAGGTTTTTGATTTTCCTGTCGGTACCATCCTGGTCAAGACTTTTGCCTTCCCCGCAAAGAGAGCGAGCGACAAGAACGACAAGAACAAAGCCCAACGGATCGAGACGCGCCTGCTCGTCCACGCGAAGTCAGGCTGGGTGGGATTACCTTACGTTTGGAACCAGAAGCAGAGCGAGGCCACACTGCAGCTGGCGGCCGATCCGGTGGCCATCAGCTATAGCGACGCGTCGGGGAAAAATCACGACTTCACGTATTTCATCCCCAACGCGAACGAATGCAAGCAGTGCCACGAGAACGATCGAGTGATGTTGCCGATCGGACCCAAGGCCCGTAATCTCAACAAGGATTACCCCTACGCTGACGGAGGTGCCAACCAACTGGCCCGCTGGGTGCAGGTTGGATACTTGAAGGACGCGCCGTCGCCCCAAGCCGCTCCACATGCCGCCAAATGGGACCTGCCCCAGAGCGGAACGCTCGAAGAACGAGCACGCGCCTACCTGGACAACAACTGCGCGCACTGCCATCAGCCGGGCGCGACCGCCGGCTACACCGGATTCGATCTGCGCGTGACGTCTCCTGGCCTGGCGACACTCGGTCTCTGCAAGAGCCCCAACTCTGCTGGGCGCGTCGGCACGTTGATTTACGATCTCGTCCCGGGAAAGCCGGAAGAATCGATTCTTATGGCGCGGATGGAATCGACGCGTCCCAAGGAAATGATGCCGCAGATCGGCCGCAGCGTGGTGCATGAGGAAGGAGTGGCGCTGATTCGCGAGTGGATTCGTTCCCTGCCCCCGGCAGGTGCGCCCTGCGCTAGTCAGCCATAATCGCCCTAATCGCAGTGATCGCCACACTTGGTTTCAACGAAGATCGCGTGATCCGGTGATCGGATCACCCCGAATCGCCCCCATTCCCTATTGACCGTGTGTGGACCGAGGCACGTCTTTCGCTTTTCCGATCACCCGATCACCGGATCACCCGATTTCACCTTAGCACTCATGCAGCAGCCCTGGATTATTTAACACTAGCCTGGCAAACCCCGGCCAAGCTTTGTGATCTAAATAGTTACGCGCCACTTCCAACAATTACCTAGGCCAGAATTTTTTCGGCCCTAGTGTATAGGAGGAAGTAATGAGAAAGTGGTCTCTGGTAACAGCAATTTTATTGCTGTCATCCGCGTGGGTCGTTGCGCAGAGCGGCAGCACACCGCCCACAGTTCCCGACAATTCTCAGTCCACCCAACAATCGCCCGACAAGACGCAGAGTTCGGCGCCGCCCGCGGGCGCGGACCATTCTGCACAGAGCATTGAGGGCTGCGTTGCCGGCTCAGCCGGCGCCTTCACTCTGACCGACGCGACGGGCAAGACTTTTCAACTCGCCGGCGATACTTCCAAGCTGGGCGACCATGTAGGCCATTCAGTACAGATCTTGGGTACGGAGGAGCCCAATACGGCTGGTACTGCGGCATCTGCCGGAGCGCCGGCGACCTTCACCGTGAAGAAGGTGAAAATGCTCGCCGCTAGCTGCCCCAACAAGTAAGGCAGGAACGGTTTGTCCAAAAACCCTGGCGCTGAAGCGCCGGGGTTTTTCTTACGAATCAAGAATTTACTTGGAGCCGCCCATCGCGCAAGACGGTACATTTGCGGTCGCGCCAGATGATGGTGTCGCCGAGAAAGCCACCGATCCAAACCAGGAACCCCAGGACATCCTGTATTGGCAACAGCCACCACTCTCTTCTGAGAACCGGATCGTGCAGCACGGACTCCGAAGTCGCCACTGCGGCTCCGATACGTAACACCAACGCCAGCAAGACTGCCGGCCACGCAGCGCCATCGGTCGCCCACAGGAGCAACGCCAGCGGCAGCGGATAAGTGAAGATCTGTCCCCAGTATCCAGCAGGACGCGAGCGACGTGTGCTGCGCGCCCAGCGCAGGCGATGACTGAGGTTGTGCACCATGGACTGGCTCCCGATGCGATGCTCGATGATTGCCGACGATAGAAGAACCTCGTGACCTAGCTCCGCGGCGCGATGGCCGAGCACGAAATCTTCCGCCAGGAATTCCTGCAGGTAGGCGAACCCTCCCATCTGTTCGAGCACATTGCGCCGCACCGCAACCGTGCAACCCAACGCGAATTTCATGCCTTCCAGCATCCGCGCGACCAGCACGCCGCCCAGCAGTTCGGTATTCATCCCCAGGGCTTCCAGCCGCGACCATATGCTGCGTCCACCGATCGCGCGGTAGGGACAGGTAATCAGACCCACGCATGGCTCTTCAAATTCGCGCGCCAGGTGCTTGAGGAGATCGGGCCGGACGCGAACATCGCTGTCACCCATCACCAACAGTTCATGCCTGGCTTCTCGGACAAGGCGGTTCAGGCTATAGGATTTCGCGTTAGGGATGGGCGATTCGCCGGTTACGATGAGCCGCGCCGGAATCCTTCCCGCAAATTCGCCAATCACCTTCTCCGCGACGACAACAGCGGGATCGTTTTCGCGATGGACGGCAAGGAGCACCTCGAAATCCGGGTAATCCTGCACAAAAAAGCTGCGTAGGTTCTCTTCCAGCCCTTCGTCGCAGCCGCAAAGCGGCTTGATCACGCTGATAGAAGAAGGCTTCCCAGCCGGCGGGAGCGGGGCCGCAAGATACCGGCGCGCGGCTGTCATCACCAACACGCAGTACACCAGCGAGCCGGCGAGTAAAGTAGACAGAATGGCAATGGCGATTACCATAAGGCTCGCAGGTTCTCCTTTCCGGTGTTAGACGAACAGCTGCCCGTCGGACGATTCATGAACAGGAATTTCTCCCCACTCTCGGCGACCGGGAGAAGATTGTCTGCACCGGCCAGCCTTTCGAGCGACTCCACCCGCGTGCCATCGGCGACTAGGTAATAACACCCGGCGCTAGACCAAAGTCGCACAAATTTGTCATCGTCGATGAACACAGAAGGCGCTCCCGGCGCGTACGAGCCATATTCAAGATTATTCATTCGGCCGTTGAGAAGAAGTGCATCCCGATCCGCGTAGAACAGCACCGAGGAGAACGGATAATAGGCTCCGTCGACAATCAGCTTACCCTCGGGCAGGCGCTGCAACGACTCCGCCAGGGGGCGGGACGAGAGATAAGGATCGAAAGTCACTAGGGCCATGCGACTGGCGTGAAAGAACAAAATCATCATCGCGGCGAAGGCCAAGAATGCCCGGCGCCCGGACAGCAAGAACGCCCCAAAGGCGCCCACGGCACAGGCTACACCCGCCAGCACCAAAGGAACACGAAGATAGGCGAACGACTGGAGAGTCAAATCGCCAACGTGGCCGAGGGAAAGCGTGTAAGCATCGGGATGTTGCAGCAGAGCGCGCGAGATGTCACCGGGCGCCGGCACGTGCCGAACGAAGTAAAGAACTACTCCGATGACCACGGCTCCAGTTACGGAGATGGCCCCGAGAGCCCAATTGCCGGCCTTAATCCAACGGCTCTCCCCTAGCTCGATTGAGCTCATCGCACCACCCAGCAGCAGCGCGAGCGCCGGATAGATGGGCATGGAGTAATACTCCTGCGTCGTTGAAAAGGTAAAAAACAACAACAGAAAGGCAGTCCAGCACAGAGCCAGGAGCCGGGTGCGGCCTGCGCGGTCGACCGGCTTGTAACTGAGCCGGGCCGCGGCCGGCAAGTAGACACTCCACGGGAACAGCCACAACAAGTTGAGCAACCAGAAGGCCAGCCGAGGCACAGTGTTGTAGTCGTGCGGATAGCGCATGCCCAGGAAGCGCAGCACGTGCTCGTTCATGAAGTAGAACCAAAAAAATCCGTGATATTGGCCGGGACCGCTATGGAAGGTGAAATCAAAGTACGGAGGCATCCTCCGTATGGCCAGCAGGTGCCATGGCGCAGCGATGGCGAGAAAGATGCACGCGCCCCGGATCAGATGCAATCGCCGCCAGGTCTCGCGCAGGAAGAGCTGCCGCGTTGCGACCAAGTACACCAGCGCTCCGCCTACGGGGAACACCAGCGCGATCAGGCCCTTCAACAACACACCCACACCCATGACCGCGGCCAGCAGCGCCGCCCATCGCCCAGGATGAGGTTCTTCGTGGTCTTCATTAAGCGCGCGTTGGAAAGCCCAAAAGCAAGCGCATACACACAACGTCACGATCACGTCAGGGATAAGAATCCGCGTGAACAAAAACAACCCGACGCACGTGGCCAGAATCATCCCCGCGTACAATCCGGCGCGGGGGGTAAAAGCCCAGCGAGCGTAAAGCGAGGTGATCAGACACAGCAGCATCGCTGCAAGAGCAAACGGAATCCGCGCCGCCCAGTCGTGAACACCAAAGATGTGGTAGGCCACCGCGATCATCCAATAGGGCAGCGGCGGTTTTTCCACGTAAGCCACGCCGTCGAGATGAGGAATGACCCAATCGCCGGAGCGAATCATGTTGCGCGCGAGCTGACCATGGGCTGCGTCGACATCGTCCATGAGTGACGGCGGCGAGATCATGCATCCCACGAACACCAGGCCTGCCAGCAATACGATGAGCCATTGGTATTGAGTGTGGCCAAACCACTCCGCCAGCCGGCGACGGGTAGCTCCCACGCTCACACGACGATCGGAGCTTTGGGCTTTCAGGATGTCCTTCACTGTGGTGGTAATGAGAGAACTCCTTGAACTCTTAGGGGTCGGATTCAGAGTGCGCGACCGTTTGAGATTCTGCCGGCCTGAACAGTGTGTAGACGATTTACTTATGATTTTAAATACTTTATTTGTAAAAATTTGTAAACGGACGAGAGAACAAGTCCTTCGGTCATGACGAGCAAGGCATGAGATCTAAGATGCATTTCTTGCCGCTTTAGTGTCCGGATAAGTTAATTCACCTAGTAGTCGATCGGGATTCTTGGGAGCTGACTTTGGCACGTTGCTGGTCTTGCGTGTTGATGTGATGAGTTCAATAAAGGCCAGGGCAAGAGTGTGGAGCAGGCCTTTAGGCCTGCGATGAGGCTGCGAAAGAAACCGGCTTTAAGCCGCTGAGGTGCAGATTGCACCACTTCTTGAACCTGGACGGGAGTACCTCAGTGGCTGAAGCCGATCTTTGCAAGATCCTGACCGCAGGCCTAAAGGCCTGCTCCACCCTCTCCACGCGCGGACATGGTCGAAGCCTTTTCACACCCCAAAAAGATTGGGCCGCAAGTTGTGGTAGTTGTTTTCCTGCGCCCAGAAATTTAGCGAGACTGTGGCCAGCTCATCGACGACGGGAACCGCCCTGCCGTTTTTGCTTAGATCCACCGACTTGATATAAGTACGACAAGAATCGCACGCGTCCAGGCGGACATAGTCGAATTCCTGGGCGGAGAAGACGGGGAGCTTCTCCTTGTTCTCTTCGCCGCAATTCGGGCAGAGGATCCGGCGAAAAGCCCACTCGGTGGAACAAAGAGAGCAGAACAGAAATCGCTTGGCGCCGTCTCCTTCCGGACGAAGCACCACTAACAATGGCTTCGAGCCGCAAAAAGGGCAGAGTGCTGCCGAACCATCGTTCGTCGCTCCCGCGCCCTGAGACAAGTACTCGGCGTACGGCTGGAGCAGGGCCTGGGCGAAGAAGGCATCTTCGCCGGCGATGTGCCGGCTCTCCACCTGATGCTGCCAGATGCTTTCGAGCAACGCCAAGCGATCTCCCTCGGAATCCTGCTCTAGAGTTCCGGCAGCCTGGGCCAGAGCTACGGAGCCCTCGCGCTTGGCCAGGGCGATGAGTTGGGGAAAGAAAGGCAGAAGCACGGAAACGTCATGTTCCCGAAGCGAAGCCAGCTTCTCGTAAACGCCCTTCTGAAAGCGCGCGAGCTGCTGGTAGAACTTCAGCAGCTCGGAAGCAGCCGGATGTTTCTCTTGAAGCTCGCCGGCGCGAGCGATACGATGGTCCCAGGAAGACGGCATAAAAAACCAGCTGTTAGTACTTAGCCATTGGCCTTTAGCCTTAGATCACTGTTGGCAACGTCTCCCGATCTTTAGCCGACGCTGCGGGCTTTCAAATCATAAAGCTAATTGCTAAGGGCTAATTGCTAATGGCTGGTTTTAGCTTTTTCGACCCGTTATCTTCTCATACCACAGGCGATGGTGCGCCCGCGCAAAGTCGGTGGAGACGGTGCCATCGATCATCGAATTCAAGCTGCCTGGCGTCATCCACACGCTCATGTAGACGTGAATGATGAACAGAGCGATGGTAATCAGCGCCGTCGCGGAATGAATGAACGCACATAGCGGCAATAGCCAGTGCAAACCGCGCAGCGCCGGCTTCTGCGAGATCAACTCAGGAAACCACAAAACGACCCCGGTGAGGAGAAGGAGCAGCGAAGACCACAACATACCCTTCCAGAACATCTTCTGCCCGGCGTTGAAGCGGCCCTGCCGCGGCACCTTTTCATCCTGGTTCTGGACGTAGCTCTTGATGTTCTTCTTCCAAACTTCATCTTCGGGAATCGGCGCCATATCCCCTTTCCACTGCGAATTCATCCAGAAGATCGCGCCCAGGTACAGCAGGCCCACCCAGGGATGCCAGAAGCGGATGGTGCCGCCGCCGCCAAGCACCGTGGCCATCCAGAACATGTAGGGCGTGAACAACGCCAGTCCAGTCGCCATGCAGTAGACGTAAGCGATAGCGTTGATCCAGTGGGCAGCACGTTCGGCAAAGGTATAGCGGGCGATCTGACCTTGCGGAGTGACTGTGCCTGCGCGCGTGATGGTTCCGCTGCTCATGCCCTTTTCTCCTCTCCCTCAACGTTCTTCGCGCCGTAGCGAACGCGATGCATGAAGACGCCGAGGACGCCGGCGGCAATGCCTATGCCGCCGAGCCATTTCAGGGGATACTTCCACAGTCGTACGAAGAGTGGAACCGATGGGTTAGCGGGGAGCCCGCCGTATTTCTCAGGATTGCTGGCATCGCCCAAAACGTAGATCACGTGCGTGCCTCTCACGCCTTCGGGATCGTAGACCCCCGCGTTCTTCCAGGACGTATTAGCCTTGAGTTGGTCCACCCGCTTGTGCGCCTCAAAGAGCATGTCTTCCTTGCTGCCGAAGTGCAAGCAGCCGGTGGGGCAAGCCTTGATGCAAGCCGGTTCGAGTCCCGCGCCGACCCGGTCTGAGCACAGCGTGCACTTGTACACCTTCTTGGTGGCGGAGTTGAACTTGGGAATGTTGAAGGGGCAACCTGTGACGCAATACTGGCAGCCGATGCAATTCTCCTGGTTGAAGTCGACGATGCCGTTCGTGTATTGCACGATGGCGCCGTCAGCAGGACAAGCAATCAAACATCCCGGCTCTTCACAATGCATGCACTGATCTTTGCGCATGAGCCACTGCGGAGTTCCGTCATCGGCGGTATATTCGTCGAACTTGATCAAGTTCCAGAAATTCCAGGCCGTTTCCGGCATGGTCTGGTAAGTGTTGTCAAAGGTGGTCTCGCGGAATTCGTACCCATTCCACTCCACGCAGGCGACCTCGCAAGCCTTGCAACCGATACAGGTCGTGGTGTCAACCAGCTTGCAGACATCGTAATCGCGAGAAACCCCGCTACGCGTCGTTGCGTCGGGCTGGAGGTAGTGACCGCCGCCGGGCGTGCCGCCGCGGTGACCGGAGATCGCTTTGACTTCCAATGTGCTGTTGCTCATGGCGTATCTCCTTAGGCCTTCTCGATTTTCACCAGAAATCCTTTGAACTCTGGCGTGTAAGCGTTGGGATCTATCACTGTAGGAGAAAGCAAGTTGGCGGGCGTGCGCTCGTTCTCCGGGCGTCCGTCGGGAAGCCCCTTGTAACCCCAGTGAATGGGTATGCCGACCTGGAAGGTCTCCTTGCCGGCGATGGTCATCTTCCTGATGCGCTTGGTGACCATCGCCTTGCAATAGTAGCTGGCGCGGGCACTGGAAACCTTGACCTTGTCGCCACCTTTGATTTGCAGCTGTCCGGCAAGTTCCTCAGGGATCTCGACGAAAGGCTCTGGAACAAGCTGCATGTTCATGGGATTGTTCTTGGTCCAGTAGTGGTACTGCTCGGTCAGGCGGTAGGTCGTGCAAACATACGGGTAATCCTTGACGTCACCGTACTTGTCCGCCGGCGTCTTGTATTTCTTGACCACCGGGTTGTTGGACTGCTTGGGATGAAGCGGATTCTCGACCGGGCTTTCAATCGGTTCGTAGTGCTCGGGGAACGGACCATCAGCCATAGCCGACAACGGAACAAAGAGCCGTCCCACGCCTTCCGGGTTCATGATGAAGGGCCCCATGTGGTCCTTAGGATTGGAATCAGCCTTGAAATCAGGGACGTCGTTGCCCACCCACTTTCCCGCGGCCTCATTCCACCAAATCTGTTTGCGGGTGGAATCCCAGGGCTTGCCGCTCACATCGCAGGAAGCGCGGTTGTACATCACGCGTCGATTCATTGGCCACGACCAGGCCCAGTTGGGGTAGATACCCAGACCCGAAGGATCGTCCGTACCGCGGCGCTGGGTGTTGGAACCTGAATCCGGCCAGGAACCGCAATACAGCCAGTTGCCGCAGGAGGTGGTGCCGTCGTCGCGCAACCAGGCAAAGCCGGGCAGCTGCTGTCCCGCCTTCCATTCCGAAGGCGTCTGCTTCTCGTCTTTGATGTCAGCCAAGGCCTTGCCGTTGAGCTCCTTCGCTACCTCTGCCAGCGAGGGGTTGTTGGGATTCGTGTATGCCCAGGAGGCATTCAGTATGGCGTCCGGGAACTTGCCGCCTTCCTTCTGGTACAGTTCGCGGACCTTGAGGAAGATGCGGGCTACGATTTCCTGATCCAACTTGGCGTCTCCGGGAGGCGGTACAGCAACCCACTTCCACTGCAGCCACCGGGCGGAGTTCACGAAGCTACCGTCTTTTTCGGCAAAGCCGGCACAGGGCAGCCGGTAGACCTCCGTCTTGATCTTGGCCTGGTCCTCCGCAGTGGTGCCTGGAGCCTGCCAGAAAGCGCTGGTCTCGTCAGGATAGATTTCCCCGACCACGAGCCAATCCGCTTTCTTCAAGGCGTCAATGTTCTTCTGGGAGTCGGGACCGATCATGACGCCATTCATTCCGAAGCTGAGCAAGCCTTTGACGTTGCCGCGGTACATGGCGTCCCATTGCTCCACCCAGGAGTACTTGCGGTCAATCTTGGGCAGATAGTGAAAGGCCCAGTCATTCTCCTTCTTGGCCGCGTCTCCGAACATCGCTTTCAGTAAGGAGACAGCGAACTTGGGAGTGTTGGAATAGTAGTTCCAAGAGTCCCACTCCTTGGGCTTAGACGCTTTGGGCGTGATGCGCGTGATGTAGGTGCTGAAGTTGGTGTCCGCGGGCACAGGCACTTTGAGATAACCGGGCAAGTTGTCAAATATACCGGCCATGTCAGTGGCGCCCTGAATGTTCGAGTGACCGCGCAGGGCGTTGACTCCGCCGCCCGCGCGGCCCACGTTGCCCAGCAGAAGCTGGATCATGGCCGCGGTGCGGATGATCTGCGTCCCAAAAGTGTGCTGCGTCCAGCCCACCGCATAAATGATGGTGGCTGCCTTCTTCATGTCCCCGTCTTTGCGGACGGAGGTGAAAGTGTCCCAGGCTTTCGTGCACTGGTCGGCGGGAATGCCGGTGATGCTGGATACCATCTCCGGCGTGTAGCGCGAGTACTGCTTCTTCAGGAGCTGGAACACGCACCGGGGATGCTCCAAAGACAGGTCGTATGCCGTGTTAGGCGGCAGCGCCGGTGGGGGGGCAACGCCTGACTTGCCATTTTTGGCGGCGACGGCAACCATCTTCGCGGGTGGCGCCGGAGCGACTTGAGCTGCGGCGGGGCCGTCGCCCGCGGCGATCGCCGCCGCGGCGGTGCCGGTCACATTTCCACCCTCTTCGTAATTCCATGTGGAAACGTCATATTTCATGGCGGCCGGATCGTAGCCGGAGAACAGACCGTCTTCCGGCAGCTTGATACCCTTTTTTACAACCAGGGCCGCGTTGGTCCAGTTGGTGAGATATTCCTTGTTGTAGCGGTTGTTCTGGATGGCGTAATTGATCAGCCCGCCAAGAAAAGCGATGTCTGTGCCGGCGCGGATCTGGCAGAAGAGATCGGCCTGAGAGGCCGTGCGCTGGAAACGCGGATCCACCACAATGAGTTTTGCGTTGCGTACTTTCTTTGCCTCCACCACCCACTTGAACCCGCAAGGATGGCACTCCGCAGGATTTCCGCCCATGATCAACATCATGTCGGTGTTCTTGATGTCGATCCAGCCGTTGGTCATTGCGCCGCGTCCGAAAGTTGGTCCCAAACTTGAGACCGTGGGGCCGTGTCAAACACGGGCCTGGTTTTCCAGGTAGCAGACCCCCAGGCTGCGCATGGTCTTCACGACCAAGTAGTTGAATTCGTTGGTGTCAGTGCAGCCGCCATTCCAGCCAATGGTTTCGCAGCGGTTGACGGTGCGGCCGTCGCTGTCGGTCTCGACGAAGGTTGCGTCGCGGGTCGTCTTGATATGGCGGGCAATCTCATTGATCGCCTGGTCCCAAGAGATGTCTTCCCAATGATCGGAGCCGGGGCGTCGCACCACCGGCTTGAGCAACCGGCGATCATTGAGGATTTCGTTGTAGAGCGACGCGCCCTTGGGGCACAATGTCCCGCGATTGATCGGATGATCGGGATCGCCTTCCACGTGCACCACCTGCGCGGTCACGTTCTTGGCCTTGTCGCCCAGCGTATGAATGATCACGCCGCAACTAACCGAGCAATATGGGCAGGTGGAACGCGTCTCGGTGGTGCGGGCGATCTTGAGTTCTTTCGCCTGCGCTAGAACCGGGCGGGCATCAAAGCCGAGCAGCATCGCGCTGCCGCCTATGGTTCCTACTTTAAAAAACTCACGTCTGGTCAAGCCCATAGCGGTATCCCTCCTGTGGGGTTGCGGGCTAGTGAGTAACAGATATAAACGTCTTCGGGCTTAGGAGAACCTGATTGAAGCAAAAAACCAAACAGCTCAGTCCCGAGCTGAAAGACATAGCTTTCGAGGAAATGGTAGAACCGCGCGGCCAAAATGTCCATTGGTTTTTGAAAGAAAGTAAGAACATCTACCACGGAGACACGGAGGCACAGAAGAAGATCGGGTCATCGGGAGATCGGGCCATCGGGTCATCCGGGGCCAAACTCCTCGCCGCCGTTCCACCGTTCTCTCTACGGATCGTTTTCCCATGATCCGATGTCCGATCACCCGATCTTCCTCCGTGGATCCGCACGCCAAAAGCAAAGCGGGGGTGCGCTAAAAGGCGGGAAACTCCCGCGCGGACACTTACATCAGTCAATATTGCTGCGGACTGTCAGGCGTCGCCTGGTCTAGCAGTCAGGTGAGGTTTGAAAATGAAAAGACTTACAAATATAGGGATCGTCTTGGTGGGGCTCATTGTCTCCGCCTGGGCAGACACGGGAGAAAAGGAAAGAGAGCGAATCACCGCGTCAACGGATGTCGTGAAGGACATATTCAACGCGCCGGACAAAGGCGTCCCGCTCAGTGTTCTGGATGGGACCAAGTGCGTCATCGTGATACCCGGGCTCAAAAAGGCCGCTTTCATTATCGGCGGTGACTACGGGCGGGGTGTCATGACGTGCCGCACAGGAGAAGACTACAAGGGACCATGGAGCGCACCGATCATGATGGCCTCCGGCGGTGGCGACATCGGCTTTCAGCTTGGCGCTGAAGCCACTGATGTTGTCATCCTGGTGCTCAACGACGATGGCGCCAAGTCTATCTTGAAAAGTAAGGTCAAACTGGGCGCCGAAGCCAGCGTCGCCGCCGGACCTGTGGGAAGGACCCAAGAGGCTTCCACCAACGAAGCCATGAAGGCCGAGATGCTCTCTTATTCTCGCGCTCGCGGCGTGTTTGCCGGGGTCTCGGTGTCAGGCATGACGCTGCGTGTCGATGGCGACGCCAACGAGAACCTCTACGGCGAGAAAGTCAGTCCGCAGCAGATTCTTAAGGGCGAAGGCATCGCGGTGCCCGATGCGGCTAAACCCCTGATTGAGGCAATCCAGCAAGCAGCGGCGAAAGCTGCGGAAGAAAAGAAGTAGCCTTCTGGGCGTTCGCATTGGTTTGATCAAACCAGCTATCTAAGCACGGCTGGCGGCGAACTCAAAACCTGTAGGTTACCCAGGGTGGTAGTTTTTTCTGAAGAAACGAGAAGCAGCTGAGACTCGATGGCGCGTGAACAGCTTCCTTACCGAACGGCCCGGTAAAGTAGTCGATGCAGTTCACATGCCAAGACAAGCGGCGCCTGACCTGCCAATCTAGCTGTGTGATGGGCGGCTTTCCTCGATCTCCAAGTCCAAAGTTGCATGGCGCCAACTTACGTGTTTGAATAAGGGGAACTCGTCGAAGAGGATAGACCCCTCCGAGAGGTTCCCTTGAACTGGAAGCTGGTCCCGGCAGGCCGTAGTAGAGGGAAACGTGACGCTACGATACAGCGCTAATCAAGTGTCCGGTCGTCCGGAAAGCTGGATGGCACCGCCGTAAGCACGGTTCCAGCAAGCACTCAGTTTTGAGGGCTTGTCATGGAACTCGCAACGCGCCGCATCTTCATTCAGTCGCTAGCCCAATTTGCTGACAGGCCAGTGCTTCTACGTGGCTGGGTTCATCGGCTGCGCGTTCTCAGCAAAACCGCTTTCCTGATCTTGCGCGACTGTTCGGGCCAGGCGCAATGTGTCGCGGCCCCAGAAGCTCTGAAGGACCTGCATCTGAAGTCGGAGGACACCGTCGAGATCCACGGCAGAGTCCGTCTTGACGAGCGGGCGCCGGGCGGGTTGGAGGTCGAGATCCTTTGCGCACGCGTTCTGAATCGCGCCGGAAACAACCTTCCGTTTACGGCGTCTTCAGCCATCGAAACCGTCGGACTGGAGTCGCTAGTGGAATACGGTCCACTGGCGCTTCGCAACCCCGCTGTTGGGAACGTGTTTCGCGTCCAGGCTGGTTTGCTAAAAGCGTTTCGAGAGTTTTTGAATGGGCAACGATTCACGGAAATCATTACCTCCAAATTGGTCGCTTCTGGTACCGAAGGCGGGACGAACCTTTTCGAGTTGAAATACTTCGATCGCATCGCATACTTGGCGCAAAGCCCACAGTTTTACAAAGAGCATGGTGTTGCCGGATTTGAACGAGTCTATGAAACCGGGCATGTCTACCGCGCCGAACCTCACGCCACCAGCCGCCACTTGACGGAATATTACTCGCTGGACGTCGAATTCGGCTTCATTGATGGGCCGGAAGATGTCATTCAACTTGAGCGTGAACTCCTTACCTACATCTTCAGTTCGCTGCAGGACGAAATGTCCGATGTTCTTGCTGCGTATCGGACGGACCCTCTGCCGTCCATGCTGGGAGTTCCTTGCTGGGAGTTTTCCGAGTGCCTCGAACTGCTACGACAGCGCTTCAACCGAACTGATTTGATTGACGATCTTGACCCTGAAGCTGAACGTCAACTTTGCCGGCTGGCGGAAGAGGAAACGGGAATTCCCGCAGTTTTTGTCCTGGGTTTCCCGCTTGCAGCGCGTCCCTTCTATACCGCTCCGCGAGGAACCGGGGGGGCGGCCAACAGTTTTGATTTGCTGTTTTGCGGAGTGGAGATCACGACCGGAGGACAGAGACTGCACGGCCGAGAAGACCTGCAAGCAGCATTGCTAAATCGGGGCATTTCACCCGCGGGGTTCGAACACCACCTCGCTATGTTCGACTTGGGCATGCCACCTCATGGGGGCTTCGCGATCGGATTGGAAAGGCTGACAGCTGAGATTCTCAACCTGCCGAATGTGCGACAGGCCGTGCTCTATCCGCGGGATCGATACAAATTGACACCGTAAGGAAGATCCGCCGTTGATGATCCGGTCCAGTTTAGGTCACAGGAGTAGCAACCTAACATGCGTGTGCCTTGAAGCCGTCAATGCTGGTGGGCAGAATACGGCGCGTTCTGCATGATGCGAACATCCATCGACTCAGTAACCGCTACTCCAACCGTCTCTCCTGTGTCGTCATTGATGAGGCGCGAAGGACCTTCGAACAAAATATTCATTGGGTTCTCGTAGACATCGAGCTTGCTAAACGGCTCCAGCGTGTAGTGGCGGCTGCCCTCCACCTCCACGGGAAACTCATAGCTCCAGCCCCACGACAGCCATACTCCTTCCTTGGGCGTCCTGAGATAGCCGTTCTGGCGGACGAGAAAGGAGTCCAGCCATTGCGTGGACCCGTCGGCCTTCTGGTAGGTCGCGACCTGGTAGCCGTTAGCGAAGTTGTACAGATTGACCCTGGCGCCGTTGGAGAAGCGCAGCGAGGACCACTCCCAGGACTTGGTCAGGAAGTCGCCCCACTGGCGATCGACCCACCCTTGCCCGGTCACGTCGATCTCGCGTCGGACGCCGCCCTTTCCGGTGTATGTGATCCGGCCTGCGATCTCGACGCGCGGCAGCGAATAATAGTAGCTCCGATCCTGCTGCGCTCCCTCCTGAATGAACCCCTTGATGCCGAGCTTGTCCTTGGCGTACATCACCTGCTCCGTACCTGTGAGGCGCAGATCGTAGGACAGCTCCGGGGATGCGACCGTCAGGTGCATGGTGTCACCGTTGTAGGACCACTCGGAGTTGTAGTCGCCGGCCACGAAGCGAAGCGCGTTGGTCCTGGGATCCCAAGTGTCGGCCTCATTCACCACTGCTGTCGGGCTGCCACCGATATTGAAGTTGTTGCGGTAGTCCGTGAAGCCGGTTAGAGCGACGACTGCCCTTTGGTTACGCGGAAGCCCTGCGGACGCCGGACTCGTCTTCTCGCCAGAGAAGTGGAAGGGACACCAAACCAGGAAATACGGGTTCCCGGCCGTATCGTGGACGATTGCGGTTACGTACCACCACTCGGTAGTGGACTCGCTCTGTTTGCCATGAGGTTGCCACTCCTCGACGGGTGACCGAAGAGCAGGCTCTGTGACGTTGTAACTAAGTATAGCCACGTTGATGTTCTCCTTTGTACTCCCTTAGTTGGGGAAAGTTCTTCTTTCAAAGACCTTGTGTTTGGCCTTTCAGGCTGCCAACCGCTGCAGGCGGCCGGCGAGAGCGGGATAGAGCGACTCAGCGTTCCGATGAGCGATGGCAGAAGCGTCTGCGTCGCTGAAGCCGTTCCAGCGCTGCACATCCTGAATGGCAGGTGGAAAAGTCCATCCCGGCATGAACGGATTATCGAAGCCCATCACCAGGTGGGAGAGCGGCACCATCTGCTGTAGACCAAAGAGCTGCGTGGGAGACGTTGCTGCGGTAAGGTCGTAATAGAAAGAGGCCAAACCTTCGCGGATCCCTGCCGGACTCAGGTGCGCGCGGTCCTTGCCGGGACCGAAGACCTTTTCAAGAGTTTCGATACGCGTCATCAAATATGGGATCGTTCCCGCGCCGTGGGTGGAAATGATCTTGATCTTCGCGAAGCGGTTCTTGGTGCCGCTGAAGATCATATTGGTGAGCATGCGGGTGGTGTCGAACATGAACTCCAAAATCGACACGTCGATGCCGAGATCGACGGAGCGAGATGCCTTGGCTGCGACTGGGTGGACAAACAAGGTGACGCCACGCCGGTTCATCTCCTCAAACCATGGGTCGTAACGGGTGTCGCCAAGGTAGATGTCATCGGTGCTTGTGGTGGTCGCGACGCCGTCAAGCTTCAGCGTATCGAGCGCGTACGCCATCTCTTCGAGCACACCGTCTGTCGCCGCCAGCGCCGGTAACGTCGCCATGGCTCCGAAGCGCGTGGGATGTTTTGAGACGATGCCGGCCAGTTGTTCATTGATTCGCCTCGCGAGTTGGCAGGCCTCCGGTCCTTTCACGTGACTGGCCGAATCCGGCAGCGATAAGACTGATGCCGAGATTCCATTCGCATCCATGATTGACAAAGACTCCTCGATCGACCAAGCCGGCAGCTTGTCCATCGGCGCCTGCGATCCAATATTAGTAATGATGTGGGAATGGACATCGATGATGCCTGTCATCTTTTCGTGCGGAGGGAACGGGTTGTCATTCTTCTGTATGTTCGACATTAGGTTAGATCTCCTGGCGTTTAGCGAGTAGTTGATATGGTCGAGATTTGCAGGAACGCAGCGTGCGGTGCGCAGATCACTGCTCTTACCAATTCCTTGAGCAGTTGAAGTGCCAAAGTAAATCTATCGAGGGCTCGCGGTGAGTGTGTCATGCCTCTGTCGGCGTGAGGCACACGGACTTATCAGTACACGCGCCGCAGGGTCTAGATGGCGACGTGCGTGATGGGGACGTCGAAATGTCGACGCCGCTATCGGCTTGCCGACACGGTGGACAGCTAGTTTCTTAGCGGCTGCGGCAAAGCCCTACCGAAAGCGAGACAATTCCAGCGTCGTGGAGCTAGCCGGAAATCGAACTGTGAAAGAGTTTTTGTGACGAGAAGCGGTCGGGCGACTCTCCCAAGGCGACATTGATTCTCCCAGAAGAACATCGGGGGACTGATCTTAGGCCCGTTCCTCAGGGCACCGGTCGCCGTGGCGCCGGCCCCGTTTAGCCCATTCGTGCCATCGGCACTTCCGCCGCAGATGAACTGTGCTTCCGCCGGCATGGCCAAGACGAAACCCAGGGCAAGAATGATCGCCAACACCGCTCCCTGGCCCTTAGAAACTTCGTCTTCATCTTCTTCATCGAACTCCTCCTCCTTATGGGGCGCCGCACATAAACCGTTGTCTCGCTTCACGACCCTGTCGTCCCCAAGAGACCCACCGGGATGAACAGCGAGCAACGCGCTGACTTTGCGCTTGCCGGCTGCTTCCGGCCATAGTTTGGAAATTGAATATTCCTTACAGATCAAGTCCTTTGCCGGCAGAGGCTTATGCGGGGACATTACTTGTGCCTTGGCATCGATAACTTGGGATAAACTTGCCTGCCTGGAAGAAAGAAGGAGTTTGGCAAGTGCAATCCCCAGCGGCATCACGCATCTTGCGCTTTGGCGTCTTCGAAGCCGACGTGCATGCGGGAGAGCTGCGCAAGCAGGGGATGCAGATCAAGCTTCAGGAGCAGCCGTTTCAGATTCTGGCATTTCTGCTGGAACACCCCGGCGAAATCGTCACTCGAGAACAGCTTCGGCAAAAACTTTGGCCGGCGGACACCTTCGTCGATGTCGACAACAGCGTCAACGCCGCCATCAACCGTCTACGCGAGGCCCTGGGCGATTCCGCGGAGAGTCCTCGTTTTGTGGAAACCCTGCCCCGTCGCGGATACCGGTTCATTGCACCGGTGACGGACAACCGCGCCGAGACAGCGCCGGCTGGAGCGCGGCCACACGCACGTCCGACATGGCTACGGCTCGCGCTAACGGCCGGCGCAATCCTTTTGGTCGCGACGGGCGTGACGCTGTGGCTGATTCTTAGCCGTCCTGTCCTGTCGTTCGCCGAGAAGGATTGGGTGCTGATCACGGATTTCGAAAACCAGACGGGCGAAGCGCGTTTCGACAAGGCTCTTCTGACCGCGCTTACGGTGAGCCTGGAACAGTCGCGGCACGCGAATGTGTTTCCCCGAGGACGGCTCGGCCCGGCACTGAAGCGCATGGGAAAAACCGGGGACCAAAAGATTGATGAGATATTGGGGCGCGAAATCTGCTTGCGTGAAAATCTCCGCGGGATGATTTCCGCTACGATTACACGCGCTGGCCAGCAATACGCTATTGCAGCGCATTTGGTGGACCCACAGACCGGGAACCCGGTTCGTTCTTACTTGGAAAGGGCCTCCAGCGAAAGCAATATCCTCGATGCGCTGGACACGCTGGCGGCCAAGATACGCCGCGACCTTGGCGAGTCCCTCTTTTCCATTCAACAGTCCAACCGCCCTCTTCCCCAGGTAACCACTCCTTCCCTCGACGCGCTTCAGAAATACTCCGACGCTGAGGAGCTCTGGAGTCAGGGAAAGAACCTGGAAGCGGTCCAGCTCTACCAGGATGCGCTTAAGTCGGACCCGGACTTTGCCATGGCGCACGCGGCCCTTGGCTCTGCCCTTTTGGGCCACTTGTTCAGCAAGGATGCCGAGGGGAAAGAGCATTACGAAAAGGCCTTGCGACTCTCGGGGCGCACGACGGATCGCGAGCGTCAGCTGATTGAAGCGGGTTACCACGATAGCCTCGGTCATCTGGACCAGGCAGTAGGGCTTTATCAAACATACCTGAAGTCTTACCCCGATGATTTTCAGGCGCGCTCTGATCTGGCCTATGTGTTCATGAAGAGCCGGCGTCTGGAGAAAGCCATCGAAGGTTTCAAAGAACTGCTGCGGATCGATACCCGGGATTCCGATGCGAACGTAAAGCTCGCCACCTGCTACGTGATCTCCGGAAAGTACGCGGAGGCGCTTCCCTACTATGCAAATGCATTCGCGGTGGAACCCTCATGGATCACCCGGGGGAATCTCAACCATGAATACGGTTTCGCCTTGGTCGGCGCGGGACAGCCAGGAAAGGCCAGAGAAGTGTTCGATCTCGCCTTGGCGGACCCACTCATGCGCGGGAGGGGGCTGCGTTCCATGGCCCTGCTGGATCTATTTGAGGGGCGGCACCAAGCCGCGAAACCCCTGCTTCGCGAAGCCATTCTCGTCAACCGATCGGAAAAAAACTTGCTCGGTGAGGCCCGGAACCATCTTTATTTGTCCATGGCTTTCGAGGGAGAAGGCAACTCGTCGGAGCAACTGCTTCAATTGGATCGAGCCGCAACGGCCCTGTCTTCGATCCAGCTTGCCGAGACGTTTCGCTCGAGGGTGGGCGCCGCCTATGCGCGTGCCGGCGCCGTGGCGAAGGCGGCCAAGATACTGGATCAAGTGCGCGCGGGCTTTGATCCTGCGAACCTCGAGGGTGCAAGTGAGGTGCATCGTTTAGAGGGAGAGATCGAACTGGCGCGGGGTCATCCCTCAGAAGCCGTCGAGAAACTTGAGCTGGCCGACAGGGAGCACCGCAGCGGTCTCACGTTAGAGAGCTTGGCGAACGCATACGAGAAGCTGGGCGATCGAGAGCACGCCATCTCGGCCTATGACGCTTTCGTGACGATGAACGGCGGAGGATGGCTCGGATGGGAACCGCAACAGTCGTGGATTCGCGCGCACGACCAATTGGCGCGTCTCTACCTAGAGCGCGGGCAAAAGGAAAAAGCCCGAGAACTGCTCGGCGCGTTGCTTTCGCAATGGAAAAACGCCGATCCCAGCATCCCCATCCTCAAGGAGGCTACGGCTGAGCTTGAACAGCTCAAGTAATCTTGGCCGTTGTGTCTGCTGAAAACTCCGTTCTGATTGACCCGCACTAACTGCCTGAAAAAAAATTGACTCCTCAGGTAGGACTCGAACCTACAACCCTCCGGTTAACAGCCGGATTACCGAAACTTGGAGCACTCGGCGTCATTTGTTGTCGATGATGTCTAAGCCGGGAGTTGTGCTTTTCTTATTGCGCGTGGGAGGTCTTAGGGCACTGATTCACGTCCGTATAGGTGGAGTCCTTCGGATAGAGGGCCATCAACTTGCTCATCACGCCGTTGGTCCAGCCGAAGCCGTCTTGCAGCGGGTATTCGCCGCCTCCACCCGCCCGATCCGGCGTGATCACATCATATTTCTCGACTAATTTCCCAGCCTGCCGATAGACATGGCCTACGTTGACCATCCAGTGGCACGCAACTTCCTCTGCCATCGCGGGATGTCGATAGCGGCTCAACCCGGCCACGGCGATCCACTGAAGTGGCGCCCATCCGTTCGGAGCATCCCATTGCTGTCGGGTATTCACGTTCGTCGCCGCAAGCCCGCCAGGTTTGACCAATTCTTTGGAGACCACCCTCGCCACCTTCGACGCTTGACGGTCACTCGACATGCCGACAAACAACGGATAGAGAGTCGCGGCACTTACCCGCTTAATGCGTTTGCGAAGTTTGAAGTTGTAATCGAGGTAGCGGCCGCCGCCTTCGTCCCATAAGTACTTGTTGACCGCAACCCGACGGGCTGTGGCGCGGTGGCTGAAATCCTGGACACACGTGTTGTCCTCAGTTCTCTCGCAGCCGGATCGAATGGCATTTTCCAGGCCAAAGAGCAGGCTGTTGAGGTCCGGGGGAACAATCTCGGCTGCGTCAATGGTAGCCAGTGTGCGCCCATCCGCGAACCACCGGGAGCTGAAATCCCATCCGCTTTCGGCGGCCGACCGTATGTCGTGGAACAGCTGCCGCGGTTCACGTCCCGAAGTCTTGGCCAGCGTCCAGTCTTCCCAATAGGACTCATCCCGCGCGCTCTCGCTGTCATCCCAATAGCGGTTAAGAACTGAGCCGTCGGGAAGCGCGACCACATGCTGGCGCGCGGCGCCCGGACGCAGCCCTTCGGCCCCGTTCATCCAGAAGGCGTATTCCTTCTTGAGTTCCGGCAGATATTGCGCAAACGCTCGCGCTTCGTCGTCTGGCGACAGCAGCCCAACCATCTTGAAGAAGAAAGGCGGCTGAGACCGGCTTAGATAATAGCTTCGGTTCCCGTTCGGAATGTGGCCGTAGGTGTCGATGAGAAAAGCGAAGTCGCGGACCAGATCGCGAATAAGATCCTGGCGACCAGCCTCAGCAAGCCCAAGCATGGTGAAATAAGTGTCCCAATAATAAACTTCACGAAAACGCGCCCCAGGAACCACATAGGGCTGGGGAAGAGGTATCAACGACGAATTCGCCACAACAGTAGCCGAATTCCGCGTTAGATGGTCCCACAGAGAATCGATGTGCTCGCGAATAGGAACCTGCTTGCTTGCGGCGGCGACTGAGGTAACGTCCGCCGGAAGTTCGAAGTGTTCCTCGACAAAACGTTTCAGCTCCGCTTGTGATCGAGGCTTTTCCGAATGATAGAGGGCTAAGATATCGGACGGCGCAGATTTCGGAACAGCGTCGGCGAACTCCTTGCTGTCGGGAAAGACCCGCTCCATTTCCACTGCGGCAAACAGGTCCTTGAACATGGTTTGGGGAGGAACAGGATATTGTCCGGAGACAACCTGGCCGCTTAGCAGGAGAAAAGGGCAAAGCAGTGCGAGCCATGCAAGGCACAACGACTTAGTCGCCGGAAAAATTACAACTCGTCTCATAAATATGGTTTGAAAGGGCACGACCTAGCCCATGCCTTGAGGCATGGGGTGGGCGAAGCGAAACCGTGCCGTTGCGAACTAAGAGAATTGCGGGCTTCAGAGGGTGTGTGAGAACTAGAAATCGTCATCCCGGAGGGCGTAAGCGAGCCCGCGCCGTCTTCAGCGGGCGAGTAGCCCTGAGGGACCTCGTGGTTTGCCAGTGTTTGATTCGATTCCACCACAAACCCAGGGTCCCTCACCCTACTCGGGCGCTGATGACAGCGCGCCCTCGCTAGCGGTTCGGGATGACGCCTTTTGGATGTGTCACGCAGTTCTCACACACGCTCTTCAGTCCCGGAAAAGTAATCCGTGCCGAACCCAGGGCCTGAAGCCCACATTCTACAGGCTTCTTGCGGCACGGTTTCCACGTGTGAAGATCCCTTCGCCAACCACGATTCGCTTTTTCCACCTACAATGCGGTGAGGGTTGAGCCATGGGGGAACTTGCGGATGCGGAGGGCGTATCATGCAGTAGCTAGCTGAGTTAAATGACAATGAGTAGAGCAATGCCTGAGTCCATTGATTGGCCGCGTACGCCACGGCCCCGACGGCGAGGCCGCCGCTTTTTCTTCATTCTCGCCGCCGTCGTCGCCGTCGTCTTGGCCTGCCGGACAGCGTTGTCGTACTACGTCGAGGCGCTCTGGTTCGGATCACTCGGCTACCGCGACGTGTTCTGGAAAACCCAGGGCGTTCAGTGGGCGATCTTCGCTGCCTTTGCCGCGACCACGTTTCTGATTCTGTATGGATCGTTCTTGGCTCTGAAGCGCGCGCACTCTACCGAGTTGCGGAGCGGTCAAACGATTTTCATCGCAGGTCAGGAGGTGAGGCTGCCAGTCGAGCCTGTCCTTAACCTCATCATGCTCGGCGTCTCGCTCGTCATCGCAGTTGCGACTGGCGCCGGCATGATGGCGGAGTGGCCGGCTCTCGCTCTCTATTGGCACGCGCCGCACGCCACTGGTGGCGTTGTGGATCCAATCTTTGGCAAGCCGCTGAACTTCTATCTGTTTACTCTTCCTGCGTGGCAACTAATCGCCGGCTGGCTGATGACGATGGCCGTGATTACCTGCGTGGCCGCCGTTTTCTTTATCCTCATCACCGGCGGAGCCCGGGCCCTTGCCGGATATCGTGGCAGCTACCCCCCATTATCGTGGCGCGGGCTCTCCATCACGTTCGCGTTCCTGTTGCTGACCCTCGCGATGCGTGTGTATATCGGCCGGTTCGAGCGATTGTTCGAGGATCATACGATCTTCGCCGGTGTGACCTACACAGACGCGCACGTCTATCTTCCAGGCATGCTTGCCGTCTGCGTGGGGCTCGTTCTTGGCGCGGTGGTCGCAACCGTCAACGCCGTCACGGCGCAACGCGTGAGCTGGCTTGTCGCCGCGATGGTCCCGGCCGCGGCATGTTATCTCATCGTCCAGGTTTACGGCTCGTACGTTAACAGTTTTATTGTGAAACCAAACCAGCTTGTTCGCGAGCAACCCTACATTGCCCACAACATCGAGTTGACGCGGCAGGCCTACGGATTGGACCAGGTCTCGCAGCGTGAGTTTCCGGCTGAGACGACCGTCGAGGCGGCTGATCCGGTGAACAACCAGGCTACGCTTCAAAACATCCGGCTCTGGGATTGGCATGCGCTGCAAGACACCCTTCGTCAGATTCAGGAAATCCGCACTTATTATGATTTTCCCGACATCGACATTGATCGTTATGAAATCGACGGCACGATTCGTCAAGTGATGCTCGCCACGCGGGAGCTGAACGTCGAGAAGCTCCCCGAGAGCAGCCGCAACTGGATCAACGAGAAGCTCATCTACACACACGGCTATGGCATCACCATGAATCCTGTCAACGGCTTTACGCCGGAAGGGCTGCCGACGCTGATTCTGAGCAACATGCCCGTCCAGAGCACGGTGCCCGCTCTCAACGTGACACGCCCGGAGGTCTATTTCGGCGAGTTGACGAACACTGACGTTTACGTGAATACGCGGCAGAAGGAGTTCAATTACCCGCAAGGCCAGACCAACAGCCTCACGTCGTACCAAGGCAAGGGCGGCATCGTCCTAGGCGGTTTCTTGCGGAGGCTCATCATCGCGTTCGACCGCGGCGACCTCGCCAAGCTGCCATTCAGCGATGACGTGAGCAAGGATAGCCGGTTGCTGATGCGTCGCAACGTGCGCGATCGCATATCCGAATTAGCGCCGTTCCTCACCTACGATCCGGATCCGTATATCGTGCTCGGCAACGATGGCCGGTTGTCGTGGATCATGGACGGGTTCACGACTTCAGACAGTTATCCCTATTCGAGCCATTACCGCCTTGGAAGTAACTCCATCAATTACATGCGAAACAGCGTGAAAGTCGTTGTCGATGCCTATGATGGGACAACGACCTTTTACGTTTTCGACGCGGAGGACCCGATCATCGCGGCATACCGCCGCATCTTTCCCAGCCTTTTCAAGGACGGGGCGACGATGCCGCCGGAGCTGCGCAAACATGTCCGCTATCCCGAGTTGCTGCTCAAGCTGCAGGCGGCCGTATACGGTCTCTATCACATGACGGACCCGGCCATGTTCTACAACCGCGAGGATCTGTGGACGGTCGCCAGCGAAGTCGGCCTAAGCCCCGGTGGCGAACAAACGACACAACCGATGGAGCCAAATTTCGTGCTCATGAAGCTGCCCGGCGAAAGCGGCATGGAGTTCGTAGAAATTCTGCCGTTCACGCCGGCCAACCGGAATAATCTGATTGGCTGGATAGCTGGGCGGAGCGACGGCCCGCACTACGGCGCGTCGGTGGTCTATGACTTTCCGAAAACGAAGCTGGTTGACGGACCTATGCAGATCGAGGCGCGAATCGATCAGAACGCGCAGCTTTCCGGACAATTGACCCTCTGGAATCAGCAAGGCTCGCACGTGCGGCGCGGAACCCTGCTGGTGATTCCGACCGGGCGCGCTCTGTTGTACGCAGAGCCGATCTACCTGCAGGCCGAGCGGAGCCCGATGCCGGAGTTGCGTCTCGTCGTGCTCGCGCTGCAAGATCGGCTCGCGTACGGACCAACCTTCGAATCCGCGATGGCCGCGCTTTTTGGCGAAGCAGTCTCGTCGCTCAGCCCTGCCGCTGCGTCCGCAGAGCCGGTGCGGCGCGCGGCGGCGTCCGCCGCGCCCCAGCCGGCGGCGGATGTCAACGCGCTCATCGCGGAAGCCGCCAAAGACCTCGCTGACTACCAGCGCCTGACAGCGGAAGGCAAGCTCGGCGAGGCTGGGCAGCAGCTTGAACAGTTGAAGCGCACTCTCGATAAGCTAAATACACGTCAAAGATGATTTCCCTGGCAAGACTCAAGTGTTCATTGGCATTTAATCTCACTTTGCCACTGAGTGCTCTAGCTCCGCGGCCTAACGCGAAGGATTGATCTCGCAAATGTGAATATGGTTTGAAAGGGCACGGCAGAAGCCGTGCCCTTTCAAGGCCTATGTGTGAGATGGCTTCTAATGATCCTAGGTTTTTCGCGCAGGTACTGGAGCGGGGGCCGGCGGTGTCGGGGGCGCTGGATTGTTTTCGGGCGCGCCGGTCGGGATCTTGTTAGATGAGCCAGGCTCGGCAGGCGGAGTGTCCAGGTTCAGGCTAGCCGGCGGCGAGTAATCGCTGTCGTTTGAATATGATGATGACGCGGTGTCGGCGTTCCAGTCGTAATAAGGCACCGAGGGAGGTGGCGGGTAACCCCAACCCCATCCCGGACCCCAACCTCCTCCCCACCAAGGATTCCACCACCACGGATTCCAACCCCATCCCCAGCCCCAACCCGGGCCCCCCCAGAATGGGTTCCAGAAGCCAAACGGGAAGCCAAACCCGAAAAAGAATCGATCGTGAAAGAAGAAGCCATTGAAGAAGAAGCGATTATGAAAGAAGAACCCGTCGTGGAACGGGAATCCATTGAACGCAAAGCGGTTGAACCCGAAGCCAGTCCGGTTAAATCCACGCCCAACGAAGTTGTTGGCGAACATCGGGCCGTGTCCAAAGCTCGTCAGGCCCGAGCGAGTCCCAAACGACGACCCAAGTTGCGAACCGCCCATGTGCGACGCGTTCGCAAAGATGTTCCGGTTGGTGAAGGCCGTGTGGTTTAGGAGAGACGATCTGCTGAATCGCGAGCTGCCCAGGCCAAATCTCGACCTCGAGCCGCCCAGGCCAAATCTCGAACTAACGATTGGTGAGAATGCGCGGCTGGCTGAGATGGAGTTCCTCATCGGCGAACCGGTAAAACTCCTGAAAGTCGTGCCACTTGAAGCCGCCGCCCGGTTGGACGCCACGCTCGCGTTCGCGCCCGAGTTCACGCTGGGTGCTCGCGCCGCGGCAGATCCTGAGCTGCTAAATGAGTGCCAGCCGCTTGACTTCGGAGAGCTTGCCTCCCCATGTGGCGCAGGCGCCCTCGCCTGCGTGTCGTGCCCCGTCGACGGAGCTCCCGCGCCGCGAGCGGCCGAGCTCCCAGCAGATCCTGAGCTGCCAAATGTGTGCCAGCCACTTGAGTTCGGTGAGCTTGGCTCGTGCCCCGCCTGCGGAGCCCCGGCGCCGCGAGCGATCGAGCTCCCAGCCCCGCCGCCGGTCGGTGAACTGTACGCCCCGCCCGGCGAACCGAACCGCCCGCTCGATGTTGCCGGCGGCGCAACGGTCCTGCCGCCGTTCCCCATTCGGTAAGCGCCACCCGAGGGCCCTGCAAACCCGCGCGGCGCGTATCCACCCGGTGTCCCGTATCCGCCGCGGCCATAGGCGCCCGGCGCGCCTCCGCGATAACCGCCGCCGTAACCGCCGCGATATCCGCCACCTCCGAAGCCACCGCCGTGAAAGCCGCCACCGCCTCCGCCACCGCCTCCACCGCCGTGACCTCCTCCGCCACGCTGAGCGAATGCGGGCTTTGGCGCCCCAATAAGCGCAACGAGTGTAAAGAGTGCAAACAGGATTCTGAAGAAGGTGGGTTTGATCATTTGAATTATCTCCACCGAAAAGAAGCTCCGCGGCCGCCTCGGAGGCCGACGTCCTTTAGAGCATGTTTCAGAAAAGCGATTCGTAACAGGGCACGACCCAGCCCATGCCTTTAGGCATGGGTGAGCGAAGCGAAATCGTGCTGTAAAGACGCAAAAGAATTGCGGGCTTTAGCTCCTGGCGAGCACGGTGCATTAGGCTTCGAAAGCATTTTTGAAACACGTGCTACTCTCAATAAGTAAGGCTCCTTAGATCATTGTAGCAACGCTAATGCCAAACTTGGTGTTGCTGCAACGCGTGAGGAACTACGCAGTAGCGTCTGGTATTCGGCGCGTTAGTTTCTGATCCCTGTACGGCTGGTGGTTTTCACGCCTAAGGTGGTGGATTTCAGCCATCAACTTTTTGAGCACAGAGACTTTGTCCGCGTAAGCGGTGAAGAGATTTGCGTCAACGTAATCTTCGACCATCGCCAGCATCCCGAACCTCGGCAGTCACTCGCGCACGCCCGATGGAAAGCCGATCCCGGGGAGGCGGACTGGGTGCATTGAGCATGGTGTAAGTCAATGCAGATACAAATTGCGCTTTGGGTCGGCCCGTATGCTGATACCCGGCAGGCGCCGAAGGAGTGGTGATCTTGTTCGCCCGCGTAGGAATCATCCCCAGAGGGATGCGAGCGAAGTGGGTGAGGCCGTGCGCAATCGAAAAGATTCCGGGGCTGGCTGGCCAGCCCCGGCGTTTCCTAGGGCAGGATGTAGCGTATGTTAGACCACACCATCGTGCTGCGGGCATTCTTGGGCTGTCCCGGAGCTACATTCCAGGACGCGCGCGTTAGATAGCTGACCTGATTCACCAGTTGGAGCGCCCCGTATTGGTCGTGCTTCCACAGGGTAATGGTCCAATCAATCGTTGGTTCCTGGATGGCCCGGTTTGCCGCATTCGACGACCCGGGTCCGCCGAATCCGACAAACGTATTGGGCTTGGCTCCGGCACTCGTGTCCAAGAAGAAGTTGCGCTGGAAGTAGTCCGCGCCATAGTACACGCCAAACAGATTCGCTTTACTTGCCTGCCACTCGAACCCGCCGATGCCGGACCCAGCATGTACCAGCGACAAGCTGCCCCTTGGGCTTAGCACCACTTCTGGTCCGCTGCCGAAGATGTAACGGGCTCCGCCGTCACTCCAGAAACCATTGGCGATCAGCCGGAAATGCTTGAAGACTTCAAGATTGAAGGCGGCCGATACGCCACCTCCCGTCTTCGTGTTGTTTGGACCGCCGAGCTGAGGCAGCACTCGGACGGTAGTCAGTAGTCCTGCGCCTTCCAAGTGATAGTGTTTTCCTGCGACCTCGGCATCATACGCGATCTTGGCAATCACGTCCGGATGCAGATTAGGCGTTGTGGTCTGGTTGGCGGCGTCAAACTGAGCGGTCACCCCGGGAACATTGAATGCCGCCGGGAAGGTGACCTGACCCGTTTGGCCCGCGAACTGATCCGGGTTTTCCAGGGCCAGACCCAGGCCCCAATGCTCAGTCGCGTGGAAGATTCCGCGAACCTGAGGAGACCGAGTCCACGTAAGGCCCACCTGATAGTTTGCGTCCACGCCCAAGCCGTAGAAGACGTCCGTGGGCAAGGCCGACAGCCCAACGCGGTTCGGTGTAAGCCAGCTCCAGGCCTGCCCAGCCAGGACTTCCCACTTTCCCCGTCTGACGTTCACCCAGTATTGCCGCAGACGCAGGGTGCTCGAGTTGGCGCTAACGTTGAGATTGGTCGGGTCATTGCCATGAAAGTCGGTCTCGACGTAACCCATGACATCGCTCCCTCTGAATCTGCTGGTCGCCTTTAGGGTGAGCCGTGAGTTTTCTGCGGTAAGTCGTGTTTCGGTGATCTGTCCCGGAAATGTGTTGGCGAATGGAATGGAGAAGAAGTTGGTTCCATACCCGCTGCCCACGTTCGTGCTGCGCCAGAAAGCGGTCAGGTCAACAAATCCGCCCGGGGTGAACTCGGCGCCGCCAATGCGGAATGAGAGTGGAGATTCCTTGGGCTTCTCCTGCTGAAGAGCGTCGGATGCATGGGACGCCGGCCCATCGGCGGCGGTCGCAGTATTCCACGTGGCTGCCATCTGCCGCAGAGGGGGAGCTTCCTCACTCACCGATACCATTTGGGGCCGGGAGCCCAATTGCTGTTTAAGGTTTTCAATTTCCTGGCCCTGTTCCGAAATTTGTCTCTGTTGTTCGGCTATCGCCTTTTGCTGTTCGATCATTGCTTTCTGCTGGGTAGACATGGCTTCCAGCAGCTTTTGGATCTCCACCCGGTCTGGGCTGGATTCTTGAGGAACATTGCTGGGCACACCTGTTTGCGCCGCGAGCAGTCCCGACATCAGGATGACGGAGCCAAAAACAGACACTGATCGCACGGAGCTGTCCACCTGGTTTCTGATTTTGATTCTCGTTGTCATACGCTCTAGCCGCCTTTCGAAGGCCCAGCACCGCGATCTGGAATAGGACCGGAAACAACACAATGATGCCCGCAGCAACGACGGCATCAGGGCAACCGGTCCTCGGGCGGCGTAGACCGGGGGTGTGGGCAAATGGGTGAGCCCGAGCGCGGCCGACATGAGGACCTTACTTCTCCGCTAGAGCCGCATCGAGCCAAGAGGAAGAGTGCATCGCTCTCGCAGCTCTTTGCTCATAAAGATTCTTCAGATACGTCCAAAGGTTTGATGAGAATTCCACTATTATTTAATGAGAATTTCGTTGAAATGGAACCATCGGCATCGCGACCGCACGACGCCGGCGGCGCAGCCTCCACGGCACTTGGAGTTGAGGGACAACACTTATTCGAGGACGAACTTTGAGCCAGCGACACGCGGTAGCGTCCGCCGCACCAGCGGCTTAGTCCTTGCCCGTGATCCAGACACAATCCGGGCGTCGCATACACCGCGGTGTAGACGTGCTGGCGGCCGCGATTGAGGAATCGGCAGAGAAGAGGCGCTTTGTCGCGCAGGGTTCCGGCAGAGTTCTAATCAAACCGCGTCTATCGAGAAGTCGGCCGGTGCGCCGTGAAACAAGACCTTTCATTCCAGGCCTGATTCCCAGTTGTTGTCGAAAAACACGGACCGAGCGCCGATCATTTGGTTGAAAGAACAAATTGATTGCCATCTACATCCCGGAATTTCGCAAACTGGCCCCACAGTTGTTTCGTGGGAGGAGCTGCAAATTCCACTCCGCGATCTTTCAACTCTTGATATGTCCGATCGATGTCGTCCGTCATAAACGTGACATTGCAAAAAGAACCGATCCGATCTTCGTGGCCAGGAGGCGTGAATAGAACTACCTTGGTCTCGCTGCCTGGAATACGCAGTTCTATCCAACGCTGCTTGTCGTCAAATGGCTGGTCGGTCAAGATCTGGAACCCGAGCTTTTCCGTATAGAAACTAACTGCTTGGTCCTGATCTCGCACGGGAATGCTCACAAACTTTACCGCCTTAATCATAAACATCCTCCTGCACGACTCAGTGTAGGCGGGGATCACAGCCTTGCAAAGCAAAATCGAATTACTATAGTATTCACAACTGTAGTTATAATAATAACAGGTGGGAGTTTTTCGTGAACCTTTCCTTGGATAGCTACATTCTGGATGTACTGATGCGGGATCTTACTCAACATGAAAAGCGACCCTCAGCGTTTCTTGTTTACCTGCATGTGTGGAGACGGAGCCTGGGTGCGGGTCAGAAAGTCGCATCGCTGAGCTACCAGGAGATAGCGGAAGGCACGGGGTTGTCGAAGTCCGCTGTGCAAAGCGCTGTGAGGCTCCTCAAGAGGCGAAGGCTAATCTACGTTTCACTGAAGAACCCGACTGCTACTCCGATCTATAGAGCAGAACGTCCTTGGATTCGGCGAAAGCAAGGGTGACGGGCGGCCCCGACAGGAGCGGCATGTCCATCTTCATGTCCATCTTAAGGTACGGCTCGTTCGTTCATCCCGCAACGGGGTTGTAGCGGTTGAGGAACCAGCGATACTAACCGTCTTTCCTGAGCCCGCGTTGTTCCGTTTCAAGCGCAATCCCTCGCGCAAGCGCCTTCTGCCGTTCTTCGATCCGCCGACATTCGCGCAAGTTAAACGTGCTGGACGATAGCATAATGTCACGCAATTTACTGGGCGGGGCCAACAAGACGGCTAATGACATCCCCGGGACCAAGGGCCAGCCGGCATGCATCCAAACGAACAGTCATGCTGTCTCTTTAAAAACTCCAGCCAACCTCAAGGACGACGGTCGGGGCGGTCCAGCCTGCGTTAAAGACATAAGCCGTGAATTCCGCGTGTTTATGAGAGAAACCGACTAGAAACCCCCGCTGGATCGCGAGCTCGGTCTGAAACACCTTTGTGCGTTGCGCCACCAGACCCACTCGAAGCCAATCTGCCGGAGAGTAGGTTAGTTCCGGCCAACTGTAATAAAAGCTTCTTGCATGATGAGCTGTGTCGAACACATATTCATTCGAAAATGACAATGTGATGTCTTTGTAACTCAGCGAGGCCTCGCAGCCTGGCGCGATGCCAGTGGTTCGCCCGAAGACCCCACCGATCATCGGCGTAACCTTAAGTACCAGCCTCCTACCAGCGCTAAAGTTGTAGCCGGTCCAGAATGAACCGGTTCTCAGGTCCTCGTAGTTGTAGCGCGCTTCGAGATGAAGCCAGACGTGGTCTGCCGCCACGGTCGGGTTGACGTAGCCCTCCTGATCCGGACGAAGATAGCCGTCAATCGTGAATGAGATTTCCCAGGGCGCTTTGGTTGCAGCTTGCGAAGTGGTTGATGGATTCGCAGGCGCCGTTTGTGCAAGCATGTGCGCTGATGCCAGCAAAGCTGCGGCTAAGGCAACGCAGGGTAACCTGAGTTTCACCCTCCGAAAGCGATCACGCTGGCGGCGCCTGACACTCTGCTCCCGATCCACGCTCGTTCCAGCTGGTGCATCGCGCGTTGCGCACTCATTCATGCACAGCTTAGATGAGAGAGCTGTGGGCTTCTGCTGCATTTGCGACCCCCGCAGCCGACGGCGTGGCTCCGACCTACCGGGCTTTCTGGAACTGCAGTTGGATTGAAAAGATTTGAATTTTGATACGGGTGCTGCCATGCCGGCAGAACCAAAATCCCCCTTCTATGCTGATATCTACAGTCCGAAATCGACCGGCCCAAGCATAGACATCCTGGAAGATGTGCTCATGAATGCGTCGGAGATGGTCTGTATATCAAAGAGACCGGAAACGGGGCAAGGGCTGACGCACTTTTGGTGCGTCAGCCGGGTAACGGAGCTGCGTCACATCAGAGCGATCGCAGGAAATCCAGGATTGCCTGCTTGTCCTTGGCGGAAAGCTGGTTGAAGCGATGGATCACTTCATTCGCTTCTGAAGGTCCATAACAAGGAGCGTGGCGCGAGTCGACGTCGCCGTCCTCGCAGTTGCTGGGAGAACGATGCGCTTCGATAGCCTGCACAAGGTCGTCAGTCCGGCCGTCATGCAGGAAGAAGATGCGCTGGCCGACGCCCCACAGCGGCGTAGAGCGAAACATGTCGCCAGTAGCCGCGCCCTGGGTGATGTCGTCGGCAAGCCCCTTGCCCATGTGGTGGATCAACAGGTCCGAGAACGGATGCACCGTGAGACTCTGCAGCGCTTCGGTCTCGCTCCGCGGTGGCGTCACCATGGTTGCGGTATGGCAGGCCACGCAGCCGACGCCCGGGTTGTTCGGACCGGTGCCGAAGAGCTGCTGGCCGCGCTGGGCGCTGGGAGTGAATGCTACTGCCTGCGGCGCGTCGAGGAAGCGCATGAAGAGCTCGAACATCAACCAGTCAGGAAGTTCATGCAACGGGTTGAAGAAGCTCTGGTTGCGGACATCAGTGGCATCCAGCCGGCTGATGTCGTTGGGCTCGCTCTTCACCGCCGTGCACAGAGGGCTTTCATCCACCGCCTGCGGGAACAGATCGTTCGTGACGCCCATCTCGACGTTATAGGCTTCGCCGGCAAAGATGGTGATCGACTTGTTCTGCGCCTTCCAGCCGAAACGGGTAATGGTTCCATCATTACCGCTGCGATTGGGAATGCCAAGGATGCCGAGTTCTTGGCGAATCGCCGCGGTTGCGGCGTGGCGCCCGAGAATCTCGCTGTCTTGAATCCCGTCGAGGATTCCGAGGCCAAACGTTTGCAAGGGGATGCGGAAGCGGGCATTGCCATTCGCGAACTGCGTCTCGAAGTCGGTGGGAGGCAAGGCCTCAGCCGTGCAGGTGTTGGTCTGCCCGGCGGGGAAGATGTCCGAGCGGCCAACGATGGTGAAGAGTTGATGGACGCCGCCGTCGGGAGTTCCGTCCGGCTTCTTCGCGAAACGAACTTCGCGGATGGGGCCAAACTGCGTGATGAACGAGGGCACGTGGTTGGTCGCGCCCTTGCGGTGGGGGATGAGGTCAAACATCGGGTTTTCTGGCTTGCGGAACTGGCTGGGTGGGTCCTGCGGGTTCGGTACCAGGAAACCGCCCGATCCTCCCAGAGCCGGCTGATTGTGACAGGCGAGGCATTGGTCGCCATTGAAGCGGGTTCCCAATCCGGCTGAGTTCGTCTTGGTTACAAAATTTGCCTTGGCGGGATCGATAAACGCGCCCAACGTAAGATCGCTGCAGTCATCGCAAACCGCCTCCAGCTGGATAGCCCTTTGCAAGCCTTCGTTGAACATGGACAGCTCGATCGGTGTGAGCCCGTTGAGGGGAGCGCCGGCCCCAGGCGGGCCTGGACGCACTCCCGGATCCTTCTGAGCGAGGCATACCGATCCAGTGATGATGAGCATGGCCCAAACGCCGTCTCGTAAGAGTTTCTTCTGACTTAGCATGTTCTTTCTCCTCAAAAACGCAGTAGTGACTTGAGGTACGAGCCCCATAGGCTAGCCGTACTTACCGGCCACTTTGTTGGCCACGAGAAATAGGGAAGTATATCCAGTTTGCCGGCTGGTTCCTTAGACGTAAGTTCCGAAACCCTAGAACGTGTCCGGGGTCCGATTTGGTGCTCGAATGGCATTGACGTGCAGGCGTTCATTTCTAGGTCCTCTACTGTTAAACGCGGAAAAGCCCGGCGAATTCACTCAAGAATTCGACTTGGCTACAAAACAGCGCGCCAGGCCCATTGGCCGATTTCCTGTGCCTCGGCAATTGACTTGGCGCTTTGAATTTCACGCATGAGACCTTCGCTGACTAGGGGAAGTCTGGTCAATGGTTTGGCGCTTATCTCTCGCTCAATCCATAAGTAGCTGAAAAGAAGAATGTTGCTGGAGAAGGTCAACTATTTGCGCGAGCAGAAAGCAGGTTTTGCTAGACTTCCAACCCAGATTTGCCAGGCAGCAGCCAATGGGACACGACCGGGAAAGAGTGCGTTTTGGTCTCTACACCGTTGACTTGCGGGCAGCGGAGCTGAAGAAAGGGCAAGACAACATTCCGCTGCAGAACCTACCGTTCCGCATCCTGGAGCTTCTGTTGCGTGAACCCGGGCGCGTGGTTACCAGAGAAGAGCTACGCCAGGAGCTATGGCCCGCTGATACCTTCGTAGACTTCGAGCGCGGTATCAGCACCGCGGTAAGCAAACTCAGGGATGCGCTAGGCGATTCTGCCACCAATCCAAGGTTCATTGAGACAGTTGGACGGCGCGGCTACCGCTTCATTGCGCCGGTGATGAAAGCCGAATTCCCTTTGACTGCCGCAAGTGCGGGTGTCGCGGCAGCCGCAAAGGCTGTTCTGACCGAACCCTCAGCCGACGCCAAACATTTCGAAGCTCCCGCTCGTTTCAACAGGAACGTGCGCAATTTGTCGATTCTGGCAGTTGTCATGTTGATAGTGGGGCTCTCTGGCATTCTCTTCTATCAGCGATTCCGGCGGCCGCAATCATTTACTGACAAAGACACCGTCATCCTTGCCGATTTCACCAATACCACCGGTGATTCGATCTTTGACCACGCACTGAAACAGGCCCTATCCGCCGAACTGACTGAGTCTCCGTTTCTCAACATTGCTTCTGATCTGAGGGTCAGCGACATGCTTCGGCACATGGGCCGACCGCCAAACGATGCGCTGACGCGGGAGGTCGCTACCGAAGTCTGTCTGCGTCTTGGAGGCAAGGCAGTTGTGGTCGGTTCCATTGCCAAAATGGGAAGCCACTATGTTGTCGGTCTGCAGGTGCTTGGCTGTGCGAATAAGGACATGTTAGGCGCATTTCAAGTTGAGGCCGCGAATAAGGAGAGTGTTGTCAAGGCCGTGCATGGACTGGCTGCACAACTGCGCCGGAAGCTCGGAGAGTCGTTGGCTTCACTAGAGAAGTACGACTATCCCGTCACTACCACGAAGTCACTCGACGCGCTCAAAGCATACAGCTTGGGTTCTCGGGCCTTGCGGGAAAGAGGAGAAGGCGAGGCGATTCCTTTCTTCCGCTATGCGATCGAGCTCGACCCGGAGTTTGCTCTGGCCTACGCTACCTTGGGGCGCGCATGCGAGGACGTTGGCCAAGACGAGGACGCGATTGACAACTATACAAAGGCGTTCGCGCTGCGCAATCGTCTCAGCGAACGGGACAGATATTACGTGAGCACGCTTTATCATGAGACTGTGACCGGTAACATGGAGCAAGCGAAAACTGCGGCTGTGCTTTGGGTGCGAGCCTACCCACGGGACGCGATCGCCCGAGAAAAATTAGGCACCCTGTACGGGGAGCTCGGCGATTTTGAAAACGCAAATGCCCAGTTCAGGGAAGCTCTGCGCCTTGATCCCGATTCAGCTGTTAACGTATTCAACGCAGTGCAAATCACCGCCGCGCTGAACCGCTGGGAAGAGGCGATCGGAATCCTGCGGTCGGCACAAACGCGTGGGCTCGACGGTCCGCTGATTCGAGAGATCACTTATTCTATGGCCTTCTTGTGCCACGATCATCAGGAAATGGACCGGCAGACCGCTTGGGGAATAGGTAAGATCAACACGGAAGAGGTATTGCTTTCACAGGATTCGGACAGCAAAGCTTACTATGGCCACCTGCGGGAAGCGCGGCAGCTTACGAGCCGTGCGGTGGCAGCCGCTTCGCGGGACCAGTCCAAGGAGACAGCTGCACTATGCGAGCTAGCCGCTCTCCTGCGGGAAACTGAAGTCGGCATACGCCAAAGGAAACAAACTATCGTTTCAACTTTCGGTCCGGCGCCGAGCAGGAATGTACGATTGCTGGCAGCATTAGTGTTGGCAAGAAGCGGCAACGCTCCTGAGGCCAACGCCCTGGCAACCGACCTTGAAAACACGAACCCTGCTAACACACTCGTAAGACTGTACTGGTTGCCAACCATCCGGGCTTCAATCGAACTTCGCGCCGGTAATCCGCAGATGGCGATTTCGCACTTGCAGACAGCGGCCCCCTACGAACTGGCTATAACTTCCAACCTCTCGAATGCAGTTAATATGTATCCCAACTATGTGCGCGGCCAGGCCTATCTGTCGGTACGGGAGGGTGCTTTAGCCGCGGCAGAATTCAAGAGAGTTTTGGAGCACCCCGGCGTTGCACAGAATAGTATCGTGAGTGCGTTGTCGCAGCTGCAACTCGCGCGTGCGGAAATAATGATGGGTGACTCGGAAGCAGGGCGCAAAGACTACAGCAGTTTTCTATCCCTGTGGAACACGGCCGACGACGTTCCGATCGTCAGGCAAGCCAGGATTGAATATCGCAAGATTCAGTAACCGAGCATGATTTTGGCGCGCTTGGATCAGTCAGCAGCATCAGCCAGCCGTGGTAGGTACCCGAGTCCGTCATGTGGCAAAACGAGGTATAAATGGTGCCGTTCACCTCCAGGAGCGCCGGGCGGGCATTCTCCTGGGCCGAATCGAAAGTGTGTCCACCAGTCGTGGCCGAGATGGTAACGGGGCTCCCGGCAAGCTCGGTTCCGGCAAGCACGTCGATCGCATGCAGTTTGTTCGTATTGGTGGTGCTGTCCTTGATCACCACGAAAAGCGCCCCGTGCGGCCCCAAATTGGGGTCTACCACTGGCGCCGCCGTACTAAAGGCGGCGGAGGTCCCCAGGGACAAGTGCCAGAGTTGGGCTCCCGTGTCGGCGTTGAATCCGTAAGCGCTCGTCGACCCTGTCGTGTGGTTGGGGGATGTGGTGGCAAGAAGAATGTTCTGGGGCCCCCCCGCAACGCCGCTGACAATTAACGCCTGACCTCTGACCGGACTGTCGAGGGAAATAGTAAATAACTTGTGAATTTTAGAGGTTGGGGTCAGTATCGTCTCATTGTTATAAACTGCGTCGCGTCTTGTGTCGGCGTTTTGAGTTAGGACGCTCACTTGAGCGTAACCCAAAGAATTTAGAAAACCGCAAACCACAATTATCGTCAACAACCAGGCCGCGGCAGTTCTGGCAATTGGCGAGATCGTGCTCACGTACGATCGGTGTCGGGGCCGGAACGCAATCTGAACCATGATTCCTCCTGTTTGAAATCCTTCTTCGCAGAAATAAAACCAGATTGCTTACTGGATCTCGATTCCATTAATTGCAGCATGGTCCACTATGGAAACGAACTGAATCACAATGTTCCCTGCCGAGTCGGCGGTGGTTGGAAATTCCTTCACGATTGCCCGATGTGTGGCCCCTGCAGCGGCAATGATGTCAAAGTTGGTTAACACAGAGGCGCCATTGATCGATACATGGAAGATGCGCTGGCCAGTCGTGGTCCAGAAGGTCTCCGCAAAGTGCAGGCGTACCGTGTGGTTCGATCCAACCGTAAAGCCGGGGACGGTGTAACTGAAATTGCCGAAGCGGATGGACTGATAGACCTGCATCGGTGCCGGGTTGGTTACGCCAAAGGTGTCGATAGTTACGGCATGTGTGGAGGTCGAACCACCGGTGAAGTCTCTGTCGGCATCAAAGGGAGGCACTGCCGGTCCACCAGCATTGACGGCGACGGTTTGCGTGCAGGAGGTGCAAGGTTGATAGACGCGAACATAGTCAACCAATACATCTGCCGGACTCGGGCTCGAAGCGTCCGGGGGCCCAGGAAAGCCGCCTCCGATGGCGAAGTTCAACAGGATATAGAAAGGATGGTTGAAGACCCATTGCGTACCTGCCGGGATGTTGCTTGAGGTAACGGTGAAAAAAGGTTTCGTCCAGTCGTCCCTGTAAAACTCCATTTTGTCTTGCGACCAGATGACTCCGTAGGTGTGATAGGCGGCATCATCAATCCTGCCGCCGTTGGGGAAGGTAAATCGGCTGCCAATGCCGTTCGCGCCAGAATATCCTGGTCCATGAATCGTAGATGACGTGGTGGTTGGCGTATAGTGAGGAACCCATTCCATGATGTCCTGCTCGCCGCAGGTGGGCCAGCCTACGCTGCCAATGTTGCTCCCCAGCATCCAGAACGCGGGCCAGAAGCCCGCGCCCGGGACAAGCTTCATTCTCGCTTCCATTCGTCCAAACTGAAATGTGTGTTTCCCTGACGTGTTCATGCGCCCCGAGGTCCATGTTCCACTGGGCGTCCGAATGGCACGAATGACCAAGTTGCCTTTTCCATCTTCAAAAATGTTCGGGGTGCTGGCGTTGCAGGGCGCGGTATTGTTTCCTGGAGGACAATAAAACTCCAGTTCGCCGTTGGCGTTGTTCTTGCCCAGCATAAATGACCAATCGGCGCTGCTGGGAGCAGAGCCCGCCGGGCCGTTGAATTCGTCGCTCCAGGCGAGCTGCCAGCTTTGGGCAGCAGCCTGGGGTATAAGGATCAGCAACAGAATCGACAGTGCCAGCAGATAGGCTAAGCTGTGACACAACCCACGCTTTCTGCCCGTTCCTGCTCCTGACTGAAATAATTTAGTTTGCATGGTTCACGTCTCCTCGTTCAACGTTCAATTTTTGCGCGACAAAGGCTTCATCCTGTTCGAATGGCTCAGCCTTGTTGTTGGCTGCGATGCATGCCGTCGAGAAGGACGAGCGGCGGGTAGGGTCTGGGAAGTTGAGGCTCTTCAAGGACCCATTGAGGAGCCCGCCCGTTTGCCTAAAAAGGCCTTGATCGTAGCGAGTTCATCGTTCACTAATCAAGTTTCATGCAGTTAAATCTGCCCACTAAACAGTTGGTTTAACACACATAACTTGACTCGATGCAGAGCACTAGCTAAAACTCTTGTGCACGCCATAAGGCTTCTGAAGTGGCTGACTGCGGTGGAGGGTAGGGGAAGCAGATAAGCTTGAAAAAGTGGATTCTCGTTGTTCGTTTCCGCAAGCCGGTTTCTGCACTTTCAGGCAGACTGCTCCTTGGTAACCGTAAGATTTTATGCGTTGAGGAGCAAGTCAAAATGGAAATCACGCGCCGACAATTCGCACTGGCTATTGCGGCGGCCAGCTGCTTGCCGTCCTCCTTGTTTGATCCCCTTTCCCCATTAGGAGTTCCCCGCGGCGTCATTCCTGGCCGAGTCACTTGGGCGCACGATCCGGCGGCTGTGAAGTGGGATGGCACAGGTTCCTGGTGGGCCGATGCCTACAATGACCAGTCTGTAATTGACCGCATGGTTTCCCGGTCCATTTGCGGTCTTACAAATCAAAAAAGCGATGCCCAGGCATGGAGCTCCATCTTTCGTTACTTCAATCGCACTCATGGCCGCGGCAACGCCGGGTACAGGGCCGGCGAGAAGATCGCGATTAAGGCAAATCTGAACAACACAACGGATCATGGCACGATCGAACGCCTGAACTCGTCGCCCCATTTGATCCTTTCGCTCGTCCGGCAGTTGACCGGTCCCGGACGAGTGCCGGAATCCTCCATCACCGTCTTCGATTCCAGTCGGTTCATCCCGAGCAATCTCTACGACAAGATTCATCATGAATTTCCCGGCGTCGTGTTTGTGGACCATATCGGAGGCGACGGACGGCTAAAAGCCGAGTTCAAACCCAACGCGATCCCTTTCTCGGTTCCAAGCCGCAACGCTTCGGGACTCGATACTACGGTGGTTGAGGCCGCGTACCTCATTGATGCTGCGGTGTTGAGAGCGCACGTGAGTACAGGGGTGACACTTTGTGCGAAGAATCTGTTCGGAGCTACGAGTATCAATCCCGACTGGCGCAAGAACGCGCACGACGGGTTCCCTCCCAACCGCGACGGTTCGGCAAGTTACTCCGCATTCACAGATTTTTTGGGTCACAAGGATCTCGGCGAGAAAACCATCCTCTTCGTTATTGACGGGCTCTTTGGAAACGACAACGTGGATGGTCCGCCTCATCGTAAGTGGAAGATGGCGCCCTTCAACAACGCTTGGCCAAATAGCATTTTCATGTCCTTTGACGGCGTAGCGATCGATTCAGTCGGCTTCGATTTTCTCATCTCGGAATGGCCTGATCTTCCGGATATGGCGAATGCTGATAACTACTTGCGCGAAGCTGCCTTGGCTAATGACCCACCTTCAAAGACGGTCTATGATCCAGAACGCGACGGCATCCGATGCCACAGTCTGGGTGTTCATGAACATTGGAACAACGGGACGGACAAGAAGTATTCGCGCAATCTCGGAAAAGCGCACGGAATCGAACTTTACTCTGTTTCCTGAGTTTCAGCGGAGTTACATAATGAGCCGGAGAGTGTTTTCCCTATGCTTCATTGCCGCATCGATATTACCGGCAACTGCGTTTTCCCAATCATATTTGAGCCGATACAAAGGCTTGCCTTATAACGACAGCCGCTATCCCGGCGGTCCACAAAAAATACCAGGACAGGTATTGTGCGCTTACTATGACCTGGGCGGCGAAGGAGTCGCGTACCACGACACCGATTCAAAGAATCATGGCAGCGGAGAGCTGAATCCGGCTGATGGGACCTATCTGAATGAATTTCGTATCCATGAGGGAGTGGATACTTCATACACAAAGTTTCACCGGAAACCAGAGCCGGTTGACGACAACCCCTTCGACAAGATTGTTCCCCCTGCAGACCTGCTCTATGTTGGGTGGACCGAACCTGGAGAGTGGTTCAACATTACAGTCGATGTGAAACACTCCGGAAAATACGCGGCCAATTTCCTTTACACGTCGAATCGTGGCGGAACGATATCAATCGATGTGAACGGAAAGGACGCAACAGGACCTTTGCAGATCACGTCCACATATGATCCTGCAGGTCCCCTGGCTTGGCGTCAATGGCACCACTGGAATCTGGCTGCGCAACTCTTCAAAGTTCATCTCAGCAAAGGGAAAAATGTTCTCACTGTACACATATTGACTGGCGGGAACATGAATCTGGCTTATTTCGACTTCAAACAAATCCACCGATGACATGGAAACCGCCAGGAGTGGCTCCCTTCACGTCCTGAATTGGAATGAATAACTCATCAGTACCGGGGTCCCCAACGCGCGCGGTTTTCGCGCGGTGGGGTGGAGTTTCACCACGGTCAGCGTCCTTTGAATCTGGTACGAACGGCGTAGAGGGATGTACGCGCGGCGATGAAGAGAGTGTGCCCGTCAAGCGAGGGTGGGATTCGATGCTGCGTGTGCTCTGACCGGCTTTATCGATGTTTCCTTTTCGACTATGGGGTTGAACGCTTGAACAGCGAACCAAAGAAAGAATTCCTTGCTGGCGCACGCGTGCGTGCGCGCAGCGAGACGAAGCATGAATCAGGAGTTACAGGGATAGAGCCTCGAATCCCACCTTTCGCAAAAACCGCGAAAGATGGGGCACCCTTTGTGTTGTGAGGGATAGAAGCGAGGGAATTTTCAGTTCGAGGAAAGCTGGGCCACCCGCCCTGTTTCAGCAGTTGCTCAGACCCGCCCTCTGTCTGGCCGATGGCTTCGCAACTCTGGCACAGAATCTCACCATCGCACAAAGTGGTCGTGTCTTTATCTACGAACACGAGCGATTTGGCACCGTTCGATCTGTTCTTCTCCGGTGAGTGGCGTGGCCGCAGGGGGCGGCGAGGATGGCTCTTCCGAACAGGCCTGCCAACTGCTGCACTATTTCTAGGCAAGACGACCCAAAACGAGCTTGTTCCGAAAATGAAACAGGAATCCAAATTGCATACCTGCCTTGTGGGAATCTTTAGGAAATGACAGCACGTGCTGAATGGTCCTGTGGATCCAGAACTATAGCGCCGATACATTTCCTCAGCGTCTAGCGATTTTACGAAAACGAAACAGGAGGCACGTAACTTGTCACCTTCAGTTTTGCGAGCGTAGGCTCTCGCTCCGTCGTTCTTTTTTTACGCCGCTCCTTCTTGCGAAATTCCTGAAGGATGGCGTTGTAGAGTCTCTGATCGAAACGAGATCAGCTTCGTGTTGTCGGCTTTGTTTGTTGCGTGTCACACGCCCCGCAGTTGATTCCCCATTCTGGAGGAACCGTGCAATTGACTCTTCGTGTATTTATCGCTGCTTGCTTAGTTCTATCGCTCCAACTAACCGCCCAGGTTGCTGATCCAGTGCCTGCCGCCTCGACGCCGGCCTCCGCAACCGGGGTTATAAACCAAGCTCGGCTCGGGCTCATACGAGGAGTCTCGATCACCGACCTTACGTTGAGCGGCACCGCCTCGTGGACCGACGGCGATAACGAGCAGGCCGGAGATGTCGTCATAAAGGTACGCGGGACGACGCAATCGCGCATTGACCTAACTGGCGGAACCTCCCGTTCGGAAATACGCAACGACGTCTCGGTTCCGGCTGGTCAGTGGATCGACTCGAACGGTAGTCGCCACTGGATGGCGCCACACAACTGCTGGGTTCCGGCGGGTTTGCTGCTGCCCCACGCGCTTCTGGACACAGCATTGGGACCTAACGTCGTCTCGACCTACTTAGGCAAGGAGAGCCGTCGAGGGGCCACGGTTGAACACGTCCGAATTACGCACTCATTTCACGATGCGGCATCATTGAACTCGCTGGCAATCGGACTCAGTCGCACGGAAATTTACCTTGACGCCACATCGTATCTGCCCGTAGCTGTCACCTTTACGCAACAGCTCGACCACGATGCGGAGCGGAGCATTCCTGCCGAAATCGAATTCAGCGACTACCAAACTATAGACGGGATGCTTATTCCCTTTCACATCCATCGCACGATCGGCTCGCTCAACCTCGATATAAACGTCAAGTCAGCAGCAGCTAACAAAGGCCTTTCCGATTCGGATTTCGCTCTTCAATAAGAGTTCCGGAGAAAAGCATGCATCGCAGATGGATTATCATCTTCTTACTTGCGGGTATTTGCTGTGGAGAAGCTGCAGCTCAGGTTCCAACGGGAGTTCCGCCCTTCAACAGTTTCGCAGGCGGGCCCTTTGACACCATCAATCTCGGCGACTTGAACGTGCATTATCAAATCCCGATCGTCGGCAAGACCGGGCGCGGAATGCCCTTCTACTATTTGCTGAGCTACGACAGCTCGATGTGGATGCCGGGCATGGTAAACGGCCAAAGCACGTGGGTCCAGTCCACGAATGGCGGATGGACGTCGCAAAGCAATGGTCTCACAGGTTCACTTACCAGTCCCAGCACGATGACATACTGTTACGTAAATGGATACCCAGCCGGTACAATTGTAAACATCTCCTTTATCTACCTTGACCCTCAGGGCACGGCCCACAATTGGGGGGACGTCTGGACGATTTATAACTCCGGCTGCTCCGGCACAAATATCACATCGTTTTCCGGCAGTAATGGCGATGGATCAGGCTTGGTCCTCACTGCAGTCCAGGGTCAGGGTGGGTCGGTGTATATTACGAAGCCAGACGGAACCACAGTACACCCAACTACTCTTGTGCAGGATCGGAATGGAAATGAGATCACTGGCAACGGGTCTGGCACTTTCTATGACACGCTCAATGGATCTACGGCTGTTCTAAGCATCGCGAACGCGGCGAGTTCGTCCGATCCGAGCTACAGCGCCGAAACAGACTACACGTACCAGGCACCGGCGGGACCAGCCACAATCAAAGTGTTTTCGAATAACGTGACACTGCAGGCAAATTTTGGCTGTGGATACGCAGCATCATCTCCACAGTCTAGTGCGCTGACTCAGAAGATCCTATTTCCCGATGGGAGGTACTATTTGTTCACCTATGAAGCAACGAATGGTGCGCCTGCAGGGTATTACACTGGCCGGATTGCTTCCGTGCGCGTGCCCACCGGCGGGACAATCTCCTATTCCTACACCGGCGGCTCGAATGGTGTGATCTGCGCCGACGGCAGCACCGCGGGAATTACACGCACTACGCCGGACGATGCTTCGCAGACTCAGCATTGGGTTTACTCGCGTTCGGGATCAGGCTCAGCTACTACAGTCACCGACCCTGCGAGCAACACGACAACCATTAACTTTTCCGGCTTATACGAGACGCAGCGTGTGGTGAAGGACAGCGGGAATAATACGCTCTCGACGGTAGTAACGTGCTACAACGGTCAAACGAATCCGTCGACTTGTCCAACGGCGACCGTGAATGGTCCAATCACGCAGAAGAATGTCTTTGCGCAACCAGGCGGGTCGAGCGTTTATAACCAATTTCAGTACGCGTTCAACACGTTAGGACTTCCCATGGATGAATACGATTATGACTACTACAACGGCAGCCAATATCCTCTACTTCGACGCACGCACACCGACTATGCTTCGCTCGGCAACAACATATCCGGGCTGCCCTCGCAAGTAAGCATCTACGACGGCGGCGGGACCCTCAAAGCACAGACGACGTACACGTATGATGAATACACCACTGATGCCAACGGACACGGACCGTTGCAATCCACATCAGCGCCGCAGCACGTAGCAGTTCCCGGCTCCCGCGGCAATGTGACCACAATCAGTCGATTGGTGAGCGGCAGCAACTACTTGTCGCAATACTTCAGTTATTTCGATACCGGAAATGTGCAGAATAGCTTCGACGTGAATGGCGCAGAGACAACGAAGACGTATGGAGCTTGCGGAAATGCATTTGTAACGAACATTGCGGAGCCCCTGAGTCTCAGCGCGTCCATGACGTGGGACCCGAACTGCTCCGGTGGGGTGATAGTCTCACTGACAGATGAAAATGCCAAGCTCACAACATATACATACAATGATCCCAACTTCTGGCGGATCAATGCTGTCACCGATCCCCCGTCGAACCAAACGACCGTCGCCTATGGTGCAAACCCACCGACGACAGTCGAGTCCACGTTGAATTTCAATTCGGGAACGTCTACAGCGGATGTCCTAAATACGGTCGATGGATTGGGGCGTACGATTCTCTCGCAGCAGAGGCGGGGTCCCGGCAACTCCAGTTTTGACTCTGTGGAAACCGACTACGATGCGGTCGGGCATGCAACGCGCTCTACTCTTCCTTACACCGGAACGGCGGGCCAGACCAGCGGCACCGCTCCCGCAATTATCACAACTTATGACGCAGTAGGACGAGTGAAGCAAGTAAGCGACGCCGGTGGCGGATGGACGAAGTACGACTATTCCCAGAATACGGTGACCGTTACGGCGGGCCCAGCGCCAAGCAACGAGAACACGAAGCAAAGGCAACTGATCTACGACGGATTAGGGCGCCTCATTCAGGTTAATGAGCCGTCGTCGCCCATGTCGCCAGCCACCGCTGGAACTGGTAGCGTGACGATCAGCGGTAGCGAGCAATCGCAAACGCAGTCGGCAACGTCGGGGAGCACGACAATCGTCGTCAGCGGCGCCCCACAATCAACATCGGTCGGTTGCCCGAACCATTGCACGGACATTTACAACTCCGGGAGCGTCTACGTGACGATAAACGGAACACAATATTCGGGCGGATATGGCGGCAGCACCATCACAGCGTCCACTGTGGCCAGCGCTCTCGCCGGAAGCATGAACAGCGGTACCTTGGTAACGGCGAGCGTGAGTGGCAGCACAATTACGGTCACGGCGGTTGCCACGGGTTCTGCGACTAATTATTCCGTGTCGACATCGTGTTCGTATAGTCCATATTTTAGCTCGTGCGGGTTTTCGGCGTCCGGCGGCAACATGACTGGTGGGCGTGATGCTAGTACCACATATGATAATGGAACGGTTTCAGTTACAGTAAACGGCACGACGAGCAGTGCCGGCTACGGCCAGGGGAGCACGAACACTTCCGTCGCGGCGGCCCTTGCAACCGCGATAAATGGCAACTCTCCAGTCGTGACCGCTTCAGCTTCCGGAAATGTTGTGAACATCACGGCGAACACGACGGGCAGCGGCACAAACTATTCTTTATCGGCATCCAGCAGCAGCAGTGACGGTTTTAATCCGCCGTCGTTCAGCACATCTACGTCAAGTTCGTCGCTGATTGGCGGTCAAAATCAATCCGGCGGACTGTTGACTCCCTATAAAACTCTTTATAGTTATGATGTCTTGGGCAATTTAACTGGGGTGACGCAGAATGCGCAGGACGTCAGCGCCAACTGGCAGACGCGCTCGTATCTCTACGATGGTCTCGGCCGCATGACGCAGGAGAAGAACGCCGAGGAGTCTGCGACAACATATTACACCTACGACACGGACTCCACTTGCGGCACGTACAAAGGCGATCTAGTGAAGAAAGTAGACGCCGTCGGTAATGTTACTTGCTTTGGTTATGATGCGCTACACCGGTTAACGGCGAAGACGTATCCTTCGGGCAGCTACGCCTCGGTTACGCCGGAAAAGCACTACGTATATGATGCCGCAACGATTAACGGCACTGCGGTGTCAAATGCCAAAGGCCGGCTCGCTGAGGCTTACAGTGGGCCGAGCAGCGCTAAAATTACGGATGAGGGCTTCAGCTACTCCGCGCGCGGCGAAGTAACGGATACATGGGAGTGGACGCAACACTCGAGCGGCTGGTATCACGTGACCGCCTCGTACTGGGCGAATGGGGCAACCCAACAGTTGACGATCCCTGGTGTGCCAACGATCACCTACGCAGTCGATAGCGAAGGACGGCCGCAGACGGTATCGGCTTCCCAAGGGCAAAATCCGGTTACAGCAACCACCTATAACGTTAGCAGCCTGCCGACGGCGGTTACCCTTGGGTCGTCCGACTCGGACAGCTTCAGTTACGACGCAAATACCAACCGTCCCACACAGTACACGTTCAACATCAACGGCCAGTCCGTAATCGGGAATCTCACATGGAACTCCAATGGCAGCCTGCAAAAGTTGGATATTACTGATCCGTTCAATCTAGCGAACCAGCAAACGTGTGTATTCGCTGCGGACGATCTCGCGCGCATCTCCTCGGTCTCATGCGGCAGTATTTGGTCACAGGCATTCAGCTATGATGTGCTTGGCAACATCAGCAAGAGCGGCAGCATCTCGTTCCAACCGGCGTATTCCCCTGCGACCAACCGTATCACCTCGCTCCCAGGCTTTACGCCCAGCTATGATGCCAATGGCAACCTCACCAACGACAGTGCACATACCTACGCCTGGGATAGCCAGGGACACGCAATAACGATTGATTCCGTCAGCCTCACATATGACGCGCTAGGTCGCATGATCGAGCAGAACCGCAGTGGCAGCTACACTCAAACTCTCTATGGCCCTGGCGGGAGCAAGCTGGCACTGCTGAACGGGCAGGCGCTGTCGCACGCTTTTGTTCCTCTTAGTGGAGGAGCGACCGCCGTCTACTCTAGCACCGGCCTGAGCTATTACCGGCATCCCGACTGGCTGGGCAGTTCACGGTTTGCCTCGACCGCTTTGCGCGCGGTGTACTACGATGGCGCCTATGCTCCCTTCGGCGAGCCGTACTCGGAGGCAGGCACCAGCGACCGCTCGTTCACCGGCCAGGACCAAGATACTGTGACCGGCCTGTACGACTTCCTATACCGAGAGCACAGCCCGGTGCAGGGTCGCTGGATTTCTCCCGATCCGGCCGGCCTCTCCGCTGCAGGCCTCAGCAATCCCCAGTCACTCAACCGGTATGTGTATGCAATGAACAACCCGCTTAAGTATGTAGATCCCGATGGAACCACTACAGACGGTTGTTACTATTGTCCTTGGGCGCCATCGCCAGGTGTAGGCGTCTTTCAAGGACCACAGCCATCAGGCGCAGGAGGAGTAGGCATTGGGAATGGAGGTTGTGATCAATTTTGTATGATGGACCCTAATGATCCCGGGCACGCGCCGTGGTTCAACCCTAACTGGAGCCCATGGGCATTTGAGTATAAAGGTGTCGTTTACGATACGGTCGCTGAAGTGTTTAACGCGGAAATCGATGAGATTATAGCTGAGCAAATAGCTAAACAGGATACATGCCCCGCAATGATTCTTGCGGCTGTAGCTGAAAACAAGGGCGTGAACGGAAAAGAGGTTGGCGATCCCTTCCGTAATGGTGGTGCGATAAACATCAACATCCAAGTGCCACTAGAGCAAGCGCTACCCGCAATGAACGATCCTAATCCGGCGACTCGTCTTGCACCAGGTCGAAGCGGGCCACCAGGTCGCACTCCGTTAGCGGGCGGGGGCGGAAGCTTGCACCTTCCTGTCCGCAACTGGCCTTGGGATCCTCAAGCAATATGGGTCATAAATTGGCAGGCAGGTACATTGACGTTTACGGCGCATATTGACTCTCATCAAGCTGATTATCACAGCTTCATGGGTATTCTTGGTACGGCCTGGCATTTCCTTACGGATGTGGTCGGATCGGGTACTCGGGATCCTTGTCCAGGAAAATTATAGATTTATGAAACATCGCTTGATTTCCTGCTCGCTGCTTCTGCTGGAAGTTGTTGCGGTCATCATGTTTCCGGTCGCCTTAAGTGGTCGCAGTGTCGCAGATAGTCCGATCATTTTGTCCTTCTCGGCATCAGACTTGCCGATGATTCGCGAGCCCCATCTTTTCCCCGTCAGTTTCGACTGGGCACCTGACAGTAAACGGATCGCTGTCGAGTTTCGAGCCAGACATGAAACCGGCACTGCCGCGATTTGGGTCGCAATATGGCAGACCGCGAATAAACGTCTAATCAATCAATGCCATGTCGACGAACTGTCGAACTCCGAGGCAGAGAACTTAGAGTTGAGAAGCGAGCTTCGGTATTCGTCAGACGGTAAAACACTCGTCGTGCTTACAGGGCCCAGAATCGTACTTCTCTCTGCAAGCGATTGCACGAATCGAGCAGTTCTTTCAGCACCCCGCATCGCACCTAGACGTAACGACCATGTCGAGTCCTCGAGCGTGGCACCATCTGTAACCATAAGGATGTTTGATATATCGGCCAACCCCGGTTATATCGCCTTTGTTTCTGATGACGCCTCGTATAAATGGCCGGATATTAAGTGGTCGACGTCGCCTCACTCTATCGTCCAAGTCGTCGATTTGAATAATGCTGCGCTGATTCGTGAATTCTCGTTTGCTGGCACTGTAAGCTTCCTGGCTATGCCGCCTGCGGCGCGCTATGTTGCGCTGACCGGTCGATTCGCTGATGCTCAAAGCGGTGGTGACATCGTTCTGCTCGACGTCCAGCAGGGGACGAGAGCTAAAGAGCTACGAAGCACCCTAAGCTCTTGGCCGTCACCTACTCTTGGGGGAGTCCCGATTGCCTTTAGTTCCGACTCAGAGCTCATTGCAGCGCCAACACGCGATACCAGCAGCTCGGGACGGTATATAGGGCGCACACTAAAAATCATTGATGTGCCCAGTGGAAAAGTTGTACGTGAACTGCGGGCACATCATTTTGGACCGCTTGGCACTCTGGCTGTTGCGTCCCATGCTCCGATCGTTGCCTCTATAAGCTTTTGGGAAAGTCCTCGGCAGGTTCTGAGCGATTATGGACCCGCAAAGACGAGATCCGAACTTATAGTCTTTCGTTTGACAGATGGAAAATCATACCACCTAGGGAGACCCCTCCTTGCTGGTGCATTTAGCTTTACCTTGGACCAGTTCGCAATGCGACTTTCGCCTGACGGTTCTGTCGCTGGCCTTTTTCAAGGAAACCAAGTCAGTGTGTATGAGATTCCTCCAGCAATTTTAGATGTGGGGAAGAACGGCTCCCCGTCGAAATAACGGCCTGCAAACAGCATTTGGAGTGCACTCACGCACGAGATATTTCGGGAAACGATATGCGCGTGATTGTCGTAGTTCTATCGTTTGTCATAGCGTGGCCGGTGGTGCCCCTCGCGCATGACCGTGGCGTTGCAGCAGATATAACGAAGTCTGATTGGCTACGGCGAACACTCCAGCAACTAACGCTTGAAGAAAAAATCGGCCAACTGCTTCAGATTCGGGTCTACGGCGACTACGCGAGTATAGACGATCCACATTACCGGTTTGTCCGTAGCCAAATTCAGCGATACCAGATCGGGTCAGTCGAGCTTAGCTCGCGCATGGCGGGGCCGAATCTGGTTAAACCGTCGCCTCTGCAAGTTGCGACGGTGCTCAATGAATTGCAGCGCGAATCGCAGTTGCCGCTCCTGGTCGGTGGTGATTTCGAGCGAGGGCTGGCATCACGTGTTTCTGATACGCCTGAGTTCCCCTTCCCCATGGCATTTGGGGCGATTCAGGACCCTGCAGCGGTCGAGAAGTTTGCTGCGCTCGTGGCCGAGCAGGCCCGAGCTGTCGGCATACATTGGGCCTATGCTCCCACTGCGGATGTGAATAGCAATCCAGCGAATCCCATCATCAATACGCGTTCATTCGGAGAGGATGCCAATCAGGTCAGCAAACTGGTTGCAGCTTACGTTCTCGGCGCCCACCGTAACGGCATGCTGGTCACGGCCAAGCATTTCCCTGGTCAAGGGGATACTTTTACTGACCCGCACATCGGATTCGTCCGCATCAATGCTGGACGGAAGCATCTGGAAGAATACGAACTTCCACCGTTCAAAGCCGCCATTGCAGCCGGTGTAGACGCGATTATGCTCGCCCATGCCGCAGTGCCGGTCATTGATTCCGATCCTCAGCGCATCGCAACAACATCTGAGCCGGTCGTGAGAGGTCTTTTGCGGCGAGAACTCGGCTTTCGCGGGCTCGTCATCACTGATGCCTTGGAAATGGCTGGTGTGAGAAACCTCTATCCGAAGGCAGCGGATCCCGCGGCGCAGGCAGCGGTAGATGCAATCAAAGCCGGAGCCGATGTTTTGATGGTCATGGAGGATGTGAAAGGTCCGTTCGAGGCGCTCTTGGCGGCAGTTCGCAGCGGAGAGATTTCCGAATCCCGCATCGATGAGTCAGTGCGTAGAATTCTCGCCGTGAAGGCATCGCTTGGTCTGCAGAAATCTCGGCTCGTGAACCTCGATGCAGTAGCAAAGCTGTTTAGCGACAATCAGCCAAAACAATTCGCACAAAACATCTCTGATGCTGCCGTAACCCTCGTCAGAAACAACCATCAAGTGCTGCCAATCGCACATTCGGAACACATGAATGGTGCCGATCCGGAGATATCGGCAGCGTCACTTGGATCAAACCGCCTCGTATTTGTCAGCTTCAGTGATTCGCAATATAGCCCTCTCGGACGCGAATTCGAGAGGCAAGTGAGTCTTCGCCGGCCCGACGCTGTAACATTTCACGTTTATAACGACGGAATCGGTTCAGCGCAGCCCAGCGAAATCCTCTCAGCCCTGAAAGCAGCAGATGAGGTCGTGATAGCTGCTTTTCTGACACATGTGCCCACCAGGAAAATCGAAGAAGCGGGACGAACGATTGTTCCTGTGGGTTTATTGGGTGCGACTGCAGGCCTGTTGGAGAAGGTGATTGCGGCTAAACCGGCAAACAGCGTTGTCATCGCTCTGGGCAGTCCTTATCTCATTGGGGGTTACCCCCAAATCGAGAACTACATCTGCACATATTCGCTGACCCCTACTGCGGAGGTGACTGCAGCGAAGGCCATTTTCGGTGAAATCGACAACCACGCTAAACTGCCCGTGACGCTTCCCGGAATAGCGCGACGGGGATTTTCTCTCCCGTGGCCCGGTGCGAATTGAAATTTCATTCTGCAGAAGGAAAATGACAATGGGATTCCGTACTGCAAGCGCAGAAAACATGCGTCGGCCGCCGCAATATGGTGTGACCCTTTTGGAGATGATCATTGTCGTCACCATCCTTCTCATCCTAATGGCTGCAGCTGTACCGATGACGAAGATTACAATAATGCGTGAAAGAGAGACGGAACTCAGACGGGCGTTGTGGGAAATGCGTGGTGCCATCGATCGTTACAAGGAGGCAGCGGACAGGGGATCGTTCCAGATCAAATTGGGCTCAGAAGGATATCCTCCAGATCTTGATACCCTCGTCAATGGCGTCGAGTCTGTGGGAGGAAAAAGGATGCGCTTCCTTCGTCGCATCCCCGTCGATCCCATGACCGGCGGCCGCGATTGGGGGCTGCGGTCGGTTCAGGATGACACGAATTCTGATTCCTGGGGTGGCGATAATGTGTTTGATGTCTATACGAAATCGAATGGAACTGCGATCAATGGAACAAAGTACCGGGATTGGTAGTAACTAGAGCCTTGGATTTGACCGCCCGCCGTAAACAAAGCGGTCATCAGACAGTTCACCGCCGCTGCCAACGGCAGCGGACAATTCAACATTGTCTTCACTACGGTCGCCGACAAAGCCCTCATCAGCGGAATTGAGATTCAGTGGGCAACCGTCTGAGGGCCTTTCGGCAGATGGCAATTTGCATCCCTGGTCTGAAGATGGCAACTGAAATAGAAGGAGCCGACAGTAACAGCACGAACAAACGGCACCCCGTTCAGAACGTTGTCGAGGAGCATGACATTACGCCCTGAATTGGAATGAATAACTCATCAGTACCGGGGTCCCCAACGCGCGCGGTTTTCGCGCGGTGGGGTGGAGTTTCACCACGGTCAGCGTCCTTTGAATCTGGTGCGAACGGCGTAGAGGGACGTTCGCGCGGCAATGAAGAGAGTGTGCCCGTCTCTGCCCCCGAATACCAACTGAATGGGCCGCTCAGGGACCTCGATCGTATCAATCAGTTTTCCCGCAGCGCTGTACACGTAGATTTGACCTGCAGCAATATAGACGTTCCCCTGGCGATCGGTGGCTACTCCTTCGCCGCCCT
>Ga0209648_10000007_pt1 | contig 108347 bp, 86 predicted proteins | sample GraSoi2013_115cm_FD_185830 | JGI IMG/M metagenome (GOLD analysis project Ga0209648, IMG submission 185830) | Grasslands soil microbial communities from the Angelo Coastal Reserve, California, USA - Sample 9_17_2013_115cm (SPAdes) (version 2) | ecosystem: Environmental > Terrestrial > Soil >... | reverse complement strand
TACTATCCGCTCTCCTTAAACGCCCTCGTCAACGCCTGCAACCAGAAATCGAATCGCGATCCGGCCATGAATCTCGACGAATCCGTCGTCCGCCAGGGCCTCCATTCTCTCGATGCGCAATCTTTGGTCCGTTCCGTCAGCGCCTCGGACAGCCGCGTCACCAAGTACGAACACCGCCTCCAGGAAGCCTTCAACTTTTATCGTCACGAAACTGCCATTCTTTGCGTCTTATTGCTGCGCGGCCCGCAAACTCCCGGCGAACTTCGCACTCGCGCCGAGCGCATGCACCCCTTCGACGACCTGAGCGCCGTCCAATCCAGCCTGCAGCATCTGATGAAGCGCGAGCCTCCGCTCGTCAAAGTTCTGCCGCGCCAGCCCGGCACCAAAGAATCTCGATACGCGCATCTCTTGTCCGGCGACGTGGAAGTATTCGAGTCCAAGCCCGAAATCGCAACGAGCACAACCACGACCTCAGCCGACGGAGAACGGATTGCGCTTCTGGAGAAGGAGGTCGCTGCACTTCACGATAACGCCGCCGATTTTCAAAAGGAGATCGCGGACTTACGCCAACAATTCTCGCAGTTCAAAAAGCAATTCGAGTAAGAGAAGTGAATTTCGTGGGAAGAAATTGCAAGAATAGATGGCGCGCCCGGAGAGACTCGAACTCCCGACCCTCTGGTTCGAAGCCAGATGCTCTATCCAGCTGAGCTACGGGCGCTCCCACGCATTATATCTGTTAAAGGGCGGAAGAGACAGAGGTGCCCGCGGCGGCAAAGACCGTGGCCATCTCGGCTTGCGCGAAGGAAATAAAGCACCGCACCACGTCGGGATCGAATTGTGTGCCGCTCGATTCGATGAGCCGGCGTATCGCTTCCTCGTGAGGCAGGCCAACGCGATAAGGGCGAGACGAAACCATGGCGTCGAACGCGTCGATCACCGTGACGATGCGGGAAACGATGGGAATTTCAGAGCCTTGAAGGCCGGCAGGGTAGCCTTTCCCGTCCATGTTTTCGTGGTGGTGAAGAATGTCGAGTGCGGCGCGTTCAAATCCTGGAAGCATCCGCAAAACCGCCCAGCCGTACTCCGGGTGCCTCTTCATCAGCGCATACTCATCGGCATCGAGGCGCCCAGGTTTTCTCAAGATGGCGTCTGGAATTCCCATTTTGCCGATATCGTGGAGAAGCGCGGCAACTTCTAAATTCTGGAGTTCCGCTTCTTCCAGGCCGAGCTCTTGTCCGACGCGCATTCCCCATTCCGCGAGGCGCGTGCTGTGCACACCGGTATTGAGGTCCTTGAGGTCCAGAAGCTGGTTAAAGGCGCAGATCACCGAGCTGCGCAGCGCGGTGACCTGCTCTTCGACTTGTTTGACGCGTAAAGACTCCGCCGTCAACGGTGAATGGGGTGCTGCGCCGAGCAGCGCTGTGCGCTCGTTCGGCATGGCGATCACCAGCAGAGCAAGAAGCACGTACCGGAGCCAGAGCCAGAGCTGGTGCTGGCATTCACCCAGGCGGAAACCGCCTGGTATGCGTCGAGGCGTCCGTGATTAAGATCCGGCGAGAGAACCACTGCATGCTGGAGCGCACTGGCAGACTGCGACTGGTTGAGCGGCTGCTTGGCGCTGAGCATGAGAGCCACTGTTCCGGCCACGAGGGGGGAGCTAAACGAGGTGCCGGATTCGCTTCCATAAGTGCCGCCGGGATACGTGCTGATCACGTTCTCGCCGGGCGCGGCGATCCAGACGTCCGCCGTCCCATAATTCGAGAAGGAGGAGCGCTTGTCCCAATCTGTCGTGGAAGCAACGCCCACCACGGAGCCGGAGATCGACGCCGGATAGACGCGCGCACTGGTATTTTCGTTGCCGGCCGCTGCCACCAACACGACGCCGGCCTTATTCGCGTAGGAAATCGCCTGGGAAAGCGCCGGGGAAGGATAAGAAAGGTCAAAGCTCATGTTGACGACGTTCGCTTTATTCTGGACGGCATAGTACAGAGCCGCCACGATGTTGGAGAGGTTTCCCGTTCCATTCGAAGAAAAAGCCTTAAGCGGGAGGATCTTGGCCTTTGGCGCGACCAGGTGGACGAGTCCAGAAGTCATCGTGCCGTGGCCGAATGCGACATAAGGCGAACCGTCCAGAATCGCGGCGGAGGATTGATCGAGTATCGCCGCGCTGGATTGTTGCACCATCACAGGCTGAGCATTCTGCGAAGTGGTGGTGCTTATGCCGGTGGAGGAAAGATCGAGCCATTCGGAAGCGCCTGACTGATTGCGGGTGAAATCGTAGCCGGTCAGAAGGACGGGCTTGAGAACCGGATGATTGGGATCCACGCCAGTATCAATCACTGCCACAATTCCCGTACCGCTGATACCAAACCCATTCTGCGCGTCAGTGAGGCGGATGATGTTAGCAGCAGGCTGGGCCGCATATCCATGCGTGACGAGGGTACCGTAATATTTCACCAGGGTGGTGTCGTAAAGGCCCGAAGAGATGTTGTTGATGTGGGTCTGCGGCACGGGCAGCAGCTTATCGGGCTCAATGCTCTGGATTCCCAAGAGCGATTCCACGAGATTTACAGTGAAATTCAGCAGGTCGACGACAATGTTGGTGGAAGACGTCACAAGAAAAGTCTGATTGATATTGCCGTCCAGCGAGCCCTGAACCTGGCAGCCCACGAGTGAACAGAGGTTTAGAACTGAGGACAGACCTCCGGTGGTGCGGACGATGTAGCGATTCTGGGCCGCGGCGGGCTGAACACCAGCAGTGCCGATGGCGATGAGGACCGCGAAGATGAGCAAGCTACGTTTCATAGAATACATCCCTCCCAGGGGACATCTGCTTCAAGCTTTCTCCACCTTCAGCACAAAGGGCTACCCGCTAAGTTTTGCGGATTCTTCCCTTTGGGCCAATGGTACGAGTGTGATAACTGTTACAATCATCCGAGCTATCCGCCTTTGGTACTTCCGTACCTTCCGGCAAATACCTCAAAATCTCGATATGGCGCGAGCCCGTCATACTTCCTTCCCGGGCAAATTTCCCAGTGCATTGCGCAGCGAAATCACGATGGCTTTTTCGCCCTGGCCAGGGAAAGAAAGCTCGAGGTCGCCAGTGTTTTCGAGCTCGCCACGAAACTCGCCAAATTGATTGGTGATCGTGTGCATGACGTTTCCGCGATGATTCGAAAGCGTGATCTTCACATCGCGGCCGACGATTCCAGGCGAACTGACATCCAAGAATTGACCCGTAACCATGAGGCGATTGCCCTCCGGCTTTGATTCAATCTGGATATCGATTTGGTAGGGGTCAGCGCGATAGAGCATTTGTCTTGTTCCCAGGCCGCCCGAACGGGCACCCGCTAGCATCGGTTGCAAAAGACTGTCGAACAGCACTTCGACGAAGGTGCTCGTTTCCTTCGGCTGCGTGGCTCGGCCAGCCGCAGCGAATGCCGCTTTGGCGATTCGAACGTCCGGCACTGAAGGCTGATAGCTGGCCTCCACTGCCGCTGAGCTGTGAACCTTTCGCCATAGAGCAAGTGTTTCCGCGCATCGCTTGCAACCCGCACCCAAGTGTTTCTTCATCGCTTCCTGCTGCTTTGGAGAACTCACCTGGTTCACGAAATCAATCCATTCCTCTGTCATAAAATGCTTCATCATCATTTTCATTCCCCCCAATCAGCCTTTCCCCCTGAACTTCCGCTCCCCAGCGGATATGAGCCGAGTGCAGCTCTTGCGGAATAAGGGGACGGGAAGGGGAGAAAGATATAGGGAGCAAGGGTTTAGTTAACTGCTTTATTTTCAGCCAGTTTGCCGACCAATACGAAGGGGGCCCAGAAGTACGGGTGGGGGTTCTGTTCGCGGAGCAGCTTCATAGCGGATTGCAGGGCGCCAGGCATGTCACCCGTTCGAATGAAGTTCCGGTAGAAGGCTTGCATGAGTGCGGCCGTGCTTTCATCGTGGACGTCCCAAAGGGAGAGGAGCAGAGACGTTGCGCCGGCGCAGAAAAGGCCGCGTTGCAGGCCGAGGAGCTCGTCTCCAGCGGAAACGAAGTTCATTCCGGTGGCGCAGCCGCTCAGAGTGACAAGTTTGGCGGGCAAGCGGATCTGGTACAGATCGTATAAGTTCAAGTAGCCATCTCCCAAACGGATGCCGGAGAACATCGGGTTGTCCTGACGATAGGTCCCATGAGTGGCGATATGAAGGAGACTGCTTGCCGAACCGCGCTTGCGCAGGATCTCCGAGGTTGCTTGTGCGCCGAGAAAAACTTCGGGATGAGGCAAAAGCGTTGCCACGGATTGCACCTCATTCAGGATCTGCGGGGCGCGCTCGTCGGGGATGCCCATGACCAAGGAGTTGGGCATGTCATTGCCAGTTTTTTCCTGACAAATGGTAAAGACGGTCGCACTGGGCGCGTAGGAAATTGTGTAGGCATCGCAGAGGTATTCGTCTCCCGATCGCAAAGCATGGAAGGGAAGAAAATGCAGTGCGCCATGCGGCACAAAGATCAGATGTTTGGCATTGAGTTGTTCGCGGATGGGAGCAAGGAGTTCTGAGTAAAGCGACTCCAAATGACCGATGGTCGCGGTGAGCAACGGCTGCTCAAAACGGTGAGCATAGGCGGTTCCCATGCGAAATTTGGAAAGCTGAAAGCGAAGCAGGTGAAGAAAGTGGACGACCCGGGAGACCACGCTGACCGCGGTGATTTTCAGCGTTTCCCGTGTGACCACGACGGCTACAAGCCTATCGCCAGTCGAGTAATACTCGACCAGGGCCGCGTCTGAGGGCAGACAGGATTGCAACCGAGCCAACGAGAAATCCGCCGGAGCTTCGAGGGTGGCGTATTCGCGCTCGTTCGCGGGCAGTTCGCGGAGCGATCGCAAGAGCTCGTTCTCATGGGAGACCGCTTTTTCGTGTAATTGTTGCAGGCGTTTGGAAGAGCTTTCTTCCGGGCTCAGTTGCTCCAACTCGATGCGGTGGTAATACCAGTTTAGCTCCTCGCGCAAATTGCGAATTTGCCGCACCAATTCGCTCTGCCCGGCATCCCCCATCGGCATGCTCTGGCCGCTCTGAAAAATCATTTCCGACATGCTGCGAGATTTCGCCGCTTCTATGCAAGCAAAAGCCTCGGTGGCAGCGGCGTCGCCAGTCTCGTCGCCCATGTGCAAATCAACCAGTGCCTCGTACACCTGAAGGCGATTTTTCACGAAAGAGATCTTCAGTTCTTCAGAGTGTAGGCGGCTTCGCAGAGCTTCTAATGCTTTTCGCGCCGCGGCGTACGCCGCGAGAGCGGCAGGGCGGTCTCCGCGCCCGTGGGCAAGCTGACCGCGCAGGAAGTGAGCCTGGTAGGCAAGCACCGGAACTTGCAGGCGTTCGATCCGGGCAAGGGCAGCATCCGTCTCCGATTCCGCAACGGCAGGCTCGCCCACCTGCATTGCGATGCGCGCCAGAAGGAGATGCGCGAGAACGGCCTTTCCGGAGAGCAGCGTTTGATCGAAGAATCCGGCTGCGCCGGCACACAACCGCCGCGCCTCAAAGTAGCGTCCCTCGTGGAAGAGCAGCAGCGCCTGGTACAAATCCAAAAGCCAGGGCCACACCAGGTTCTTTTCTTTCGCGAACATATCGCGGGCCTTGGCGAACCTTTCGAGCGCCTGAACTGTTTTTCCTTGCTGGCCATAGGCGATCGCTTCGTTTGCCATGGTTTTCGCGGCTTCATAACCCATGCCCAGCTTTTCAAACCGCAGGAAACCTTCCTGCGCCATCTCCCGCGCTTCTTCGCTCAAGTTCAGCTCGAGGTAAATCTCCGAAAGGTCGAGATGGCAGAGGGCAAAATGATAAGCATCCCCTGTTGCCTCGCAGGCGCGCCGGGTCGCAAAGAGCATTTCGATTGCGCGGCTGTATTCGCCGCGGAAGTAGTACAAGTAGGCAATGTTGTAGTCGGCTTGATCGCGCAGAAGCGGCATTCCGTACCGTTCGCACAAATCGCGCGATTTCTGATAACAGTCGAGCGAGCGCGGAAAATCGTTGAGGCTGATGAGGCACATGGCCATGTTGTGGAGGGTGATCGCGACGCGTTCCCAATCTTGATATTCGGTGAGAGTTTTATAGGCCTTCTCGTAGTGCGCGATGGCCTCCTCGAATCGATCCTGGCGATGCAGAATGTTGCCTAGATTGTTCTCGAGGATGCCAATGCGGCGCGTTTCGCCGAGTTTCGTGAAGATTTCACGCGCGCGCTCGGAGGCGGCGAAGGCGCGATCGTATTCCCCCAGCAAAATGAGCGGCTGGATCGAAGCGCTCAGCGTGCGGGCAGCGTCTTTTTGGTCTCCAATTGTTTCGTAGATTTTGGTGGCTTCTTCGTGATGCTCGACTGCCGCACGGTTCTGGCCCGAGGCGTATAGGGCATTTGCCTTGGCGCGCAACCCCGCGGCCAGGGCTTCTTTTCGCCGCAACTTTCGCGCGATCAGCAGAGCCGCATCCGCGAGGTGCAATGCCTGGCGGGTATCCACGCGGATTTTTTCGAGCACCAAATCGGAAAGCTGGTTGACGACCTCTATCCGGGCTAACGATTTGTGACGCGAAAGGAACTTGCGGCGCGCAGACTCACTCTCAATCAGCCCAAGCTTGGAAAAGAGAGCTTCGGGCGGAACTTTTTTGAGGGTCGTGGGCATCAGTGGAATCCCAGTTCATCCAAATTCCGCCGCAATCGCTCGATGCACTTCTGGCGCGTAAACCCGATGGAGCCCAGCGCAAGACCCAGTTCGGCGGCGACCTCAGCGTAGGGTCGCGCCGGCGTTTCGAAAAAAAGAAGCTCCACAAGCCTACGGCATTGCGGACTAAGACTAGCCATCGCTTCGCGCAGCAATTGCTCTTCCTGCGTCTGTTGCACCAGGGTTTCCGCGATTGGCGGTGTTTGCGGATCCGGCAAGTCCGGCTCCGCGTCGCGGCTGACCAGGCGTTGCTGCTGGCGCTTCACGCGGAAGCATTGGTGGTGGGCCACCTGCATGAGCCATTTGGGCAGCGCCCGCGGCTTACGCAATTCGGGCAGCCGAGTCAACAGCTCCATACACGTGGACTGAAATACGTCGGCAGCTTCATGAGGTGGCAGGTTGTACTTGACGGGGATCGAATAGATAAGCGCTTTATACTTATCAATCAGCTGCGACCACGCTTCTTCGTTCCCCGCCAGGCACTCCTTGACCAACCGCGGGTCGTCCCAGACACTACGGGGCTTCCGTTCGGCTTTGGTCAGCGAGGGGCTCATCTACCGGATTTCTCTGGATTATTCATGAAGTAGAGCTGTTCGACGTTCCACAGGACGTAAGGTTCGAGAACCGCAGGATGGAAGTTTCCGATGGAATTTTTTGCTCCCACTAAAATGTCCGGGCTTGCCAGAAAAATCATTGGCTGTTCCTCGGCGAGAATCTCCTGCACACGATCGTAAAGTTGTTTCCGCTGCTCGTAACTCGGTGCTGTCAGCTGTCGCTCCATCAGGCTGTCGATCTCCGTTTCCCACGCTGTGACCGGACGCGTCTGCGAAGGATTCCAAAAGTGCATTCCGCCGCTCGAAAGCCACACGTTGATATCGGAATTCGGATCGGCGTCGAAGCTGGCGATCGCCAGAATGCAGGCGTCGTATTCCTTTGTTTGCGTCACGCGGTCAAGCAAAGATCGAAATTCCAGGGGCACCACCTGGACGTGAATCCCCAGCTGTTTCAAATCGTCCTGAATCAGTGTAGCCATTTTCGTGCGGTCGGCGTTCGACGAGCTCGTGATTATGGAGAATTCAACGGGTTTTCCATCGGAATCTTGAAGAAGCGATTCTCCATTGGGCCCGTTCGCCCAGGAGAATCCTGCCTCCTTCAGAAGGGAACGCGCCCGTTCGAGCGAGTGCGAAGGGCGGGGAATCGATGCATTTACCCAGCGGCGATTTCCGGGAGTGACCGGCCCCCATAGCTCAGCCCCGCGGCTTTGGTACACCAGTCGTACGATGGCACTGCGATCGATGGCGGCGGACACTGCTTGGCGGAATTTCACGTCGCGAAACCACTTCTCGTTGCGCGCCATCGGTGCCAAGGTTTTCTCGCCCAGTTCATTCAGATTAAAAAAAAGGAAGTTGTATTCGAGCCCGGGTCCTGCATCAATCATCGTGTACCCGCGCTGCTGCTTCGATAACACCGAGAAGTTCTCGGCGCCGAGGCGGCTGATGATGTCCGTTTCCCCTGATTGAAACTTCAACACCTGCGCATCCGCGCTGGGCACGAAGAGAAATACTATTTCGTCCAGGTACGGCAGCCGGCCTCCCTTGGTATCGGTTTTCCAGTAAAAAGGATTGCGTTCCAAAACCAATCTCTGTCCAGGTACATACTCTTTCAAGCGAAAGGGGCCAAGCCCGGCCCACTGGTTCGCCTGCGTGGAGATCGCCCAGGTTTGACCAAGTTTGCCTTCCGCATAGGGTTTTTCGAGCAGGTGGCGAGGCAAAATCGCAAACCCATCGAACAGTCTTTCTCCTACCCCGTAGGTCTTCGCCAATTGAAACACGACCGTCCACGCGTCCACTTTGCGAACGGTAATTGGTTTTCCACCCACGATCAGCAAATCACGCTGTGGCGCATGGAGGTTCTCGTCGAGATAAACACGAAACGTGAAAAGCACGTCGTCGGCGTCAAGCGGCTGCCCGTCCGAGAATCGAATCCCTCTTCTCAGCGTGAGAGTGTATTGAAGTCCGTCGGGGGAAATCTTCCACGACTTTGCCAGAGCTGGTTCTGTGAGCTGCGTCGCTCGATTGATATGAACCAGGTCTGCTTGCATCGCGCCAAGGATCACTTCGCGCGAAGGCCCATCAGCGGCAGTCAGAGGGTTCAGCGTTTTCGGCTCAGCGCGCAGAGAAACCACTAGCCGGCCGCCACGATTCCCGAGTTCCCCCGGAAGATTGAGCAGCTCTTCCGACGGGCTTGCCTGCCGAGGAATGCCAGTGGCCGGCTTAGAAAGGACCGCGGCGCTGGCCAGGAGCAAGCCGCAGGCGAGCAATCTCTCAAAGATGGAAAATCTCGCCATTCTCACCATCAGGTCTCGTCAGTCATATTCACTATCTTCCCCGCGCCAGTATCCTGCTGCAATGCACTCGCCAGACCCAAGTATCCTAGAAAGAACGGCACAATTGCCAATGCAGGAGCGTACATCCACCAGGACGAAACCAAAACACTGTATTGCTGAAGACTTGCGAGGAGGCTGCCCCAACTGGGCAGCGGCTCCGGCACGCCCAGGCCCAGAAAGGAAAGGGTCATCTCCGCAAGCACGAATTGCGGCACGAGGATCGCCGCTTGCGTCAAAACTACGCTCGAAGTTTCCGGCAGAATATGACGCCGAAGGAGATACCAGTCGGTGGCGCCGAATCCCCGCGCGGCGCGGACGAAATCGCGTTCTTTGGCGCTAAGAACGACACCGCGTACGAGACGGGCCGGCCGCGCCCAACCCACGGCTCCAATTACGCTAATAATCAAGAAAAATGCCTGCACTGGGCTTACCGCCAACGGCAGAAATGCCCGGAGCGCGAACAATAAGTACAACCAGGGCAGCGCGACAAACAGCTCCGCAACGCGCATTAATAATCCGTCTCTCCAGCCGCCGTAGTAACCCGCCGTCGCACCGATGAGCGTGCCGAAGAACAACGTGAGTCCCGCCCCGAACAAGCCAGCGAGCAGAGAGATTTGTCCACCATAGAGAATTCGCGAGAATTGGTCGCGGCCGTACGCATCGCTCCCAAGCAAATAGAATCGGCTTGCCTGCGCACCAAAGAGATGAATGCCAGAGGGCAGAAGTCCGAAAAGACGGTAGCGAACTCCGCTTACAAAGAATCGTAATGGGACGGGCTGATCGGTGCTCTCTTCGAACTGATCAAAGGACCCGGCGCGCAGGTGCTCGGCGTAGAAAAAAGGGCGCAGGTGAAAGTGCCCTTGCGCATCCACCAAATGAATCTTCATCGGCGGCAGATAAGGGCGCTCGCGGTCCTGCTCGGTGGGATCATAGGGTGTGAAAAATCCTGCGGACGCGACAATTCCGTGGAGAACGGCAAGGGCGATGAGCCATCGCTTCCAGCCGCGGCGCTGGATCATCTCGCTGCCACCTGTGTACGGATTCTCGGATCGGCCAAGTACAACAATACATCCGCCAGGAAATTTCCGGCGACCAGAAAAACCGTTGAGCAAAGAACCCCGCCTATCACGACGTATAAATCGCGCGCGAGGATGGCTTCAAGCAGAAGCGGTCCAAGGCCCGGCCAGCTCATCACGACTTCTATGACCAGCGACCCGCTGAGGAGGGCTCCGAGGCTCAATCCAAAAAGTGAAATGAGCGGATTCGCAGCAGCGCGCAGCGCGTATCGGTAGAGCAGCGTGCGGCGGGGAATGCCGTGACTTGCGGCCACACGGAGGAATGGCGCTGAGAGCGCGTCTGCAATCGCGGCGCGGACGTGCCGGACGAGAGTTGGCAAGGCAGAAAGCGCGAGCGCAGTCACCGGTAGCGCCATATGCAACGCGAGGTCGCGGAGTTTCTCGAGCGGCGAAAGGCTGTCGAAACCGACAGAGATCATTCCTCCTGTGGGAAACCATCCGGTGCGTACGGCGATAATGAGCAAACCAAGGGCAAGCACGAGATCCGGAATAACCAAGAGTGCCGCCGTGATCCCTGAAAGAGCGCGATCTGGCAAGCGCCCAAGCCTCGTGGCGCTCCAAATTCCCAGGGTAAGAGCAAGGGTCCAGGCAATCAGGCTGGCAACAAGCGCAAGTAACAGCGTGTTCCGGGCGCGCACCCACAGCAGAGGTGCAACTGGACTGTTGTAGGCAAAAGAGTAGCCCATCTCCCCGTGCAGCAGGGAATTGACCCATCGCAGGTAACGCACGGGCACGGGCCGGTCAAGCTGGTACTGCACGCGCAACGCCGCGACTGTTTCCGGAGAAATCTGCGGATTCAAGCGCATCTCGTCAAAGTAATTTCCAGGTGCAAGCGCGGAAAACAGAAAGGTAAGGATGGAGACGCCGATCAGGAGAAACGCGGCCTGCAGCAATCGGCGTAAAAAGTAACGCATCACACCACCTGCGGGAGGTGTGCCGCGCCACGCAGTCTCGGAGTAGCTGCAATCAAGCGCCGGGTGGTCTCATGCTGCGGTTCGCGCAAGACTCCATCCGCGGCGCCCAGTTCCACAATCTTGCCTCGCTCCATCACGGCAATTTCGTCGGCCAGATGCCCCGCCATAGCGAAATCGTGCGTGATGAAGAGATACGTCAGGCCCAGCAAAGACTGCAATTCAAGCAGCAGATTGGCGATTTGTGCCTGGACAGAACAATCGAGCGCGGAAAGCGCTTCATCCAGAATCAGCAGCTTCGGCTCCAGCGCCAGGGCCCGGGCGATGGCCAGCCTCTGTTTCTGCCCGCCGCTGAATTCGTCCGCCCTCCGCAAAGCTTTTTCTTCCGGCAGGCCCACCTGCGCAAGAAGCGCGCGCGCCCGGTCTTCTCTTTCGCGTTTGTTCAAACGGCCTTGCACTAGCAACGGCTCGCTCACAAGCTCTAAAGCGGAGAATCGTGGATTCAGCGATCGTGCTGGATCTTGAAACACGAGCTGAATCCGCGGACGCAACGCGCGTTGTTGTTTTTCATCGAACAGGGTGATCGCGTCTCCCTGAAAGATGATTCTTCCCGACGTTGGCCGCTCCATGCATGCGAGACAGAAAGCCAGCGTACTCTTCCCGGAGCCAGATTCACCCACAAGAGCCAGCGTCGACTGCGGACGAATTGAGAAAGAAACTCCCTGCAAGGCGATCACTTCTTTTTTGGTGCCGAGCACGCCTCGGCGCGCATAGAACTTCTTGAGGTTTTCGACGATAAGAAGCGGCTCCGTGTTCTCGTAGCTCAATGCCATTCACTCTCCGTACTTGAAGCACGAAACGGTATGCGATTCACTCACATTCACAACTGCTGGTTCGCGCCTGGTGCACATTTCCATGCGATCCGCACACCTTGGTTCGAATCGGCAACCCGTTGCGGGCACTTCGAGATTAGGAGTGTCTCCCGGTATGACTGCCAGCGGGGACTTGCGCCGGTACGCAGGCCCTTCAACTCGACTTGGCATGCTCTGGAGCAAAGCGCGCGTATATGGGTGCTGAGGCGAAGCGAGAACCTTCTCAGCCGGGCCGATTTCCGCCACTTTTCCGGCGTACATCACAAGGACGCGGTCCGCCATGCCGGCAAGCAGCGCTGGGTTGTGAGTAATCAGAATCAGGGACAAATGCAACTGTTCCCGGAGCCTTCGAAACAGCGAAAGAATCTCCTGCTGCGTCGAGGGATCGAGAGAGGCAGTAGGTTCATCCGCGACGACCAAAGAAGGACCGCATGCAATCGCTTGCGCAATCAGCACCCGCTGCTGCTGGCCGCCGCTCAATTGGTGGGGACAGGACTCCGCTATGCGCGCCGCATCTGCGGGGAAAACCTCCGCGAGGAGTTGCAGCGTCTTCTGACGCATGACACTCCTGCCCGATGATTCATGTGCGGCTAAGACATCGTTGATCTGCTCACCAACGCGGATCGTCGGATGCAGCGCAAGCGACGGCTCTTGGAAAATCACGGCAATGCGCGCGCCGCGAATGCGTTGGAGTGTACTACGTTCTGCTTTAAGAAGATCTTGTCCTTCAAAAAGAACGACGCCCCTTTCAATTTCTCCATTTCCGGGAAGGAGTCGTAGCAGCGCCGCTGCGAGGGTGCTCTTCCCGGAACCTGACTCGCCGAGAATGCCGAGGGTTTCCCCTGGTCGTAGCTCAAAACTTAACCCCGCAAGAGCAGATGATTTTTGACCAGCCTGCGAAAGGTAGGCGACATGAAGATCCTGAACCTGCAGAAGGGGGCTGATGAGATTGGTGGGATTCGCCATAGTCTTCGCCCTGGACCTCGGTCGACAGTCGCCACCCGATTCACGTTACATTTCCAGAGCGCCCCGCGGTGCGGGCCCAGTGCTCCCCCGAGTCACGAAGTCAGGTTCGACAATGATTTCTTTGGGGTAGGGCAGCTTTAGCGGAGCGTTGATGCGCTGCAATACGGTCTCAGCAGCAAGGACGCCCATTTGGCGGAGCGGTTGCTTGACGGTCGTAAGGCCGGGGTTTTGAAACGCGGCGCTTTGAATATCATCGAAGCCGACCACTGATACGTCCTCCGGTATGCGCCGCCCCGCTTCACGCAAGGCCTGAATGGCGCCAATCGCGGAAATATCGTTGAAAGCAAACAAAGCCGTGAATGGCTCGCCCGACGCGAGGAGTTTCCGCGTGACCAAGTATCCCAGTTCAGGAGAGGAAGATTCGCCTTCGAGTTGCCCCACTAACCGGTCATTGATTTCGATCCCGAGTTCCGCGGCGGCCTCGCGCACGGAATCCCAGCGCACAGCGGTGTCAGAGCTGAATTCCTGACCCTTGATGAAAGCCATCTGCCGGTGCCCGAGCTTCGTGAGGTGTTCAAGCGCGAGAGTTGCTGCGCGGGCGTGGTTCAGAACGATGTTTGTTACGCCGGGCACATCCCGGTGGCCGGAGACCGCCACCAGAGGCACCTGCACACCCTCGGAAAGGGCAGTATCCACGGCGATCAAACCTTCCACTGCGCGTTGCTGCAAGAGCAGGGGATACTCTTCAATGAGCTCATCGCGATGGCGGTGGCTGACCACGAAATAGAAGTAGCCCTCCTCCAGCAGATGATCTTCAATGCCTGACATAACCAGCGCCGCATAACCTTCGCTGATTTCCGGTACGATCACGCCAATGGTGTAACTGCGCTGTTGCCTAAGCGACCGCGCGAGATGATTAGGCCTGTAATTCAATTCCCGAGCGGCCTTACGGATTAATTCCTGCGTGCTTTGAGGGATCGATCTCGCCGCAGGAGAGCGGTTGATGACGAAAGACACGGCGGTCTTCGAGAGTCCCAGATGTTCTGCGAGAGACTTCAAACTGACGCATTCCCTCGCAGGCTTCCGCGGCTTAGGGGCCAGGGTGGATTTCGCACGAGGCATAGGATAACTTGCTAACTAGTTTCGCATAATGGGCCGAACGTGGACAAGGTCCATGATGTTCGCGAGGGTCTCAAGACCTATATGTCAATCCCTTGAAATGCAATGTAAATCGGTTTAGTATTCAACGGTCCGGAAGTCGGGGTCGGATACCTCACGAGACGATTGTGGAGTAGTTTGGAGGTCTTCGGCGCTTCTGGAACATCGAACGAATATTGACCTGTGTCTCGACTGACCTAACTGCGGACCATTCAATACTTTCAAAAGTGGTTGGTTTTGGGTCCCGCAAGAAAAACTGGAGTATCCAAACCTTGACTACCCTGCTGATTCGCTTCGCGGCCGTCGCTTGTGCGCTGACGTGTTGTCAGCCGGTCTATGCCCAAACCAAGTTTCCCCGCTCAGCATCCAGCGCGGTCGCAGTTCGTTCGAGTCTGGGCGATGCAGTCTCTGAGAAGAAAGTTGAAGCGCTACTGCAAAAGATGACGCTTGAGGAGAAGGTCGGGCAACTTGTCCAATATTCGGCCGGACAGCCAACGGGCACCGGAACCGGCCGCACGGATTATGACGACATGATCCGGAAGGGCGAAGTGGGGGCTTTGTTCAACATTACGACCGCCCGTCAGGTCAATGCCTACCAGCGCATTGCTGTCGAACAGTCCCGACTGCATATACCTCTTCTTTTTGGCCTGGACGTGATTCACGGATTCCGAACAGAATTTCCCATTCCGCTGGGGCTGGCCTCCAGTTGGGATCCGAATTTGATCGAACAGACGGCCCGCGTTGCTGCTCGTGAAACTTCCGCCAGCGGCATCCGCTGGGCTTTTTCTCCAATGGTGGATATTGCCAGGGATGCGCGCTGGGGAAGAATGACCGAAGGCTCCGGCGAAGATCCTTTTCTGGGCGCGGCAATCGCTCGCGCGTATGTTCGCGGCTATCAGGGCGCGCGCCTGGATGCTCCCGACAGCATCGCCGCCTGCCCAAAACACTTCGTCGGTTACGGCGCCGCGGAAGGCGGCCGCGACTACAATTCGGTGGAAATTTCCGAACATACTCTGCGGCAATTTTATTTGCCGCCTTTTCACGCCGCAATCGAGGCCGGAGCCGCTACACTTATGAGTTCGTTCAACTCCCTGAATGCCGTGCCCTCAACTGCCAATCCATTCACCCTGAAACAGATTCTCAAAGGGGAGTGGGGGTTCCAGGGAATTGTGGACAGCGACTATACCTCGGTCGGGGAACTCGTCGCGCACGGCATCGCCAACGACGGCGCGACTGCCGCGCGCAGAGCGCTTCTTGCCGGCGTGGATATGGACATGGTGAGCAGTCTCTATCATGAGAACTTGGTGCAATTGGTGCGCTCCGGCCAGGTTCCCGAAGCAGCCGTGGACGAATCCGTCCGCCGTGTATTGCGTGTGAAATTTGCCCTGGGCTTGTTCGAACGCCCCTATGCTGACGAAGCGAAAGAGACCGACGCCATGCTTCGGCCGGAGAGCCTTTCGTTGGCACGCACCGCCGCTGAGCGTTCGTTCGTGCTGCTTAAGAATGCGGGCTTTTCGGGCGGAGCGCCAGTTTTGCCCCTCTCTAGCGAGACGAGAACGATTGCGCTGATAGGGCCCCTGGCCGACGATCCCAACGACATGCTGGGTTCCTGGGCCGGGCAAGGCCGGCCCGAAGACGTCATCACGCTGCGAACGGCTCTCACGCAACGAGTTGGCACAGACCGGGTTCGTTACGCCAAGGGGGCCGAAATTATCGGAGGATCGGATGAGCAATTGAACGAGGCGTTGAAGGCGGCTGAACAATCCGACGTGGTTATCCTCGCATTGGGCGAAAATGCTCCCGAGATGACCGGTGAAGCCGCGTCCAGGGCGCATCTGGGGCTGCCGGGACGCCAAGAGCAGCTACTTGAAAAAATCGTAGCAACTGGAAAATCGGTTGTCTTGTTACTCTTCAGTGGGCGTCCGCTGACGCTTCCATGGGCCTTTGAACATGTGCCGGCAGTGCTGGCTGCGTGGTTCCCTGGAGTGCAGGCCGGCCCCGCTCTGGTGCGCACTATTTTTGGCGAGGCAAACCCGAGCGGGAAGCTGGTGGTAACCTGGCCACGGAGCGTCGGCCAGGAACCCTTGTATTACAACGCGCTGAATACGGGGCGCCCGGCAGGCAACATTGACCTGACGCGTCCGCCGAAGAACGGTGACGAGAAATTTGTCTCGCGTTACATCGACGAGCAAAGCAGCCCGCAGTTTCCGTTTGGACGTGGGCTTTCTTATACGGAATTCCGTTACGGAAAACTGCAGATTGACCAAACGCAACTCAGCGCAAAGTCGCTTAATCATGACCTTCACGGCGGCGAGCACGCCGCTAGCCCAGCTGTGACGGTGAGCACCGAAATCACAAACACCGGAACACGACCGGGAGACGAAACTGTTCAGCTCTATGTGCAGTTGCGTGGCACCAGCGTTGCCCAACCGGTTCGGGCACTAAGCGGGTTCCAAAGGATTACAGTTGCTGCAGGCGAGACAAGAACGGTGAAGTTTGCGCTGGGAGCTGAGGCTTTCGCTTTTTGGGACGATCAAAACAAATTTAATGTCGAACCCGCCCGCGTCACCCTGTGGGTAGGCCCGGACTCGAGCCATGGCCCCGAAGCGATACTTCAAATCACAAATTAGTAGAGGATCCTCCCGTGACTGATGACCGCTTTCTGTCTCGAAGAGAAGCAATAAGGGTCTGCGGGATGGGTTTGCTCGCCACGCCGTTGGCGACATTGCCGGGCTGCAGTATGCAGGCTCAGAAGTCTTTCAACGAGCCTGCAGGCGCGCCCTACGAAGGAACCGACGAACAGCTTCTTGACGAGATTCAGCGCGCCGCGTTCCGTTTCTTCTGGGACGAAGCCAGCCCGAACACCGGCCAGGTAAAAGATCGTGCCTTGGCCAACGGAAACGATTCGAAGAAGATGTCAAGCATCGCTGCCACGGGATTTGGCTTGACCAGCCTGTGCATCGGTGATCACCGCGAATATGGGAAGCGCGCCGAGATTCTCGAAAGAGTGCGCAAGACGCTAAAATTCCTCGCCAACGATCTGTCCAACGAGCATGGTTTCTTCTATCACTTCATCCACATGGATAGCGGGCAGCGCTGGGAGAAGTGTGAACTTTCCTCCATCGACTCATCTCTTCTGTATTGCGGCGCGCTGACGGCCCGGCAATATTTTGCCGACCAGGAGATCAAGGACCTTGCCACGAAAATATATGAACGCGTGGAGTGGCCATGGATGCTGAATAGCGGTCCCGCGCTTTCCATGGGCTGGCATCCGGAATCCGGTTTTCTCAACGCACGCTGGGAGCACTATTGCGAATTGATGATGATCTATCTTCTAGCCATCGGTTCGCCGAAACATCCAATTCCGCCGAGTTCTTGGAATGCGTGGACGCGCCCGAAGATAAAATACCAGGGGATCGAATACATTTCGGGTAACGACCCGATTTTCACGCATCAGTATTCGCACGCCTGGTTTGATTTCCGGAACAAGCGCGACGCCTACGCGGATTACTTTGAGAATTCCGTGAAGGCAACGAAGGCACACAAACTGTTCTGCTTGTCGTTGCGCGACCGCTTTCCGGACTATAGCGAGGACCTCTGGGGAATCAGCGCTTCCGATTACGTCAAGGGCTACACCGCGTGGGGCGGTCCTCCGGCACAGGGGCCCATTGATGGAAGCATCGTCCCGTGCGCGACAGGTGGTTCGCTGCCATTTCAGTTCGACGACTGCGCGCGAGTGCTGCGAAATCTTCGTGGCCGGTACCGGGATAAGGTCTGGAGGAAATACGGTTTTCTAGACGCTTTTAATCCTCTCACAGGATGGTATGACTCCGAGGTGCTTGGCATCGATCTCGGCATCACCATGCTGATGGCGGAGAACCACCGCACGGGTTTCGTGTGGGAACACTTCATGAAAAATGAAGAGGCCAAGCGCGGAATGGACCGTGCGGGCTTCCATCCAACCAATTCGCAGACGGCACCGGCCCCAAATGCCAAACGGAATGAGCTTCCATCCGCATCAAGAGAGTAGAGGGGTCCTGCGGGATTTGCACAGACGCGAACTCCTGACCAGAATGGCGAAAGTTGCCGGAGCGACTTGGCTGGGAGGCCTTGGGCTGCTCTTGCCAGGTTGTGGTGGGGGAAGCTCGTCGCAGCCACCACCTCCCGGAGATGGCTATCCCGGCACGGACGATCAACTTCTGGAGGAAATTGAGAAAGCTGGCTTCCTCTTTTTCTGGGAGCAGGCGGATCCAACAACGGGCCAGATAAAAGATCGCGCGCTGGCGGCCGGCAATGACACTAGAACTGTTTCCAGCATTGCTTCCACGGGTTTCGGACTGACCGCGTTATGCATCGGAGACCACAGGGGCTACCAGCCACATTCGGCAATCGTCAGCCGCGTGCAGGCTACGCTGAGCTTTCTTGCCAATACGATGCAGCCGCTAGGGAATAACGGATTTTTCTATCACTTTGTGGACATGACCACGGGGGCGCGTGCGCCTAATTCGGAAGTGTCGTCGATCGATACAGCTATTCTGTTGTGCGGTGTGCTCACCTGTCGGCAGTATTTTGCCGACGCAACGATTCAAAACCTGGCGACGCAAATCTACAGCGCCGTGAATTTTGCTTGGATGCTGAACGGCGGAACGACCCTTTCGATGGGCTGGACGCCGGAAAGCGGTTTCCTAACCGCGAGATGGGATCACTACAGCGAATTGATGATGCTCTATCTGCTCGCGATTGCCGCGCCCAACCCAGCATTTGCGATTCCGGCAACGAGTTGGAGCGCCTGGACGCGACCAGTGATTCAGTATCAGGGACTTTCCTACATTTCCGGGTCAGACCCGCTGTTCGTCCACCAGTACTCGCACGCTTGGTTTGATTTCAGGAACAAAAAAGATGCATTTGCCGACTATTTCCAGAACTCGATCACAGCCACGATGGCACACCGGCTCTTTTGCCTCTCGCTTGCCCCGCAATTTTCTGATTATAGCGCCGACCTGTGGGGCATTACCGCCTCAGACTCCAAGAACGGATACGTGGCCTGGGGAGGGCCTTCCGCACAAGGAGGAGCGATTGGACCGGTTGATGGAAGCATAGTGCCTTGTGCAACAGCGGGTTCACTGCCGTTTGATTTCACCGATACGATTCATGTGCTGCGGTGGATTCGCGGGCATTATCCGCAGGCTTGGCAGCGCTATGGTTACGTTGACGCCTTCAATCCGCTCACGAATTGGTATGACACTGATGTGCTCGGCATCGATGTGGGCATTTCTGTACTAATGGCAGAGAATCAGCGCACGCAGTTGGTCTGGAACACTTTCATGAAGAATCCGGAAGCGCAATCGGCGATGCAAAACGTAGGATTCGGCCCGGGCTAGTGAGATTTTGCTGGTTCTCCGCTTAGAAGCACTGAGTTATTTGATTCCCAAGCCTTCGACGATCGTAACGTAGCGATCGATGGGAAGATCCGTAAGCGTTTCAACGCGTCCACTGGGTTGCGGCCAGCGAATTTCAAGTTTGTCAATTTTTGTGCGCGGGCCGATTCCCAGAACCTCGCGTGGATCATGAGACGAAAGATAGCTGCCTCCGCCGACTTTTAAACGGCTGCGCTTCAGGTCTCCGGCTTGCCATATAATCCGCGCACCGATTCCGTCAGGATTCGCTTTCTTCCCGACTAGGCGCACGCCGAGCCAGCGGTTGCCCCGCGCGGCAACATTTTTCAGTAGCACAGACGCATCATTATTGACCGCAACGAGTACGTCCACGGCTCCATCGTTGTTGAAGTCGCCAATCGCCATTCCGCGCGCCGCAAAGCTCTCTAAGAAAACAGAACCGGCCAAAGCGCTGACATTTTCAAACGTTTTCCCGCTATTGCGGAGCAACAAAAGTGGTTCCTTGTAGGTTACGCGATTCGAATGGACTTCGATCTTGTCATCGGGATGGCCGTTGGCGATAAACAAGTCCACGTTGCCGTCGTTGTCGAAATCGAAGAACTTCACGCCCCAGCCGCTCATGAGGCGAGTCGTGCTGCCGATTCCCATCGGTCCCGCAAGATCGTCGAAAGATCCGTCATGACGATTGCGGTAAATGGAGTACATTTCCTGATCGACGTTGGTGACGAAAAGGTCTTGCCAGCCGTCCTGATCGAAGTCCGCGGAGTCCACTCCCATGCCGGAACGGGCCTGGCCGTCCTGGCTGAACGCCACTCCTGATTCGAGGCCAACCTCCTCGAATTTTCCATGTCCGCGATTCAAAAAGAGGAAATTGGGCGCGGTGTCGTTCGCAACAAACAGGTCCATAAGGCCGTCATTATTGATGTCGGTGGCGACCACGCCCCACGCTTTTCCTAGAACCTTAGCAATGCCGGATTCCTGGGAGACGTCAGCGAAAGTGCCGTCGCCGTTGTTATGAAAAAGCCAGCTTCTCGAGGGATGGTACACGCGAGGGACGCAGTAAAATCGTTCACCCGACTGCCCGTTGCCGCATAACTTATTCTTGGATTTATCAAAGTCCACGAATCTGCACACGAAGAGGTCAAGCTTTCCATCGTTGTCAAAGTCGAACCATACGGCGCTGGATGCCCAGCCGTCCACGGCAATCCCGGCTTTCTCCGTGACATTGGTAAACGTACCGTCGCCATTGTTGTGATAAAGGATGCTTCGGCCATATTGACTGAGAAATAGGTCCGGATAACCGTCTCCGTCGTAGTCGCCGACCGCAGCGCCCATTCCGTAGCCACCGCCCGAAACACCCGCCTTTTCCGTCACATCCGTAAAGGTTCCGTCTCGATTGTTTCGATAGAGAGCGTTGCGAAGCGGCGGGTTGGGTTCGTAGAAGTCACAGCGGCCGCTGTTCACAAGATAGATGTCCATCCAGCCGTCATTGTCATAGTCCAGGAACGCGCATCCCGCACCCGTTGTCTCTGGCAGGTAGTAACTGGGGGACCGCCCATTCACGTGTTTCCAGAAAATTCCGCTTATGGAAGGCGGGACCTGCTCAAACAATGCTTGGGCGCGTCCCTCCAGTGGCGAAATGCCGGACGGAACGGTCCCCGGAAACCAGCGCGAAGGACGAGCACCCAAGCTCCTGAGGAGAACAAATGAAGTGCCGAGTGCTTTCAGGAAGTCACGCCGGGTAACTGCGGTCATCAGTTGACATCTCCCGAATTTCGTATGCACAAGCCGGCGTCCTCAACTCGATTGAATGCAAGAAAGAAATGACGAGAAGCTTACAGACCTCACTCCCGCGGCTTCCCAGGCGTATCGGAACCAAGCTTTTTCTCTGATAACCCGGATGGTTTTTCTCCGTAATACATGGCCTTGGATTCCTTCTCGTTCTTCGCGTTCAAGCGCGCAAATACCGCGCGGACGCGCACCGCTTCGGCCTTTCGCCCGGCGCGCGCGTAGGCGTTTCCGAGGGCGAAATAAAGTTGTGGAAGGTTTGAGTAGGAGCGTTTGGCCGTTTCGAGCTCGGAGATGGCGCCGGCGAAGTTCTGGGTGTCCAAGTAGAGCAGGCCGAGCAGGTAGTGCCCGAAGGCGCGGCTTGGCTCAAGTTTGACCGCCTCCTGCGCATACTTCAGGGCGCCCGCGGAATTCACGCGATACCAGGCAGCGGCAATCTGAAGGCGTGCCGGCACGTGATCGGGGCTGGCTTGAATCTGCCTCTGGAATGCGGCGACCGCCGAATCGACTTCGCCGAGTGCCAGCAGAAACCTCCCAAACGCGAAGTGAATGTTTTCGATTTTCGGAAATTCATCCGCTACGCTCGCATATTCCTGGCGCGCCTCATCGAATTTCTTTGTGGCAGCGAGAAACTCTGCTTTTCCGACCCGCATCACGACTTCGCGCGCCGTGGAACCGTCTGGCGGGAGTTTTGCCGGAAAAATATACAAAGCCGACATTCCCAAAGCAAGCATCAGTTCGCCGTCATCGCCGCCGTCGCGGCTCAAAACATACAGCGCCTCCTGCGCGTCCTCGAATCTTCCTTTGCGGAGCAGAAGGAGCCCCTCGTGGTACAGCATCACGCGCGCGAGCTGCGGGTCTTTGAGAATGCCCAATTGCCTGCCTCTTTGAATATGAGCAAGGGCGGAGTTGTCCTGACCGAGTTCAAACTCGCACAGGCCTAGCATGACATTGGCGCTGCCATGGTCAGGGCGCAAGGAGACAACGTGCTGGAACGCGTGCGAAGCTTCCGCATATTTGTCCTGCTCATACAAAATGGTCCCGAGCGACCACCATCCTTCAGCCCATCCCGGCCGCATCCCCAACGCTCTGCGGTAGAGCACGATTGCTTTCTCCAAATCGTTTGCGTCGCGAGCCTGATCCGCTTGTGCTGCGATACGCTCGAATGGATTCGGCGCGGGAGTTTTTTCTTGTGGAGAGGTAGCCGTGAGACAGAAAAAGACGACTACGCAGAGCGCTACCGTGCGGAACAACCATGGATGGCGGGTCGACCGACAAGGTCGAGATGGTCCACGAATGAGCATCAGCTAAGGAGACTCTCGGATGAGATGGTAACTTCCTGGCTTCAACCCTGACAAATTCTGGGTCTCTCCATTTGGCCACACGATCTGCAAATCAACGGATTCCGGTGCCAGTTTGCCAAGCCCGAATACAACGCGTTTGTCATGAGACGACAGGTAGCTCGATCCGCCTGTGATCCAACGCACCAGCTTGCGGTTGCCTGCCCGTAGAGTGAGTCTTGAACCAATCGCATCACGGTTGCTCCTCGTCCCGACCAATTGGAAGCCAATCCATGAATTTTTCGCGCCCAAATTGTTGTGCAACAGGGCAGGCCGCGAATTCAAAGAAGTGAAAATCAAATCCGTGGCGCCATCGTTATCGTAATCGCCGACGGCTAGTCCGCGCCCGCTATAACCTTTCTGAAATGCCTCGCCCGCGCTGGCAACCATGTTTTCAAACACGCCCTGCCCATTGTTGCGGAGCAACAGCAAAGGTTGCTTGTATTTCACGTCGCCCCTAGACATCTCGATCACTTGATTCAAGTGGCCGTTGATGATGGCCAGGTCGAGGTTCCCGTCATTATCATAGTCGAACAAATGAGTACCCCAGCCGACATAGGACTTGGTGAGGGACGCCAAATGAGAGCGCGTCGTCCAATCTTCAAAAGGATATTTCCCCTGACTGATAAACAAAGAATGAAATTCGTCGTTGAAGTTTGTCACCACGAAGCCAGGATGGCCGTTTCCGAGAACGTCACCGGCATCCACACCCATGCCGGCCTTGGCGACACCATTTTCATCGAAGGAGATTTCCGCTTCGTCGCCACGATCCACAAACGTGCCATTGTGTTTGTTGATGAGAAGGAGGTTCGGCGAGGCGTCGCGAGCCACAAATAGGTCAGGCCATCCGTCGTCATCAACGTCGATAGCTACCGCGCCCAGAGCGCGGCCGACGAACTTGTCGACTCCGGAAGAATGGCTCACGTCGGTGAACGTGCCGTTGCCGTTGTTGTGATACAGCGTCAGCGGCATTCCCGCATACACCTTTTGATCGCAGTACGTCCGCACGCCGTTAAATTCGCATACCCTCGGATTGTTGAGGTCGATCTGCGTGTAGTTGCAAACCAGCAAATCGAGATAGCCATCCCGGTCGTAGTCAAACCAAACCGCACAGGCCGACCATCGGCCCTCGTTCTTCAGGCCGGCCTTCTCCGTGACATCCGTAAAAGTGCCGTCGCCGTTGTTGTGGAAGAGCGCCGCTCGCGGCGTCCCAGTGATGTAAAGATCTGCGTGGCCGTCATTGTCGTAGTCGCCTGCGGCTACTCCCATGCCGTAAAACGCTAAGTGGTCGACGCCGGCTTTCTCGGCGACATCCTCAAACTTTCCGTTTCCCAAGTTGTGATAGAGGGCGTTCCGTACCGGACCTGGGCTCTTTCCTTTGGGGGTCTCTCCGCCGTTGACGAGAAATATGTCCAACAGCCCGTCGCCATCGTAGTCCACAAAGGCCACGCCGCCGCTAGCAGCTTCAATCATGAAGCGGTCTGGGGACTCGCCACTGAACTGCTTCCACGTAATTCCGGCCGCGTCCGTGACATCCGTGAAAATCTCTCCGGAATTTATGGCTGCCGCCACGGGGAGAAGGCACAGCAAAAAAACGAGGCACACTCCGACTTGCTCCTTCACCACGAAGGAGCGGTTCCTGTGACTAGAAAGGAATTTCATCCAGAGTTCTCTCACGGGTGACGTGTTCCGATTGCCGCGTTGACGTCGGCATTCTGCTCTTCGCTCGCCTTCAGCTTTCTGTGGAGCTCCGTTTCTTTTTCAGCTTCTTCCGTGCGCCCTACCCTGCGATAGACACGGGCAAGAGCAAGATGGGCCTTTGATAGGTCAGGCTCGAGCTTTGCGGCGATTTGCAATTCCTTCAGCGCTTCATCGTACTTGTTCTCTTGCATCGCAAGATTGCCGAGTTGAAAGTGAGTCTCGGCCATCGAGTCATCCAGTTCCTCGGACTTTTTCAACAGGTTTTTGATTCGAGCCACCTGCTGCGCGTCGCGTTCCCCGGGCGCATTCAAAAGGAACAAGGCATATTTCAGAAGGAAAAATCCATCGCGCGGAAACTTGCGGACGCCTTCCTCGAACGCCTTTGCCGCATCATCACTTCGATCCATGTTCCATTGTGTCAGGGCTAGGCCGAGAACCGCGCGAGGATTATTGGGATCGAGTTCGACGGCTTTGGAGTACGATTTCAACGCCTCCGTGAGCAGATACATCTTCAATTCCACGGAGCCTTTCATACTGTAAACTCCTGACGAAGAGGGGAATCTTTTCGCCGCTTCTTTGGCGACTTCTATCGCCGTCGCGTAATTCTTTTTTTCGGCCAGTCCATCGCCGAGGTCGATGAAGTACGTTTGATTGGCGGGGTCCATGTTGACGGCTTTTTCGAAGGCCTTAAGCATTTCAGGCAGGTGGTCCTGTTTCTGATAGGCCCAGCCTAGCAGCGCGTAAGCTTCCGCTGTCCCGTGCCCATATCCTATCGATGCCAGAAGGGTCTTTTCACAATCGGCATAACGTTTGGCGCTGAACTGAGCGAGGGCCAGGTTGTAATTCAGTGTGGCGGCATCGGGATAAGTTGACTGGATGGCGAGAAACATCTTCTCAGCAGTGTCATAATCCTTGAACTCCACGGCAATGCGGCCGCCCCGGAAAACCGCTTCGGGCCCGGCGCGGTGTCCAACAAGCATCTGCAGCGTATTTCGCGCTTTGTCCGTTTGGCCAAGATGGTAATAGGCGCGGGCGAGGGAGTCGATGGTCTCCGGCCGTTGACGAACCAGCGGAATAACGCCGGCGAGCAAACCTGCGGCTCGCTGGTGGTCGCCTAAATCCTCGGACACCATTCCCAGAAGCAACATGGCGAGCGTGTCATCGGGGTGGGTCTTCAGAACTATTTCAAGATTCTTACGAGCCTCAGCCAGCTTTCCGAGTTGCCAATAACTCGTCGCCAAGGTGCGCCGCGTTTCTACATCGCCGGGAGTGAGTTTCAGCGCCCGCTCGAGATACGGCACTGCCTCGGTTTGCTTGTTCTGCTTGGCAAGGAGTGAGCCAAGCTGAGCAAGATATGCCGCATTGGCCGGTGCATGCCGGATAGCCTCACGCAGCTCAGCCTCATGCTTCGCCGGGTCGGCGCCCTGCGAATCGGGAAATGTTCTCTGCGAGGGAAGGGGGGATCTGGGGGAAGGGAACGCGCTGGCCACTCCAGAAGAAGTCAGGAAACCGAATACAACGGGAAGCGGCATCGCAATTCTCGTCAGTTTCGTTCGCAAGCTCATGCGTGCAAGCCTAAATCGTCTGCTTCTATGATACCTGCACTCCAGAGCGTGGCCTTTTTAATTCCTTGCGAGCACGTAGGCCCTGACGTCCGGGGAGCTATCTCAAAACAAGAAAGGGAAGCGGCAAGCCGCCTCCCCTTGTCTGCTCCATGATCCCGGGGTGAGAGGTTAGAAGGTGAACCTCCCGATGAATTCAAACACGCGTCCCCCAAGTGCGCCGGTTGCCTGGCCGAACGTGTTGCTTGGCGCGAAAAATCTACCGGTAGTACTGCCCGGTGGAATAAAGGCGCCTGGTGCCACGTGCGCACAGTCATTAGGGGGAGCTGCAGTAGTGCTGCAGTTCTTGAAGCTTCCCAAGCTCGTGCTGTTGGTATTGAAGCCGAACGGCGTCAGATTGAGCTTGTTGAAGATGTTGAATGCGTTTGCTTTGAGTTCGAAGCCCGCGTTCTCGCCGAACACGCGCATTTTGGGTAACGTAAACCGCTTGCCGAAGGACATGTCAAATCCCGTATATCGTGGGCCGCGGAAGGAGTTCCTCCCAACGCCCGGAATTGGTATAGAGCCACTGCTAGTAATTTCGACGACGGTAAAATACTTGGTTTGACAGGTTAAAAACGTAGGCATCGTGCACTGGCTTGGAGTGGTCGAGAAGCCTTGGAAATTTCCCCCTACTTTTTGGAAATTGCTGGTGCTGAAATCGCTACCAGCCCCTCCCAAATAGGCTGCGGGCCGGGTTACGCAAAGCTGATCAAGGCCTGCTCCCGCGCTCTGGCAAACGTTGGTTGTGGGGGTCCAAGGGAAGCCGGAGCTCAGTGTCAGGATCGCATCCAGCTTCCATCCTCCAGCCACAGTGTAAAGCCAATCGTGCCGGCCCTTGAAGAAAGGCAGTTCGTATAACGCGTTAGCTGTAAAAGAGTGCGTCACGTCGAAGTCCGACGGCCCCGTTTCAAACCGTTGATCCCACGGGTACGTCTGGTTGCAGCCCTCGTCGCCTGAGCACTGGTCCACGCTCTTGCTATAGCGGTAGCTGCCCGTGAACAACAATCCATGGCTCAAGCGATGAGTCATTCGGGCAAGCAGCGCATTGTAGTGAGAGTTGACGTCGGTTCGAAACATAGTGACTCTATTGATGAGGGGTGTAGTTGTGCCAGGAACGACGGGTCTCTGGTCGAGCAGGGCGTAGTCAAATGAGCGCATGTATTTACGGCTTTGACTTCCTTGGTAGCTTAGCGCAGCCACCCAGTCGTGTCCGAGGTCGTACTCGCCTTCCATCGAGTAATGCCAGGTGTACGGCGTGGCTAGGTTCTGCACAGCGCCGGTGATGTCCGGTGGCGTGAAAAACTGGCTTGTCGGCTGCGGCAGGCCCGTAGTGGGATCAAAAGTCAGATTGACAGACGGGTTTGCAGGATACCCCGAGAACGACTTGACCCCTCCCGAGCTAAAGGCGTAAACGATCTGTTGTCTGGCCGCGCACGCAGTATCGAAGGTACAGTTGCCTGCGACGCCCGCCCTGACGAAAGAAGGAGGGTTTGCCGCAGAATTCCAAAGCTGTGAACCATTCAGTCGGTTGTAGGCAACTCCGACGCCGCCGCGAAGCACGAATCTGTTGTTCCATTCATGACCGAAGGTATTCCGTGGGCTCCAGTTGATGCCTAGCTGCGGACCGAAATTATTGCGATCCGGGTTCGTGAAATCCCCGCCCGTTTTGATTTTCGCCCCTGTCAGGGCAGCAGCTCCCTGTCCTAGTACCAGATTGCTCAGATTGCCAAATTTCTCACCCAGTGGAGTGAAGTAGTCATATCGCAGCCCCAGGGTCAGCGTCAGATTCGGCTTGAGCTTCCAGGTGTCCTGACCGAAAAAGCTATAGGTCGAAACACGGAAATACTTGCGAAAGTCCGTCGGTACGCCGGTCTTTGGGTTGTAGGTAGTGGCACCGGTCCAAGGGAAGAAACTAATACCTCCCTCGTCATTTGGAGCGTCATTGGCAAAGCTCCAGAGATTGTTGAAGTCATACCGCGGCCTTGCATCCCCCGTGCTCACGTTGGTGTTTTGCTCTTTGGAAATCTCGCCGCCAAATCTCAGTACGTGCGTGCCATAAACCTTGCTCAGCGTGTCGCGGAACACGTATTTGGTCTGGTAGAAAACGCCGGGCCCAAACGGGAACCCGGCGCCGAATTTATTGTTACAGCAGTTGCCGGGTAGTACGATAGTGACTTGGGGAATGCCGAACGGCGCCTGGGGGTTCGATTTCAGCTCGTCGAAATACCATCGTGTTACGTTCATGCGCGCTTCGTTGATTAAATTGGGATTGATGGTCCGTGTATAGAGCAGCGATGCAGTTTCGTTCTTGCCGTCCGTGTTAAAAGTGTTGTATTGACGCCCATCTACCCATCCACCCGGAAGGAATGTCTTTGTCAGCGGTACGGTAAATAAGCTGAATGCAACCGAGTCCTTTTGCGTCACGTTGTAGTCAATTCTGCCATTGAACTGCGTAGTGCTGATATTGTCGCCCTTAGTGTCGTATTCTACTAGGGCCACGTCGGGGCTCCCGTCAAGTCCGCCTCCAACAGCGTTGCAAATATAACCGGGTATGGCGGGGTCGCAGCCAGGATTCGTCGTATTGCTGCCAATATCTATTCCGCCCGTCACGACCTTTGTCCCATTGAGGCCACTGCTATCCTGGCAAGTCGTGGTACTCACCGACAATCCGAGGGTCGCACAGCTCGTTCCGCCAGTACCATCAAGATTTGTGGGTGAAACGCCGATAACCGGAAGAATCTTGGGGTTCGTGAATCCGGATCCGGGAACGGCGAAAATTTTGGCGCCGAGGCTGCCCGAAGGAAGATTACTGACCCACTGGGAGGTTTCTTCCCAACTAGACTGCCGGGACACATTCCCGGCCAGCTTAAGGTGCTCGAAGGAAAAGAACGCAAACACCTTGTTCTTCCAGATCGGCCCGCCAAGGCTGCCGAGATAACTGTGCAGGAGCAGGTTGTCGCGGTTGGGTGATCCGCCATTCGGGCCGCCCCAGCGTTGAAAAGCGTTCAGCCCAGGGCTTTGGGTCCGCAGAACGGCGCTCCCATGGAAATTATTCGTGCCGTTCTGCGTAACAACCTCAACGATGGCGCCGGCGCCATTGGCGTTCTCGGCCGAATACGGGCTTACTTCAATCTTCACTTCTTTCACCGATTCTGTGTTTGGGGTGATGACAGATGACCCACCGTGGCCCTGGCTGTTGGTGCTCACGCCATCGAGCTGGTACCCGTTAGCTTCCACCCGGGAACCATTCGCGCTGACCTGAACGGCATTTTCCACCTGGAAAATGCCTCGACCCGAGCCGCCTGGGCCGTTATAGCCGGGGAGGTTGGCAGAGTCTCCCCCGGCAGTGCGCGCGCCGGTCCCGAACACCCCAGGAGTCAGTCTCAAAAGCTCGAACGGATCACCCCTGAATTCCGGAAGATCCTCTATCTGCTGTTTGGTGATTGTCCCGGTGAGGGAAGCGTCCTCAGTATCCAGCGTCGGAAGAGTATCGCCATTTACAACGACCTGTTCCGTCGCGGCTCCGGGTTCGAGTACCAGGTTCACCCCGCTGGTTTCCTCAGCCTTGACCTGCACGTCTTTGATCACCTTGTTCTTGAAACCCGCCAAGGTGGCATTAATTGTGTATAGTCCGGGCGCAAGGTGGGAAACACTGTAGAAACCTTCGTCATTCGAGGTCGCTTCCTGTGAAGCGCCGGTCTCCTGACTTGTTACGGTAACCTTAGCCCCTTTAACAATTGCTCCCGTCAAATCCGTCACGGTCCCCTCAATGCCAGCGCGAAACTGCGCCGGGGCCGCCATCGCAAAAAACACCCCACAAATCAGCAACGATGTCGCCCGGATAATCAGCTTGGATAGGCTCATGAATCGCTCCTTCACCCCAAAAAGAATCCGCGAAAAGCCCAGAACTCTCAGCTAAATCGGTTCACTACTATTGCCGGGGAGTCTAATCATCGTATTTTCAAATGTCAAGCAATATTGATTTCAATCCTCTCCGCGAACGCCCGTGTTATCGTAGCCGGAGTTGCCGCCCATTCTCCGGGTTTCTTGGCAGCCTTATTTCAGGATTTCAGGCGGTACTGATTCGGTGGGGAAATGAACGGAAGGAAATGGCATGTGGCGGTCCTATGTGTTTCTTCCCTTGCGCTTTGCGCGCCGCGCGCTCACCCGCAAACTGCTGCTCAGTCTCAAAAAAGGGTCGAGACCCCCATGGCCACCGATGAACGCGCGGAGGCTCCGGGATGGTGGCCAACGAAAGGCTCAACCTCTCGCCAGGACTTCGTCGGCACGGCGGAGTGCGCCAGGTGCCACGCCAAGCGAACGGCCTCTCAGCTCACCACCCCCATGGCGCACGCTTCAACTCCCGCAAGTAGCTCGGATATACTCAACGAAAACCCTCATCTCACTCTGCAACTCGGTCCGTATTCCTACGCGATCACCAACAGTGCTGGCGGCGGCGTGTATTCCGTCAGCGACGCCACCAACTCGATTTCCGAAACGCTCGCATGGGCATTTGGTCTGGGAAAGAAGGGCCAAACCTACATTTATCTGCGGAACGGGTTTTACTATGAGAGTCGTCTGAGCTTCTACAAAGCCATAGGGGGCCTTGATCTCACCACAGGTCATGGAACTAAGACGCCCGCCAATCTTGAGGACGCCTTGGGTCGCCTCATTGATCCGGACACTCTACGGCGCTGTTTCGGCTGTCACACTACGGCTTCCACTACCACGGCTGGGTTCGATCCTTCACACCTGATGCCCGGAGTGACTTGCGAGGCTTGTCACGGCCCGGGCGCTAAACATGTCGCCCTGATGGATGAGGAAGAAAAAGCCCAAGGCCGCCTCGCCATCTTTAATCCCAAGCGGCTGAATCCCATCGCCCTCGTCGACTTCTGTGGCGCTTGCCATCGCACGCTGAATGACGTCTATGAGATGGGTGCTACCGGCGTCGCTAACGTGCGGTTTCAACCCTATCGTCTTGAAAACAGCCGCTGCTGGCGTGACGGCGACCCGCGCCTTACCTGCATCGCTTGCCATGACCCGCACCAGCCGCTTGTCCATGATGCAGCCGCCTATGACGAGAAGTGCCTGGCGTGTCACATTCTCTCGCCCGCCAAAAACGCCTCGCGCGATCATCCTGGCAGACCCTGTCCCGTGGGCAAGAAGGATTGCGTCACCTGCCACATGCCCCTTGTGGTCCTGCCAAACATGCACGCGCCCTTCACCGATCACCGCATTCGCATTGTTCGTCCGGGCGCTCCCTATCCGGATTAGAGTGATTCGGTATTCCTCGAATTGCTGTCACAACGGGTCAAGAAGCAGCTTTCTGGGCGCGAGCGATTTTTACAAAGTTTAGGAACCTGCGTGCTAATTCGCGAATTCGGCCTTCCTGCCTTTGTTGCAGAGCTTCTTTTGGGATCAACTCACGGCCTATGCCAAGTGCAACGGCCCCTGCTAGAATGAAATTACCCGCGGTTTGTTGGTTAACGCCGCCAGCCGCGATCAGCGGAACTTGCGGGAATGGTCCCTTCAGCGCCCGGATGTAACTATCGCCACCAACTTGGGCGCAAGGAAACACTTTCACAAAATCAGAACCGGCCTTCCATGCGGTGGTGACTTCAGTGGGTGTCAACGCGCCGGCCATCACGCACAGTTTTTCCCTTGTGGCGAACTCCACGATCTCTACATCAAGACCAGGGCTGGTGAGGAATCGAACGCCTGCATCCACACAGCGGCGCGCCGTATCCAGGTCCAAGAGGGTTCCCGCGCCGACAATGACATCGGGAAGGTTTTGCACGAGATAGGAAATAACATCAATCGCGCCCGGCACCGTCATGGTGATTTCCACGATAGGAATACCACTCTTGGCGACTACTTCGGAGGCAAAGCGCGCTTCTTCCGCCGAGGATGTGCGAACTGCGGGAACTATCCCAACTTCCTGAATCTTTGCGCACACCATTTCCTTTTCCATGGGATTCTCCCCTCACGATGCGTCTCCAAAATACAGGAAAATCGGCGGAAGTGGGCCATTTCACCTGCAGGAGCGTCGTTTCAGTGATGATCGATGTGAATCAAATCGTACACGCGTCACTGGATAAGATTGTGCGGTCTTCGAGGCGGATGGTATCCTAGCAGTGTTGACCGCGATGCGGTCCACCAAGCGGATTTGAAGGCTGGTTTATCGTCTTGGGATTTTTGAGCGCTGGCTCATGAAAACACCGCGTCAGATGCATTTCTCTTGGTCGAAGGCCGTCAGTACGGCATTTGCATTTTTGTGCTTGGCCCTGGGCTTCGCATCTTGCGGAAACGCAGCGCCCGGTGTTCCTCAGAGTGGGGCTGCTTCCTCCCCGCAGGTCACCTCCCAATTCGCGATAGCAGACTTTGACGGCGACAGGCGGCCCGACCTCGCCACCGTTCAGGTCGGGCAAGACAACTCCAGGGATACACACTATTGGATCGCCTTCCAACTGAGCGGCGGAACCCGACAGACCCTTGGCATCACAGCGCCGACTGGTGGACTCCAGATCGCATCACGCGATGTAAACGGCGACAGCTTTCTTGATGTCGTCATTACGACGGCATGGACGAACCTACCTGTTGCCGTCCTTCTGAACGATGGTCAGGGGAACTTTAGGGCTACCAGTCCATCTGCATTTCCGGGAGCCTTCGCCACTTCTGAAAGATCCTGGGCTTCCACTGTCGATGAGATTAAGGACGCCACTGCCGTCCTGCTTTCGCGCTATCCCACGGGCAATTGCTCAGAGGGCAACAGGTTTTCCTCACCGCGAAACGTGACGGGGCTGCTTATTCTGCGGGCTTCTCGTAATCTGCCCTACCGTCTAGTTGTTGCTTTCCTCGGTCGAGCTCCACCCTCCTTCATTCTTCACATCTAAACTCGCTGCTGGGAAGATGTAGACTGGCGTGCACGGGCGCATCAGTGCAGCTTACAAAGCGCCGGACACACATCGTCAATCAGGCTCTCGCGTACGCGTCGCAGCGCGCCACTGCCAGTGGCGTGCGCAATCGCAGTGTTTCAGTCGCTGCCAAGAAAGTCCCGGGAGGTTTCATGAAACGTTTCTTTAGTTGTCTGTGCATTGGGCTATTTGCGAGCGCAGTTTTGGCGCAAAGTGGGTTCGCCCCAAAAGCACTGACCTGGCAAGAGGTTCGAGACAAATTCGAAGCCGCGAACCCGACCTTGCGAGCGGGGCAAATTGGGATCGAGGAGTCGAAGGCGCAAGAGATTACGGCGTTTCTTCGTCCGAATCCGAATTTCACTCTGACGGCGGATGGAACCCAGATCGCTCCTCATAATAGCGTCTGGCGGCCGTTAGCCGGCACGTATGAAACACCAGGCATTAGCTATCTTCACGAACGCCGGCACAAGCGCGAACTGCGGCTCGAAAGCGCTCAGAAGGCCACAGGAGTAGCCGTGTCCGGCCAGGCTGACCTTCAGAGAACGCTTCTTTTTACTTTGCGGATGGACTTCGTACAGGCGCTTCAGGAAAAAGCTATTCTGGAATTGGCGAAGGAAAATCTCGTATATTACGACCACGTCCTGGACGTAAATCGCGAGCGCTACAAAGCAGGAGGCATCTCCCGGGTGGACTTGGACCGGCTTGAGCTTCAACGAGTGCAGTACGAATCCGACCTGCAAATCGCGGAAGAGAGTTTGGAAACCGCAAAGATCCTGCTTCTCATGCTGTTGAATGACCGGACGCCCGTAGCGCAATTCGACGTTACGGGTCCCTTCGACTTTTCAACTCAGATCATGCCTCTCGAGGAGGTTCGCCAGGCCGCTCTGGACTCACGGCCCGACCTGCGAGCCGCGATGCAAGCCGTGGACAAAGCCCAGACCGACCACAAGCTCGCGGTTGCCAATAGTTCGACCGATCCAACTCTTGGCGCGTGGTATACGCACAACTCATCCAACAACAACCCCTTTGGGATCAACACCGCCGGGGCCAGCATCAGCATCCCGTTGCGCATTTTCGACCGCAACCAGGGCGAAAAGCTGCGGACGCAGTTGGACATCGACCGGAGCGCAAAACTGGCTGAAGCGGCCAAGGCACAGGTGTTCAGCGACGTTGATTCCGCCTACGCCACTGTGACCAGCACGTTGACGCTGCTCCAGCCTTATAAGGATCGGTATCTGGACATGGCCTCGAGAGTACGAGATACGATTGCGTTTTCGTACGAACACGGCGCGGCATCGCTCCTTGATTTTATGAGCGCGCAGGCGGAATACCGGAGCGTGCAAGTGAGCTACCTGAATCTGGTTGCTTCCTATCTGAACGCGGCAACCCAATTGAATGAGGCAGTAGGACGCGAGGTCATCCAATGACACGCGCAAGCTTCGGAACGGCGGCTCTAGTTTTCGGTGCAGGACTGTTCCTCGCGAGCTGCGGCCAAAGTAAGGGAGATCCAAAAGCGGAAGCGCCTCCCCCGGTGAAAGTCGAAAGCGAACAGGATGTGAATGTCTTTCAGGTGGAGCATCCCGAGCAGTTTCCGCTGGCCACAGCGGCTGCGCATGAATCCGCGTCGCAATTGACCGTAACGGGAACAGTCGCTCCGGACATTACTCGCAGCGTTCCGGTCATTTCGATCGCCACCGGCCGCGTGGTGGAACTCCACGCGCGGCTGGGCGACACCGTGAAAAAGGGCCAACTGCTCCTCCGTGTGCAGAGCGCGGACCTGTCCGCTGCCTTTTCCGATTACCGAAAGGCGGTAGCTGACGCCAAGCTCGCACGAATCCAATTCGAACGCGCCCAGCTGCTCTACGACAAAGGCGCCATCTCCCTGAACGATTTCCAAACAGCGGAAGACGTCGAGAACAAGGCTCAAGTGGACGTGGAGAACACCACGGAGCGTCTTCGCGTGCTGGGCGGCAGCGTCGACCATCCCGCTGCGATTCTCGATATTCGCGCTCCGGTCTCAGGCGTGATCACCGATCAGCAGGTTACCAATGCCGCGGGTGTCGCGGGCTTAGGCTCACCTAATCCGTTCACGATTTCCGACCTGAGCTACGTGTGGATTGTGTGCGACGTCTACGAGAATGACCTCCCGAGTGTCCATGTCGGCGAAACCGCCGAAATCCACCTGAATGCTTACCCCAGGCAGGCATTTACTGGCCGCATCAACAATGTGCTTCCCGTCCTCGATCCCACGCTGCGCACGGCCAAGGTGCGCATCGAGGTACGCAATCCGGGACTGATGCGCGTGGGCATGTTTGTCACCGCCACCTTTCACGGGCAGAAAAAAGAAACGCATGCCCTCGTTCCGGCAACCGCCATCTTGCATTTGCACGATCGCAACTGGGTCTATGTCCCCGCGGGCGACAAGAAGTTCCGGCGCGTGGAAGTGGTGGATGGGCAGATGCTCGCCGGAAATATGCAGGAAGTGATCTCTGGCATCAAACCCGGCATACAAGTCGTTCAGAACGCGCTGGTGTTCCAGAACACGGTGGAGCAGTAAATGATTCGCAAGCTGGTCGATTTTTCGCTGGACAACCGATTTCTGATCCTCGCAGCCGCCGTTCTCCTGCTTGGGTGGGGAGCGATCTCGTTTCACCAACTTCCCGTGGAAGCCTATCCGGACGTTGCCAACAACTACGTCGACATCATCACTCAGTGGCCCGGAATCTCCGCAGAACAAATCGAACAGCAGGTTAGTATTCCGCTGGAAGTCGCCATGAACGGCGTCCCTCATGTGGTTCACTTGCGCTCGTTCTCGCTTTTTGGGCTTTCCGACATAAAGCTGATTTTCGACGATGAAGAGGAGAATGCGTGGAACCGGGAGAGAGTTCTGGAGCGGCTGTCACAAGTGACCCTGCCGCCGGGCGTCGTGCCACAGATGGGCACAGATTGGAGTCCCGTCGGGCAAATCTACTTCTTCACGCTGAAAAGCACGAACCCGAACTACGACGTGATGGAACTGAAATCGATTGAAGATTGGGTGGTCGAAAAGAACTTCAAAGCGGTCCCCGATATCGTCGATGTCGCCAGTTTCGGCGGTCCCACTCGCGAATATCAGGTCCGGGTCGATCCCAACAAGCTGATCGCGTACGGACTAAGCCTCGCCCAAGTGGAGCAGCAGCTCACCAATAACAATGCCAACGCCGGCGGGAGCTTCATCGAAGCCGGCCTGCAGCAAATTAATATTCGTGAAGTGGGTCTGGTCCGGAACGTACAAGATATCGCCAACACCGTGATCATGACCAAAGGCGGAACTCCGCTGCGGGTGAAAGATATCGCGGTTGTCTCGCAAGGTCCAAAGATCCGGCTGGGCCAGTTCGCCCGGGCGATTCATCGCGAAGATGGAAGGATCATCGATAACGACGACGTGGTTTCCGGCATCGCGCTGCTACGTAAAGGCGCAAACGCAGACGATGCATTGGCCGGAATCCATGCCAAGGTCAAAGAGCTGAACGACCACATCTTGCCTCCCGGGGTAAAGGTAGTTCCGTTCATCGACCGTAGTGATTTGGTCCACTACACCACGCATACCGTGCTCCACAATCTCACGGAAGGCATCATTTTGGTGGTTGTCATTTTGTTTTTGTTCCTGGGGAATGTTCGTGGAGCGTTCATCGTCGCCCTGACGATCCCGTTTGCGTTGTTGTTTGCCGCGACGTGTCTCAAGTTGAAAGGCATTCCAGCAAACCTGCTGTCCCTTGGCGCGCTGGATTTCGGCATGGTTGTGGATGGCGCGGTCGTCATGGTGGAGAACATCGTCCGCCACATGAGCCATGGCGGGAAAACCTATAAGACGCCGATGGAGCGCATCCGCGAGGCGGCGCACGAAGTCCGACGACCCGTCTTCTACGCGATCGCGATCATCATTACTGCGTACTTGCCCATCTTCACCCTGCAACGTGTCGAGGGACGTTTATTCCATCCGATGGCCTGGACGGTGGCCTTTGCGCTCCTCGGTGCGCTGCTGTTTTCCATGCTCGTCGCGCCAGTTCTCTCCAGCGTGTTATTCAGGAAGGGAGTGAGTGAATGGCGCAACCCAGTAATGGAATTCTTGAAAACGCGATATCGAGACGCCGTGAGATGGGCAATCGAGCATCGGTTTGTGACGGTGAGCGCGGCGCTTTTTGGCTTGGTGGTGGCCATCTATCTCACGCTTGGTGGCGTTATCGGCTCTGAATTCCTTCCTCATTTGGACGAAGGTGCGCTTTGGGTTCGCGGCACTCTCGCTCCTAGCACCGGGCCCAGTGAAGGCATCCGCCTGGCGAACCAGGCGCGCATTGTTCTTTGCTCTTTCCCTGAAGTCACTCAGTGTACGAGCCAAGTGGGTCGCCCCGATGATGGAACTGACACCACCGGCTTTTTTAATACGGAATACTTCGTGGATTTGAAACCGAAAGAACAGTGGCGGCCTGTCTTCCATGAAGATAAGGAACGCGTGATCGCCGCAATGCAGCGCGAACTTGACAAAATTCCCGGCGTTCTCTGGAATTTTTCGCAGCCGATTTCGGACAACATGGAGGAAGCGGTCAGCGGAGTAAAGGGAGAACTCGCGGTGAAGATTTATGGGGACGATCTCAAGCTACTCGAAGCGAAGGCCGACCAGATCGCGGGAATTATGCGCAACATCCGGGGAATCGAGGACCTTGGAGTTCTTCGGATATTAGGTCAACCGAACATCGAGCTGCAGGTGGACCGCGGGCAAGCTGCGCGCCACCAAATCAATGTCGCGGATGTCCAAGATGCTGTCCAGACTGCCGTCGGAGGCACCACCCTTACTCAGGTGTTGCAGGGTGAACAGCGCTACGACCTGGTGATGCGTTACCTCCCACAGTATCGGGACACGAAGGAAGCTATTGAGAACATTCGCTTATTGTCTCCTTCTGGTGAACGAGTCTCGCTTGCGCAACTTTGCAAAATTGAAGAACGGGACGGCGGCTCGGAAATTTACCGCGAGGGCAATCGGCGATACGTTGCCATCAAGTACAGTGTGCGCGGGCGGGACCTTGGCGGTGCTGTCGAGGAGGCAATTCAAAACGTCAACGCGCACCTGCAATTGCCGCGAGGGTATCACATCGACTGGGCAGGCGAATACGAGAGCGAGAAGCGTGCCGAAGCGCGGCTGCTCGTTATCGTGCCGTTAACCATCCTTCTCATCTTCGGCATTCTCTATACGATGTTCCGCTCCCTCAAATGGGCCGTGCTTATTCTTGCAAACGTGGCGATGGCGCCCATTGGTGGATTGCTCGCGCTCCTCTTCACCGGTACGCACTTTAGCGTCTCCTCGGGCGTAGGCTTCCTGGCGCTGTTTGGTGTTTCTGTTCAGACCGGCGTCATCATGCTCGAATACATCAACCAACTGCGCTTGCGAGGTCACACGATTGAGCAAGCAGCTATCGACGGTGCGGTCCTCCGGCTTCGGCCGATTATGATGACCATGCTTGTCGCCACTCTCGGCCTGCTGCCTGCTGCACTCTCCCGTGGCATCGGTTCGGATTCCCAGCGGCCCTTCGCCATTGTGATCGTGGGAGGGCTTGTCGGGGCTTTGCTCCTGAGTATTTTCTTACTGCCGACCTTGTATGTATGGGTCGCGCGAGATGGCGACAAGCTCCCCGAACCCGAAGCGGATTTTGAAGAGAGCAGTTAGTACAGCTCAGATCTCAGAAGCATTAGGGGCATGGCTTGTCTTAATGGGGGGCCGTTGAAAGACCAACGTTTAAGATAAGAAGCGCACTCAGAGGACCTCCTCCTGAGCGCCCATGGTTGCGGGGGTCAGATTGGAGCCGGTCGACAACCTTCGGCCCTGAGTCCCGGTGAATTTTCCGGGACTCGACGGAAAAATGACAGACCGACTCTGCGGGCTCGTAACCCAGCGCAAAAAAAAAGGCCGGACGCCTGTGTCCGGCCCATAAATCGCAGAAATGGTTGCGGGGGTCAGATTTGAACTGACGACCTTCGGGTTATGAGCCCGACGAGCTACCAGGCTGCTCCACCCCGCACAACTACTATAGCGGACGCCTGCGTTTCCGTCAAACCACATCAAACTCGTGCCATGACTTGCGATTCAGGGAGGGAACGTTTACCACTCGTTGTAAGGCGTGCTCTCGAAGGGCGAAACTTTGGCGGAATTCGAGTGAACATCGACCATGCCCGTGCTTGATTGCTCCGTACTCAGGACCACACTATCGTATTGCGGAACCCAGTCCGCCGTACCGGTCATCGGATCCTTGGGAACTATGCGGAGGTAGCCCGCCTGCACCAAATCTTCGAGGGACTGTGGGGCGGCCTGTTTGTCGAGCGTGTAGTTATCGATCGATTGGCGCATGGCCTGCAGGTCCTGCTTCAGGGTTGCTTCCCGCGCGCGCTGCACAGACTTTTCATAGCGCCCAGCGGCAATACCGATCAGAATCAGGATGATCGTAATCACAATCATCAACTCGATGAGCGTGAATCCGACTTCCAGCGGCACGTCGCCGCGTTTCCACAACGAAGGCCTGCCGCTCCGAGTTTGTGATGCCATTCTCAATTCAACCCGCACTCGAACTACCATTCCGAATACTTCGTCCCGTCAAGCGCCGTACCGGTCGATTTCGAGTATACGTCGAACACATTTTTCCCACCCCAACTCGTCGAATCCGGTTCGTCCTGAACGGCGCGCAATCCCCAGTCGGCCTGTCCGGTCATCGGATCCACCGGAACCTTCCTCAGAAAACGTATCTTCCGGTCGCTGCTTGCGCCGAGCTGTACTCCCTTCACCAGTGTTTCCAGGTCCGGTGGATAGCCTTCGCTCCCGATTTCCACCCGGATCTGATTCCGGTCGGCTGCGTCTTTGTAGCGGTCGATACCGTCACGCATCTCCCGCAGATCGCGGTGAAGTTCCGCTTCTTTCTGCCGAACGATGCTGTATTTCGCGATGGGCAAAGCGGCCGAAGACAGAATCAGCAAAATGGTGCAGGCAATGATCAGCTCCAACAGCGTCATCCCCGCTTCGGCGCAAAACTGCCGCCCTTGGATTCGTCTGCCAATTCGCCTGCGGTTTGAAGTGTCGCGCAACATGGCTTGCATAATTCGGCTACGGCTGGACTTGCACCGTCGCCTCGCTGGTGATCAGCGGTATCAGGTTCTGCTGAGAATCTTTCGCATTCACCTGCACGATCGACAGGTTCGATGAGCCGGGCGCCAGCCCCTTAATGACGATCCCGATCAGCGTTCCGCTCCCGCTCACTCCAGGTGTGTTTGGCCCGCGCGTCGCCGAAATAATCGACTGCCCTTTATCCTTGAAGGGCTGATGCACGATAGCGATTTCCTGCGTTCCTCCGGAGAGAAACCCTCCGTGCCGCACTTCTTCTACGCTGATTACGGCCGGGTTGTACTGCAGGAGCATGGGTATTGAGAAAAGATCATTCACGTTCTCAATCACCACGCCAATCGTCGCAGTCTGGCCGACTTTCAAGGACAAGTTCTGTGGTTCAAAGCGAAGCTTGGCCGCCTGAGCTGGTTGAACTGCTCCAGCCGTGGGTGCTGTGGCGCCAGCCGCAGGCGCGGTAACTGCCGCCCCCGTGTTCTGATTCGTAGCGGGCGGTTGTGCCGGCGGTGGGGCAGGCTGCTGCGCCGGTGCGTGAATTTCACTCTCCCGCTTTACTTGCACCAGCGACTCGGAGCCCGAATACAACGACCGCAGATTCGCCTTCGTCCATTCCGGAATCCGCACGATCCGCGGTGTCAGCACAATCAGTACTTCGTCTTCCTGGTGCTCCGTCTTGTCGTGCGAGAAGAGATATCTCAGCAAGGGAAGTTTCGCCAGGCCCGGCCATCCTTCCAGCGTTTTGCTCTCCGTCCGTTGGACCAAGCCGCCAATAATATTGACCTCGCCCTCCTTCAAACGGATGTCATCTTCGATGACTCGCTGGCTGATGACCGGCTGGGTGATGCCGCCAATGGCCACGTCGCTCGTATGCGCAGAGACCTCCACCTTCAATTTCATACTGACGTCGCGATTGGGATGCACCCGAGGCGTGAGGTCTATATTCACTCCGACATCGAGGTAGGTGAACTGCGTATTTACGAGTGGACTTATGCCACCCGCGACTCCCCCCGCGACTCCGCCGATGCCGGAGGAAAAGCTGCCCGTGGCGATAGGTATGCGATCCCCAATGCGCAGCTTGGCGGTCTGGCCGTCCACCGAGCGCACTTCCGGATTCTGAATAATTTTGGTATCCGAATCGGTCAGGACTGCGTTCGCCGTCAGGCTCGGGAGCGTAACCGCGTAAGAGCCTCCATTTAGGTGGCGCAGTTGGCTTAGCGTGAGATTGTTAGTCGTAGTGGTGCTCGAGCTGCTCGAGCTGGTGTTCGGGTTGATCTCGATGGTCGCCTTTTGGCCCGGGAGGATACCCAGGTCCCGCAGCCGGTCGGTGCGCGCCTCCAGCACCTCCACCTGCACCACCACCTCAGGCTTGGCCTTGTCGATATCGCGGATCAACTTCTCTGCCAGCAGCAGTTTGTCCGGCGTATCACGGACGATGATGGCGTATTGCGAGTTAAGCTGCTGGAGTCGCTTCAAGTCCAGCAACTGCCTCAGCCCGGTCACAATTTCCGTCAAATCCTGTGGCTGAAGCGTATTTGAAAGATAAAATGTCTTTACCACTTGCTCTTCGTAGTCCCGGCGCTTTTGTGGCTGATCCGGAATCACGAAAATGATATTTTCCGTGACTGGCTTGACAAAAGCTTTGCTCTCCAGCGACACAATTTCCAGCGCCTGCTCCATTGTCACGTTGTTCAATTCCACTGTGATGCGGCGGGCAGGGAAGTCCGGGTCATAAACTACTGTTAGCCCCGCGAGTTTTCCCACCGTGTCGAAGACAATCCTTGCGTCATTGGACATCTTCAAATTAATGGGAGCGCGCGAGAGCGGCTTCAATTCCGGAGGCATCGACGCCAGTGCTGGTTCGTTCGGATTAGCAGGCGACTCCGCGGCCTCGTCGGCCGCGCGGTTCTTCTCCGCGATCATTTCGACCGTACTGCGCAACTCCTGGTCAGCCACCGGGCTAGACGGGTCAATCGTCTGCGCCCTCTGGAATTCGGCTGCGGCGCCTTGCAGGTCCCCTTGTTTCCGCAATTCGACGCCGCGTTTGACGTGCCGTTCACTCGCCTCGAAGCGCACGCGGTTCAGCTTGATCTTGTACTCGGAGTTATACGGATTCTTCTTGGCGGCTTTTTCGTAGTAAGCGAACGCGGCGTCGTAATCCTGAAGCGTCTCGGCTTTTTTACCTTGATTGAAATCGGGCTGGCCCTTCGGACAGCCCGCTGCGAGCAGTCCTAATCCAACACCTAGAAATAGGCTTCCCAAACGGCGCATGCACTCTCCGAGGCCTCGACACACGAAGCCCTTTCAGTTTATCACTGGCTTTAGAAGCCCGGCAAGGATGCTTAGGTTGGCCGCTCCGCTTTAAATAACCCCATGCCTTGGGCCGAGAGTGACAAGATTTAACACACCCGTTATGATGGAAAGTTGTGGCCAAGCCTGCAAAAAAAACAGACAAGCCCGCAAAGTCCGGCGAGCAAATTGTCGCCCAGAACCGTGCGGCTTCCTATAACTACCATATTCTTGAGAAACATGAGGCCGGATTGGTCCTTCATGGCACCGAGGTCAAGGCCCTTCGCCAAGGGAAAGCCAATATCCGCGATGCCTATGTCGAGTTCAAACCTACCAGTGCTTGGCTCGTTAACGCGCACATTGCGCAGTACTTACCGGGCGGCCCCTGGAACCACGAGCCTTTGGGAGCTCGCAAGCTCCTCCTTCACAAGCGCGAAATCCACAAGCTTTCCGGACGCACCGAATCCAAGGGTTTAACCGTCATACCTTTGAAGATCTACTTTCGCAACGGCATCGCCAAGGTCGAAATCGCCTTGGCGCAAGGCAAGAAGTCCTGGGACCGCCGCCAGGACGAACGCACCAAGGAAGCTCGCAGGGAAGTCGAACAATCCATGTACAACAATCGGAGGCGATAGCGCACCATGCAGATCACTTTGCAGACCCAGCCGTTTGTAGCACTCGATACCGAAGCCCTGGTTTCGTACGTATTTGAAGAAACTGACCCCGTTCAGGGCCGCATCGCGGAAATCGACCAGTCCGCCGCAGGCCTGCTGCGCAAGCTCGCCAAGAGCGGCGAATTGACCGGCAAGATGCTGGAGTTCACTCTGCTCCACGCGCCGGCCGGCTTGAAAGCCGCACGCTTGCTCCTTGTTGGAGCAGGGAAGCGCGAGCAATGGAATAGCGCGACCATTCGCAAAATCGCCGGTGCTGCCCTTCGGTATCTCAAGGCTCGCTCCGTTAAGAACCTTGCTCTCCTCGTTCGAGAGGGCCACGCCACCGAAGAAAACGCTCAAGCTATCGCGGAAGGCGCGCTGACCGCCAACTTCGAAACCGACAAATACAAGACCGACAAGAAAAACGATAAGAATATCGAGACGGTTTTGGTTGCTGGCTTCTTCGATGCCGAACGCACCGCCGTAGAAAAAGGCCTTTCAAGGGGCCGCATCATTGCTGAGGCACAAAACTTTGCCCGCGACCTCGTCAACGAGCCTTCCAACAAACTCACCCCTCGCATCTTGGCGGAAAAAGCCGCAGCCATGGCCAAGGAAGCCGGCCTCGCCGTCGAAATCCTCGACGAAAAGAAAATCGCCGACCTCAAGATGGGCGCTTTGCTCAGCGTCGCTCAAGGCGGTCCCGAGCCGCCCCGCGTCATGGTCGTCACTTATACTCCCTCGAATTTGAAGCCCGGCGCGCCAGTGATCGGCCTCGTCGGCAAAGCCGTCACCTTTGATACCGGCGGAATCTCCATCAAGCCCGCCGACGGCATGGAAAAAATGAAGTACGACATGGCTGGCGGCGCCACCATGCTCGGCGTCATGCGCGCCCTGGCCGCTCTGAAGCCCAGCGTCAAAGTGATCTGTGTTGTTCCTTCAACGGAAAACATGCCCGGCGGCACTGCGCAAAAGCCCGGCGACATCCAAACCACCATGTCCGGAAAAACCATCGAAGTCCTCAATACCGACGCCGAGGGGCGCCTCATCCTTGCTGATGGTATCCACTACGCCAAACAACTCGGGGCCACGCATCTCGTCGACGCCGCTACGCTCACCGGGGCCATCGTCGTTGCCCTCGCCAACATCAATGTCGGCGTCTTCGGTTCCGACCAGCCTTTCACCGATAAGCTGCTCGCCAGCGCGAAAGCCGCCGGCGAAAAAATGTGGCAAATGCCCATCGACGACGATTACCGCGATTTCATCAAGGGCTCCTTCGCCGATATCCAGAACATCAGCAGCGGCAAAGGCGGCGGCGCCATCACCGGCGCCATGTTCATCAAGGAGTTCACCGGCGACTCGCCCTGGATTCACCTGGACATCGCCGGCACCGCCTGGAACGACGACGCCAAGCCCTGGCTCGCCAAGGGCCCCACCGGCGTAGCCCTCCGCACGCTCGTCCACCTCATCATGTCTTCTTAAGAGTAGAATCACTTCTTCCATGGAACGCGCGGAAGCAGGAGAAGCCATGCGCAAACTAGCGGTCGCGGTAGCTATAGTTTGCTTTATAGCTATAACGCTGCCGTCACTCACCGAAGCGCAATCCGCGCCTACCTTTGTCGGTGTGAGGACCTTCCTGAGCGCTCCCTACGAGCCGGACCTCGACAAACTTCATGCCGATTTCGCTGTTCTCGGCGTGCCATTTGACGAAGGCACTTGGGGTCAGCCCGGCGAACGCTACGGTCCTCGCGACTTGCGCGAAAACTCCCAGGAATATGCCCACGATCTGACGGAAGGCTTCTATTACATCGATGGCGACCGCACTGTCCTCAAAGGCAAGCGCTGGGTTGATGTGGGCGATGTGATTGTTTATCCCACGGTTCCCGCGGAGACCGGCGAGAAAATCACCGCCGCCGTGAGGAAAATTCTCGCGAAGAAAACCTTTCCCATTATCTTGGGCGGAGATCACAGCATCACGTTCCCGGTGATCCGCGCCTTCGATGTGCCGCTGACGGTCGTGCACATTGACGCCCACCTCGACACGTGGAATGGCGCCAAGGGCAATCTCGACCACGCCTCATGGGTTCTGCGTGTGGCCAAGCTACCTTCGGTGAAAAGAATTGTCCAACTTGGCATGCGCGGCATCGCCAATGATCCGGAATCGGCCGGCAACGCCAAAGCGCTTGGCACTAAAGTTGTTACCAGCGAAGAAATTCATCGCCGCGGCGTCTCCGCGGCCATCGACGCGATTCCCCGCAGCGAGAATATCTATGTCACGTTTGATGTCGATTCCATGGACCCGACGCTCGCGCCAGGCACGGGAACTTACGAGCCGGGCGGCCTCAACTTTGCGGAGATCGACGAACTCATGAAGCAAATCCCCACCAAGGGGAAGCTCGTCGGCCTCGACATCGTCGAGGTGAATCCCTATCGCGATCCCAGCGGCCGCACCGCCCAGACCGCCATTCGCCTGATGGTTGATTTACTCGCTGCCGCTTTCTGAAAACGCTGGCCCGCGGAGGTCACATCTTTTCCGGCGCGCTGATCCCCAGCAGCGACAGCGCCCGCACCAGTTGCGCCTCCACCAATTCCGTCAACCGCAACAAAAACGCGCGCTTCTGCTCATCAGCTTCCGACAAAATATGGTGCTTGTGATAAAAATTATTAAACGCTTGCGCCAATTGAAACGCATACTTCGCCATGAACGCCGGCTCCTGCGTGGCAATCGCCGCGTCCACCGCGTAATCGAGCGAGCCAGCCGCCAGCAACAACTCCCAAAGCGAATTTCCCTCCGCTCCCCCAAGCAATTGTCTGACCGAGTCCTGAGTAACCTCAACGTTCGTCGCCCCTGCTTCCGCGCCCTTGCGCCGAATCCCGCGTATTCGCACCACCGCATATTGGCAATACGGCCCCGTCTCTCCCTCAAAGCTCAGCGCATCCTTAAAGTCAAACGCGATAATCGCGTTGCGCGTAAACTTCAGCAGAAAAAACCGCAGCGCACCTACGGCGATCGCATGCGCCGTCAATTTCTGTTCCTCGGCATTCATCTCCGCATTGTGCTGCGCCACTTCGCTGAGCGCCGCGCCCTCCAGCCGGTCGATCAAATCGTCTGCCTTCACCCCCAAGCCCCTGCGCCCGCTAACTTCCACATACGGCTTCTTGGTCTCGTCCTCAGACAACTCGTATCCCATCTCTGCCGCACAGCGCGGCGTAAGCACCACCCTCTCGTACCACAAATGAATCGAATTCTTCGCCGCCGCAGCATGGCCCAGTCCGCATAATCCTTGCGCCACAACCTCTTGCACGTACACCTGCCGCGAATCAATCACGTTGTAAACACTGGATGCCGCCTCGCCAAAGTGTGGCGCCTCCGGATCGTTCTTGCCGCTGGTCGTGCTCCAAACCGTTTGCCCTTCCGGAACGTCCGGCCACTTCCGATAATGAAAATCCTTCCCAAGCAACCCAAACTTCCAAAGCTGGTAAGCAATATCCTTCCCAACGTAAGTCACCGTCCCATTCGACCGCACAATAATCTTGTCCTGCGAATTCTCCTCCTCATCCTCGTCTGCACTCTTTTCCTTTACTTCCTTTACGTCCTTAACCTCCTTAACTTCCTCTTCCCAAGGCATGATCCAGCAACCCGCCATCTTCCCGCTCGTAGCCAGTTGAATCGCCCCCGACTTCTTCAACATCTCGAACGCCGCATCCCAAAAATGCAGATGCAGAATCTCGCTCTCTCGCGCCAGCAGCTCGTATCCGATATCCAGCCTCGCCATCGTCCGCAAATGGCATCCCACAATCGCGTCCGCTATTACTTGCGCCACTTCCGCATCCTCGCCCTTGTCTTCCTCGATCGCCCTGAGCGTCTTCCCGCGCAACTTCGCCGCCCGCTCTTTATCCTCCGCAAAAAAACTCGTCGCCTTCGCGTACAAATCCCAGCAGTAGTAATCGAACTTCGGCTCGTGCGCCATCATCTTCACGCCGACCGCCGACCGCTGCTCCACCCGCAAAAACCCGATCACCACGTCCGCCACCTGCACGCCCGTATTATCAATATAGTTTTGAATCTGCACTCGGTTTCCCGCGTGCCGCAGGATCCGCACCATCGTGTCGCCCAGCACCGCATTCCGCACATGCCCGATGTGCGCGGCCTTATTCGGGTTAATGCTCGTATGCTCGACGATGATCTTTCGGTTCTTCTCTGCGTCTCTGTGTTGAGCTCTCTTTGCTTTCTCCTCGCTGTTTTCTTCTATTACTCCGTCCCAAAATACCGCTCGCTCAAAATACGCATTCAAATACCCGCCGCCAGCCACCTCGACTCTGGCAATCCCCTCAACCTTCCCCAAACCATTCGCAATCTCCTGCGCAATCAAGCGCGGCGGCTTCTTCAACCGCTTCGCCAATTCAAAACACACCGGCGAAGCCGCCTCTCCCATCTCAATCTTCGGCGGCCGTTCCAGCACGATCGTCAGTTCCACGCCATATTTCTCGCGGATGTGTCCCGCCAACGCCTCGCGCAACCGGTTTGTCAGTGTCTGATACACGTGCCCTCGTTTGGAGTGCGGCAGCTTGCTGCGCTTTTCCGGCTTCAGCCCGCTGCCAATCGCAGTCCAGAAAACAATCCCTATCCGCTTCGATCCTGGAGCCACTCAGTATAGAGAGCCCGTCAGACCCGGTCAAAGACACCCGCGCAATCTCTGGGTTGGAAATTCGGCGCTCCCGCCGCACGCCCAATCCTCGGGCCTTGCTTTTTGTCTCTTTGGCTTAACTTTCCCTTAATATATGGTATACTTAGCTCAGTAGATTACTGCGTTTGGAATGCGGGAGCTTGCTCCCGCTTTTTCGTTTTTAGGGGCAGCCGTTCCGGCCCTTCCTAGCCCAAAACAACCAAAAACGCGTCCTTTAGAATCAATCAATTACGAAATGCAAATTTTATAAGTCCTTTGGTTTGATATTCATGCAAATTGGTGGGGGTGGGGCTACCGAGACTCTTCGAGGCCTCATCTAGGCTCCGCATTCCAAGGTGTCCGTGAAATTCGCCGCGAGGCCACCGCCCACAGTACTCTCGTGGCCCGCGCGTTTGACACACTCGGCATCCGCCGATACTATCAATTCTTCTCCAACGGGACTTGGACAGGGCAGGCGGTTCCCGCGGCGGCATCCCATGAAACTCGCCTATTTCGATTGTTTTTCGGGCATTAGCGGCGACATGACGCTTGGCGCTTTGGTTGACGTCGGCTGTGATGTGGAACGCCTCCGTGCCGAACTGCGCGGCCTCCAGGTCCCGGGGTGGGACCTCACCGCCGAAAAAGTCTGGAAAAACGGTATGGCCGCCACCTATGTCAAGGTCAAGACCGAAGATCAATCGAAGCACCGCTCGCTCAGCGCCATTCTAGAAATCCTGCAAAAATCGCAGCTCGCTCCCGAGGTGCGACAACGCGCCGCCGCGATCTTCACAAAACTTGGGGAAGCGGAAGCCCGTGTCCACGACGTGCCCCTCGAAAAAATTCATTTTCACGAAGTCGGCGCTGTCGACGCTATCGTGGACATTGTTGGTGCATGCATTGGCTTCCACGCTCTCGGCATTGAGAAGTTCGCTTGCTCCGCTTTGAACGTCGGAGGCGGCACGGCAAAAATGGCACACGGAATTTTGCCCGTCCCCGCTCCCGCCACGGCGAACTTGCTTCAGGGCAAGCCGACCTATTCCAACGGTGTGCAAAGAGAACTCGTCACGCCAACGGGTGCGGCCATCGTCGCCACTCTTTGTGATTCATTCGGCCCGCAGCCTCCGATGAGTGTCACCGCCATCGGCTACGGTGCAGGGACGGCCGACCTCGAAGGTCAGCCCAACGTTGTTCGCATCATGATCGGCGAAGCTGCGGAAAAGATAGTGGCAGGCTTCGATGAAGAAATTGCCGTCATCGAGGCGAATCTCGACGACATGAATCCGCAAATCTACGGCTACTTTCTGGAAAAGGCTTTGGCTGCAGGCGCTCTCGACGTCTACACCACGCCCGTACAAATGAAAAAGAACCGTCCCGGCACCCTCCTAACGGTTTTGTGCAAGCCGCAGGACACCAACGTGTTGATGTCGCTCATCTTCGCCGAAACGACAACCTTTGGCGCGCGCACCTATCGCGCGCAGCGCCGCACTCTGCCGCGCGAATTTGTCAGTGTCGCCACGAATTTCGGCGACGTGCGCATCAAGATTTCCCGCATGAACGGCCGCATCCTGCACGTCGCGCCCGAATATGACGACTGCCGCAAACTAGCCGTCGAAAAAAACGTCCCTCTCCAGCGCGTAATCAGCGAAGCCCTCCGCGCCTATGAAGCAGGCGGGAAGACACACTAGACATGCCATCCAATAAGCCCAAGTTTTATCTGACCACGCCGGTCTACTACACCAACGGCTTGCCGCACATCGGCCACACCTACTCGACCATCGTATGCGACACCATTCGCCGCTACAAACGCATGCGCGGCTACGACGTCGTTATGACCACCGGCACCGACGAGCACGGCGTCAACGTCGAGCGCTCCGCCAAGAAAGCGGGCGTGCCGGAATCCGAATTCGTCGCCAAAATGGCCGCGGAGTGGCGCGCCCTCTGGGACGAACTTGGCGTTCAGGGCGACGAATTTATCCGTACTACGGACTTGAAGCACGCGCACACCGTCCAATGGCTCTTCAAGCAGTGCCGCGATAATGGATTCGTCTACCCTGGCCACTACACCGGGCAATACTGCATCTACGACAACGCCTACGTCGACGTGAAGCCGGGCGAGAACTGCCCTGATTGTGGCCGTCCCACGGAAACCGTCACCGAAGCCAATTTTTACTTCAAGCTCTCCGCGTTCCAGAAGCCCCTTCTTGATTGGTACGCCAAGCATCCTGATTTCATTCAGCCCGAAGCGCGCCGCAACGAAGTTCTCAGTTTCGTCGAAGGCGGCCTCCGCGATCTCAGCATCACCCGCACTTCAGTTCGCTGGGGCATTCCCGTTCCCGGCGAAGAACCCCACGTTTTTTACGTCTGGTTCGACGCGCTCACAGCGTATCTCAGCGCCGTCGGCGGCCCGCAATATGAGAAAACCGGATACTGGCCTGCCGATCTCCATCTCGTCGGCAAGGAAATCATCCGCTTCCACGCCGTCTACTGGCCCGCCTTTTTGATGGCCGCGGGTCTCCCGTTGCCAAAACAAGTTTGGGCCCACGGCTGGTTGCTCATGGACAGCGCCAAAATGAGCAAGTCGCTCGGCAATGTCGTTCGCCCGCGGCCCATCGTGCATGTCCTCGGCATGGACGCCCTCCGCTACTATCTGCTGCGCGAAACTGTCTTTGGCCAGGACGGCAATTTCAGTTACGATGCGCTCGTCCAGCGCTACAACAGCGACCTCGCCAACGGCCTCGGTAACCTCGCCAGCCGCACCGCCGCGATGATCGAAAAGAATTGTGGCGGAAAGATTCCCAAGCCCGCTGTATTTCAACCGCAGGACACCGCACTGGCCACGACAGCGCAAGAAGTGATCGGAGAAGTCCTGGAGCAGTACGACAAGTTAGGATTCTCCCTCGCGTTGGAAGAGATCTGGTCGCTCATCGCCGCAACGGACAAGTATCTGACCACGGAGCATCCCTGGTCGCTCGGCGAGAGTGAACCGGATCAGCAGCGCCGCGCCACGATTCTCTGGACCACCGCGGAAGTCCTGCGAATCGTGACAGCCTTGACGCATCCCGTCTTGCCGGAGAGCACAACGAAGGTTTGGTCGCTGCTTGGCCAGCCGGACCAACCTGGGTCTTTTCCGCTGGATGGCCTGCGATGGGGACAACTTGCGCCCGCTAAGCCGCTAGGCAAGTCTCAAGCGCTTTTCCCGCGCATTGAAAAAGCAGAGGCAATCGAGAGGATGGAAGCCATGGAAAAGGAAGAACAAAAACAACCGTCGCCAGTTACCGCGACCGCGGCCAAGCCAGCGAGCGCGCCCGCTGCTGGTGGGGCTGCTACTGCCGCTGCACCGGCCGCAGCGGAGAAAATCGGCATCGAAGACTTCGCCAGAGTCGAAATGCGCGTCGGGCAAATCAAGACTGCCGAGCGCATCGTCGGCGCAGACAAGTTGCTGAAGCTCACTGTGGACATCGGTACCGAGATTCGCCAGATTTGCGCCGGCATCGCGCAATACTACGAGCCGGAAAAACTGATCGGCCGCAAAGTCGCCGTCGTCGTCAACCTCGCGCCGCGCAAACTCCGCGGCGTCGAATCCAACGGCATGATCATCGCCGCCTCCGTCGGCCCCGAAGGCCGTCCCGTCCTCGCCGGCTTCCCGGACGAAGACGTCGAAATCGGTGCCCGATTGAAGTAAGCATTTCTTTGTAGGGGCGCAGCATGCTGCGCCCTACTCGGCAAGATTTCAACAATGGAACTGATTGACTCACACGCGCACATTGATTTTCCGCAATTCGCGGAGGACCGCGACGCTATGCTTGATCGCGCTCGCGCCGCCGGCGTTTCCACGCTGCTTGCTATCGGCACCGGCCCTGGCCCGGAGAAGCTGGATGCGGCGGTGCCGTATGCCGAGCAATACGATTGGATTTACACGACCGTGGGGATTCATCCACACGAAGCGAAAGAAGTCACGCAGCAACATTTGGATGAACTGGCCCGGCTGGCGAAGCATCCCAAAGTCATCGCGTGGGGCGAAATTGGCCTCGATTATTTCTACGATCATTCTCCGCGCGATGTGCAGCATTGCGTTTTTCGGGATCAGATGGCGCTGGCGCAGCAAGCCAAGCTGCCCATCATCACTCATTGTCGCGATGCCTGGTCCGATTGTTTAAACATGATCGAAGAACACTGGCGGCCAACTGGGCTCGGCGGAATTCTGCACTGTTTCACGAGCACGCTCGAAGATGCGCGCCGCGGAATCGAAATGGGCTTCTTGATTTCCTTTGCGGGCAATTCAACCTATCCGAAAACACAGAACCTTCGTGACGTTGCAAAAGCTTTGCCGCTCGAGAACATTTTGATTGAAACGGACTCTCCGTACCTCGCGCCGCAGCGCTGGCGCGGCAAACGCAACGAGCCTGCCTACGTTGCGGAAGTAGCGCGTACGCTTGCGACTGTGAGAAACTGTTCGCCAGAAGAAATCGCCGCGGCCACAACAGGGAATTTTCGGCGCTTCTTTAAGCTCGCCCAGCCGGCGAGCTTCGCGGCCTCCAGTCTCGGGGAAAAGAACTAGCTTGGGAGACACGCCATCGCGCTTCTGACGGCTAAAGAGATTTTCGATCTCGTCCGTGACGACCTCCTCTTGGTCGAAGAAGAGCTCGCGCGCCAAAGCGATGCCGCCTTTCCGCCTGTCTCGGAAATCACCGAGTATTTGCTAGGCGGGGGCGGGAAGCGCATGCGCCCCGCCCTCCTGCTTCTTTCCGCGAGCTACGCGGGCCGGAAAGATCGCAGTGCCATCCGGCTTGCCGCCGTCGTCGAACTTTTACACAGCGCAACGCTGATTCACGACGATGTCATCGACAGCGCCGACACGCGCCGCGGCCGCCCTTCTGCCAATTCCAAATGGGGCAACCATCGCAGCGTGCTTACCGGCGACTGGCTGTACATGCAGTCCTTTCAAATGGCCTTGGAAGAGCGCAATTTTCGCATTCTCGACATTCTGATCGACCTGACTCAGAAAATGGTCGAAGGCGAGTTGATACAGCTCGCAAAGATCGGCCGCATTGACGTGACCGAAGAAGATGCGCTCCGCCTTGCCACCTACAAAACCGCATGCCTGTTCAGTGGCTGCGCACGGCTCGGCGCCGTGCTCGGCGGTCTCGAAGGTGAAGAAGAACAGGCGCTTGCCGACTACGGCCGCTACGCCGGCTTGGCGTTTCAACTGGTCGACGATTTGCTGGATTTTACGGCGTCGACTGAACAACTCGGCAAACCCGTCCTTAGCGATTTGAAAGAAGGCAAGGTTACGCTACCGCTGATCTACGCGATGGAAAATGGCCACCGCGATGCGCGCGAACTGGTCGCCCGCGTGCTCGCGGAAAAAGAATTTATCTCTGTTCGCCCGGAAACCATCGTTTCGCTGGTGCATGAATCCGGCGCGCTCGACCGCGCCCGAAATCTTGCACACGACTACGCGCAACGCGCCAAAGCATGCCTCAATGGCCGCCACGATTCTGAATTTGCTCGCGCCCTCACCACGCTTCCGGATTTCATCCTCGAACGAGAGAATTGAGGAAATTAACAGCCGACAGTTGAAAGCTAAAAAGCTGAAAAAGAAAAGAATTCTGATTGCGGTCGATGAAGGCCCTTCTTCCATTCAAGCTCGTGTATCACGAGCGCTATGATTTGAATCTTGGTCCGCACGTTTTTCCGTCGCAGAAATTCCGGCTTATCCATGAAATGCTTCTTCGCGAAGGCATTGCCTCGGAGGAAGATTTTTTGCGTCCAAATCCAGCGGGCGACGAAGACGTGTTGCGCGTCCACACCGTGGATTGGGTGCGCAAATTGAAGACCGGCACGCTCACCGCCAGCGAAGTGATGCTACTGGAAGTGCGGTATTCGAAGGAACTGGTCGAGGCGGTGTGGCTTGCCGCGGGTGGAACGATTCTAGCGGGGCAATGCGCGCTTCGCGACGGATTCGGTTCGAATCTCAGCGGAGGATTCCATCATGCGTATCCCGGACACGGAGAAGGTTTCTGCGCGATTCACGATGTGGCTGTGGGGATTCGCAAGCTGCAAGCGGACGGCGCGGTGAAAAAAGCGATCGTTGTCGATACGGATGTGCATCACGGAAACGGAACGGCGGCAATCTTTCAAAACGATCCCACGGTCTTCACGATTTCGATCCACCAGGAAAACAACTATCCGGCGCACAAGCCGCCGTCGAGCGTCGACCTTAACATGGCCGACCGCGCCGATGACGATGAGTATTTGAGCGCGCTGATTCCCGCGGTGCAAAAGGCACTTGACGAATTTCAGCCCGATATTCTTTTGTACGTTGGCGGTGCCGATCCTTACTGTGAGGATCAGCTCGGCGGATTGTCTCTCACGAAAGAAGGACTAAAGCAACGCGACCGACAGGTGTTCGAGGAAGCGCGGGGGCGCAAGATTCCAGTGGCAACGACTCTCGCCGGTGGCTATGCGCGCCGTTTGGAAGACACCATCCGAATCCACGTCAACACGATCCTGGCCGCTCAGGAAGTGGCGGAGAAATATCCGCAACGTTCATCGATGGGCGTTTAGGACTTCGCGGTTCTAGGGCGAGGGACTTCCCGCGGCGATTGAGGCGGCTGGCTGAGCGAGTGCGCGGCGGATGGCCGCCGCCAAGTTGGTCTCAAAGCCGTCGGGTTCGAATCCATCCGAGCGATAGGCAATTTTCCCGGCGCGATCAATCACCATGACGGTCGGGAAGGCGTTGACAGTAAAGAAGCGGTCGAGGCCATCGGCAAACACGACGGGCATGGGAAACTTGTCCGTTTCCAAATAAGGCTTCACCAGAGATTCATCTTCGTCACAATTGGCGGCCAAAAAAAGTACTTCCGGATTTGCCTGGAAATCAGCCGCGACGCGGGCAAACAAAGGTTCGAGCGCATGACAAGGGCCGCACCAGGTGGCCCAAAAATTGACGACGAGAACTTTTCCCCTCGTGTCCTTAAGTGGCAAGGCGGTGCCCTCGGGAGCTTTCCTGAGCGTGAAATCCCAGGGCTCGCGGGCGTCCGCGTTTTTCTTCGGTTTAGCCGCGAGGGAGGCTTGCGAGACTTCATCGAAAGTGAGCAGCAAGTACTCGCCCAGGCCGACATCAGAGCCGTGCGCAAGCCGCCAGACGTTACCGAGTTTTTGGCGAATCTCACGGCGGCTGGAAGTTCCAGGTGATGCGTCGGCAAGCGCGAAGGCTCGCGCATACTGCTCGATCGCGCCGTTCGAATCCTTTTTCAATTCCGCGATTTCACCGAGTTGCTCCGCGGCCGGCGCGCTGGGAAGAATCGCGTAACTCGCCGCCAAGTCCCTTTGAGCCGCAACCGTGTCTTTCAATTTCAGTTCGAGCCTTCCGCGCAAAGTCAGCACGGACATGCTATCGCGTTTCCTTTCGATGGCCCACTCTTCCTGGGAAATCTTTGGCGATTTGTCCTGTGAAGCGCTGCGCTCGACAAATTCCAGAACTCGTGTGGCATAGTTCGCCGCCCGGCGGAGAGCGGCTTCATCGCCGTTCCGTTCCAGCAGCTGAATAGTGAGGATGGTCATGGAAATATCATCAGGGCTGAGAGCGACGAGGCGTTCGGCGTAAGTGGATGCGCGCGCGTTGTCCCGCAATTGCAAGCTGGCTTCGACAAGGGCGCGATAGATCTGAGGACGCTGCCGCGAATCCGGATATTCTTTCAAGAAGGCTTCGAGATTGCGGACCAGCGCCGCGCGATCGTTTCCGGAGTTGTTGATGGCTTGCTGCAATAGTTCTTCGGGCGACAGTTGTTTTGCGGAGGTCTTGGCCGCAGGGTTTTGCTTTTTTTCGCTTGGCGAAGCCGATTGACCGCAGACAGCCGACACCGGCGCACAAAAAAGAAGAAATGCAATCGCGCAAGCGGAGAAGGACTGTGAAGACATAGCAGCGGGATTCTAAGCGCATCAGAAGGAATTGTCGCTAGTTCTTAGATGATTTCCCGGAGAACGCGAGGGAGCACTTGCAGAAAGCTATTTCGTGCCGCTCAGGTGAATTTCGCCGGAGACGGTATGCACGTCCACACGGCCGCCTCCGTTGCCTATATGGGCCCGCAGGGAGTGCTTGCCTTGCTCCTCGACGACGATCGGAATATCGGAACGGATTTCGCCGGAAACGGCTTCAGCCGAGAGATGGAGATTCGCAGAAGCCGGAACGCCCAGTTGTACGGCGCCGGAAACTGTTTTGAGTTCCCAGTGGCTGTCCGCGCCGGGGTTTCCCTGAACGGAGACGCGGCCGGAGGCCGCATGCGCCTTCACATCATTTGCCGCGCCCTGAATCTCGACGTCGCCGCTGGCGGTATCCGCTTCGATTCGCCCACCGGGCTTAGCGATGCGAATGACGCCCGACATGGCATTGACGATTACATCGCCCTTGGTATTCGAAACGGCTACGCTTCCTGAGTCGGACGTTACATGGACTTCGCCGCCAATGTCCGTGGCCGACACGGAGCCGCTGGCGGTGGCCAGTTGGGTGTCGCGCTCGATCTTTTCGACGCGCACGGACCCTGAGGCAGATTGAATTTTTACCGGGCCGCGCACGCCACGGATGGCCTGAGCGCCAGAAGCGACGGTGGCACTTACTTCGGTGTCGCGCGGCACCTGAATCGTGTAGGTGATGCTGACGTTGTGCATGCGAGAGAATTCTTTGCCGATGCGAATGGTGTCGCCGCGTTGTTCAATCGGAGGATTCGAGACGGTCTCGTCCAGGCGCTGCCGCGGAGTGTCATGGCCAAATCCCGAGGCGCGCACCTCGCCATGAACGTGTACTTTGCCGTCTGCGCTGCCGGTGATGTCTACGTCGCCGGAGGCATTGGCCAATTCCAGGCGGAGGGGACCAGTCACGGAATAGCTGCGATCGAAGGCGCCGCTGACTGCAGGCCCGCTGTAACAGCCAGCGAGAACAAAGATGGCCGAAAAAAGCACGACCGGTAAACGAAGTTTGCGGTAATGCGCCATTCATCCTCCGTAACGGTGTAGCAAGTTGCTCTGGGCCTTCCTACATATAGCTACGCAAGAGGAGCGAATTATGTTCCGTGAGCAGCCTTGGCGGAACGCCGGCCAATGGGCGAAAGAGTTTCGTTTAGAGAACCCTGGCGATACCCCTCGAGATCCAGGGCCACGTAAGTGAAGCCGGCGGCTTTTAGCCGGCCGGCGATGGCGGCTGCCATTTCTGGCGCGAGCGTGCGAGGCATTTCGTCTGGCGATATTTCCACGCGCGCAAGCTTGTCGTGGAGACGCACGCGGAATTGCCGGAATCCGAGAGCGCGCAATACGGCTTCGCCTCGTTCGACGAGTCCGAGACGCTCCGGTGTCACTTCCGTTCCGTAGGGCAAGCGGGAAGCGAGGCAAGCGGAGGCGGGGCGGTCCCAGGTAGACAAACCGGCACGATGAGAGAGAAGGCGAATCTCAGCTTTATTCAGGCCGGCATCAAGCAGCGGCGCCAGAACCTGGTGTTCCGTGGCGGCGCGATGGCCGGGACGAAAGTCGAGGGTGTCATCGGCGTTCACACCGTAGGCGACGGCCGCGAAACCGCGCGCGCGCGCCAAGTCATCCAACGCGGAAAAGAGTTCGTCCTTACAGAAATAGCAGCGATCGGCGGCGTTCGCGCGGTATGAAGGATTCTCCATCTCGTGCGTTTCGATAAACTCGTGGCGCAGACGCTGCTTATTCACGAACTCTTCCACGATAGAGCGGTCGTGGGCGGAGTAACTCGGGGAGAGCGCCGTAACAGACAGAGCGCGGACACCCAGCGCCTGGCGGGCTGCCCAGGCCAAGTAGGCGGAGTCCGCACCGCCGGAGAGCGCAACGATGAGCGACGGAATTTCGGCGAGGCGAGCGAGCAAGAGATTTTCTTTTTCCTCAGCGGGCGGAGCGCTGCCCTCGGGATTATGAATTTGAATGAGTTCTTTCATCTCAGTGCCGAGTATATCTCAGAGCGCGACCCGCATAGCAGACCAGATAGAACCGCATCTGGAGTCACCCTATCTTGAGTCATTTGAAATCCAACAGCACATCAACCGTGCCCTTGCTCGCATCCGTTTGCAGCCAATGGCCGACATTTTCGTAGTGCAGCGGCAGCTCGCCGAAAACCTGTTCCTGGCGGGTTTGCAATTTGGCGAGGAGCTCTTCGAATTGTGCTTTGTCGAAGATATCACCGGCAGTGATCGGCCAGGCGGCGCGCAGCTTTCGTTCGCCAGCAGGAGAAATTCCAGTGAGGATCATTTTGCCGAAATGATATTGCGAGCCTTCCTGAATACTCACCGAATAGGAAACAGTGTGCGCACGATCGTCAAACGACGGAACTGGAGCGACCTTGGCCTCCAGGTAGCCGCGATGGGCGTACTCTTCACGAACGCGGTCCCAACCTGCTTCGATTTGTATGCCATCGGCGACACCGCCGCGCTTGATCCGGAGCAGCGCGCTCAACGTGAATTCAGACACGAGCGCGTTTCCATTCCATCGCATGTCTTGCCAGCGATAAATGTCACCCGGCGCAACGGGAACATAGACGGGAATTTGCGAGGGAAGCTTCTGATTCGGGTCGCCCGCCAGCCGGACCTCGGGCGGGCCAAGCTTGACACGCAGGAATCCTTGCTGGAGATAGATAGGCCCTATCGCTTCGGCAAGAAAGAGATCGATGGTCATTCGCGAATAGGGCTTTCCGAGAATTTCTGAGAGATGCTGCTGCACGGCTTTGGACGCCGAAAGCGCGGGATCGCTGAATTCCAGCTTTGCAATTTGCAGTGCGGCGCCTTCTATGAGGATTTCTTGCACGTTGCCTTCACCAGACGGATTTGCGACGACTGTATGTTCCAGCGAGCCTTGCACGCCGCGCGATGCAAGCAATTCCTTCACAGCGTCGACAGCTTGGTCTACGACAGCTCCGGCTTCGGGGAGAGTGCCGTCGAAGAAGGAAAGCTTAGCGCGGATGGCATCGTCCAACGCGGAATCCGTGAACCACGGGAAATTGTCAAAATATACGGGGACTCGAGGTGATTCCTCGACGTGATAGGTCACAAGAACGCCGGCGAGCTTTGTCTGGAAGTTGTAGCTTACCTTAGCGAAGAGGCCGCTTTGCACGAGCTTGTCGGCGGCGGATTGCAAATCATTCTTCGTGATCTGGGCGCCGGTGGTCAGGCCCGTAATGGCGATGATCTGAGACTCAGTGAGGAGTTTTTCGCCGTCAACGTGGATTTCGCGCAAGGGTGAGGTGGCCGCGTCCTGTGTCTGTGCCCTTGAGGAGAATCCAGATAGGAGGAGAATCAGGGAAAGAATAGCGAAGTGGGACCGCGGGCGACTGCAAAAGCGGGAGCCAGGCTCACGCACTCCAGAATAGCGAATCATGTTTCTATATTACCGGAAACGGGCCGGGCTACTCCACGGTAACGGATTTGGCGAGATTGCGGGGCTGGTCAACATCGCAACCGCGGCGAACGGCGATGTGATACGCGAGCAATTGGAGCGGAATGATTTCCAGCAAAGGGACGAGCAACTCCGGCGCGGGGGGAAGCTCAATGATGTGATCGGAGGCCTCGCGCGCGAGATGATCTCCCGTGGTTACAATGGAAATGACAATGCCGTCGCGCGCCTTGACTTCCTTAATGTTCGAAACGCTCTTTTCGTAGCGCGTCATTGCTTCCGAGTCCGAGTCGTCGCGGGTCGCCAAAACCACGACCGGCAGATTTTCATCGATCAGCGCATTGGGGCCGTGCTTCATTTCGCCCGCGGGGTATCCTTCCGCATGAATGTAGGAAATTTCCTTCAGTTTGAGCGCGCCTTCAAGAGCAATGGGGTAGTGGATGCCTCTGCCGAGATAGAGAAAATCGGTGTAGCGGAAGAATTGCCGCGCCAGGTTTTCGTAGAATCCCGATTCATCCGCCTGTAAAACCGTTTCGATTTTGTGGGGGATGCGCGTGAATTCCTGCATCAGAGTTCTCGCGGCGCTTTCACTCAACTTGCCGCGAACCTGGCCGAGATAGGAAGCGAGCAGAAGCAGCGCCGTCAATTGCGCAGTGAAAGCCTTGGTGGAAGCCACGCCGATCTCCGGCCCGGCGTGTGTCGGAATTGTGCCGTTGGCTTCGCGCGTGATCATGGAGCCGATTACGTTGCAGATCGCCAGCGAGGGGGAGCCTTTCGATTTGGCCTCGCGCTGGGCAGCCAGGGTGTCTGCGGTTTCGCCGGATTGGCTTATGCACACGGTCAGTGTTTTGGAATCGATGATTGGGTCGCGATAACGGAATTCGCTTCCATAATCGACTTCGACCGGGAGACGAGCGAGACGTTCAATCATGAATTTTGCGGCCAGCCCGGCGTGCCAACTCGTACCGCAAGCAACGATACGAACCTGTTGAAATTCCCGGAATTGTTTTTCCGTAATCGCCATTTCATCCAGAAAGACTTTTCCGGTGTCCTGCGAGATGCGGCCGAGCAGAGTATCGCGCACGGCGCGCGGCTGCTCGAAAATTTCCTTCTGCATGAAGTGTTTATAGCCGCCCTTTTCCGCCATGATGGGATCCCAGGCGACGTGGTGCGCGGGACGCTCGACGGGGCGGCCGTCGTGGTCCATCACATGCACGCCCTTCGCGGTGAGAACGGCAATGTCGCCGTCCGCGAGGAAAAACATTTCGCGGGTATGCTGGAGCAAGGCAGGAATATCGCTGGCGACGAAATACTCTCCATCGCCGAGGCCAATCACCGACGGCGGACCCAGGCGCGCGGCGACAATCTTCTGGGGATCATTCGCGGAGAGGAAAACCAGCGCGTAGATGCCGCGCAATTCTTTCAACGACCGGCGCACCGCTTCTTCCAAAGGAACGCCGCCCTGCGAGTTTTTTTCGACGAGGTGCGCCACGATTTCAGTGTCCGTTTCGGTGGCGAACTTGTGTCCTTCCTTCTGGAGCTTTTCCTTGAGCTCGAGGTAGTTTTCGATAATCCCGTTGTGCACGACGACGATCTGGCCCGTGCAGTCGCGATGCGGGTGGGCGTTTTCTTCGGTTGGGCGGCCATGGGTGGCCCAGCGGGTGTGGCCGATGCCATAGCTGCCTTCCAGCGGCGAACTGGCGATGACCTCTTCGAGATTGCGAAGTTTTCCGGGGGCGCGACGGATTTCCAGCTTGCCGGAGCGCGGTACGACGGCGATGCCCGCGGAATCGTAGCCACGGTACTCGAGTTTGCGCAAGCCCTCGATGATGACGGGCACAACTTTTTTTGGCCCGATATAACCGACTATTCCGCACATGCGCGGTGTCTCCTAAGAGCGTTTCCAGCAGGGTAGCACGCTGGCAGTTTACCAAGATGAATTCCGGGAGCCTTGCCGCGAATCAGATTACGGTGAACATGAACTCTTCGCGGCATTCGGAAATCGTTTCATGAAAGCGGCGGTTCAGTCGACGATTTCGAAGCGGTATTCCTCGATGACCGCGTTTGTTAGCACTTCCTTGGAAATGTGCTCGAGCTGTTTTTGCGCTTCCTCGCGGCTCCAGCCATCGAGATTCAAGACGAAGAATTTTCCCTGGCGGACGTCGCGCACGGCGGAGTATCCGAGGCCGGAGAGAGCGTGCTGGATCGTCTGTCCTTGAGGATCGAGTACCGTGCGTTTAGGCATTACCCAGACGTGTGCTTGCATGCGGTCAGTATAGCATTGCCCTTGACCGCTTATGCTCCGAGCCGTTCTGCGGCGGGCAGAAAGGAGTGCTCGAAACCCATCTCGACGATGCGGACCAGCTCGTGTTCCTGAAGTCCCATGCGGGCGGCGTTGGCATACTCTTCCTCGAGAGTGGTGTGAAACATGGCTGGATCGTCCGTGGAGAGCACAATGGGGATGCCATGGCGAAGGAGTTTAGGGAGCGGATGATCTTTGATACTGACATCCTCGCGGCGGAGCTGCCGGGCGAGGGCGGCGGTTTTCATATTGCTCCCCGGACATATTTCGAGCGGGATCCTGCGGTCTGCAAGCAAGTCCATTAATTCCGGATCGTTGATCGCGGCGATTCCGTGCCCGATGCGCTCCGCACCAAGCAATTCGATGGCTTCGCGAATTTTCTCCGGGCCGCCGACCTCGCCTGCGTGCGTTAGTTTGTGAAGGCCAATTTGTCCGGCGCGATCGTAGATAGGGCGAAATTCCTTTGTTGGGATGCTGAGCTCGTCGCCACCAATACCGAAGGCGACGATAGCTTTCGAATTGCAGCGCTTCGCGGATTCGACGACTTCCATAGCTGCGTCCACGCCGAATTGGCGCGCGGCGTCGAATACCCATCGGAATTGGAGCCCGCGGCTTTCGAATGGCTCGGTGGCGCGAAGGAGAGCTTCAAAATTTGCTTCCGGTCGCTGCTTTCGCAAGAGCATGACGCCGATGGAAAGGGTAATTTCCGCATAGACCACGCGTTGCGTGAGCAAGTATTCGGCAAGGTCGCGGGCGATGAGCGCATAGTCCTGAGGATCGCGCAAAAACGCTGTGACCCACTTGAAGGCTTCGATAAATTCGGGGAAATCACGGTAGGCATAGCGCCGGCGCACTTTCTCCTCGGTGATATTGACGCCGTGACGAGCCGTAAGCGCGCAGACAGTTGCAGGCTGGATGGAACCTTCGAGGTGGAGGTGCAGCTCGGCCTTGGGAAGGGAGGCGATGCGGTCGGAAAGCGAGTGAGGTGCCATCCCCAAAAGCTTAGTGCGGCAATTGCGGGCTGCCGGCGTTTTTCCACGCCGTGAACCAGAACGAGCCGACATCGGTTGCCGCATCAGAGAGCTGGCGAATCAAGATTGCCGCGGCTTGATTGTAAAAGCGGTCATAGTATTCGTCGTTGAAAGAGTTTTCCCCGTGGCGCGCGTGGCGGTCGGCGAGAAGAATGTTCTCCAGCCAGCTATGTGAGCTGAGGCAGGCTTCGAAAGCGCGATCCGTGGGATCGTTAATGAACATGGCATCGTTCGGGCGCATGGGAAAGAACGACGAATAGCGGTCGATCAACGCAGTCCCGAAGCGCTCGTTGACGCCCGCTTGATCGCTCAGGCGGCCGTCGAAGTTATCGGTTGTGTTGAATGGGTCATGGGCTTCCGCAACATAATTGGCTAGCATAGCGGCGTCCAGTTTTGCCTCTTCCCACTTGCCATCCTTCAACGCTTCGGTCAGTTTTTTACTGTACACACCAATCTGCCAGGGAAGCAGGCCGTTCGCATCCAGTTTAGGTTTGCCAAATTTCGCGGCCGCCGCTTTGTAGTCACGGGGCAGAGCCGAGAACGGGAATCGGCCATATCTCTCGAGAAGAATGAAATGGTTGCGCCGCTCGGCCAGAGTTTTCGAGATTGCATCCAGTGGATCGGTAACATGCTGCAACAGAAAGCCGCGGTTGGCATCGAAGAATCCACGAAACTCCAGTGGAAGGGTTTCGATGGCCTTATTGACGACCAGCCGGTGCCCGTTCCTTCCCCACGCCCGCGCGTATTGAGGAAAGAATACGAACAGACCTATGACCGAGAACAATATCGAGATTGAGGCTCGCGTAGGTGATTTCCTGTCCGTCATCCCGTTCATTCCCGAAAGATCCTCATGTGTTCACAGAGTTTCGCAGCGTACTGCGCTTCTTGCTATACAAGAAATAAATCAGCAGCCCAATTGCGAGCCAGACAAAAAAGCGAATCCAATTTTCGAGTGTCAGGCTGGCCATCAAGACCAAGCAGGTGACAATCGAAAGAATGGGTACCAGGGGCACGAGCGGCACGCGGAATCCGCGCGCCCGGCCGGGCTGAGATTTTCTCAGGATGAGTACGGCGATGGCGACGAGCACAAAGGCAAAGAGGGTGCCGATGTTCGACAGGTCCGCCAGCGTCCCAATGTCGAATATTCCCGCAGGAATGCCAACGAAGATGCCGGCCACCAAGGTGGCCACGTGGGGCGTCCGAAAGCGCTTGTGAACCTTCGAGAATGCGCCGGGCAGCAGTCCGTCGCGAGACATGGCAAACCAAACACGCGCTTGGCCGTATTGATAGACCAGCAAAGACGAGATCATGCCCATAAGTGCACCGACGGTTACCCATCGCTGCAGCTTGTCGAGGCCAATATTGTGGAGTGCCGTCGCCACGGGTGCGGCATCGCCCTTGAAAATGTGATAGGGCTGGATGCCCGTCAGCACAACGGCGACGCCGACATAGAGTGCCGCACAAACAAAGAGCGACGCCATGATACCGAGCGGCAAATCACGCTTGGGGTGCTTGCATTCCTCCGCCGCAGTCGAGACGGAATCAAACCCGATGTAGCTGAAAAAAACGATGGCGCCCCCAGTCAGCACTCCCTGAAAACCATTCGGCATGAACGGGTGCCAGTTCACGGGATGGATGTATTTCGAAGCGAACACGATGAAGACGAATATGGCGACCAACTTGATGCCCACCATGACGCTGTTCGCCTCCGCGGATTCGCGGATTCCGACGATCAGAAGCACAGTCAAGAGCATGACGATTAAGAATCCTACGATGTTGAAATGGGGCACCCAGCCCGTCGCTGGGGCGTAAGCGGGCGTGCTCAGCGCGGCTGGAAGACGGATACCAAAAGAATTGAGAAGACTATTGATATATGCAGAGAAACCGACGGCTACGGCCATGTTGGAAACCGCATACTCAAGGATGAGATCCCACCCTATGATCCAAGCGACCAGCTCACCCATCGTGGCGTAGGTATAGGTGTACGCACTTCCGGCGATCGGAATCATGGACGCCAGTTCCGCGTAGCAAAGACCCGCGAACCCGCACACGATGGCCACCAGGAAGAAGGATAAAGCGATCGCAGGTCCTGCCCCTGGCCGGCCGGAGATACCCGTGGCGTGCATGCCGTGAAACAGGACATCCAGCACTGGGGCCTTAAGGATCGAAGGGACCTCTACTTGTTCCCCGGCAGCCGCCGTTCCCGTTAACACAAAGATCCCCGTGCCGATGATGGCGCCAATACCGAGCGCTGTCAGGCTGAGCCAGCCCAGCGTTTTCTTAAGGCGTTTCTCGGGGTGTTCGGAATCCGAAACGAGCTGGTCAATGTCTTTGCAGCGGAGTAGTTGTGATCCCACTCATGCTCTCCGATCGCATCCGGCTAGCCGGAAACCTGAAATTACGCAGTACGCATTTGAGGATGGAACGCGCCTCAATGTACCCCGAGAAGCCCGATCACGCAACTTGCCGGCACCATCAGGCGCAGGTGCGGGTTCCCGGCTCTATGCCTGTTCGAGTTGCGCGTACCTCTCAATAAACTTCTTGGTGCCGCGCCCGGGGAAGCTCACGGATACACGGCGGTCTTCGTCGTCGCCCTCGACGCCAACGATGGTTCCGACACCGAAGCTGGGGTGACGGACTTTGCGGCCTAGCATCGGGTTGGCATCGCCGCCGCGCTTTGCAGTAGGGCGCCCGAAGGAACTCCGAGCCGGCGGACGGCGCGGAGCGGCTGCCGCCTGCTTCGGTCCGCCGCGCACACGCCGCAGGAACTCTTCCGGCGAATACGAATACTCCGGGTCGGGCTCGTAGCGGCGTGTCTCGCCGATTTCCGCCATGGATCCGCGGACCGTGTCCACCAGTTCGCTTGGGATTTCCGCGAGAAAACGCGATGGCAGGGAAGCGCGCAACTGCTGCTCATTCCCGAAGATGCGCCGATAGACGGCGCGCGTAAGCGTGAGCGATTGCCGTGCCCGGGTCATTCCGACGTAAACGAGGCGCCGTTCCTCCTCGATTCCCTTTTCTTCGTTAATGGACCGGCTGTGCGGGCAAATGCCTTCTTCCATGCCCGTAAGGAACACATGATCGAATTCCAGGCCCTTGGTGCTGTGGAGGGTGATAAGAGTCACGCCGGGTTTGCCTTCAAATTGATCCGCGTCGCTCACCAGCGCTGCGGCATCGAGAAAATCGGTGAAGGTCTCTCCCGCTTCCATACCTTCGGCGAGGGCGCGCGCAAGTTCTTCGAGGTTTTCCAAGCGCGCTACGTCCTCGGGAGTGTTGCGGTCTTTAAGCATGGCCATGTAGCCAGACTCTTCGAGTACGGTATGGAGAAATGCCGGGGGTTCCTTAGTGGCAAGCGCCTCCTGCAATTTGCGGACCAGGTCCTGGAAGGCCCGCAAAGGAGTAACAGCCCGGCCAGAGGAAGCGCCAGAGATAAATTTTTCAATAGCTGTCCAAAGCGGTGTTCCATCGACGCGTGCCGACTCGCGAAGGGTATCCACTGTCGTCTTGCCAATTCCGCGCGGGGGAATATTCAATATGCGGAGCAGCGAGATGTCGTCCTCCGGATGCATTGCCAGGCGCACGTAAGCCAGCGCGTCTTTCACTTCGGCTCGATTGTAGAAGCTGAAGCCGCCCACAAGCTTGTAGCGCAAGCCGCGGCGCCGGAAAACCTCTTCGAATGCGCGCGACTGGAAATTCGTGCGGTACTCTACAGCGCAGGTCAGGTCCGAATCGTCATTGAGAATGCGCTCGAGCTCACCGGCTACAAACTCCGCTTCGGACTGCGCATCCCGCGCCTCAAAATACCTCAGATTTCCAGCGTGGCCTTTCTCCGCGCTCAGGGACTTACCCAATCTTTCCGGATTGTTGGCGACCACCGCGCCGGCGGCGTCGAGAATATTCTGTGTCGAGCGGTAGTTGCGTTCCAGCTTGACGATCCGGGCGGAAGGGAAATCGCGCGAAAAACTCAAGAGGATGGAGACATCGGCGCCACGCCAGCGGTAGATGGATTGATCTTCGTCGCCGACAACACAAACGTTCTGCTTCGGACTGGTCAGCAGCCGCATCAGCTCGTATTGCACTCGATTGGTGTCCTGATATTCGTCCACATGGATGAATTGGAACCGGGCTTGCCACTTCTCACGCGTCGTCGCGGATTCGCGCAGTAGACGCACTGACCGGAGGAGCAAGTCATCGAAGTCCAGGGCCTTGCTGTCGTGCAGAAGCTTTTCGTACGCCGCGAAAATATCGGCGGTCCGGCGCCCGTCCTGATCGAACGCTTCGGCTCGCAACTGCTCCGCGGTTTGGCCATGATTCTTTGCGTGGCTAATCTGGCTCAAGACGTTTCGTGGCGTTAGATCATCCGCATCAATCTGCAGCTTGTTCATGGCCAGCTTGACAGCTGCGAGCTGGTCGTCGTCATCGTAAATGGCAAAATCCCGCGGCAGACCGGCGGCGGCCGCTTCACGCCGCAGGAGCCGGGCGCAGAGCGAATGAAACGTGGAGAGCCACGGCTGCGCGGGAGGCACTCCGGCGCGCAACAGCAAGTCCGAGACGCGATTGCGCATTTCTTCGGCGGCTTTGTTGGTGAACGTGACGGCGAGAATGGCTTCGGAGGGCACTCCGTCGGCAATCAAGTTTGCCATGCGATAGGTAATGGCGCGCGTCTTGCCGGTGCCCGCGCCTGCGAGAATCAGCATTGGGCCGTCGGTGGTTTCGACAGCCTGCCGTTGTTCGGGGTTCAGTTCATCGAGAAGAGCGAGCATCTGTCCGCGAGGGTTAGAGAAAGTTCGCACACGTCATGTTAGCCGACGGCGGCGATGGGCGCAAACTTGCCCAATGCGACTTCTGATTTTGAACGGTTCAGCGTTCGGCGGACCGGCTCAGGTCAATTTCAAAGTATAAGAGGCCATGATTCTTTTCGATGGCCACGATTTCAGGCACATAGAGGTGCGCGGTGTTCAGCAGATCGAATTGACTTCGCAGGTCGAAGTAAAGCAGTCCCTGAACAGAGCTATGGGGTGCGACAACGCTTGCCTGCACGCCGGCGTTGCGTATGGATTGTTCGACTTCAATCCATTTCTTATCCTTTCCGACCTTTGGACCACCCAAGGGAATAGGCAGCCTTTTAGCGCTCAGGTTTCTTGTAGAGGGACGAGTGATCACATCGGCTGCTTCTTCCGATGTGAGAGGATACAACGCCTGATGATCTTCTTCTGAGAGTGTCAAGTTCAGTCGAATGCGCTCCAGGTTGATTTTCATGCTGTCGTCGGAATCATTTCGAAAGACGACCTGGATGGCGATGATTCCTGCCGCAAATGGCGACTTCTTCGGAAATTTCTCTTTATAAAGCGCGGGGTCAGTCCACGGGCGGGCCGTGATGGTCATTCCTTCGTGGGATTCCAATGAAGAGGTCTTGAGCGAAGACGGTTGCTGGGCGGCTCCAGGGTCGGAAATCACCAAGGAGAAAGCGAACAAGGGAAGCATGAGGGTTAGTTTTGGCATCGGGTTATAATAAACTTTTCTCATCTTTGAGGCCTTCGATTCCTGGGGGTTGTGCAGGGTTGCCCTGCATCGAACGCTGCCTCTTGCAGGGGAGGCGCGTACAGACCGGAGCCACGCTTAGTGTATTTCATCTACAGTTTTCTCATGGGCCTCGCGGCCCTCTTGCTGGCGCCCTACTGGGTTGTCCAGGGACTTCGCCATGGAAAATACCTCTCGAACCTCGCGGAACGCTTGGGGGTTGCCTTCCCGGCATTTGCCAAGCTTCCTGCGGGGTCCACTGGAGCGATCTGGATTCATGCTGTGAGTGTCGGCGAGGCGCTTTCCGGCATCACTCTTGCGCGGCGGTTGAAAGAGGCTTACCCCGACCGGCATCTCATTATCTCGACGACCACCCAAACTGGACAGGCGCTGGCTCGCGAACGAATGCCGTTTGCGGATGCCATCATTTATTTTCCGCTGGATTGGGCCTCCTGTGTGCGGCGTGCGCTCAATGCCGTGCGTCCGTCGGTGGTACTCGTTCTCGAAACGGAAATTTGGCCGAATTTTCTTCGCGAAGCCGGAAGACGCAAGATTCCCGTACTCTTCGTCAGTGGGCGCATTTCGGACCGCTCTTTTGCGCGCTACCATAATTACGTCAGAGTTTTTGGTTTCTTTCTGCGTCCGTTCCTGAAAAACGTGCTTTCCAACGCCAGTGCATTCCTCATGCAGAGCGAGAAAGATGCGGACCGCATTCGGGCGCTGGGTGCGCCGGCGGATCGCACGCGAGTCAGTGGAAATTTAAAATACGACCTCGAGCTTCCTGCTCCGACTCCGTTATCGAATTGGCTTGCAACCGAAATCAAGCGCAGTGGCCGTTCACCGGTCATCGTCGCGGGAAGCGTTGTGGCAACGGAAGAGCCGCACGCGCTCATTGCCTTTGGAACCTTGCAAGGCGAGTACCCCAAGGCACTCCTTGTGCTCGCGCCCCGCAAGCCGGAATGTTTTGACGAAGCCGCGGAGTTCATTGATGAATCGCACCGCAAGTTCATCCGGCGGTCGCAATTGCCGATTCCGGGGCCAGCCCAGCCGCAAACTGTTCAAGCATCCAATCATCTCACCATACCCGGCGATGTTACCGTTCTCCTGCTCGATAGCATCGGTGAGTTGGCATCGCTTTACGGACTGGCGGACGGCGCCTTTGTTGGAGGGTCGCTAGTTTCCTCGGGCGGTCATAATATTCTCGAACCGGCGGCTTTCGGGAAGATTCCCGTGTTTGGCCCCTCGATGGAAAATTTTTCCGAAATTGCGTCGCGCTTCGTGTCTGCTGGAGCTGCCATTCAGGTGGGAAGCCCCGAAGATGCCGGCGTCGCCTGGATTGAATTGTTTCGCAATCCGGAGCGCATGAAGAAAATGAGTGAGACAGCTCGCCAATTGGTGACTGAGTCGCGTGGAGCTACCGATCGAGCACTGGCAGAAATTGCGGGACGTCTGGGCGGCTGGAAATGAACATTCCGCCGCTATTGCGAATGCTTCTCTGGCCGCTTTCTGTGCTGTATGGTGCCGGCGTCCGCGTGCGCGTGTGGCTCTACGCGCATGGTTGGCTGAAGCAAAAGCGGCTGAAAGGCACGGTCATCAGCATTGGGAATCTTACTGTCGGAGGCACGGGGAAGACGCCCATGGTGATCTGGCTCGCTGAACAATTTCTCGCGGAAGGGAAGCGAGTGGCGATACTCAGCCGTGGCTACCGCGGCGCAAACGGAACAAGCGATGAAATCGAGTTGATGAGATTTCGCCTTCAGAATCGCGTTTCCTTTGGAGTAGGCAAAGACCGGTTCGCCGAAGGCCATCGGCTCGAATCACGACAAGCCATCGACGTTTTTCTTTTGGATGACGGTTTTCAACATCTGCAACTTGCCCGCGACCTGGACATTCTCTTGATGGACGCGTCCCGGCCACTTGCGGGGGAGGCTTTGCTGCCGGCTGGACGGCTCCGGGAACCAATAGGCGCGATGAGCCGCGCAAATTTGATTGTTTTTACTCGCGCGGAAACGGCATCTGGAACTCTCGAGGCCATCGGGAAGCTCCATCAGTATCCAGTTTTCGCTGCGTCCACTAGGCTGCTTGGATTCCGCCGTTTCGGCGATGGGATCAATCTTCTCAATGCTCACGAAATCGGTGCCGGCCCCTTTTTTGCGTTTGGCGGTCTTGGCAATCCCGACGCGTTTTTTCGCGATCTCGAAAATTGGGGACTCAGGATTTGCGGCCAAGCTGTTTTCCCCGATCACCATCGCTATACCGAGCGGGACATTTTGGCGATTAAACAGGCGGGGAGACGGGCAGGTTCGAATGCTTTTGTGACCACCGAAAAGGATGCGCAGAATTTGAGTGGTCTTAAGTTTGATGAAGCCCCGCTTTGCGTCGCAGTGATTGATCTGGTTGTGACTCCCGAGGCCGATTTCCGAAATGTCCTCGATCAGACTTTGGCGGCAGGCGCGGGAGCGGCGGCGTGAAGATTCTTATCCGCGCGACGAACTGGGTCGGAGATGCCATTATGGCGCTGCCGGCGCTTCGTGCGGTACGCAAGCGTTTTCCTGGTGCAGGAATCGCAATCCTTGCGCGGCCTTACGTCGCTGATATTTACCGTGATCAAGAAATCTGCGATCAGCTCATTCCGTACGACCCGAAAGCCGTGCACGCCGGGCTTTCTGGCCGTGAGCAGCTGGCGTCAGAACTTCGAGAGCAAAAATTTGCCGCGGCCTTGCTGCTGCAAAATGCCTTTGACGCCGCTTGGCTGGCCTGGCGTGCGAAGATTCCCGAACGCATCGGCTATGCGCGCGACGGCCGCAGTTTTCTTCTAACCAAAGCCGTGCCCGTCCCCCGCAATGGAGAAATTCCTGCGCATGAAAAGTTTTATTATCTGGAACTTCTGCGCCGTGCTGGATGGCTGGATTCCATCCCGGATGAATCATTCACTGGTCTGCGCGTTCCAGAAGAGAATAGCGGGAGCGCCGAAGAGTTTCTTCGCAATGCTGGCGTGCGCCCGGGCGCAGTGCGCATCGCCATTGGAGCTGGCGCCTCGTATGGATCGGCAAAGTGCTGGCCGCCGTCGCGTTTTGCCGAGGTCGCGAATCGGTTGCAAGCCGATGCGGATGCGGATGTCATTCTCTTTGGAACCGCCGCCGAAGCCAGCGTCTCGGCGGCAATCTTCAGCGAAATGCGCCGGCCTCCGATCGATCTCACCGGGAAAACCGCGATCGCCGATCTGCCTGCGCTGCTATCCCAGTGCCATCTTTTTATTGGCAATGATTCTGGTGCGATGCACGTTGCTGCTGCCGTCGGACTGCCCGTTGTCGCGGTGTTTGGGCCCACCGATCCATTTGGAACGGCCCCGGTCACGCCGCGCTGCGGCATCGTTCAGCAGAAGCCTTACTGTAGCCCGTGTTTTCTGCGCCGCTGCCCAACCGATCATCGGTGCATGACCGCAATCAGCGCTGAAATGGTGGAGACCGCGGCAAGACCGTGGCTACCCGCGATCCAGGTGCGGCGTGCCTGAACAGTCTCTGCGTCCCGCCGTTTTCCTCGATCGCGACGGCACCATCGCCGAGGAAGTGGGCTACTTGAATCACGCCAGCCGTTTTCGGATGTTCCCCTTTGTCGCGGCTGCTGTCCGCCGGCTGAATCAAGCGGGCTTGCCTGTTATTGTCGTCACCAATCAGTCTGGCGTGGGCCGCGGTTACTTTCCTGAATCGCTTGTGCATGCGGTGAACGAATTGATGACGCAACAACTTTCCGAGGCGGGCGCGGGGATTGACGCCATCTATTATTGTCCGCACACTTCCGCGGAAAATTGTAGCTGCCGCAAGCCCAAAACGGGCATGCTGGAGCGCGCAGCGAAGGAGCACGGGCTCGATCTGCACCGCTCCTTCGTGGTTGGTGACCGTTATGCCGACATCGAGCTCGCGCGGAATGCCCGTGCACGAAGTATTCTTGTGCGCACAGGCTACGGTGAAGGCGAGCTCGCCTGGCACGCAGCGAAGTGGGCCGTGCAGCCGGACTTTGTCGCGAAAGACCTCACGCAAGCGGCGGACTGGATCCTGAGGCAACAAAAATGAAGCGTCAGCGCACGCAAAAGTCGGAGTCAGCGTCTGTCGACCTTCTCGCTCTGCGCGAGTGCGTCGAGCAGTTCAACACGAAAACGATCGTTCTCTTCGGTGATTTCGTAGCTGATGAATTTCAATACGGAGAAATATCCCGCGTCTCGCGCGAAGCGCCGGTCCTGATCCTCAAACATCGTGAAACTAGGATCGTTCCGGGCGGCGGAGCCAACGCAGCCAACAACCTCGCATCACTTGGCGCACGAGTCCTGCCCGTCACTGCGGTTGGTCATGACGCCGCAGGCGACGCACTGATCGCCCACTTCCGCCGCCAGCGGGTTAATGTTTCCGGTATTTTCCGCGTGAAAGGCTGGACCACGCCGACCAAAAGCCGTTTTCTCGCTGGCTGGGCTCACACTGTGGGACAACAGGTTCTGCGCGTCGATTACGAACCGCAGGCGCCTCTGCCGGCTGCCATTCAAAAAAAACTCCGCGGGCGGCTTTCCGCAGATCTGCGCAAGGCTCACGCGCTCGCTGTTTCCGATTACGGATTCGGCGTCGCAACTCCGGAACTTGTGCAGCAGGCAGCCGCGAAACGCAAGAGCCCGCTGCACGTCACGCTCGACGCGCGCTACCAGCTCCATCGATACGCGAAAGCTGGAATCACTTCTGCCACGCCAAACGAGGCCGAACTCGAAGCGGAGCATCACACGGCCATTGGTCAAGACGCTGGCCAACTCGCTCGTGCCGGTCGCGCGACTCTTTCCGAGATGAAATTGCAATCGCTCCTGGTCACGCGTGGAAGGCACGGTGCCGCTCTTTTCGAGCCGGGAGATCGCCTCACGCAGATCCCCGTTCACGGCAGCGATCAAGCGGTTGATGTCACCGGCGCAGGCGACACCGTTCTTGCCGCGTACACTCTCTCGCTCGCATGCGGGGTATATCCGCTCGAAGCCGCGCACATCGCCAACATCGCGGGAGGCTTGGTGGTCATGAAGCGCGGGACCGCCACCGTCTCGCGCGAAGAGCTTCTCGAAGCTATCCGCGGAGAAGCATCGGGAGCATCGTCTTAGATGATGCGCGAGGCCGCCTCCAAAATCGTGGCGCCAGACGTGTTGCGCGAAAAGCTTGCGGAACACAAACGCCACGGCCGGCGAATCGTTTTTGCCAACGGTTGCTTCGACACCCTGCACGTCGGGCATATTCGTTATCTCGAAGGCGCCCGGCGCGAAGGGGACGTTCTCGTCGTGGGCGTGAATACAGATTCCAGCGTCTGCCATCTCAAGGGTCCCGACCGTCCCATCCTCGATGAGAATGCCCGCGCGCAACTCGTTGCCGCGCTTCGCTGTGTGGATTACGTCGTACTCTTCGCGGAACCCAACGTGGAGACTCTTCTGGAAAAACTTCACCCGGACGTCCACGCCAAAGGAACTGACTATTCGGCCGAAACCGTGCCGGAACGCGCCGTCGCTGCGCGGCTGGGCATCCGCGTAGCCATCGTGGGTGACCCTAAAGATCATTCCACTCGAGAATTCCTCGAATCCGTTCGCAAGGCGCCGCATGCCTGAGCCACGCTTCGTGGTCGTGCGCCTTGGCTCCCTGGGAGATATCGTCCACACATTTCCCGCTGTCGCCGGCCTGCGGGAGTCTTTTCCGAACGCTGAAATCGTTTGGCTGACTCATCCTCGCTGGAAAGAGTTGGTCGAGAGCAGCGCGCTGGCAGCGGAGATATGGGAGACGGAAACGCGCTCGTACCAATCCTTGCGCGAAATCATCGGACGAATCCGTAAACGGCGCTTCACCATCGCGATCGATTACCAGGGACTGTGGAAGTCCGCGGCGCTGCCGTTCTTCGGCGGAGTTTCGTGCAGGGTTGGATTTTCCTCGCAAACGATTCGCGAGTTTGGTGTGCCAATCCTCTACACGGATCGCGTTCATGTCACCAAAACCCACATTGCCGATCAGAATGGAGAACTATCGCTCCGCGCGGGCGCTCGAAGCGGCGTGGCACCTGTCGCTCTCGCAGTCCCGTCGATTCAGGAAGCCTTCGTGCTACAGCTCTTGCGAGGTTTTGCCATCGAACGGTATGTCGTGTTGAGTCCCGGGGGCGGTTGGCGCTCGAAATGCTGGCCGCCGGATCGCTACGGCACGCTTTGCAAGAAAATCCGGGACACTCTCGGAATTCGGTGCGTTCTGAACCATGGCCCAGGCGAGGAAGATCTGGTCTCTGCGATCAAGGCAGCGAGTGGGAAAGCCGACCCCATCGCATACAATGGCTCGCTCGGCCAACTCATGGCTCTTCTGCGCAATGCAACCTGCATCGTCGGTGGTGATACGGGACCGCTCCATTTGGCCGCTGCTTTTGGAACGCCCGTTGTCGGCATTTTTGGTCCAACGGACCCGGCGCGAAACGGCCCGTATCGTACGGGAGGCCGCCCTGTCAATGTTTCTCGCCCCGACATTGTTCTTCGCAGTCCGCATGCACTGACCACCTATAAGCGCGGCGATCAACCCGCTCCTTCCATTCTGGAAATCGACGTCGACACCGTTTTCAACGCCGTTCGCCAGCTAGTTGAGGTTCGCTAGTGAGCACGGCAGGCAATTTTTTTGTGCGTTGGCGGGTGCGGCTGGGATATCCGCTGGCGATAGTCGCCCTTTGGTTTTCCCGGCCCACACGACGCAGCATTGTGGTGGGCGCGCTCGTGGGTGTGGTTGGGCTGTCGGTGCGTGCCTACGCGGCCGGTTATCTTCGCAAGCAGGAAGTTCTCACCGTCACCGGTCCATACGCTTACACTCGAAATCCGCTCTATCTTGGCAGCGCCCTACTGGTTCTGGGCACGGCGATTGCCACGCGCTCCTGGATCTCCTCTGCGATCCTGATGGTTTACTTCGCGGTGTTTTATTCCGTCGTGATGCAGCGCGAGGCCAATGAGCTACACCGGCGCCACGGGGCGTCTTTTGAAGAGTACGCTCGCGCGGTCCCGCTATTTCTTCCGCGCCTCACCGCCGCAAGACTGACTGGAGACTGCGCGGGTTCGTTTTCCTTTGCCCAGTTCAAGAAAAATCACGAGTGGCAGGCCACGGCAGGATTTTTATTCCTTCTCTTGGTTTTGCTCTTTATTTCGCGACTGCGCCTGCCCACGCACTGACAGCTCCGCATTTATCACATTGGGACACGCAACAAAACAGGTGATCTCCAGGCGCGTGCCATCCGTCAACACATGTACCGCCCCGTCTCGATCTGTCCTCAAGATGCGCAGGCCCGCACCCTCCAATCGTTCAAGGAGTTCCGCATGGGGATGCCCGTAGGGATTTTCTTCACCAGCCGAGATGATCCCGACATGCGGCCGCACGGCCGCCAGGAATTCCGTCGTCGTTGAGTTCTTGCTGCCATGGTGACCGATCTTCAAAACATCCGAGTGAATCACTTCCGAACTGTTTTCCGAAAGGATTTCGCGCTCCACCTGTTTCTCAGCGTCTCCGGGCAGCAGGATCGTTTGGTTGCGGTAGCGCAAGCGCAGCACCAACGAATCATTGTTCTTCGCTAAAGGTGCAGACTCTTCCGGTGCGATCTCCGGCCACAAAAAGTCGCCCTCGACCCCGTCCCAGTGGAAAGTCTTGCCGCGAAGCTCATGTTCGATGGGGATCTTTCGTTCACGCGCCAGTTCTTCCAGCCTCGCAAGAGCCGGGATGGATACTTCCCGCCCGATCCAGAGTCTCCCAACGCGAAAATTCTCCAGGATCGCAATCAGTCCGCCCGAATGATCCTGATGTGCGTGCGTCAGGGCAACAACGTCCAGTTTTTGAAATCCCCGGGACCACAGATACGGGGACACGGCTTCTTCGCCGGGGTCGACGCCGTTGTGTTCTTCATGCCCGGGAAAGCCGCCGAACGCTCCGCCGCCATCGATCAACAGAGTTTTTCCGCCAGGAGAGACCACAAAAAGCGAATCGCCCTGGCCGACGTCAAGAACCGTTAACTCAAGCTGACCTTTTGTCCACTTCTCTCGAAAGGGAAAGATCGCAATCGTCAGAATGCATGCGACAAATATCATCCTCAGTCCCCAGAGCATGTTTCTCTTAAGCGGATGCTTCAATCGCATTTCTGCGGCAAGCAGAACGGCGGTGGCAAAAAAAAATGCCATCAACCACAACGGCGGCCCGGGAATCCGGTAGCTCCAACTCCGAAAATGCGCGAACCACTGGACGACCCGCAAAAGCAGCGCGGTGAGCCAAGAGAGCGGAGCCGCCAGGAATTTTCCCGCCGATGGAAAAATCAACCCGCACGCCAACGTTAGAAAACCAAGCGGGACGATGACGCCTGTCAGCGGAACGGCTGCCAGATTCACCAGCGGCGCTGACAGCGGGACGCGATGAAAGTCGCGTGCCATCAGCGGCAACATTCCGGTTTGCAGCGCCACCGTGAGTACCAGCAACTTCCACACGCGAAATGCCAGTGACAATCCGCCAACTACGACGTCGCCCGTTGGCTTTCCCAATCGCAGCGGGAGCCGGTCGGAGATCCACTGCGCCAGTGAACGCAGATCGATTCTGAATTGGATTGCGCGTGGCTCATGAGCGGCATCGCGTGTGACGTCGCGCCAGCCTCGCAGTGCGCGCACATATGGCTGTACCGTCTTGTCCAACCATGGCAGCGCCAGACCAGCGATGCAGCCGATCGCCACAAACGTCAATTGAAAGCTGGAATCGCGCATCGCGAGTGGTCTTGCCACAAGAAGAATCAGGGCTGCCAAGGCGGCGGAATTGAGCAGCTCCAGGCGACGAAAGAAAAATCCCCCGAGCACGACCATCGCGGCCATCAGCGCTGCCCGCAAGACAGGAGCGCGCTGCTCGACGACAGCGACATAAGCGCCGAGCATCGTGAGCGTGAGGAGTATCGTCCACACTCGCGAAAGCCTCAGCTTCCGTCCAACCCAATAGAGTGCAAAAGCGAGGGCACCTACGTGCAAGCCAGCCACAACGAGTACGTGAAAAACGCCCGTCTTCTGAAAATCGGCAGCTTCGCTCCGGTCGACAAAACTCCGATCACCCAGGAGCATCGCTCGCAACACGCCTGCCACCTGCGGAGCGCCCGCAAATAGCTCATCAATCTCATTGCGCAATCGCCTTCGAACTCTCGCCAGAGCCGTGCCGATGGTCGTAGTTGACGAGCCCATGCGTTCAATTAGCTTCGGAGCTCTCAACGTGGCCACCAGATCGATGTCCTGTTGCGCCAGATACGCGCGCCTGTCGAACGTACCTTCATCCCTGAAAACTTGCGGCCGCCTTGCTTCCGCCAAGACTGCCACCTCTTCTCCTGCATGAAGATCCGGAGGCGGTCCGGCCTCCGGATTTGCCGTAAAGCTCAGTCGCAACCCACCTCGCGCCGATTGCAACGCTCCCTCAATCTCGACTCCAGAAAGCTCGATTTCGTATCCATGACCCCAGGGCAGGCGGGCTGGCTCATCGCGCAGGTGGCCGTGCCATCGCAGTGGCGTCTTCATCGGGAGGCGTCCCTGCTCTATGAGCGAGATCACGTGGTCCGCATCCCGCGGCTGTTCTGCAGCGCAAACAGCGAGGAATCCGAGCAATGCCCAGCTCGAAAGGGAAGTGGCAGCCGCGAGGTTAAGGCGGCCGATTTTTGCAAACAAAACTCCAGTGAGAATGAGAACAGCGATAGCCAGGAAACAAATGGAAAGAAAAAGAGACGAAGCGGCATTCCCTGTAACCACAGGATGTAGGCCGAGTAGGATGCCGCCGGCAAACGCCGCGGCAATCGCTACGGCCGGCAATCTCATGGCGTTCTTCTCAACCTCACGAGCGTTTCGATGTGAAATGTTTGGGGGAACAGATCAAACAAGTGCATTTCCGTGATTTCATAGCGGACGCTTGGCCCCGCGATTTCCTTCGGTTTCCGACGTGAGCCTGTCAATACCGCCAAGTCGCGAGCTAAAGTGGATGGATCGCAGGAAAGATACACAATCTCTCTGGCGCCGAGCTCCGCGAGCTTCTCGGCGGCTTGTGCGCCAAGTCCTGCTCTGGGAGGATCCAAAACCACAAACTCCGGTTTTTCTTCCGTCTTTTTCAGAAACTCTTCCGCATGATCGTTGTGTGAAGCAATATTGACGCCTGCTATCTCTGCGTTGGCGTGGAGATCGCGTGTCGCGGCAAGATTGGCATCCACACTCAACACTTTCTGGAATGATTTCGCGAGCGGCAAGGTGAAGAACCCGACTCCCGAATACAAATCCAGCGCCAGCGCGCCGTGCGCACCTGCGGTCACTGTTTTTAGCAAGTCTTCGATTAGGAAGCGATTCACCTGAAAAAAAGAGAGGTGACTGACGCGAAATTTGTATCCCCCGGCTTTGTGTATCAAGTATCCTGGCCCCGTCAATTCAAACCGGTTCTTCTTTTGGTCCAGCAGCAACAAACTTTCGATCTGCGGCAGCGCGCTTTGGAAACATGAGGCAAGTTCCGCCGCAGGCTTGGGAAACTTCTCAAACGCCACGTTCAGCGCAATTTTGTCGTCAGCCGAATCGGCAAACGCTTCGATCTCCTGAATGCCTTCCGGCAATTTTCCCGAGCGCGCCATGTCTTGCAGTTGCGCGAATGTGTGCGCGAGTTGCGGCGACAGCACCGGGCACTCATCGATCGGCACGATCACCGAGCTTTCCGGTAAAAAATATCCTAGCGCCCGTGGCATCCCGCTGCGCACCGCCCATTGCGCGCGGTTTCGATAGCCGTACGGCTCTGCGGAATGCTCGACGATCGCGCCATCCCACGATACGCCGCCGAGCCGTGAAAGGGTTTCGCGCAAAATCTCTTTCTTCAGCCGCAACTGCTCCGCGGGGGGAATGTGCTGGTAGTGGCAGCCTCCGCATTTCTGAAAATGCGGACACTTTGCTTTTCCGCGCACTTTCGCTGGCGAAGTGACCTCCAGCAGTTCCGCCCAGATTAATTTTTTCTTTTTCGATTTCGCGTTCGCGCGCACTTCTTCACCGGGCAGAACATAAGGCACGAATACCGTATTTCCATCAGCGTGCGCCAAGCCGTCACCGCCGTAAATGAGCTTCTCGATCGACAATCTTAACTCATCAGGCATATGATTGTCCTATCTTAATATAATTAGGCGGTCTGGGGGCGAGATATATTGCCCTGCTTTGCCGGTCGGACCGAACTAGTCTAATTTAGACTTCTAAATTAGACTAGTTACGACAGGTAAAAAAGACTCAGCCGCGGCAACCCGAATTCTTCGAGCAACCGCTTCCGCATGTATTGCTTCTCGACCATCGCCAGTTGCTCTGCCTTCATCTTCCGCCTGTACATCGCAAGTTGGGCATCCACCTCGCGCTGGATCTTGAGCATTAGCTCTTCCGGCGCATGACTCATCAGCAGCGCGTGTAGCTTCTCATCCAGAATTGTCAGCCGGCGCTCCACGTCTTCCAGGTCCAGCGTCGCCGGAGTATCGAGGAGCACCGTGTTGGAGCTCAGGGATTCCGCGGTCTCCGTCAGCCGTGCGGCGATCTCCGGCCTTTGCGCCAATTGTTTTTCCGCAGCGCGTTTCAAATGAGCGACGTTCTTCTCAAAATAAGTCTTCAGCTCGTTCCGCGAAAACGCTTCGCTGGCCGCTGCGCGCCCAGTTTTCGGCGCGCTTCCCGCAGCTGCTTCCTGCTGTTCTTCGGCTGCCTCCAGCACCGCGTCCGTGCAGTACGCCAGATTCTTCAACGGCTTGCCTGCGCCGCGCCGCGACCTCTGATAGCTTTCGAATGCCTTGTCGATCCCTTTCAGGGCCGCTTCCAGCGGCACACCGGCTTTCTGCCACGCCTCCATGATGGCCCAGTCCAGCGGCGACACCAGCAGATGCGCCCCGCGCTTTTTCCAGAAGTATTCTTCGATTTCTGTAAAATAATTGAAGTAATTCCAGCCGTCCATTTCGTTGGTGGGAGCGCCGTTTGATAACTAGGCGCCAACCTCGATCCCGCCTGCGTCGCTTATTTCCGCGGCTTAGCTCTGCGCCTTCTTTGCCGGCCCTGCCGCCGCACCCTTGCCGTGCTCCGCGGGCTGGTTTTTCTCCCAGATCAATCGCAGACCCTTCAGCGTAAGGAATTCGTCCGTGTGTTGGATGTGCTTGGAGCCCTTGGAGACGAGCTTGGCCTGCCCCCCGGTTGCAACAACTTTCGAATCTTCGCCAAGTTCTTTCTTCATGCGCGCGAGCATGCCATCCACCATGTCCACCGCGCCGTAGTACAAACCCGCTTGCATGTGCGTCACGGTGTTCGTCCCAATCACTTTTCCAGGGTCCTTGATCTCCACGCGCGGCAGCCGCGCAGCTCGCGCAAACAGCGCTTCCGATGAAATCCCCAGCCCCGGCGCGATTACGCCGCCGAGGTATTCGCCCTTCGCGGAAATCGCGTCAAATGTGATCGCCGTCCCAAAATCCACCACGATGCACGGCCCGCCGTACTGATGAAATGCCGCCACACTGTTCACAATTCGGTCCGCGCCTACCTCCGACGGGTTGTCCACCAGCACGGCCATCCCGGTCTTCACACCCATTTCCACGAACAGAGCCTTTTTCCCAAAATAAAGTCGCGACATTTCCGCAAACGTTCGGTTCACCGGTGGCACCACCGAGCTAATCACCACGCCTGCGATCGTGTCCCGATCTAGTCCAGCCAGCGTGAAGAGATTTCTCGTCAGCACGCCATATTCATCGACGGTCTGCTCGCGCGCCGTCGTTAAACGCCAATTCGCGATCAGCTCGTCACCGCGAAAAACGCCCAGCACCGAGTTGGTGTTCCCCACGTCAATGGCCAGCAGCATCTAGCGTGCCTCCGTCACGTCGCCCGAAATCACCGCCGTAACTCGGCCATCTTCCCGTTCCACTTGCAGCAATCCCTCCGGCCCGAGTCCCGCGGTCGTACCGGCGTAGCTCTCCGTTCCGTTCGTTACGCGCACGCGCTTGCCTCTTGCATAACTCGAAACCGATTCAAAACGCTCAACCACGCTGGCCGCCCCTTCCCGCAAGAATCGATTGTAATCGCTCTCGAATTCGCGCAGCAACCGCACCAGCAGCTCCATGCGGGCTTGCGGTTTACCGGTTTCCGCTCGCAGGGAAGTTGCAACATTGGCAAGCTCACCGGAAAACTTTTCCTGATTAACGTTCAACCCGATCCCCACAATCACGAAGCGCACCTGATTTGGCTCGGCATGCATCTCGGTCAGAATGCCGCCCACTTTTTTCCCGCGAATAAGCAAGTCGTTCGGCCAATTCAAGTCCACCTTCAGTCCAGTCACCGCCTGCACCGCGGAATGAGCAGAGAGTCCCGCCATCATGGTCAGCAAGGGAGCTTGTACCGGCGCCAGCTTAGGACGCAGCAGCAGCGTCACGTAAATGCCTGCCGCGCGTTCGGAATGCCAGCTGCGTCCCGCTCGGCCGCGTCCTGCGGTTTGCTCTTCCGCTAAAACGACAGCGCCTTCCGCCTCGCCAGCATGTCCCAACTCCAGCGCCACGCGATTCGTCGAATCCGTCTTGAAAAAATGAAAGATGCGTTTCCCGAAAAGGCTGCCCTTCAACCGTTGCTTAAGCATGTCGGGAGTCAGGATGTCGGGGACTTGCTCCAGAAAGTATCCGCTGGCGGTCTGACCTTTCACTTTCACGCCCAACCCGCGCAGGCGTTCCACCCATCGCCACACCGTCGATCGCGAGACGCCAATCTCTTTCGCGATTCGCGCGCCGCTGATCACGATGGTGGCATTTTCCGCAAGCAACGTGAGCAATCCCGCCAGCCGCCGGTCAGTCGTGCCCGGTAAAGATTCCTGAGCCATTTGAACTTGCCGCGCCCTTCGCGCTGCCTAAGCTTACGTTTCCTCGAAGCTGTCCACAAGCAGACTGAGGTTGGCGGCGGGCGCGGAGTGCGTCAGCATCCCGGAAGAAAGAAAGTCAGCTCCGGCCTCAGCGTAGTGGCGCGCGTTTTCGAGCGTGATTCCTCCGGAAATTTCGATCACGCATTCCGCGCGAATTCCTCGAGCGATCTTCACGCATTCCGCGGCGCGTTCCGGCGTCATATTGTCCAGCAATACGGCTTCCGCTCCGGCTGCGAGTGCTTCCTTCAATTCTTTTTGATCGCGAACCTCGATTTGCACTGGCAACGGTCCCGGTCCCACGACCTCAGGGTCCAATCCGGCGGCGTCGTAGGCGCTCGCCGCCCGCGGTGCCGGCACTTTGGGTGATACATAAGTGTGCGCTTTGTCCAGCGCCGCTTTGATTCCCCCAGCCAGGGCGATGTGATTTTCTTTTAGAAGGATGGCATCATAGAGTCCGAAGCGGTGATTGGCGCCGCCGCCCGTCTTCACCGCATATTTTTCCAGCGCGCGCAGACCCGGTGTCGTTTTCCTCGTATCCCGAATCCGCGTTTTCGTCCCCGCCAGTTGTTCCACAAAGCGCCGCGTCAGCGTGGCGATTCCGCAAACGTGCGCCAGAAAATTCAAGGCTGTTCGTTCGCCCGTAAGAATCGCACGAGCATTCCCCTTAATCCGCGCGATCTCCGCACCCGGTTCCACAAAGGAGCCGTCATTGTGAGGGCACCTGATCTTGATCTCGCGATCCAGCGCACGGAAGACCTTCTCGGCGAGCGGCAAGCCTGCGCAAACGAGTGTTTGCCTAGCCAGAATTTTAGCCTGCGCCGACGCTCGCGGCGGTACCACTGCCGAAGTCGTCGCGTCTCCAGCGCCGATATCTTCTTCCAGCGCGCGCCGCACAAGCTCAGCAATGTAATGAGAGTTCCAATCCATCGGGACCTCAAAAACTTTGAATTTTACTCGAGTTGATCCAGACGATCCTTCAGTTTCTGCAGTTCGATCCTTTGCTCGGCGAGTGTAGCTTCCAACCCCTTAATGATTTTCTCTGGCGCACGACTGCGGAATGTCGGATCTCTTAGCTGCCTTTCCTTCGAGGCGATGGCTTTTTGCAAACCTTCGATCTCTTTCTTCAGCCGTGCCTTCTCCGCCGTCGTATCCACGGTGTTGTCGGAATATGCGACGCGCACGTCAAAGAGCGAAGTGGATCGCATGGCCCCGCCTTCCTGCCGCAGTCTCTCCGAAGAGATGCGCATGTCAGTTAATATCGCCAACCGCAGAATTCCATCGAGGTTGCCCTGAACCCTACGTCGGACGTCTTCATATGCGCTTGAGAATTCCGCCGCGATTCTCTTTTTCGGACCAAGTTTCATTTCCGCCCGAATGTTCCGAACATGAGTGATAACTTCTTGGACCAGCGCAAAATCGTTTACAAAGGACTGATCATCGTCCGGTTTCGGTTGCTCGTCTGGGAAAGACTCTAGCGCGATGGATTTGGCATCTGACCGCTGCGGCAACTGGTGCCATAATTCTTCCGTCAGAAAGGGCATGAACGGATGTAACAGTCTCAGGGCCCCATCGAACGCGGCAAACAGATTGTTCCAAGCCACTACAGCTCGTTCCCGGTCCTGACTCTGCAATTCCGGCTTAACCCATTCGATGTACCAATCGCAAAAATCTCCCCAGAAGAACTGATAGACATGTTGAGCGGCCTCGTGGAATCGGTAGTTCGTCAATGCCGTGTTGATGGCGCTAGAGAACGCCGTCAGCCTTCCAAAGAGCCATTCATCCACCAGCGGCACCGCTCCGCGATAAGCGTACGGCGCCTTCGCGCGCACTTCCGGAGCCGCCAACTCTTCCACCTTCGCCCCGCTCTCCTCAAACTTGTCCAGATTCACGAACAAGAACCGCGCCGCATTCCAGATTTTGTTCGCAAAATTGCGCGCGCTTGCCAACTTGTCATCGGAAAGTATGATGTCTGTCCCCGGTGCAGCCATTGACGCCAGGCAGAACCGCATTGCATCCGTTCCGTATTGCTGGTTCAGCGCCACCGGATCGAGTCCCGTCCCTTTGGACTTGGACATTTTCTCGCCGTCCGACGTGCGCACTAGCGAGTGCAGATACACGGCGCGGAAGGGAACTTTTTTTGTACAGAAAAGGCCCAGCATAATCATCCGCGCCACCCAGAAAAACAGGATGTCGTACCCGGTGATCAGCAGGCTCGTCGGATAATAAGTTTTGAAGTCCGCAGTGTTCTCCGGCCACCCAAGCGTCGAAAACGGCCACAGCCCCGAACTGAACCACGTATCCAAAACGTCGGGGTCTTGCTCTAAATTCGCCGACCCGCACGTCGCGCACTTCGCCGGCGCTTCGCGCGCCACTGTGATGTGCTTGTTCTCCTTGCAGTACCACGCCGGAATCCGGTGTCCCCACCACAGTTGTCGCGACAGGGTCCAGTCGCGGATGTTTCGCATCCAATTGAAATATTCCTCGCGCCGGTTATCCGGCACAATCTGAATCTCGCCGCGTTCAACCGCCGCGATGGCCGGCTCCGCCAGTGGTTTCATGCTGCAGAACCATTGCGTGGAAGCCCTCGGCTCGACAATGGTTTTGCTCCGCTCGCACAAACCGATGGCATTTGTGTGCTCGGTGATCTTTTCGAGAAGGCCCAGCGCCCTCAAATCCTCAACAATCCTTTTCCGCGCCTCGAAGCGGTCCATGCCCGCGTAGGCTCCCGCCGCCGCGTTCATTTTTCCGTCATCGGTCATCACATCGATTTCAACCAGCTTGTGACGCCGCCCTACTTCGAAGTCATTCGGATCGTGCGCGGGCGTAATTTTCACCGCGCCGGTTCCAAACTCGCGGTCCACCATGGCATCCGCGATGATCGGAATCTCTCGATTCATCAGTGGCAACAGCGCTTTCTCGCCAACGAGGTGCGTGTACCGCTCGTCTTCCGGATTTACGGCTACCGCCGTATCGCCCAGCATCGTCTCCGGTCGCGTTGTAGCCACAACGAGAAACTCTTTCGTCCCCACGACGGGATATTTGATGTGCCACAGATGCCCTTGCCGCTCCTCGTGCACGACCTCCAAATCGCTCAGCACCGTAAGGCAGACCGGACACCAGTTCAGCAACCGGTTCTCCCGGTAGATCAACCCTTCTTCGTAAAGCCGCACAAACACTTCGGTCACCACCCGCGACAATTCCGGTGATAAAGTGAACTTCTCGCGCGACCAATCGCAGCTTTCGCCAATCTGTTTCATCTGCCGGGTGATCATGCCTCCCGACTCTTCTTTCCACTTCCAGACTCTTTTCAGGAATTCTTCGCGCCCCAGGCTTCGGTAATCGATTCCTTTTTCCGCCAATTGCTTCACAACCACCCGCTGCGTCGAAATCGAAGCGTGGTCGGTTCCCGGCAAATACAACGTGTTGTACCCCCGCATGCGGTGCCACCGCGTGAGGATGTCAATCTCGGTGTGGTCCAGCATGTGCCCGATGTGCAGCGACCCGGTCACGTTCGGCGGCGGTATAACGATCGAAAACACCGGCCCCGGCGCATTCGGATCCGCCTTGAACAGCTCTTCCTTTACCCAGAAGTCCGCCCACCGCGGTTCGATCTGCTGCGGTTCGTACGCCTTTGCTATCTCGCGAGCCATCCGATGCAACTCTCCTGTGCAGGGGCGCCCTTTGGCGCGTCCTTGTCGGTGGGTTTGATTCTTTGTAGTGGCGGGCCTTGGTCCGCCGTCCCGACCGCCTCAAATCGTTCAGAGTAATCTTTGACTATACGAGGGGAAAAGCAGCCGCGTCAATTCGGCCGGACAAAGCTCCGCGAGCAAATATTCAGTTTTGATGATTGCAAAGTGTTCAGTGGAGGACCGAACCTGCGGAGCAGGGAACTACGGCTTCTTAGACTTCATCTCTTCCTTGACCATGGCTTCCACGACGGGCTTCAGGATTTCTCGCGTAACAGCCTGCAGAACCTCGGGGCTCATCCTCGCGAGCACTCTGGCAACCAGGTCATCCATGCTGGGGGTCGCCTCAGTGGCTGGCACTGGCGCCTCTACAAGCGCCTCAGGCGCGTAAAAGCTTCCGCCTTCGGTGGCATGTTGTTCTGTAATCTGAGTCGCGTCCTCAGCAGCTTGCGCCGCTTCTTCCCGGATGGCCTCCACTGCCGCTGCGGGCAAGTCCGCTTCCTCGATCACTTTCTGAGTTGCTTCGCTGACGACCTCCGCGGCTTTTTCTGTTCCGTTGCTTGCGGCGGGAGGAGTGGCAATGGGAGCTGCTGCATCCCACGCCGATGCAAGTTTGTTGGCCTTCTCAATCTCAGTGTCCCAGGGATTTGACGGCACGGAAAACCACGAATCTTTGGGAGTTTTCGCTGGCGGTTCGGCTTGCTTTGCTTCGGGCAGGCTGGCGACCGCCGCCTCCGGGGAGGACGCCGGCTCTTTCTGTTTTACCTGCTTTACTTCTTCCACAGCCGTCGCTGTTTCCCTCGAACTCTTTTCCTGCGAAACAGGTGAACTTGCCGCTGCCCACGTGTCACTCGCAAATGGCGCAGCCGGGATCGTTCCTGTAACGGGTGCTGTTTTCGAGGTAGGGGCCTGGGCTACCGGCGCTTGGGTTACAACTTTGTTTGCCGCGGGCGCTTTCTCAACGACTTCTGGCTTGTCGTCCACCGGCTCCCATGAATCTATTGGAATCTTCTTCGCAAGGATTTGCTCGAAACTGCCGGCGCGCCAATCCTTTGCTCCGCCGGACGATCCGGCATTCGTATGACTCTCGGCTTCATCGTCGTGGCGCCACGGCGCCGCGGGTTTTTCTTCCTCCGCTTCCTCATCCAATTCTTCTGTATCCGGATCACGCCAATCGCGCTCTGGCAATTCGGAATGTGCCTGCGGCAGAAAACCGAGTTCGTCCTCTGCCTCCTTATCGCTGGGTGTATCCAGCAGGCTCCCGAATGCTACCGGTTGCGAACCGCTGTCAATTCGCACTGGCTCCGGACGCGCCGGCACCTCATCCACAAAACTCTCCTGTTCCAGGGGCGCAATTGCCGGCTCACGGGAGGGCATGGGCAACGGGAAGCTTTCCACTGCCGGCACACTCGCACTACTTGGAGTGAGGAGATCCGTGCCCTTCAGAACCTCCGGTTCCGGAGTCTTCGCGGCACTGACCACTCCAGCGCGTTGCAGTGCGGACTTCACCATCGAAATCAGCGGATCCGGCGGAACAAATGGCTTTTTCAGCACGCCATCCGCCCCAACTCGCTGCGCTTCTTGCTCATCTAGCGGATCAAACGCGCCCACCAGCAGAATCACCGGGATATGAGCGAGAGAAGGATCCAACTTCACGTACTGGCAAACTTCATATCCGTTTCGCACTGGCATGAAGACGTCGGCGAGAACCAGGTCGGGGCGCAAATCGGAGATTTTCCGCACGGCGGCTTCGCCATTGCCAACGGCAACGACATCGATGCCCTGATCTTTCAGGGCCAGCCCTACCATCTTCTGGATGTTGCTGTTGTCGTCCGCAACCAGAATTTTGGCCACCGCACGTCCTCCGACAGTACTCCACGGTTGGGCCGCACTTAGTGCGCGGCCATACCAAATGGCTTACTCTCATGTATTGGAGCACCCGCTGACGCGCGCGTCAATCTCAACAGGGTAGGCGTGTGTCGGAAGTGAATACTACGGTTTTACCCTTGCCCACTGCGAAATGTCCCCAAAAACGAAGGGCGCGGCCCGTTGAGAAGCCTCGCCCTTGGTGTTTTTCTTAATTTTCGCCTTGGTGTAAACGATCACCAAGGAATGATTTTTCTCATGCCTTTCTTTTTCTTGCTGGTCGATTCTTTAATGTTGTTTCCGTTGGTTCCAGCTTGCGTTCCGCCTTGCGCTGTTGCCCCGTCTGTCTTGGGGGCATCAGTCGTCTGATCGGAGCTGGCTGCCGTCCCATCTGTTTTCGTCGCGGAGTCGGCAGTTCCTGCCGCCGTCGTACCATTCGCGGAATTCTCCGCCGCTGGCGGAGCATTTGTGTCCGGTTGCGCCGCATCCGGCTTTGCTTCGTTTCCGTCAGTCGCTGGGGCCACATTCTCCGCCGTGCCCGTCGTGCCTGTGCTTCCCGGGGTTACCTCCGCGACGATTCCCGTTCCAGCGCCCACTCGCGCTGGGCTCCCGCCTTTCAAAATATCAATTCCTGCTTCACTCTCCGACTCCGGCGTCATCGTTGGTTTGCCGTATCTCGATGCTGTTTGCAGCTCCTGCTTCGGGCCGGACGTGAAAAAACCGGCCGGCTTCTTGATGAGTGAGTCATGCGGCCGCGGCGCATTCTGTTCCGCAGTCATCCAATCCACTGCTTGCGGATCGGGTTGCGGCACCGGCACTCCGAGCGCCTTCAACCGGCTCTTGGCGTTGGGAACCAGGGGCGAAAGCGGATAATTGCGGACGATCCGTGCGTAGTACGGAGCGGCCAGCTCCTTTTTCTCCGTGCCTTGCCAGATGTTCCCGAGCATCCACAGGGCCTGGTCGGACTTGCTGTAGAGGGGGTAGCGGTTTACGATCGCTCGCAGCCGGGATTCCGCGGCCTTCTTGTCTTCCTTCACGTAGTAGTAGTAGCCAATGCGGAAGTCACCCTCCGCAAGCAATTCCTGCACTTCGCGCAAATGCTGTTCCGCCTTCGCCGCCAGCTTATCGTTCGGGTATTTTGACAGGAACACCTGGAATTCTTCCTCGGCCGCTCGCACGTGCGTGCGGTCGCGGTCCGGTTTCTCCATCTGCTTGTAATGCGTCATCGCCACCTGCAACTGCGCGTACGCCGCTTCAGGCAACATGGGGAAAAAGATGTCGAAATCCTTGTACGCCTGGACGGCCTGCGTCAGATTCGCTGTTCCCCCCTCTTTGTAAAAGGAATCGGCGATGGTCAGCTTGGCTTTGGCAAGATAGTCGCTGTCCGGGTAAGTGTTGATGAGCGTCTGCAGGTTCAGCCGGCCGACTTCGTGGCGCCCGTGCTTGACATCATCCATGGCCTTGTCATACAGAATCTTGTCCGGCTCCGCGCTATTCTCCGCGCTGGTCGACTTATTGACCCTCTTCTTCCTATGAAAGATTTGTGCATCGCTCTCCGTGGCACTCAGCAGAAAAATTCCGGCCATCACCAATAGAGTCGGCCGTCTTACGGCCGCCAAGAACGAAGTACCGAGCAAACTTCACCTCTCTCTCGAATCTGGGATTCCTCGCCGCAGTCTGCCTAAGCCTGGGAACACTTCCCAAATCCCTGCAGCTTGGAACGCCCGATTATACACTGAACGAAAGGCCAGGCCGACAACAACTTTGCCCCTCCGGCCAGGTCTGGCCCAATCCCACGTCTCTGTGATGCCGCCTGGCGCGGCAGAGGGTTGCCTCAAGCCCAATGCCGGCCCCTTCGCTGGCTGCCTTTTCCCCACAATGCCATCACCCGTTTGCCACTGAAGGTAAACCGCTCGCTCTCCAATGCGCAACCCAAATTTTTTAAGCAGGGAATTTTTTCTGCAATTCCGTGGTATTACTTCCAAGAGGCAGTGTAAGCTCCTTCTGCCTGTTGCAACCTAACTTCCGTCGGAGGCTCTCTATGAAGCACATGATCGCTCTCGGTTTCCTGGCTGCGGCCGCGCTCTCTGCGGCTCCGCTCATGCCCCAGGCCGAGAAATCACAAGTCGCCAAGATGACCCTCAAGGTCGGCGACACCGCCCCTGACTTCACTCTTCTCAGCGACGGATGGAAAACCGTGAAGCTCAGCGACTATCGGGGCAAGAAGAACGTCTTCCTCGCCGTCTACGTCCTGGCCTTTACCGGCGGTTGAACGAAACAACTTCAGGCGGTCCAGGCTGGAATCGCCTCCGGTAAAATCGACACCTCGGATACGGAAGTTTTCGGCGTCAGCGTCGATAGCCCCGCTGCCAACGCCGCCTTCGCCAAGCAGATCGGCGTCACCTTCCCGCTCCTCAGCGACATGAACCGCAAGATGCTCAAGGCCTACGGCGTCCTCAAGGGTTACGACGAGCACAATGAAACCTATGAGTGGGCTTTGCGAGCCAACATCGTCATTGACAAGCAGGGCGTCATCCAATTTGTCGAGGAAGGCGACACCGCCGTCGATCCCAACACGGCTCTCACCATGTGCACCACCCTGCACAAAAAGGATTCTTCCAGGTAATCTTTTTGCGCCATCGGCACTGGCGGGGCGGCTCGTCACATGCACGAACTTACCGCTATGCCGGCGTTCCGTCTCCCGCGCAACAGCAACCGGATCTGTTTGAAGCATTCCAGCGCCGTGACAATGGCCGCGAAAATCATGGTGTAATGGAAACTCATATTGACAATTCGCAGCGTCTCGGCGAGTTTTGCGGCCTCGGCCATTCCCGGCGCTGGCACAAACATCTCATTGCCGCGGGTCAGCAGGTAGAGAACAACCAAACTGCCGGCGCTCGATATCACTCGCACAGCTCTGTAAAGCTTGATCCAGTCCGGATGGATGAGCATCGCAATCTGCTGCACGATGGCCACCAGCGTCAGCAAAATCACGGGCCAGTGAACGATATCCCATGCCGGCCCCAATACGAACGGAATCTTGTCCGTCAAACCAACCGGCCCCAGTGCCATAAACAAAGCCAGTCTGCGGATTGGGCTCACGCGAATCCACCACAGCAGGAACGCGATGCTGAGAAAAAGTTCAATCGCTGTTTTGTACCGGGGAATTGGTTTTCCCTCCGCCGATTCCACAGCGGGTTTCAGCGCCGGCAGCTTGCGCGGATCGAATTTTTCATTCGCATCCCTGTTAATCTTCTCCAGCAGCCTGGTTTTATTGTTGGCTATGTCCAGCACCGCAAAAACAATCGTCACCCACGCGAATGTCGGCAGCACCGCGCCCAGGTAACTGAAGATGGCTCCGAGCGCTTCCAGAATTGATTTCCCCTGGACGATCAGCACCAGCGCGGCAATGGCGTAACCAAATCCCACGAACCCCAGAATCATTTTCACTGTGAACCAATACACGGGAAACAGCGTTGAACCGATAAGCTGGCGCGTCTGCCGGTACCGTGCGGCCACGAACATCGGATGGCCGTGCTTCTTGAGGATGGCCGCCACCTCTTCTTCATTCAATGGACGGCCCAGTTCCGTTTCTTTGTCTTCCATCTGTGCTCGAAGATTTTCACCAAGCTCTTTGAGAATGTCGTCCTGCTGCGGCTTCGGCAGGTATGTCCTTACTGCTTGCAAGTAACGCTCGAGAAGGTCCATACATTAGCTCCTAAGCAATGAATTTGACGATGATCCGTGCGAAGGCCGGGAGCACCGCGGCAGCTAGGCGGAGAGCCGCCCACAGAAACTGGAAGACGAGATCACTCTTGGCGAACATTGCCACTCCGGCGGCGGTAGAACTGCTAATCAGGACTGCAAGGATTCTTTTCATTTCCGCAGCACTCCCTAAACTATCCTTTTCAACGACGAATTCATGCTTTGCCATTCCTCGATCAGTTGCTTCAGGATGTGTGCGCCCTCTTTCGAGAGCCGGTAGAACCTTTTGTTGCGCTTGTCCTCTTCGCGCCAATCGCTCTCCAGGAGTCCCTGGCTCTCCAGCCGCCGCAGCAGGGGATAGAGCGTGCTTTCTTCAATCTCCATGCCGCGGTTCGCCAGCGCTTTGCGCAGCGCGTACCCGTAGTACTCCTCGCGAAGTTGCGCCAGCACCGCAATAATCAGTGACCCGCGCCGCAGCTCCAGCCGCAAATTCTCGAACAGGTCTGAATTCATCAGCTTCGCGAGTTCTACCATTGGCCGCCGCCTACCTTGTGCCACACATTGTGCCACACACACTATGTGGCACACAGTATAAGTGTCAAGAGAAATCTTTGGGGAATTTTCTCTCTTGGATCTCAATTTGCGACGCTAGGCTCAATCATCGATGAGGCTGCAATGCGCGTCCTGCTCATAGCCGACTGGTCAATCACCGCGCCTGTGCCCATTGCGGCGGCGTCACATAATTCGCTCTGCAGCGCTTCGCCGCCGCGTCCATTCGAGGGTGCAACATCAATCTCGCGTCAGGCTTCTGTAGCGGAACGACCACATTGCCATTAGAACAAACACCAGCGCGTAGTCCAGCCCGTATGCCAGCGTCGTTAGGTGCTCCAGCAAGCCGATCTGCTTTACACTCGCGTGTGTAATCGTCAGAAACCGCTCTTCCGAGAGCAGCGACGTCGAAGGCAGCACAACCCACAGCGGTACCTTCAAATACTTCCAATGACCGGTAACTGCGTGCCCCGTCGGCTGCACCATCAGTGCGGCCACCGCCATTATCAATGTAATTCCAATTGTCACCAACGGGTGCAGCGCCGTCACCATCGCCATCGCCACCGCGCTATATACCGCGTAACGCACCATGGGATATACGAGCACCACCCAGGTTGCCGAGTGCAGCCGCTCCCCGCCGATCCATGCCAGCAACCAGCTCAGCCCGTACATCATCACCACGTACACCGACATCAGCAGCATCACCCCCGTGTATTTCCCAAGCAGGAACTCCCATCTCTTCACCGGCCTCGCCATCACCGCCAGGATCGTCCCGCTCTTCGTCTCGCTCGCCACTGCGTCCGCCGCGCACCACGCTGCCAGCAGGCTGCCAGTCCCGCTCACGAAAAACATGATTGCGGAAACCATCCCGAGCACCATCGCCTCCGCCTGTTGCGCGTTCCCCGCCTTGGCAAAGGCTTTCGCGCCGAGCAGCGGCGCCATCATCAGGAGCACTGTGCATACAAATATCACCGCGAAAACGATCAGCAGCCGGTTCCGCAAGAAACTCCCGAACGTGCTCAGCGCGATGGTCCAGATCTTCATACCGGCTCTCCGCCTCCCACCAGCTTCATGTACAAATCTTCCAGCGACGACCGCACCGGCACCATGCTCACCACGTCGCAGCCCGCGGCCCACAATCTCTCTGCCAGCTCTCTTTTTCGTGCTGCCGCCACGGTAATGCGCACGCCGTGCCCCCCTCTCTCTATCGTCGCACCCCACTCCCCAAGCGTCGGCTCCATCTCCACCGGCAACTGATCCGCCACGATTTCCACCAGGTCACCCGTTCCCAGCAGCTCATTCAGCGAGCCCATCCTTACCAGCCGCCCCTTGTTGATAATGATCGCGCGGTCGCAAATCTGCTCCACCTCCGAAAGAATGTGCGAACTCAAGAAAATCGTCTTCCCCTCGTTCTTCATCGTGTGGATCAAATCCTTCACCTCCTTGCGTCCTGCGGGATCCAGCCCGGACGTCGGCTCGTCCAGCACCAGCAGTTGCGGATCGCTCAAGAGCGCCTGCGCGATTCCCAGCCGTTGCACCATCCCGCGCGAATACTTCCCGACCTTCAGCTTTTCGTACCCAGTCAACTGCACCTTGAAGAGCAGGTCACGGATCAACCCATTCGACTTGCTCATGTCCCCTCCCGCCAGCGCCAGGTGAAACCTCAGCAGCTTTTCGGCGTTCAGGTGCTTGTAGAATGCAAAATTCTCCGGGACGAATCCAATCTTCTGCTTCGCCCGCACGTCGCCCGGCTCATATCCCAGCACGCGAATCTCGCCCCAGTCCGCGTACAGAAATCCCATCAGGATGTTGATGCTTGTCGTCTTTCCCGCGCCATTCGGGCCCAGGAACGCGCAAACTTCTCCCGCTCCCACTTCAAACGACACGTGCGTCAGCGCCGGAACTTCCTGCCCGGCCAGCCGCCGCCGGTACACCTTCGTCACCTCCTTGAACTCAATTGCTGCCGTCGTCATCTGCCGCTCCCGGCTTCTTCGATTTCAGGTCGATTCCCAGTTGCGAAGCTAGGATCACTTCCATGGCCATATCCATTCCTGTGCTCCCGTAAACAATCGTTCCGTTCGAATCGATGACGAACATGCTCGGTATCGCCTCGACCGAATACGTGTCCGCAGCCTTGCCTGCCGGATCCCACAGCACAGGGAAGGGAAGTTTCGCCTTGCTCGCATAGGCCTCGGCATCGGTACGATCCTCATCGATGCTGATGGCCACAATTTCAAAATTGGAGTCAACTTTGTGGTACTTCCTATAGAAATCCGCGAGCGCCGGCAATTCCCGCCTGCACGGCCCGCACCAGCTCGCCCAGAAGCTCACCACCACTTTCTTTTTCCCGTGGTAATCCGCCAGCGCAACCGTCTGTCCGTCCAGATCCTGCAGGCTGAATTCACCGGCCTTCTTGTTCACCAGCGCGGACGCATCGCTCCCCTCGTGCAACCGCTTCTCGAGCGATTTCGCCTTCCAGGTAATGAACAACGTGAAGACCGTGAGGACGGCTATGCCAAGCACCTGAGCCGGAGAGGGTTTCTTTCCCATGAATCCGCGTAGTATATATCAATCGTCAAATTGTTATAGGTGGCGGAAAGGAGTAGGAAGTCGAGAGGTACGCCAGAAAAAACCTCAATTCGCTACGGTGAGTTCGATCGTCGAGGAAGCCGCAATCTTCGTGCCGCTCATCGGCGACTGGTCAATCACCGAACCGTGCGGCCATTGCGGGGCCGTCACGTAATTCACTTTGCGCCGCATCTGCGCCATGTCCAGGCGGTGCTGCGCTTCACTTTCATTGAGCCCGGTCAGGTGTGGCATCACGTAGGCGGTTTCACGAGGCCCTTGCGAAACCAGTACGTCCACTCGCGGCGTAGCCGCTCCCGCACCTGGCTTCGGGTTCTGAATCACTACTGCATCCAGTGGCTGGTCCGGCATCGCTACAGCGGAAACTTCCCCCACCTGCAATCCAGCCCGCAGCAGTTCGATTCGGGAAGCTCGGAGCGAATTGCCCTCTAGCAGCGGAATCTGCAATTGCCGCTGCCCCAGGCTCAGCACCACATGCGCCTGCTGCGACACTTTCATCAGCAAGCCCGACGGCGGTGTCTGCCGTACCACCGCGTTGATCGGCTGGTCGCTGTAAATCCGGTCCGCGACGCGCAGCACCAGCCCTCGCGACTGCAGTATCCGGCTCGCTTCGGCAACATTCAGACCCACAAGATTCGGCATGGTCACTTCGCGCCCGTGAATCGCAATGCGCATCGCCGTAATTGCGCTCAAAAACGCCGCCGACGCCAGAATAAACACCAGCAGCGTTATTCGGCCCAGCCATTCCAGTCTTTCTCGCAGCGTCATATCAATCGGTCTCGAATTTCAGCTCCGATTCGCCAACGGTTTCTTGTGCCGGGGACCGCAGGCTTGTACCGCCATAGCCTGCATCACTTCTTCAACGGCGGCGCCGGATAGTCCGGGAGTTTGTCCTTGCTGGTGTCTGCCCGTTTCACTTCCAGTTCACCGAAGAGCAGCGACGGGCTGATAATCGTCGTCGGTGCGCCGCCGGCTCGATTGCTCACTAGCGGATCGTTGCCCACGGCGATCAAATCGTTCCTTAGCGCCCGGATGTCCAACTCGTTGAACACCGCGCCCCTCACCAACTCTTCATGACCATCCTTTGCATAAACACGATAGAGCAGCCGCGGCGAATTGCCCGGCCCCAGCGTCTCCACGCGATACCCGTAGGCTTTGCCCTGGTCCGCCACCATCTGCATGACCTTTTTCTTCAACTCATCCGGCGATTGCTCTTCGGAGCTTTTCACCAAAAGCACTCCCAGGCTCGGTGAAGGAAAATTTCCCGGCGCTGCCCGTCCGTGGCCGTTCGAGGCAGGGAAGTCGCGAATCGGCACTCGCCCGATCAAATAATTCGACAGCATCCCGTTCTCAACGGTGTTGACCGCATGCGCTTTCACGCCTTCGCTGTCCACCTCGTAACTCCCCACCAGGCTCTTTCCCCGAAATTCCTTCATCGTCGGATCGTCCACCACCGACAGAAAATTCGGCAGCACGCGTGTTTTGTAGCTCGTGGCAAACGCGCCGGTCGTCCGGTTTGGTTTTCCAAGCTGCGGCTTTTGCCCCAACATGTTCTGCCCGATCAAGGTCGCTACGATGTCGTCCGCCGCATCCGCCGCGAATAATACCGGACCGCGGTATTCCTCCTCCACGATCGGCGCTTTCCGCAGCTCCACCACCGTATCCAGCATCTTCTTCGCTTCGCCCATCAACGCATCACGCGTCGGCAACTCTTCCGGCTTCGCAACCATAAACGCCGGGCTCCGGCTCAACCGCATTCCGTCCGCGGCTTGTCCCGAGCCGCTCAATTGCACGCTGTACGTCGCCTTTCCGCCACGCGTGACCGTGCCTTCGGAATTCACCAGGTATTCGTTGTTCGCCGTAAACCTTGCTGACGCAGTCACCGACTGCACGTCGGGATACTGCCGGTACAAATTCGTCACATCCTCCAGCGTTTTCTTCCAGGCCGTTTCGTCGATTTTCAGGGACACCGTCGGCTCGACCGCGATCGTTTGCGGCGCCTTCGCGAAGTCATCCACGGGATTGGGGTCCGCGCTGAACTGCTTCATGGCCGCCTGTTTCTCGGCCAGCGCCTGTCCCGCTGCTTTGTACGCCTCATCCGTCGCCAGCCAGATCTGGTGGCGCAGGGCGATCGGGTCGTTGTCCAGCGGCAAAATGTTGGATTCCCCCTGGCCCCTTCCGTAATAACTGTCTTGCTTGTAGTCGCCGATGCGCACCACCACTCGCAGCACGCGAACGTGAACGTGCTGGTTTTCGCGCAAGGCGCCGAACGCAGCCTCCGCGGCGATGTCGTCAACTTCGTTTACACGGTATTCGACATAATAGGGCGGCTGAACTTGATCCATTTTGAGCTGCGATTTCGACCGGTCCAATTCCGTCAGCAACGCTTCGAGAAGGCCATCGCCCTTCGCCGCCGCATGTGCCGCGACCATCGCCGCATCTAGCGCCGCTTTCGATTCCGCGGAATCTGCACGTCCCGGGGTGGCGTTCAGCGCCAGCAAAGCCGCAATCGCAATCTCCATCACTTTTTTCTTCCTACGAGAATTAGCCGGCAGGCGAAGGATTTTCATGGCTTCACCTCCGTCCTCGCCGCTACGTCTTTGGCCGTGACCGTATCTTCAAATCCTGGTGGCGGCAAAAGAGGCGGGCGTTCATGCTCGTGCGCGCGCTTCTGGACTTCCATTTCCGAGAACAGCATCGACGGCGCCACTGCTGCGACCGGCACATTCCCGCTCTCCGCGCCGCACACACCGTTAAACACGTGCTGCTGATCTCCTGTGGTCAGAATTCGCGTCAGCGCTGCGAGCGGCGTACCCACAATGTCCACCCCGCGCACCAATTCATCCGGACTCCCGTCGGCATACACTTTGTACACCAGCACTGGCAGCACCTGGAACGCTTGCGGGAGCGAACGCTGCGTGAGTGTGAATCCTCCTTGAATGTCGTCGAAGTACAGCCCGTAAGGTTTTCCTTGTTTCTTCACCTCATCGATCAGCTTCTGCCGCATCTCCGACTCGGGCACTGTTTTTGTCGAGGTGACAATCAAGTTTCCCTGGCGTCCCGTAGGCATCCGGCCGGGTTGATTTCGCCCATGACCATTCGATTGGCTGAAATTTTTGACCGGCATGCGCGACATCAGGAAATTCTGCAGCACCCCATCCTTGATCACATCCACGCGCCGCGCCGGCTCACCTTCGTTGTCAAAATCATACGACCCCGCCAGTTTTATACCCGCTAGCTCTTGCGTCGTCGGATCGTCAATCACGCTCAGAAATTTCGGCAGCACTTCCTGGCCGATCTTCTTCGTAAACGTCTGTCCTTCCTCTTCATCGCGCTGCCGGTGGCCTTCCAGCCGGTGCCCCAGCACCTCATGGAAAAAAACCGCTGCCGCACGACCGCTCAATACGGCAGGTCCGTCATACGGCTCCGCTACGGGAGCCTTTCGCAGTGCCATCAAGTCCGCGGCCATCTTCTCGATCTTTTTCGAAAGCTCCACTTCGCTCGGCAATCCGCTCGCGGCGGGAGCCTGGAAGGTTTCAACGCGCAACAAATCCATGCCGTCCTCGGCGCGCGTTTGCGCTTCCATAATCAGCCGAACAGAAGAGGTCGGCGAAACGATGGCGCTTCCTTCGCTCGACACCATCCGCGAATTCGAGCGCTGCGCCTGAATCATCACCGTCGCGTAGTACACCTCGGGATATTTCCGGAACGCCCCCGAAAGTCTCTTGATCTCGCCTTCCCAGGCCGCGCGATCAAACGCCGCCGCCGGTGGCGCTTCCTCGATGTGCGTCCGTGGCTTCTCCTTGGAAAAGTCCGGCGACTTGTCTTCTTCTTCCGCACGCACCGCGGTGTTCGTCCGCACGTTCAGCAGCGAGGGTACCGCGCGCTTGTATTCGCGATCCGTCAATTCCCACAGCACGCGCGCGATGGCGTCGGCATCATTTCCAAGCGGCAGGCTCCCCGAATTGACTCCGCTCGGGCGGCTCTGTCCGTGCGTGTTGTCCAATTCCGGCGCGCCCACTCGCATAGTCACATCCGCAAACCGTCTCTGCGCCGCGCTGTTGGTCAGCAAACTGCCGTAGGCTCCCGCCAGCACCACGAAATCCATGTCGTAGACCGTATAGCTCAGGTAGTAAGGCGGCTGCTCCGCCTTGCCCAGCTCCGCTGTCGCGCGCGCGATCTCGCTTTGCATCGCTTTCAGCACAGGGTCGCTCGCCGCGCTTGCAGCTGTTGAGGCGGCTGTCTTCTTGTCTTCCGCTCCCAATGTCACTGGCACTCCCACAAGCTGCGCCGCGACCATCCAGCAGGCTGCGGCACGCAGCAATTCCGTCCCGCGGAATCGCACAGTTCCGCGTTTTGCTGAGGATTCAGAGTTCTTCATGTAAGGTGAGCTCCCGTTGCCACGGCCAATCAAAGAGTGTCGATTCTCGAGTGCATGGCGTAGTTGCCAAGTATGTCCTAGTGGTCTGCATCGCGCAAATCACGTGTCACCAAAGCGTTCACCGCTTTTCAGGTGCGCGCCATTTGCAAATTCAGCCGCTGAAACTTGCTTGTGTCCCTCGAGTTTGACGGCCCGAAGGCGCAAAACGGTTGCGTCTCCGCACCAGACAAAGAATTCATTTTTTTCGAAGAACAAAGTTCCCGGCTCCGGGTCCGCGCCCGCCGGCACGCTCGCGCTTCCTTCTTTAGACACCACTTCGCCCCAGAGGTGGCAGCTCTGCCCGCGAAACGTCGTGTAAGCCCCCGGCCAGGGCGCGAATCCGCGCATGCGGTTGTAAATTTCTATCGCTGGCCGCTTCCAATCGATGCGCCCATCTTCTTTCTTCAACAGCGGCGCGTAACTGGCTTCCGCGTTGTTCTGCGCTCTCGGTATGATCGTTCCCGCGGCCAAACCGCGCAAAGTTTCCGCCACCAGCGGCGCGCCAAGTTCAGCCATTCGAATGGTGAGCTCGGGCGCCGTCTCGTGCGCGCCAATCTCGAGTTCTCGGTTCAGAAGCATGTCTCCAGTGTCCATGCCGGCATCAATCCGCATAGTGGTCAAACCGGTTAGGGTTCCACCGTTCGCGATTGCCCAATTGATGGGCGCCGCGCCTCGATATTTAGGCAGCAGGGAAGCGTGCAAATTAATCCAGCCCAGTTTCGGAATCGGCAGCAATCGCGCGGGAACAATTTGCCCATAAGCGATAATCATCACGTAGTCCGGCGCCAGCTTACGCAGCAGCGCCTCGCTCTCGGCTGCCCGAATTTTTTCTGGCTGGTGCACCGCAACCTTCGCCGCCAGAGCGGCTTCTTTTACGGCGGAAAAGGAAACTTCGTGCCCGCGGCCTCGCGGCCGGTCCGGCTGCGTGATCACGCCAGCAACTTCAAAATCTTTTTGTGCGAGGAGATGTTTCAGCGTGGGAACCGCAAACGAAGGCGTGCCGCAGAAAACGATTCGCATCATTTAATCCACTGCGGCCGCCAAGCGGCCGGCGGCGGCACTTACCACTCGCCCTGTTTCCTGAGCTTCTTGATTTTCCGCCTGATCAGATCGCGCTTCAGCATACTGAGGTGCTGCAAAAAAAGAATTCCATTCAAGTGATCGATCTCGTGGCAAAATGCCCGCGCCAATAAATTTTCCCCGCGAATTTCGAACTCCTCGCCCTTGGCATTCTGCGCCTTGATGGTTACAAATTGCGGGCGCAGCACATACCCTCTAAATCCCGGAACCGAGAGGCAGCCTTCCTCTTCGCGAACTTCGCCTTCGGCGTGAATAATTTCCGGATTCGCCAGCACGATCTTGGCTTCAGGATTCTTTCCGCCCGTCACATCCACCACCGCGATCCGCAAGCTCCGTCCGATTTGCGGAGCCGCCAATCCCACGCCCTGCGCCGCGTACATCGAAGCGAACATATCCTCGGCGAGCTGTTCCAATTCGGCGTCGAATTTTTTCACCGGCGCCCCGGGTTTCTCCAGGATGGGATCGCCGTACTTTACGATCGGATAAATTTTGCGCGCAGCAGCGGGCGCTTGCGGCGTCTCGGTGGCCGCCGGCGTCGCCGCGGGCGCTTCAGAACTCGTCGATTTGTTTGGCATAGTTGTCGAAATTCCGCCGCATTTCAGCGAGCGAGTCTCCCCCGAATTTTTGCAGAAAAGCATCCGCTAACACAAGGGCCACCATGGCTTCGCCCGCTACCGCCCCGGCGGGCACCACGCACCAGTCGGACCGCTCGTACGCCGCTTTGATCGGCTCCTTAGTGACCATGTCGGTAGTGTGCAGGGGCTGGCGCAAAGTAGAAATCGGTTTCAAGTACCCGCGCACCACCACATCTTGACCGTTGGTGATGCCGCCTTCCAATCCTCCCGCGCGATTGGTATGCCGCCGGAACCGCCGCGCCGACTTTTCGTAAAAAATCTCATCCTGCACTTCGCTTCCGAAGGAGCCCGCAGCCGTCACGCCCGCGCCGATCTCCACGGCCTTCACCGCTTGCACACTCATCAGCGCCTGCGCCAGCCGCCCATCCAGCTTTTCGTCCCACTGCGCGTGGCTGCCCAGCCCTACCGGAACATTGTGCGCGACAATTTCAAAAATCCCGCCCACCGTGTCGCCAGCTTTCAGGACCGCGTCCACCTCCGCCATCATTTTTTCCTGCACCGCCGCCTCAATACAACGCAGCGACGAATCCAGGTCCGTGCTGACGGCTTGAATCTTTTGCCACGTCGCGGGTTTCTCCAATCGCACATGCCCTACCTGGATGGTGTGGCTCGCGATTTCGGTCCCAAATTCCTTCAAAAGCAGTTTTGCAAACGCTCCCGCGGCCACACGCGCGGCCGTTTCCCGCGCCGAAGCGCGCTCCAGAATGTAGCGTGCGTCGTGATAATCAAATTTCTGCGACCCAGCAAGATCCGCATGGCCTGGACGCGGCGCGACCAGCTTTCGTGCGTCAGCCTCGTCATGGTTTCCCCTTTCAACCGGCAGGGCTTTTTCCCAATTGGCCCAATCGCGATTCTCGATCCGGAGAGCAATCGGCGCGCCGATGGTCTTACCGTGGCGCACGCCCGCAAAAATTTCCGCAGCGTCTTTTTCAATCTTCTGCCGCCCGCCTCGTCCATAGCCAAGCTGCCGCCGCCTCAATTCGTGATTGATAAATTTCAAATCAATAGGCAGTTGCGCGGGCAATCCGGAGACGAACGCGAGCAGCGCCTGTCCGTGCGACTCACCCGCGGTGTAGAAGCGAAGCATCTCCGTTCATTCCTCGCACGAATCTGCGCGTATCCGATTCAAAACAAGTGGAATCCAGACAGTGTAGCCGCCGAAGCGCCCTCCGTCCAGCGCGTCCAGAGCCTCTCTTGCAGCAAACCTATGAATCTCGCGCGACCGAGCCCTCCTCATTTGGGTGCTTCCATTCCGGCATTTCCGCCGTCAAAACACTTAATTCGCGGCGTTCGAAGTCTACGCAGTCAATTCCTGTGCCGCTCCTTTCCAGGAGGCATCGTGACACAAAGCAGACTCTCGCTGTTCGTTTTACTTGCCCTATCGCTCGCCGTGCCGCTCCGGGCAGGCACGCATTCTGCCGCTGCGTTCAAAAAGCTTCAATCTCTTTCCGGCGACTGGGAAGGCAAGGACGAACACGGCATGCCCGTCAAAACCACTTTCAAGGTTCTCGTTTCCGGAACCGCCGTCATGGAAACCCTCTCCCCCTCCGGCATGGAAGAAATGGTCACCCTCTACAGCATGGATGGCGACGGCATCGCCCTGGTCCACTATTGCCCGACGAACAATCAGCCGCGCATGCGCGTCATCCCTGCTTCCGATGACATCAAAGAGCTCAGCTTCGACTTCGAAGGCGCTGGCAACCTCAAGTCACCCTCCACTGGCCACCAGCATCACCTGGTCCTTCGGTTTGACGACGCCGACCACCTCACCGAAACGTGGACCTGGCGCCAGGACGACAAAGACATCCCCATGCTTTTCCATTTCTCCCGCAGGAAGAACTGAATTGATGCGCGGTTGTTGCTTCGCCTACGATGCGACCCAGTGAAACCAGAATTTTGGGGGTTTTTACTTGGAGAAGAAATTCCCCGGCGGCAGATGCTGGGTCGTAATTCAGAATGTCAGAAGCGAAAGACGAGCCCTCCAACAAAGTTCCCGCGATGCTGGTAATGGCTGACTCTTGCCGTGTAGCAGCCGAGGAAGGGATCGCAGATTATCTCCAGGGAAGAGTTCGCGTAGGTGGGCATCCAGCGGGCGTCAGCTCGAAAACCGAAATGGCGGTCAACAAAGTACTTCAAGCCTCCGCCCAGGCTGAAACTAAAGTCGGTCCGATTCGCAGTTCCGCCGGTATTGAACTCATGCGTAAAGCCCAAACCGCCGGCGATGTAGGGCCGCAACTTATGCTCGGATCCGAGAAACGTGAAAAGGCCGCCAAACTGGAACTGGTCGATATTCGAATGATAAGCCTTCGTAAAGGCGGTGTTCGGGGATTGCTGTTCGCTATAGGTCGTGGGGTTGCGGTTCCACATAAATTCGAGTTGGGCATTAGTGGTAAGGGAATAATCGAGGAAGGATCCAAAGCTCAGGTTGGCATTGGCGCGAAGCTTGGTAACTGTGATGGCTATCGGCGAGGGGGTCACGGTGAAGGTCCCGTTCGTCTCATAACCTGCAAACGGGGAGACTTCCCATTTGGTCTCTCGCCATTGCGCATTTGCCGAGGCAGTCACAGTGAGAGAAGCAATTCCTGTCAACGTCACGACAAGCAAGCAACGCATAGCTCCTCCTTCTCGAGGGATCCTTTGGCACGACAAGGCATACGCCTCCGGTCCACTTTTTGAGATGCGTAAAAAAGGAAAAAGGCATGCCTGACTCATTTGCCTAAGGTGTCACGGGGCAAGGGAGAATCACTCGTCCGGAAGGCGCAGACGGCTATTTCAGGGTTTCTTTGCCGCCGAGGTAAATGGGCATCAGAATCTCGACGGCAATGCCGCGGCGGCCATGGCCGAGATCGTCAATGCGCACAACTTTGCCGAGTGACTCGCGGTTGATCGAACCCGGCCCATCGGAATAAGGATAGGTGACAAACAGGCGCATGCCTTCCTTGTAAAACTCGTTTTTCGAAGCAAAATAGACGCTGTCGCGCGAAGTGTTCAGCGTCGGGAGGATTTCGTCGAAGTCATGCCGGAGAGGGTCAGACGGCCTTACGCGGACGGTTTGCGGAAGCTTGAGCCGGGCCCTGCGGCGTCGCTCCGGACCCGTCAATCGCGCCATAGTTGGGTGCGAGCATACTCCAGTTGGTCCATTGGGGTCCAACTATAGGCAAGGGACCAGGTTCCGATGAGCGCGTTCATGGGGCTTGCGGTCTGCGATTGACCATTGCTTTCATGAGCGTTTGGGACTAGTTTACAAGTTCGCAGGGAATCCAGATTGCTAAGGGGCATTAACGCCCGCCCATTTTCTTGGGGTCGCATATGAAATCAGTAGTGAAGGTCCTTCCGCTCATTCTTCTAAGCGGCATTCCAGCATCCGCCCAAGACCAAGAAGTGCGCCGCGAAGCAGTCCAATTGCTGGAACGCGCCAACGGCGTCAGCCTCTCGCCCAAATTGCCAAATTTGGAGCGTATCGATACTTTCCGTGTCCTTGATTCCAGTTCTGGGCCGCAAGAGGGCACGTTCACGCGCGTGGTCGTGCAGGGTACCGGAAAACGTGAGGAATCCCGCTTCGGCGCGTATCACTCACTCAATATTTGGACCGGCGGGCACCTGGCGACAATAAGAACCCGCGAGTTGCCTCCCGCTGAAATTGACACCGTCATGCGGCTGACCCCCATCTATTTGCTGAGATTCGCTGACGACGATGTGATTCATGCGATCATGGACAAAGCCGCAGCCGGGAAGAAAATTCGCTGCATTGAATTCGATACCATCCGAGGCCAGAAGATCGAAAACAATGAGTTTTGTGTTGATCCCGGTAACGGGACCCTGGTTTTGGAAAAGGTCGGTAACGAGATCATCGAGAACAGTGAATTCTTTTCGTTTGCCGGCGAGCTTGTGCCCGCCAGGATTACCTACTCGTTTGCCGGGGTTCGCAAGCTGGAGATTTCTCAGATAATGACGGAGCTCAGTGACGCGAGCGAAAACGTGCTTGCCGCGCCGGCCGAAGCCCAAATCCGGAATTTTTGCAAAACCTACCGCCGCGCTATCGGGACATCCATGCCGCAGCCGGTGGCAGGCAAAGGTGGCAGAAATGTCGATGTCGCCATTCGAGGAATGATCTGGCCGGACGGAAAGGTCCATGAAGCCGTGGTACAAAGCGCGGAGTACCCTGATTTAGGCGCCGAAGCGCTGGCTCTGGTTCAGCAATGGGTATTCACGCCAGCTGTTTGCGATGGCAATCCAAACACCCAGGAAGCGACGTTCATCCTGCATTTTCATGGGCGTTAATTCGCGCAAACAACCTATTCCGGAAAATCTGGGGGATCCCCCCAATTGTTGCGCTCCGTTACGAATGAGGGTATGCCCGGCGCATGCTCAATCGAATCCTCGTTGACCAGGCTGAACGGCTGACTTGACGTGTACTTGCCGCACGGTTAGGCTTTCGTTGAAGTTGTTGTGACGACGGGAAGTACATCGCGGAAAGCCAACGCGAACAGGTACTCGTGGCAGACACTCCTTTTCAGGTCACCGGCCGCCAAACAAAAGAGGAAGAAACCGTCTCCGTTGCCGAAGTATTAGTGGATGCGGTGAAACGCGCAGTGGCCTCCGTTCAAGACTACGCCTTGATGTCCGGGCATGCGGTGGCCAACATCTTCACGAGTCCGCACTATATTCAAGACATTTTGGAACAGATGGATTTTATCGGGGCCGGGTCGCTGCCGATTATTTTATTGTCTGGATTTTTCATCGGCGGGGTCATGGTTCTGCAGACGGGATCGCAATTCATCCGCTTTGGGCAGACTTCGTTGACCGGCGACGTGGTGGCGATTGCCCTGGTGCGCGAGTTGGGGCCGGCGTTTACGGGCCTGCTGGTAACGGGTCGGTGCGCGACGGGGATCGCCTCGGAGCTCGGGTCAATGCTGGTAACCGAGCAAGTGGATGCCATGCGCGCGATGGGGACGGATCCCAGCCGCAAACTGGTGACGCCGCGCTTGCTTGCGGCGCTGCTGATGGTTCCGTTATTGACGGCACTGATGGATTTTATTGGTTTGCTGGGAGGGTGCGCGGCGTCGGTATTTACGCTGCGTCTGGATGCCGTGGAGTTTTGGCGGCGAGCGATTGACGCGCTGGATTTCGCGGACCTGATGCAAGGATTTATGAAGCCGGTGATATTTGGTTTCATTCTCGCCACAATCGGGTGTTACAAAGGGCTGACGGTGCGCGGGGGCACGCAGGGCGTGGGACGAGCCACGACGTCGGCCGCGGTGGTTAGCTCGGTATTGATCATCGTGGCCGACACCTTTATGACGAAACTTTCGCTCTTTCTCGCCGACAAAGTCTTCTAAGGCAAGAGTTTGGCCGCTCGAATTTCCGCTTGCGTTTCCTTTCCGATACACGCTGCATTTGCCGCTATAATCACAAACTAGCTTGATGAGCATACCGGCAAAAGAGGGGCTGGCGTTCGAACCGGCCATCACGTTCGAGGACGTGTGGGTGGGGTTCGACGAGGGCCAGGTGCTGCGCGGTGTGACGTTCCAGGTGCGGGAGCGGGAGACACTGATCCTGCTGGGCGAGACAGGGACGGGAAAGACCCTAACTTTGAAAATGGCGGCGGGATTGTTGGCTCCGAACAGCGGAAGAGTAGTGGTGCTCGGGAATGAAGTGTCGGAGATGAAAGAGAGCGAGCTGCTGGCGTTTCGGCGGAAGGTAGGATTTGTGTTTCAGGAGGGCGCGCTTTTCGATTCGATGACTGTCGGAGAGAACGTAGCCTATCGGTTGCGCGAAGACCGGGTCCCCGAGGAAGAGATCGAGCCGCGTGTGCGCGAAGTGTTGCGGTTCGTGGAGCTGGAACACACGATAGAGCAGTTGCCGTCGGAATTATCGGGCGGCATGAAACGACGGGTCTCGATTGCCAGAGCGCTGATCAACCAGCCGCCGATTGTGCTGTACGATTCGCCAACGGCGGGACTCGACCCGGTGACGTCACAGACCATCATTACACTGATTCTGCGGCTGCGCGACGTTTATGGAGTAACGGCGCTGCTGGCCACGCACCGTTTACAGGATGGTTTCGCGCTGGCGAATTTCCATTTCGATCCGGAAACCAAACGGGTGGTTCCCAACGCCAAAAATGGCAACGCTGCGGCGTCGGAAAACGCGGCGAGAACCCGATTCCTGGTCTACCGGGACGGCGATATCTATTTTGAAGGTGAACCGGAAGAGATCGCTAACTCCGAAGATCCTTATCTGAAGCGTTTTCTGGTGTGAATTTGGAGTAGTCTGAATCACGGTAGCGAAGGAGGGAAGAAGCGATGGCGAGTCGAAAGCAATTGACGTGGACGGAACTGCGGGTTGGCCTCTTCGTGCTGGTCGGACTTTTCGTGCTTGCGTCGGGAATTTTCTACGTAACGGGCGGAGGGGGATTCCTAGGGCCAAAGTACCGGATTAAGACTTATCTGCCGGAAGCAGCACTTTTGTCGAGCGGGGCGCCGGTGCGCGTGGATGGAGTGGAGGTGGGAAACGTTGAGTCGATACGGCTATTGCCGCGGACTGCGGGCAAGGCGCTGGACAAAAACAAGAACATCGAAGTGGTAATGCGAGTGGATAAGAGGTATCAGAGCGACATTCTGACGGACTCCGTGGCGAGCCTGGTAACCGAGGGGCTTTTGGGCAATCGCTACGTGAACATCACGCGAGGCTTTACGGGGACGCCCATAGGCGACAGCGGCGTGATTCCCGGTGCGGAAGAAAAGGCCATGAAAGAAGTTGTGGAGAGGAGCGCGGAGGTGTTGGGAAATCTCAGCGCGCTCTCCGACGACGTGCGTGAGCTCATCCAGGGGGTGAAGGAAGGGCAAGGTTCGCTGGGGAAATTGCTGACGGATGAGCAGGCGTATAAGCACTTGAACAGCATACTGGCCAAAGGCGACACAATGATGACCAACATTCAGGCCGGGGAAGGCACGCTGGGGAGGCTGGTGACTTCTGACGAAATGTACGCAAAAGTGGACAAAGGTTTGGACAACGTGAATGTGATCCTGGCAGACGTGCGTGCACAAAAGGGGACCCTTGGAAAGCTGATCTATGACCCGACGCTCTACGACCAGGCGAAGGAAGCCGCGGCGCACGGGAATGCCATGCTCCGCGACGCGCGTGCCGGAAAGGGAACGCTGGGGAAATTGGCCACGGACGATACCCTCTACAACAAGTTGCGCGATACGAGCTCGAATCTGGCGACCGCTTCGGCGAAGCTGAATGACAACACTACGACGGCGGGGAAAATTTTCTCTGACCCGAAGCTGTACGACAATTTGGCGGGATTGACGGGGGACATGCGACTGTTGGTCGGAGATTTCCGGCAGAATCCGAAGAAGTTCCTGCACGTCAAAATCACGGTTTTCTAAGCGCACGTCCGAAGCTTTGTCGAAAGTGGGGGCGTGTGTTGTAATGCCACTGTAACAAAGAAGGATTACTGTCCCGAGCAGGCGAGCCTCTCTCAAATAAGATGACCGAAACACAAGACGTCGTCGTACAAAAGCCGCCGAGGACCGAGCCGGCGAAAACCACCCTTCCGCAACCGGGCAAGCCGATTCCCAGCCGGGCGTATCCCGGCGCTTTGATCGTAGTGGAAGGAACGGATGGATCGGGCAAGAGCACGCAGCTTTATTTGCTCAAGCGGTGGCTGGAAATTGGCGGATACCGGCTCCATTTCACGGAATGGAATTCGTCGCCGCTGGTGAAATCGGCCACGCGGCGCGGGAAGCAGCGGCGGTTGCTGACGCCCACGACGTTTTCGCTGCTGCATGCCGCAGATTTCGCGGACCGTTGCGAGCGGCAGATCATGCCGTTGCTGCAGGGCGACTACCTGGTTCTTGCCGACCGCTACATTTATACGGCGTTTGCGCGAGATGCGGCGCGGGGCTGCCCGGCGCGATGGCTGCGGAATCTCTACCGGTTTGCCCCAGTTCCGGATATTACCTTTTATTTTCGCGCGCCGCTGGACGTGGCCGTTCATCGCATCCTGAGCGGGCGTCCGAAACTGAAATATTACGAAGCCGGCATGGATTTGGGTATGTCATATGACCGGCCGGAAAGTTTCCGGTTGTT
>Ga0209648_10000006_pt1 | contig 111247 bp, 95 predicted proteins | sample GraSoi2013_115cm_FD_185830 | JGI IMG/M metagenome (GOLD analysis project Ga0209648, IMG submission 185830) | Grasslands soil microbial communities from the Angelo Coastal Reserve, California, USA - Sample 9_17_2013_115cm (SPAdes) (version 2) | ecosystem: Environmental > Terrestrial > Soil >... | reverse complement strand
TGAATTATTCCCTCCCGACTTTCCGTCCGAATTGCGCGTCGCGGCTTTTAGAGCAGGCGACGAAGTGGCATGGCCGCGGATACTCGCTGCGGCAGCAGTTGAGTGGTTCGGTACGAATGGATACGCGGTCCTTGGGACCGAGCTTTGGCTTTTGAAGGACGCGGGAATACAAAGCCTACCGATGGGACTCAGCGGAACGCGCGAGGTATACGGCAATACGGTGAACCGTGGAAGCGAAGAATCGTGGAGTTCGTTTGTCGCGCGCGCTGGAGCGGAAACTCGCACCTATCTTCAAGCGTTCAAACCCTCCGATATTGTCGAGCGAGGTCAATTGGTGTTCAACGTCGCTTGGGTCAGCGAGGGCGAATTCACAAATCCTTCCACGCATTTGTCGTAACTCATGGGTAGTCGGGTTTTGACGGCATGCTCATTTAGGTCGAAGAGTACTGTTATTAAGTCCTTGCAAGTACATATGAATCGCTCACTGTCACGGAAGGGGCCTCGATTTGAGATTTCCCACAACGGGACTTCTAGCCCGGAATAGCCCCGGCTAGGCCGTAACTCGGGCGCAGCGCAAACGCTCCCTACTCAGCCGTGAACTATAACACGGCCTTCGGGCTGCCCGCGGGCAGCGATGAGAGCGGAAGGTTCTCTATCGTTCAAAGTTTCGCCCTTCCAATATAGATCTTGCACATCGCGAAGAGATAGAAATCGAGTTTCTGAGGTACGAATAGGTCGGCAATTATGAGGGGCGAGAGTGAATGATAAGGTCTTCGTCGACATATCTTTCGCCGGTAGAAGCCTGCGAGGTGTAGGGGACTTGTTCGTTCTCAACTCCAAACCAATAGAAGATTTGGCGCACAAGTTTGTATGCGGCGTAGCCAGGCGTTAAATGCAACGCATCCGCGTCGGTGGTGATAGTTCTTACCATGAGTTCTTCCGGGGCGTATTGGCGGCCATCAGTCATAGTGAACGCCCGACTTGACACTTCGTAGGGAATGAGAAAAAGCTTTTGCTCACCGATGATGGCATGGCGTATGTCGACTTTGAGATTTACCTGTTGTGGCTTGGGTTCGAGAAACGGAATGAGTTGAGCGCAGAAACGGCAAAAGTTGAGAGTAAACTCGATGAGAGCGATCGTATTGACACGAGGAGACTGCTGGAAATTGTTTTTGTTCTGTCCCCAAGAAAGAAAGTCCTCGTCGCCGTATACTCTAACGATGAGCGAACCATCCTGATAAACCCTAATTCGCTTTCGTTCGGCGCTCGAGACTTCAAAGTATTGACCCTTAACGATTCTCGCTCGGTCTCTCGTGATGAGATCCCACCCGCTTGGGCGCAATTGCCCCGGGTTTTCGATAATTCTCTTCAGTTCACCCGCTTCAAAGAAATTCTTGAAGGCCGTGCCACGAGCGGACATGGAGTAGACGAATACTGGACGCGGAGGAGTCGCTGTCATGGTTCCTGCTCGCCAAGAATGTCGTCTGCTCGGGCGGCGTATTGGGCTTCGGGGTCGGCCTCCTGGGGCAGGTGCTGAGATTGCACGATGAGCGCATCCAGTTTCTCGTTCATGCGGGAGAGTAATTGTGTCGTGGGGCTCTTGCCCTGCTGGGTATAGCGATAGAGCTGAGCTTTCGTAAAGGGTTCATTCGAACTGTCGTTTCGGACCGCTACGCCAAAGACGATCTGTTTGATATTCGCTCCCGCCTCAACGACTTTTGTAATCAAAAAATATTGGCGTTCTTGGTTTTGCGGAGGAACCTCGATGACTGCTATGCCCTGGCTTTGCTCCTGGTTGGTCGGTACCCAGGCGGCGCGAAAATTTTCGATATTGGGATGGATGTATTCTTCGACGATTGAGATATAGCGATGAGGCTGAAAGGCTTCTTGAGGAAAAGGTGTAATGGCCGTTATGGTTTCGGTTTGCTGAGCTTGGTTTACTTCAGTCGTGAGGCCAATGATAATAAAGCCGCCTGAGTTGTTGGCGAAAGCGCTGGCATCCTTTGCAAGTTCGTAACGGCCGGCTGGGGAATCCAGGTCATACGGATTTAGTCCTTTGGCTTCGAGCCATTCGTCTTCGATTCGGCCTATAAGCGTGTTGTAGGCGTTGTTTTCGAGGATCTGCCTGATGTCCGCGAATGACATGGAGAGATTCGAGTGTATCGGAATCGGCATGCGAGGGGCAATTACCGCAGCGGCTAATCCATGAGGATGCGGACATCAGTTCAAATGACAAACGCAATTGCAATCTAAACGAGTACAAATGCTGTGCTCGGGGAGAGCTTATGTCTCTGCCCCGAATCGCCAGCAAACAAGAAGTTGTCCAGAAACGGGGTTGTGGGGAATGGCTCGTCTGCTAGCTACCTCAGACAGACCATTTTCAACTGTTGCCAACTGTTGCCAGAATGGGGCATTATACGGGTGTCCAAAGAACCTCGAAGGGTTTCTAAGGGACATTGGAAAAATCAGTAAGTGGCAACAAACTCTGGAATTTAGCGGTTTTTCTTCGGTTTTCTTCAATAGCCGATTTACAATCCCATCGGCTCCACCAATATTCTTGTGACCCCCTCGCCGCATAATATTCAAACGAATTGCGGTAGGCGCCCTGGCAGCCTTTGCCATTCTTTATATCGGAGACTCTTTATCCGTGCGCATCCGCGCGATCCATCCAAAACCCGCCGACCCGTTCGAATCCCTGAAGTCCTGCGCGTTCGCGCCATCCCCGAAAAAAATGGCAAGACCGAATACCAAGTGGACGCCCTGAATCCCGAACAGACCGTCACTTGCGTGCACTCGCTCTTCCCGCACATGAGTTACTCACCCTGCTGGTACGTCAAGCCGAGTATCAACCAGCCGATCCCCATGTGATCGCTTGAGTTTCAGCTATCCGCGTCGCTTGATTGCAAGTCTGAATAAACAGTCACTTTGCCGGTGGAAACTTTGGAGGGATTTCCGCGTAACCAGGCGCCGCTTGTTTCAGGTTCACATCCACTTGCGCGCTGGCATCTCCAATGGCCCACCGAATTCCGCCGCCGAGCAAATTCAGGAAAAATTCATTCTTCCAGTTCTCGGGCCGGTCACCCATCGCGGTATAGAAAACACGGCCCTTTCCGTGCATCCGCGCCCACGTCACCGGATACGGCGCGCGCTGGTAACACTCTCCCTTCATGCCCTGCGTGTCCAAGGTAAGAATCACGTGCAGATCGGGCATGAAATCCTTCAGCGAGTACCATTCTTCGTTGAAACTCACCGGCGACTTCACGCCTTCCATCCCCGGAAATTTCGGATCGTTTACGATGAGATTGGCATCCTGCAACCGTGGCTCCCTCCCGTGCACAATGAATTCCGCACCGAGCATTTTCAAGTAGGGATCCTGTTGTTCTCCATGCGCGATGTATCGATTCGAAAGGTCCTTGGGGTCGGGCGGCGTGTGAAACGTATCGCTCCCGGCATGCACGCCCACAAATCCCATTCCACCTCGTATCGCGTCCAGCAATGCCTGCTTGCCTTCGGCTGACATTGGCGGCTTGCCATCTGTTCCCAGAGTTGTCAGATCACCCGTTGTGAAAAACACCACCGCGGCGAAGGAATGAAATTTTTTTTCATCGAAAAAGCGCCCGTCCTTCGTGACTACCACTTTGAATCCATGCTTGGCGCCCAGAGCGCTGATCGCATCGTCGACGATGCTCGGCTGCCCACCGACTCGTTTTACGACATCATGTTCCCAACCCGAAGATTTCGTGAACACCAGCACCGATTTATTCGATGCCCCGGGCAACCGGTTGGAAAGCGCGAGGCCTGCACCAGTCAGCGTCGCGGCTCGAAGAAATTCTCTGCGGTTCGTAAACTCGCTCATGCCGTTCCTCTCATTGATGTCCTTCCGGATGTTCGCAACCCGGAAAACTTGCAAACACGCGGTCTTCGGTCCAGCCCAGCTCTCTCATTCCTATTTCCGAGGAGTAATACGCTCCGCTGATCCAGCCCTTCAAGTTCTCAAAATGTCCGTGGAGACCAGCATTTTCTTTTTCCCCACCGCCCGAGGAAATTTGCTCTGCGGGAGTCGCCGCGGCATCCGTCAGCAGCATATTCTTCTGGCGGTCATCGAGGGAAGGGAATCCCTTTCCGAATCGCTTTTGCGACTCCGCTTCAAACGCCGCAACCGCTGCCGCAAACTCTTTCTTGTGATTGTCCGTATCCACGCTCAGCAGCAAGTCAATGAACCGGTTCACCTGCGCCTTCGTCGAACTTGGCACAATGGCTTCCGCAATTGCGATCAGGCTTTCATTCTGTTGCGCGTCGAGGAAAAGTGGTTTCCAGTCCGCAGCTACTAGTTTCTCTGCTTCCTCAAGTACCGCGTCATTCCTCAAAAATTCATGAATCGGATGCGAATCCGCTACCAGCGGCCACGCCGCGCCCGCTCCCACGCCAGCAAGCAACCGTTGCACCATCTCCCGCCGCGTTAGATGCCCGCCCGCCGCGTCCGCTTCCGTAATCACGGTCAATGTGCTCTTTGTTCCCACGGCAATTTGCTAACTCTCCGATTTCGCGCCGATGGTACCACCGCCGAACAATCGTTCACAAGAACAACACACCCTTGTTTTCTTGCTTGATTGACCCACCCTCGCACACTTGTTAGCATTCGCTTCGGATTTTCATCTTATGCCCCAACAGAAAAATCATTCGTTTGACGTCATCGTGGTCGGTTCCGGCGCTTCCGGCGGCTGGGCTTGCAAACGCCTCTCTGAAGCCGGCCTGAAGGTCGCACTCCTCGAAGCCGGCCGTCCGCAATCCGACAAGAATTTCACCGAACACAAGCCCGAATTCGAACTCAAGTATCGCAACAGGGCTCCGGAAATCATTCGCAAGACGCGGCCCATCCAAGTCAAATTTGGAGTCTGCAACGAATATACGTACGACTGGTTCGTCAACGATCTCGAAGAGCCCTACACCACGCCTGCAGACAAGCCCTTCAACTGGATGGGCCGCTTGCGCATGACCGGCGGCCGCACCAACGTTTGGGGCCGCGTCAGCTTGCGCTTCAGCGATTGGGACTTCAAGGCCGCGTCACTCGACGGCTACGGTGAAAACTGGCCGCTCGGCTACAAAGACATCGAGCCTTACTACGATCTCGTCGAAAAATATGTCGGCATCACCGGCAGCGCTGAAGGCCTCGAGCATCTTCCCGACGGCCAGTTTCAGCCGCCTGTTCCGCTCACCTGCCAGGAAACTCTTTTTCGCAATCGCGTCAAGGAAAAGCTCGGCCGCACCGTCATGCCCACGCGCAGCGCCAATCTAACCAAGCCCATCAACGGCCGCGGCCCTTGCCACTTTTGCGGCCCCTGCGAGCGCGGCTGCGTGACGCATTCGTATTTCAACTCTGCCTTCACCACCGTCGCCGACGCCCTCGCCACGGGAAACTGCACGCTCATTTCGAACGCCATGGTCTACAAAGTTCTCATGGACCCGGACCGCAACCGCGCTCGCGGCATCCTCTATGTAGACCGCAAAACGCGCCAGTCCCGCGAAATCTACGCCCGCGCCGTCATCCTGTGCGCGCAATCGCAGGAATCCGTTCGCATCCTCTTGAACTCCGCCATCGCTCAGTATTCGAACGGGCTTGCAAATTCCAGCGGCGTCCTTGGCCACTACCTCACCGCGCATGTCCGCAGCGGCGGCGGCAGTGGCGAATTTCCCGCCTTCAATTCAAAACCCTCTCTCGGTGCACCAGTGAAGCCGCTCGGCATCTACATAGCCCGCTTCCGCAATCTGCCGAACACGCATCCTTACAAAAAATTCCTACGCGGCTTTGGCTACGAAGGCGAATCCTCGACCGAATTTAACTGGGACGCCCCCGGCTTCGGTGAAGGCTACAAAAAAGCTCTTCTCGAGCCTCGCATCAGGATCGACATCACCGGCTTCGGTGAAGTTCTCCCGCGCTGGGACAATTTCCTGGAAATCGATCCCAACCTCAAAGACGTCTATGGAATTCCCGTCTTGAAAATCCACATGTCCGACGGCGAAAACGAGCGCGCCATGATCCAGGACATGGGCGACTCCGCGGGAGAAATGCTCGAAGCCGCCGGCGCAAAGAACATTCGCACCTACGCGCATCCTTCCGCTCCGCGCTGGGCGCTCCACGAAGCAGGCATCGCCCGCATGGGCGCCGACCCGAAAAAATCTGTCCTCAATCAATTCCAGCAAACCCACGACATCAAGAATCTCTTTGTCATGGACGCTTCCGGCTTCACCTCAAACCCTTGCCAGAATCCCACGCTCACCATCATGGCTCTCTGCGTCCGCTCTTGCGACTACCTCCTCGGCGAGCTCAAGCGGAACAGCCTGTAGGATCACGCACGTTTGAATTTTGATTCTCTTTGCCTCCCAGGCTGTGTATGATGCCCGTCTATGCGCCCCGCGGGGGAAATGTTTCGCCGCCGCATTCCTTGTCTTCTGCTTCTCCTCGCTTTCTCCGTCCTTTCTATTTCCGCCCAACGGTACGCTGGTGATGATGCCTATAAAGCCGAGCGTCAGCAGGCCGTGGCGCTTTTCAATGATCAGAAGCATCTCGAGGCTCTTCCCCTTTTCGAAGAACTCTCCGCCAAGAATCCCAATGACGCCGACGTCTTGTTTGGTCTAGGGGCGTGTCTTGTCGATCATTCGGCGACCATTGCTGACGAATCCGCAGCAAAAAAAGAGCGCATTCGCGCCCGCGAATTCCTGCTCCGGGCCAAGCAACTCGGGAGCACCAACACGCTGCTTCTCAGTCTTCTCGATCTACTTCCTCCCGATGGATCAATCCGGCACGAAAGCAATGCGGAAGTCGATAGAGCCATCCAGGCTGGTGAAGCTGCCTTCGCAAAGCGCGATTACGACGAAGCCATCAAGAATTACTTTCAGGCCTTTTTTCTGGATCCAAAAAACTACGCCGCCGCGCTATTCATCGCCGACGCTTACTTTGCGAAGAAGGATTTCGCGAAGGCCGAAGAAGGATACGAACGCGCCATCCAGGTTAATCCCGACATCGAAACTGCTTATCGGTACGAAGCCGACATGCTCACAAAAAACGGCGCGATGGAGAAAGCACGTACCCGCGGCATCCAAGCCGTTGTTGCCGAACCTTACAATCCGGTCACCTGGCGCGGACTCGTGCAATGGGCCAACGCCAATCATGTTCAGATCAAGGCTCTCCACATCAACACGCATACGGACATCTCGCAGAACGGCGAAAAAGGAATCCAAATTACCGTGGATCCCAAAAGCTCGCCGCAATCCATGGCCGTCTGGATTCTTTACAGCGGTACTCGTGCAGAATGGAGAAAAGAGCAGTTCAAGAAGCACTTTCCGCAGGAAACCCGGTATCGCCACAGCCTTCCCGAAGAGGCCGAAGCCCTGTCACTCGCCGCAAAGTTCGAGTTGAAGCCGGGTGTCTCGCTAGATGCCATTGACCCGGATCTAGCCTTGCTCAAACGACTCTATGATGCAGGTATGACTGAGCCGTACATCTTATTGAACGCTGCGGATCAAGGGATTGCTCAGGATTACCCATCTTACCGTGCGAAGAACCGGAGCCTCTTGGAAGACTATCTTTCACAGTTTGTCGTGCCGGCTGTTCCTTCAAAGCCCTAGCTATCCAGCCTGCTTCTTCCGTTCCTGTTCTGCTTCATCCAACCAGCGCTCCAGAACCGCTTGCGAATCCGGGGCGACCTCCAGGAAGCCTACCCCCGCACCCATATTGTGCTGTTCGTAAACGATCTTGGACTTGGCCTCGAAGAACGCATCCCCGGCGGAGATTTTCACCAGCACCAGCGTCCCGGTCGGGAAGGGATTCAACATGTCCAGATAGCACCCGTGCCGGCTGAGTTCGCTCACACGCGACGCGATGCGCACATCGGCCTTCACTTCAATCAGCTCGGCGCTCGCTATGAACGAGTACCTCGGCGAACGACGTTTGTCTTGGAACGCGATGGCTGCCTCCAGTTGGGTAATCTTTTCAACATGATACGATGCTTCGCCCGGCCAGCCTCAAGAGTTCCCGTAGGGGTTTATCCAACTTGCAACCTCCTTTCCATCGCCCTGTGACGACCTCTTGGGAAAGGTTCTCCCGCGCTGGCAGGCCCCAAGCCACCGGCAGCGGTCCGGCCGCCCAATTCTTAGGCGCTCGCGCTATCGTGAAGGCAAATGAAAGATCGCGCGCGAGCCCGCGAACTAGCCGCGGAATTCCATCGCAAGGGTGACCCCACCGGCTGGTTCGAGCGCCTTTACCAGGAAGGCGAAGCAGGGAAGAGCACTGTTCCCTGGGCCAATCTCTGCCCCAATCCTTTCTTGCTCGATTTTTGGAAAACGCATCCGCGGCCAACCACCGGAAAAACGGCGCTCACCATCGGATGCGGCCTGGGCGATGATGCCGAGCAACTCGCCGCCTGGGGATTCCGCACCACCGCCTTCGACATTTCGGAAACCGCCATCCACGCGTCTCGCAAGCGCTTTCCCGCAACCTCCGTGGAATACTGCGTTGCCAACTTGCTCGCGCCGCCCTCAGCATGGCGTGGCAATTTCGATTTTGTATTTGAGGCCAATACGCTCCAGGTTCTGCCGACCAACCTTCGCCCCCGGGCCATCGAAAATATTGCGGGATTCGTCTGCCCGGGCGGCCTCTTGCTTGTCATTGCTCGTGGCCGTGGGCCGTCGGACCCTGAAGGCCAAATGCCCTGGCCGCTCACCCGAGCGGAGCTCTCCGCCTTCACCTCCGCGGGCCTCCAGGAAATCTCTTTCGAAGACTTACTCGATTTCGAAGATCCCGCAGAGCCGACCGTCCGCCGGTTTCGCGCCCTCTATCAGCTGTCGAAGTCGGCAGATTGAACCGTCGCCTGACTGGTATCATCTTTCAATAGTTTTCTTATCGCCTCGAATTCTTTGAACATTCTTGGCGATTCCGAAGTGGGTCAGTTTTAATGAGGTCCGCGCATGAAATGGAAAGCGTTCTGGGGAATTTTTATAACTTGTCAACTTGCCGGTGCGCTAGGTCTCGCGACTGGCGCCAGTATCCACTCGAATCCCTATGGACTCCTACTCACGCTTGTTTTCCTTCTTCCCGGCAGCCTTCTGTGCTGGGTGATACTCGACAAACTGGGAGTAGGGACGGATTTTGGCCCACTTCTGGTGTCCTGTTTCCTCCTCAATTTAGTCTCTTGGTCCATGTTGGCTCTCGTCATAAAGACCGCTCTCGGTAGAAAATCAAGGTGACCCGCTTTCGGGGAGTCGTTCCGCTGGCAAAACGGCCAAGCGCCCATTCCCTCCGACCGCCCAGCGTTTCTTCTCTAACGCTGCGCAGATGGCAAGGATAGTGCTATTCTCTGGCAGCCAGTTGCCTATCCCCCAAATTACATAGAGAAGGAGACGGCCATGTTTCAAAAGCTCATGAAAACTTCGGACGATTTCGTGGTGACTCTTCTTCGGCTCGCGCTTGGTGCTGTGTTCTTTGCACACGGCGCGCAAAAGGTCCTGGGCTGGTTCGGCGGGTTCGGCTTCCAGGCCACGCTCGGCTTCTTCACCCAGCAGATGCACATTCCTGCGGTGCTGGCCGTTCTAGCCATGGCGGCAGAATTCCTCGGCGGCATCGGCTTGCTGATCGGATTCCTCGGCCGTGTCGGCGCCTTCGGCATCGCCACCGATATGGTGGTTGCCATCGTCCTCGTCCACCGGCATGTCGGTTTCTTTGCCAACTGGTATGGCACCCAGAAAGGTGAAGGCTACGAATACCACATTCTTGCCATTGCCATTTGCTTAGCCATTATGATCAAGGGCTCTGGAGCTCTCTCCATCGATCGTTCCGCATCCAGACAGTTGGCGTGAACCATCGTCATCGCCCTCTCGCTCATGGGCCGGCGGCTTTTTTCCGTTGACCGTGCTCTTTCCAGCTCGCGAGTCACCGCGGAAGCCGGGCCTGGTGCAATAGATAGAACTACGTCGCGCCGGCGCAATTTTTCTACCGATATACGTTCAGCGACTTCGCCGAAATAGGAAGCGTGGTGCACCGTCTGGCCATGATATGGGCATAACCAAAAATACTTTTGCCTCCTGGTTGGATTCCTACGGTCGCGCTTGGGAAAGCCGCGGCCCGCAAGCCGCGGCCGACCTTTTCGCGGAAGAAAGCACCTACCAAGTCACCCCGTTTGTCGAACCCCTGCGCGGCAAGCAAGCCATACTCCAATATTGGACAAAGGTCGCCCAGACCGAGCAAAACATTCAATTTGGCTACGAGATTCTGGCCGTGACTCCCGATCACGGAATCGCCCGCTGGTGGGCTTCCTTTGTGATTGTTCCGCAAGGCCTCCAAACAAAACTTGACGGCATCTTCCTCATCTCTCTCGGTGAAAATGGGCGCTGCCATTCCCTGCGCGAGTGGTGGCACAAACAACAAATCTGATCGCGTACTCCCTGCCCTGGAACATCCGATCAGTCGCTTTGATTTGGCTCCTTTGCGAGCGACTGGTCATGTGGAGATTTGCTTCAGGGAATGCTTTCTTGTTTCCACTCCTCACGTTTCTTCGGTGTGATCCAGACCAATTTCGCCCCTAACCCCTGAATCGTATCCATCGCGTTAACTATGTCCCCGAAAAGGCAGTCAGAATCTGCTTCGAGATACACGGTCCAAACCATCTGCCTGCTCAATTTTTCCTTCAATCGCGCTTCCAATTCCTCTCTGCGCACCGGGTGACCATTCAGAAGGAATCCTTTACGAGCATCCACGTACACGCTCACCGTCTCGGTCCAAGGACTCTTCTCCACTCCCACCGCGGTCCTTTCTTTGAGGTCCACGCGCAGACCGTGTGGCGGGAATGGCCTAATCATCACTGCGAAAATATTGAACAATATGCAGAGGACGCCTACCCACGCGAGTCCGAAGTTGGGGAAATCCCGGATCAGTGGAATCGGCCGATGCCGTTTCCTAGGAATCACACTTCGCAACTCCATCTCGGGGAACATTCGGATCGGTTGCCTCTCGGTGCTATCGCTCGTGAGCCAGCTGCTTCTTCCCAGCAACACCAGCGCGAGGCCTATGCCGCCCAAGAAAAGACAAGCATCCTGGATCAAAGCACTACGGAATTCGTCCTCATCCGCCAGCGTCCAGATGCGCAGCCGCGGATGCCGCGCATTCAGGCAAGCCGCGTCGTCGGGCGCGTCCCATTGCACCCAGTATTTCCCCGCCTTCGGTATCAACTCGTAGGCGAATCCACGCTGTCGGCCATAGAACCATAACGAATTTATCCAGAGCTCTGTTTCAACTCTCTCTTTATTGTCGAGCCGATATATCCTCCAATCCGCTGTTTGCAATCTTTTTGGAGTGCACGATCCGCCGATCCAATCGTCAATACTGGAATCCAGCCCAATTTCAAACCAGTAGGCCTCTTCGTGTTCAATCTCGAACACCCTGGAATTAACGATTCCGTTTTTTACCGATATATACATGTTGATCACTTCATGCGTCCGCTCCTTCAACCAATGGTCAGTCCACAAGGACACCGCTACCGCGGCTACCACCACGGCCAGCCCCACCTTCGCCAATGTTTTAGGTGGCATCTTCCCTTATTCTATTTGGACTCCGCCACCCGTGCCCGTGTTCCCGGCCTCGTATTTCTGCTTCGCCAACATCGTCGTACAAAGCCTTGCTGCAATTTGCAACAAAGTAATTGACACGTGCTCAAGCCAACGGTATACATTTCCAACATGAGGACGAAAAACGTCTCGCTGCGCGTCGCAACTTTCTCAGTCCTAATTCTTGCGACAGTTTGCGCCCTCGCCGGGCCGAAGGACAAAGAGCCCGCTCCACGCTTCAACGCCACCACCACCACCGGCGAAAAGTTCACCAACGACACCATCAAAGGCAAAGTCGTCCTCCTCGAATTCTGGACCACCTGGTGCGGCTACTGCGTCGAAGAAGCCGCCTTCGTTGACAAGATCGGCCACGAGCTCGCCGACAAAGGCCTCATCCTTCTTGCCATCGACGTCGGCGAGTCCAAAAAAACCGTCAAGAAATACCTCGAGCAGCATCCCCGCAACTGCAAAATCGTCATGATGGAAGACACCAATCTCGCCGCCATGTACCAGGCCAATGTTTACCCCATTTACGTTGTCATTGATCGGGATGGCTTCATTGTCGGAACCCAGCGCGGCGCCGCTGGCGAAGAAGCCCTCCGCAGACTTATCGCCCGCGCCGGCATCGGATCCCCAGATTCCGAGGACTCCGACTCCAACTAGTCCCACGCAAAGCACAAATCCAGCAGAACAAGACACGCTCACCTCCCATAAATAGTTTATTCCACTGTATTTACTAGGAAAACTCTCGTTCGAGAAGCATCCAACTCCGGACTAGTTTTCAAGTCCTCTTCCCTTCAGTAACGTCCGTAGCGCCTTGAATCACTACCTAGCCCGTCTGCCCAGCCGGTGGCACTTTGGAACATCCTGCCCTTTGGGCCAGTTGGCCCCAACGTTTTCAAGCCTGATAACTGTCTTAGTGGCTCGGTGTGTCCCCGGGCCGAGGAGGGGGAGATGTTGCGCAATCGATTCCTTATTGCCTTAAGTGGATGTTTGCTCGCGGCTTCAGCCGCGTGGGCCGATGATGTCGGTTATGTCGAATGCTCCAGTCATCCAGATGGCATGCAAGTTTTCGCGAAGCCCAGAAAATCTCCCGAGGTCGTTGCGTCTGTGGCTTGCGGAGAGCGTTTCACCATCCTGGTTTACGGCTTTGTCTTTTCCAGGGTCCAGACCAGTGACGGCAAGATCGGCTACGTGTATTCAAACATGATCGCTGTCGATCGCGCTGCAGCTCCCGTGCAAAAGCCAGCTTCTCCACAGATGGTCACAGCCTCAGAAAAGGTTCCAGTTCGCGCCGAGCCCGCAACGCATCCGGCTCCTCCGCCTTCCAGGCCTCAGTCCGCGCCTGCTCAACCGGTTGCCGCTTCTGCGTCTGTAACCATTGCACCCCAACCAACTTCGCCGGCACCGGCATCGCCCGCATCTGCGGCACCGCTTGTCCCGGAAGTGATTATCTCTACTACACAGCCTGCGCCTGCACGAGCGTCCACGACAGCGCCCGCGGCAGCTCCCGCTTCTGGGTCGCTCCTGCCCACCCCGCCCGTCCCGGAAACGACTGTGACGCCTGCGCCAGCGCAACCGGCAGCCACGCCTGACTCGGCGCCTGCATCCTCTGCGACTGCATCCTCCGCAGCCGCTTCCAATGTCTCAGAGTCAACTCCGTCAGCCGCGCAGCCCGATCCCTCGGCCGCACAACCTCAGCCGACTCCGGCTCAGCCGTCGGCGGCAGCCATCCGCCCGGTGGAGACGAGGGGCACTTGGGAGCGTCCCCTCCCGGGTGGACGCACCTCTACTCCCCGGATTGAAGTCTTTGGAGGTTACTCCTTCGCCCGTATGGACGGCGGCGCGGGATCTTCGACCAACCTAAACGGCGCCATGGGGTCTTTCGGCTGGAACTTCAAGCCGTGGTTGCAGGTCGTCGGCGATAGCAGCTACAACTTTGTAACCATCAACGGCATCAAGACTGTCCTCTACGGAAATCATTTCGGCCCGCGTTATTTCTACCGCAGGCATAATCGCTTCGGCGTCACGCCGTTTGTCGAAGGGCTGATTGGCGGCTCGCGCGCCGACATCACTGTCACGGGGACCCCAGGAACCAATTCGAATAACTGTTTGTCGTACAAAGTCGGTGGCGGATTGGATCTCCACCCCTCGCGCCACTGGGAAATCCGTGTGTTCGATTTCGATTACTACCGGACATCCTTCGGCACCAATGTTCACCAGAACAACTATTCAGCCTCGGCAGGTATTGTTCTCCGCCTCTTCGGCGGCGCTGAATAGCGCCCGATCGGCTAGCCATAGCTCTCGTTTATCTCTGTCCCCATGCAGGGGCGCCCGCCACGGTAGGTGCCCCTATTTTTTCTTTCCTTTGCTTGCGTCGAGCCGGGCTGAACTTCACGCCTCGTCAAGAATAGTTAAGCAGAAGCGCCTTCACGAACCTCCGCGCGCTGACCACGGACTTTGCCGCCCTCCGGCTTTGCGCGCAGGTGGGTGTCTTCCTGCTGCCACTTCCGCGCCAGTTCGTCTAAGTCGCTCATTACCTTGCTGATGTCCTTCATGCGCTTCGTGATGCTATAGGTCACCGAAGGAGGGATGGTCGGCTCATAGTCGCGGAAGACGAAGCCCTTTTGCTCCAGAACGCGGAGGCGCTCCGTCAGCACTCGCGACGAAATCCCCTCGACTTGCCGGCGTAGCGCTCCGAAGCGCGTGGGGCCGTTCGTACTCAGAACCCACAGAACGTGCATGGTCCACGGCCGGGCCAGCACTTCCAGCAACTCACCAAAGGGGCAGTGGGGTGGTTTTAAAGCGGACTCTCGCATGGCAGCTCCTCACTAGGTTACTTTAAAGTTCCTACTGTACAAATACAAGTAGTTATTTATAGTAACCAATAAGCGCCTCGGGTGCTCTAACAAACGTAAGGAGGAACAACATGGCAACCAATTCAGTGGCAATTTCCAGCGGTGCGGACGCAACAAGCTTTTCCCAGGGTGCGGTCGTCGTTTTGGGACGGTTTTTCTTCGTGCTGATTTTCCTGATGTCCGGCCCCCTTCATTTTTCCAAGCAGGAGGTCGCCTATGCGGCTGCCCAAGGAGTGCCCTTGGCCTCGCTCCTGGTTCCGTTCTCCGGTGTGCTGGCCTTTTCCGGCGGCCTGAGCATTTTGCTCGGATATCGCGCAAAACTGGGCGCTTGGCTCCTCGTGCTCTTCCTGGTTCCAGTGACGGTAATGATGCACAACTTCTGGGCGGTGCACGATCCGATGATGGCGCAGGTCCACATGGCCTTTTTCATGAAAAATGTCTCCATGCTCGGCGGCGCCTTGCTGATTTCTCAGTTCGGCGCAGGACCGTTCAGCCTGGATGCCCGCCGCTCCCGCTGAACCCGCATCATCCGGCTCCATTTTAAGGTTGCCGCTGAACACGGGCCTCGTTCCCCGAGGCCCATTTTCCTTTGAGGAGACGAGTTCCGGTGTAATTTGGCGTGCGGCGAAACTCCCGGCGCGGCCATCTACGTTTTTGTTATCATTCACTTGTTTGCAGGATAGCCGATGTACGTTTCTCCTCGTGCGCTTTCTCTTTTTTTATCCATCCTGTTCACGGGTGGCTCGTCAGCCCTGCCGCTCGCGCGCTCCACAGACACGGAGCCGGTCCCGCCACGCGCAATCGTCATCGGATTCGTCGGCGGATACATCCGCCACGACAATCGCGTTCACGGCGGAGTCCAGATCGCGGATCGTCTGCGCAAGGATTATCCCTCAGGGGTTTATATTGAGGTATTTGAGAACCATCGCGGAAAGCAAGCCCATCAAAAAGTTCTGGAGTTGCTCGGCGCTGGCCACGGCCGTTCACTTTTGGACGAACAGAAGAAGAACGCCCGCATCATCATTTACGGGCATAGCTGGGGCGGCTCAGAAACGGTTGCCCTCGCGCGAGCGTTGCAAAAGAATGGCGTCCCGGTGCTGCTCACCATTCAGGTCGACAGTGTCTCCAAGGGCGGCGGAAACCAGTCGCTGATTCCAGCCAATGTCCGGAAGGCCGCCAATTTCTACCAGTTGAATGGACTTCTCCACGGGGTCCGGGAAATTCATGCTTCCGACCCATCACGCACGCAAATCATTGGAAATTTTCAGTTTGACTACCACGCCCATCCCGTCCGCTGCAACGGGTATCCGTGGTTCGCACGCCTGCTCGAAAAGCCGCACATCGAAATTGAGTGCGACCCGGACGTTCAGTCCCGCGTCGAAACCCTCATTCGCTCGAACTTGCCATCGCCCATAAAACAGGCTTCCACGAAATAAATCACCCGTGTGCTCTGGTATACGTAGCGCCGGGCTTTCTCCCGTTTTATAGGAGTCCCGACGATTTGCGTCGGGAAGCCCGGCATCTTTCTTCTTCATGGCACGGCTATTCCGCGTTTTTTGTAGCGGCGAGTTTACCTCGCCACTCCGCGCTCTCCCCACGCGCACCCGTCATTCGGAGAGAATCCCCAGCGCCGTAGGCGCAACACACGTTAGCCCAGCCCGTAAGCGCTGGGAAAAGATAGAAGCGACAATCGAGAGCACCGTACGTGCGCCACAAATCTTTATTGTTCCCCCTTCGTTCCCCATCCTCATCGGCGAAGGCATCCCCCTCATTCAGCCTCGCCATCGCCCTTCCCAATTTCTGATCCCAATTTCCACTTTCTGATTTCTACTTTCCGACTTCTAGTTTCTAGTTTCTGATTTCTAGTTTCTCTTCTCTCCTCCAAAGCCTTCCCCGACGTCGTCGTCCTCCTCCACTACCGCACCACGCCTCATCCCTCACTGCGATCTTCGTTGTAGTGGGCGGGCTTGCCCCGCCCGTTTCGCGCTACCATCGCGCGTCATTCCAAACGCGGCAGGGCAACTCTTTCTTGCATCCGCAACGCGGCCGTAAAGCATGCATATAGGACATCACGCCCTAATAGACTGACCTGAGAATTCAGAGCCCACGACTACTCGACGACGTATCCCTCAGGCATCCTATGACATAATTAAGCATCCGACTGCTCGGGATCCTCAATCATGGCCCAGAAAATTCTCGCATTTGTGGCAAAGAGCTTCGATCCATTGGACGAAGCCAAAATTGACCCCATCATTAAGCTTCTTGACTCGTTCAAACCGCTGGGGTTCATCCCGGAGTCAGCCGAGCGCAGCGAAGTCGAGTCCGTTTCAGAGAAGGTTCGTTCCAAGATTGACAGGTCGGATGTGTTGGTCGGTATTTTCACCCAAAGACACCCCGTGTACCACCGGTTTAACGGACGTTGGAGAACCGCATGGGGCGCGCTTTCGGGCAAGCTAACCACTCCGGGTGCTTGGACCGCTCCACCGTGGGTTTTGCAGGAATCAGGCTATGCACTGAAAGGGAATAAAGCCTTGATCCTGTTCCGAGAGACAGACGTAGAGATTCCCGGCTTGCAAGGAGACCTCGAGTACATTCCGTTTGATCCCCGAAACCCCGCACCAGCTTTGCAGCGTGCAAATGAAATGATCACTAGCCTGATTGCAAAAGCGGGGGGCATCAAGGTCGAAACCGTAGTGCAAGCTGAAGCGGTTCAGGCGAAGGAAAAAGAAACTGACATGGCCCCGGAGCAGAAACCTCCCGAAAAAGAAGCTGGACCAGATGAAGGCCCCGCAGACGAGCAGGCTTACAGGATACAACTCCTCGCCCTCTGGGAAGCCGTGGCTGCCAGGGAATGGGAAGCTGCCGAACGTAAGTATGAGGAAGGTCTCAAGTGGATCCGGGCACGCAAACCCGATAAAGAGCTGTTTTGGAAATGCGCTTACCGGCGATGGACATTTATGGAAGGTAAAGCCGATGCTTTACCGCGGCTTCGGGACCTCGTCAGCGAGTATAAGACTGAGTATCTCCCGTTGGATTTGCTGGGTGACTGTCTCATCAGCCTTCACGAATACGATGAAGCTTTCAAGTGCTACTCCGATGCCGCGCTTCTAGCCCCGGCCAACCGGCGCTGCGCAGTAGAAATCAGCGCGGCCGAGGCTCTGCGCGAAGCAAAGAAACCGAACGAATCCAGAAAAATCCTCTTAAAGCTTCGTGACGCGGACTATGCCAAAGAACCGGAATCGCAGTTTAAGATTCTCCAGCACTTTTATTCGCTAAGCAAGGAATCGGAAGACAAATTTGCGAGTTTCGCGATCGCCGAGCTGGCCCTCCATCAACGTCCAGAAGAAATGAGCTTCAGATTCTCAGTGGCCTCGGACTATGGAGACGCCGACCAAAGTCATATGTCCCTGTACCACTACAAGATCATTTGCGACCAAGACGAGAAGAATGCCGGAGCACTCAATAATCTGGCAATCGCATTAGGGGAGAGCGATCTTCGAGTCCTTGCCGTTCAGCGTTACAAGCAATCGTACAAACTCGGAGAAACGCTGGCAGCCAGCAACCTGGCCCACAGGTATTTGGACGCAGGACTATCCGATGAAGCTATTGCTCTCCTTAAGGAGGCACAGAACAAGGAAAATTGCGTCCCTGAGGTGTCACGCACTCTTGCTGCAGTGCATGAGAAGATGCAACAAAACACCCAGGAAGAAAAGAAAGTCGTTGCAAAGGCCGAACAGCACCGCGATTTTCTTTTGCCCTTCGCCACGGGATATTTGTCACCCGTGGCAACGAATCTCCACGGTCGTTGGAGCTTCCCATCGGGTGAACTTGAGCTACAGTTGAACGGGTCAAAGTTAAGTGGGAGCAGGGAGGATCGGACTTCCAGGGACTCTCCGTTAGCTTCCCTCTTTGGCACACCAAAATCGGTGACTAGGATTGAAAAGTCTCAATTCATCGGGACCGTGTCAGGACGTACCTGCAAATTCAAACTTGAAACCACAAGGACGGAGGAACCTCCTGGTTGGTCCTTCCTTGGGGCCCCAAGTGATTCCAAAATTGAGGGCTACATCCTTTTTGCGGAAGACGGAAACTCGGCGGAAGTGACGGAGATTAAGGCAGGGAAGCCCGAAAAATACTACAAAATCTCAAAAGCAACCTAGGAGATGCCGGTACCACCCAGTTAGCTGGGTGCCCCAGGTTCGGTTTCATACCTGGGGCCTTTGACTTTGCTTCTTTCTCCTTCGCCCCAGGTCCGCGTCTGTCCGCGGGGCAGCTTGAACCTATCCCGTATCTTTTAGGGCGAAGGTGCTACACGGCGCGCCGCTGGATGCGCCGAACCGATCCGAGTCCTACCAGCTCAATTCCGTGCATGCCTGCTTACCGATGAAGTCCGACAAAACGCAGATGTTCAGTTGTTTCCTGTTTGGGTTCCAGAGAAGCTAGCAATGCGGGCACGTCCTCAATTCCGCTCGCCCTCAACGTGTGGTCAAGGTCTCCCGAAGAACGCAATGTGAAGAATTGCTTCTTGGGAGCACTGAAGAGCAACACCTTCTTGTCGTAGTCAAGAAGGTTTATGACATTTGTGAGAGTTCCCTTGCTAATCCCGTCCCAAAGCATGAATCCGCAGCTCGCATCTTTCGCCATAGCACGGTCTTTGATCCCATAATAGTGCCGATCGCGCTTGATGGGTGGCTCGGCGGAATGAGAGCGGATGGGCCAATTGCCCAGGTTGTTGCGACACACTTCCATGCAATAGACGACTACGTGTCTGTACGCGCATTCAGCAAGGTAGCGCTGCACAGCTTTATCAACGCCGTTCGCATCGCCCACTAACACGGTGAACTCTTTTCTCAGGATGTTGTCGAGGCGCTCTTTCACCTGTGCATTTAGCTTCGACAATGCACGTGAACCAGCCACAAAGATGGAATGCATGTTTCAGTTCCTCGTACGAGTGAGCGCAAGGGCAAATACTGATTTGACCAAGCCTTGACTCTTTAAAGTACGAGCTGCAACGTTCATAGTTGCGCCCGATTGAACAAGGTCGTCCAGCAGCAGCACAGATCTGCCTTCGAGATTTCGGTCACTCACGAAGGCGGCTTCCAAAGTGGCGACTCGCGCCGAAAAATCGCCGACGTCTTTCATTTGTGGTGTGGTTTTTGCTTTCTTAAGCGATGTTCCATCGAAGGTGATTCCCAGAGTCTTGGCCAACTCGGTGCCAATTTCAATGACCGGCTGAAAACTACGTTGCAACTTTGATGGGGGCATCGGAACGACCACATCGGGATTGAAATCGGAAGTCTTCATGAATCCTGCAATCGCCTCCACAATGAGCGGTATCGCGCCCTTGTCTCCTCTATATTTCAAGCGGTACACGAGTTCGCCCAAGGGTGATCGAACAGTGTCGAATTCGGGATGTCCGAATTCGTTGTATCCAATCATGGTACTCGAAATCGTGTGTACGTCGAGAACATATCCTTGGTCCCAGGAGCCTTTGATTTCTTTCGGGTGAATCTCGATCACGATATTCCCCCACCTGAAAATGACATCATCTCAGAACTATTTTGATGTAGTGCCGGAAGCATATCCGGCGATGCGCTGACGACGCAACTCTTGAATTCAGTTGTCGAATCTATGAGTCGGCGGCGGGTGCACAGCCTAACTCAGCGAGCAACGTCGGGATGGCCCATGTTTTCGGTTTGCAAGAGCGTGGGGCTTTTGACTTTGGTTTTCTCTTGTTCGCCGCGCGGCAACTTCAACCCATCCCGTATCTTTTAGGGTGAAGGTGCTGCGCGTATGCCGCTGGATGCGCCGAAGCGATGCTATGCTCAAAAGTGATCCGGCATCCAGCCATGGAGGTCACACCATGAAACTGCTAGCAACATTTGGTGTTCTGTTATTTGTTTCGGTCCCCGCTCACGCACAAGCGCAGGCGCAGGCACAAGCGCCAGCGCAAGCGCAAGCGGCAAAGCCTTGTGAAGAGCTGAAGGACGAAATCACCAAGAAGCTCGACGCAAAAGGCGTGAAGGGCTACACCCTGGAAATCGTCGAGAAGGACAAGGACTCAGCGGGCAAAACCGTCGGCACTTGCGACGGCGGCACCAAGAAGATCCTGTATAACAGGACGCCCGCCCCCGCCGAAGCCCCGGCGAAGGAACCACCCAAGTCCTAATCCACGTTCTCTTCGCCCTCACGCCCTCCGTCATTTGTGCGTTCCGCATCCCGGATGTGGTTGCGGGACCGAACGGAGCAGGCCGACTTTTTCTTCCCCTTTCACTCCTGTGAAAGGGTCGGCCTGCGCAGAGAGGAATCTCTCTGCGCTTTTTTTCTCTCGCGGCGCACTTGCGATACCAGTACCACTAAGTTAGCTATTGACAGGATTAGCGTCTCATGTTAGCATGGGTTGTGACTTTTCGCTCCACTCTACGCCGAACCCGTAAGTCCCGCTCCTTCTGTGTCTTGCATCGTTCTCCGCGTGTTGCCTTCGCATTTTCTGGCCGAATTCCTTTGACCTTCTCCGCTAAGTCCTTTTGCCTCAATCTTTTTGCCGACCCCCACCCCCTAAACCCTGTCCCATCAATCCTTTACAAAAACATAGGGGGGAGGAGGACGAAGTTCCCTAACTCCTTCGCTGCCCGCGCACGCGAAATCTCCCGATGTTTAGACCTAAGTCCTTTAGAATACGCAGTTGCGGACAAACATCGTGTTTTGCCGGTTTTTAGCCGCAATCGTCCATACTCAAGTCCTTTAGAAGCAACACTTGTAAGCCCTCTCGTAAGTGTTGATTCTAAACGGCTTGCAGAAATAACTAAGTCCTTTAGATGCAACACTTACAAAAAACACGGGGTGGGGGTATTCCCAACGTTCCAACGTCAACGTTCAACCTTCAAACCTTCAAACGTTCCGAGCGTCCCATTGCAGCCAAGCGCCTTTGGTGCAACAATCCACAAAGGCACGAGATTTCTTCGCGATCCGGGGAAACAACTCCGCTCCCCCCGGTGTCTAAGAGACGAGAGCGGACATCGGGGACTGCTCGATCTTGGTCCCCTTTGCAAGTCGTGCCTGGGTTCAACGTTCTAAAGTTGAACCGATCAGCAGGGTGGCTCGCTATCCAGCAGCGGGTCGGAAAGGCCGGCAGTGTCCGATTGGGCTAGTGCCCTTTCTTGGGGCCGCGATGAAGCCGATCTTGTCCATGAGCTGCAAGCTGGCTCGGAGACGGCGTTTGACTGGCTCGTCACGCACTATCACGCGCCGGTCTATAACCTGATCCTCAGCATGCTTGGCGACACTTCCGATGCCGCCGACGGCTCCCAGGAAGTTTTCTTGAAGGCCTTCCGCGGCATACGCAATTTCCGCCAGGGCAGCTCTTTGAAAACTTGGCTCTACCGCATCGCCATTCGCGAAGCGCTGAATCATAAGCGCTGGTTCAAGCGCCACCTGCAGAAGAATGTTTCCATCGATGCCCAGCCGGAAGAAGGGCAAGCACGCGTTGAAATCGAGGATCTCTGCGCCACGCCCTTCGAGCAGCTCGCGGCACAGGAAATTCAAGCCGCTGTCCACGGCGCTCTACAGCAGATTCCCGATGTTTTTCGCAGCGCCGTGATTTTGCGCGACCTCGAGGGCCTGAGTTATGAGGAAGTCGCGGAAGTTCTGGAATGCAATGTCGGCACGGTGAAGTCCCGCATCCTCCGTGGTCGCCGCGCACTGAAAGAAATTCTTGAGCCGCTTCTGGGCGAGCATCAGAATCACGGTGCTCGCGCGCAAACGGCTTCGCATGGCAATGTTTCTGAAGCGCAGCCATCGCCTTTCGGCGACGCATTTTCGGCCGCGCGCCGGGTCGCCCTTTCTGTTGACCGCTACGCGGTCACCAGTAACGACGTCCCGCGGGCAAGTTCCGCGGGCAAAGGTGTCCAATGAAGTGCAACACAGTACGAACTAATCTGGCGGGCTATCTCGATGATGCTATTACTGGCGGAGCGCGCGTTGAAGAGCGTGCTCAGATCCGGCAGCACCTGGAAGCCTGCCACGTTTGCCGCGAAGAATTGGAACGCTTCCGCAAGCTCTCGGTCATGCTTTCACGCGTGCCCAAGAATCTTCCTCCAGCCGATCTCGCTATCCGTATCAAGGTGGCTGCCGCCCAGGCGCAGAATTCCCACGATTGGCGAAGCCGTGTGCGCCGCGCCAAGGATCGCGCCGAAATTCTGCTCGACAACGTCTTCCGTCCGCTGAGTGTTCCGGCTACCGGCGGTTTTTTATCCGCCATCCTCGTTTTCGTTCTGGTGCTCCAGATGATTTTGCCGGGCACGACGGGGCGCGCGGTGCGGAACGATGTGGCTCTCAATCTCATGCGTCCCGCCGAGTTGGTTTCTCTTTCGGACTATCCGCAATCCTGGGCGCCGGAGTCGCAGGACGTCGAACTTTCCATGCCGCACGGTCTCCTGCTGGACGTCACTGTCGATGCCCAAGGCCATATGACTGATTATCAGATTCTCTCCGGTCCAAACAGCTTGGAGCTCCGGCGCCAGCTCGACCAGTTGCTGCTCTTCTCCCGCTTCAGCCCGATGCTGAGTTTTGGCCGTCCCACCGCCGGTGGCCACGTGGTGCTCAGTTTCAGCGCCGTCCGCGTCCGCGGCTAATTTTCACCGGCATGAGAAATTCAAAATTTCTCTTCGCCGCGGCGAGAAATTTTGGGATTTTTCTTGCCGCCACTAGAAATCAAACGTGTCTTTTGGCCAGCACGAAAAGTCATAAATTTCTTTTTCCTCCCGCCGCTAGAAATCAAAAAATTCTCCTTGCCGTATTTATTTTTTTCTTTTCTGCAAACGCTAACGCGCAATTGCAGCGCAACGACTCGGAGCGCCAGCTCTTCGAGTCCTTGAATCGCGAACGCGCCGCGCAAGGTCTCCACGCGCTCCAGTGGGACAACGCCCTCTTCAAAGCCGCCCGCCACCACGCCCTGCTCATGCTTGATCTGAATATGCTCGAGCACCAACTCCCAAACGAGCCCGGCCTGGAAGTCCGCGCCGCTGAAGCCGGCGCGCGTTTCAGTGTCATCGCGGAAAACATCGCGGTCGGCCCGAATCCCGAGATCATTCATAAAGGCTGGATGAATTCGCCCGGCCACCGAAAAAATATATTGGATCCGCGGCTCACTTCCGTGGGAATCGCTGCGGTGCGCGGACCGGGGGGCCTTTTCGCGGTGCAGGATTTTTCACAACTGGTTCCCCAATTAAGCGTCGAAGAGCAAGAAAAAAGAGTGGCTTCCTTGCTTACCGCGCAGGGATTCCATTTGTCGGACGCAACCGACAGCGCGCGGAAAACTTGCGAAAAAGATGCTGGGCTTGAGGGCACTTCCGCAAAATCGATGATCCGATTTGAGGTCGGAGACTTGAATAAATTGCCGGAAGAAATCGAACGAAAAATCCGGAGCCGTCCTTATGGCAAAGTGGCGGTAGGGGCGTGCCGCACAAACGCGGCTTCGGGATTCACCCACTATCGAATTGCAGTGTTATTTTTCTGAGGAAGGAATGAAATTCGTCCAGACGCCGAGCAAAAAAGAAAGTGTTGTATCCGGGAACGAGAAGAAATACACTATGCCGGTCATGAACGCCGTCTTCGCCAACTCCTATCGCTGGTATCGATTTACTTGGAATACATCCAGGCGGCGGGGGGCGTTTCTGTAAGCGAACTAACAGAAAAAAGTTTCGACCCACTCGCCAGCCGAGTGGGTTTTTTGTTTTAAGGGACAAAAATAAATTGAGAGGGCCGGAAAGATGATCATCTCCATGAAACTGCACGCAACGCGGCAAGAGATTGACGAGGTTCGAAAGCAGGTGGAGCACTTCGGATACAAAGTGCACTCCATCGAAGGCGAGGAGCGCGTGGTAATCGGCGTCGTCGGAGTCGGCGATGTGACTGCGTGCATGGAATCGATCGAAGCGATGCCGCAAGTGGACAAGGTGGTGCGCATTTCGGCGCCGTACAAGTTTGTGAGCAAGGAATTCCGTCCCGGCAAAACGCGAATAAAAGTAAACGGCACGGAAATTGGCGGCGGAGAGTTCGTGGTAATGGCCGGGCCGTGCTCGGTGGAATCCGAAAGACAGATCATGCAAGCGGCGGAGGGCGTGGCGAAAGCCGGCGCGAAAATGCTGCGCGGCGGAGCGTTCAAGCCGCGGACTTCGCCGTACGATTTTCAGGGGATGGAAGAAGAAGGACTGAAGCTGCTGAAGAAGGCGAAAGAAGCGACGGGGCTGGCGATTATCACGGAAGTGATGAGCGACCGCGATGTGGATTTGGTGGCGAAATATGCGGACGTGATGCAAGTTGGCGCGCGGAACATGCAGAACTTCATGCTGCTGAAAGCGCTGGGAAAATGCGGGCGCCCGGTGCTGTTGAAGCGCGGATTGAGCAGCACGGTGAAGGAACTATTGATGTCCGCGGAATACATCACGGCGCACGGAAATCCCGACGTGATTTTGTGCGAGCGGGGGATTCGCACATTTGAAACAGTGACTCGGAACACTTGCGACATCGCGGCGATCCCCGCGCTGAATGAATTGACGCACTTGCCGGTGATTCTGGATCCGAGCCATGCGACGGGAAAGCGCAGCCTTGTTCCGGCATTGTCTCGCGCGGGCGTGGCGATCGGCGCAGACGGATTGATCGTGGAAGTACACCCGGCCCCGGAAAAAGCCATCAGCGACGGCGCGCAATCGCTGGATATCGCGCAATTCCAAGAAATGATGAAGGACTTGGAGCCATACATTCACCTCTGGAAGGAATCGAGGAAGAGAGAAGTTGCGGCGGCGGCTGTGGCCAAATAAGCTTCTCCGCGAAGGAGGTTGGTCCGCCGATTTGCAATTACGGTGGCTCGAATTAGCAATGCTACTCAGCATTTCATATACCGGGAGACCGGCAACGGACCTAGGGTACCTGCTACACAAGAGCCCATTCCGCGTTCATTCGTTTGAGCAGGTTTTCGGGAAGGCTCACGTTTTCTACCCGGAAACTACGCCCGAGCGCTGCACTGCCGTGTTGCTTTTAGAGATTGACCCGATCGGACTGGTGAGGAATCGGCGTGGGCCGAGTGGTGAGGGACACGCTTTGGAGGAATACGTCAACGACCGGCCCTACGCGGCATCGTCGTTCCTGAGCGTTGCGATTGCCCGTACCTTCGGTACGGCAATAACCCGTAAGAGCAAGGAGCGCCAGGAGCTGGCTGATACGCCACTGCCACTGGAGGCGCGAATTAGCGTGCTGCCTTGTCGCGGTGGGGAGAATCTTTTGCGCCGCTTGTTCGAACCGTTGGGTTACGAAGTCAGTGCTACGCGCCATCCTCTGGATGAGAAATTCCCGGAGTGGGGAGAGAGTCCGTACTTTTCGGTCGGACTTAAGGCCACAATTCGATTGGGTGATTTGCTGACGCATCTCTATGTCCTGATTCCAACCCTGGACGACGACAAGCACTACTGGGTTGGTGACGCGGAAGTGGAAAAGCTGCTGCGGCATGGCGAGGGGTGGCTTCGCGAGCATCCCGAGCGCGAACTGATTACGAATCGCTATTTGAAACATCAGAAGCGCCTGGCCCGCGAGGCGCTGAGCCGCCTCATTGGAGAGGAAGAGCCTGCCGCGGACGAATTAGCAGAGACTCACACGCGCGAAGAGGAGGCCATAGAGAAGCCAATTAGCCTGGCCGAACAGCGCATGGGAGCTGTCATTGCTGCCCTTCGCAGCAGCGGCGCGAAGCGTGTACTAGACCTCGGCTGTGGTGAGGGTCGTCTTCTGCGCGAGCTCTTGAAAGACAGGGCCTTTGTGGAAATCGTTGGCATGGATGTGTCGCATCGCGCCCTTGAGATTGCCTCGCAGAAACTGCGTCTAGAGGATTTGCCAACGATGCAGAAGGAGCGCATTCGTCTGATTCACGGATCGTTGACCTATCGCGACAAACGTCTCGCTGGTTACGACGCCGCAACTGTCGTGGAAGTCATCGAGCACCAAGATCCGCCGCGTCTCGCCGCGTTCGAGCGGGTTCTCTTTGAATTTGCCCGCCCGCAAACTACGGTGGTGACGACACCGAATGTCGAGTACAACGTGAAATTCGATGCTTTGCCCACCGGCAAAATGCGGCACAAAGACCACCGCTTCGAGTGGACACGCGCAGAGTTTCAATCCTGGTCTAATGCCATAGCGGCACGATTTGGCTATTCCGCCCGCTTCTTGCCAATTGGACCTGAAGACCCAATCGTGGGCAGCCCCACACAGATGGGTATTTTCACTCGCCAATGAAGCTGACGATTCCAGAACTCGCAGTCGTTGCACTTGTCGGCCCTTCGGGGTCGGGCAAGTCGAGCTTTGCTCGAAAGCATTTTCGACCGACTGAGGTGCTTTCTTCAGACTTCTGCCGTGGTCTCGTATCCGACGAGGAGAACAGCCAGGCGGCCACGAACGACGCCTTTGAGGTTCTGTATTTCATCGCTTCCAAACGGTTGACGGCTGGCAAGCTTGTAGTGATCGATGCCACGAATGTGCAGGCCGAAGCCCGCAAGCCAATCATTGCCCTCGCTCGGCGGTTTCACTGTATTCCAGTCGCCATAGTTTTTGATCTGCCGGAGAAGCTTTGCCACGAGCGAAACCGTAACCGCCCGGACCGAGATTTTGGTTCACACGTCATACGCCAGCAGTCTCAGCAATTACGGCGATCTCTGCGCAACCTCCAACGAGAAGGTTTTCGCAGGGTCCATATTTTGCATTCACCCGAGGAGGTTGACGCGGCGGAAATCGTGCGCGAGCCGCTGTGGAACAATCTGAAGCACGAACACGGCCCGTTTGACATTATTGGCGATGTGCATGGATGCTTCGATGAACTGGTAGAGCTGCTGACACAGCTTGGGTATTCGGTCGAAAAGCAATCCAGCAGTGCTGATTCCCCTGCCTATTCCGTGAAGCCCCCGGAGGGTCGCAAGGTCGTCTTTCTTGGTGACCTTGTGGATCGTGGTCCAAAGATTCCAGAGGTGCTCCGCCTAGTGATGAGTATGGCGCAAGCCGGAACGGCCCTTTGTGTTCCGGGGAACCACGATATCAAGCTAATGCGCAAACTCCGGGGCAAAGACGTACAGATCACGCACGGGCTCGCTGATTCTCTGCAACAACTGGACAAGGAATCGCCGGAATTCCGCACTCAGGTCTCGGATTTCATCGATGAGCTTGTCAGCCACTATGTTTTGGACGAGGGAAAACTCGTCGTCGCTCACGCCGGTATGAAGGAAGAGATGCAAGGTCGTGGTTCAGGAAAGGTTCGAGATTTTGCGCTCTATGGCGAGACGACAGGCGAAACCGATGAATTCGGTCTGCCTGTTCGCTACAACTGGGCTGCGGAGTATCGTGGCAGGGCAATGGTGGTCTATGGCCATACTCCTGTGCCCCGGCCCGATTGGTTGAACCGAACGATTAATATCGACACCGGCTGTGTTTTCGGCGGCAGCCTAACAGCACTCCGATATCCAGAGAAGGAACTCGTCTCCGTCGCCGCTCGTGAGACCTACGTACAGCCGGTCAAACCGCTCGCTGCGGTTGCGGACTCAGGACCATCGCTCACCTCTCAGCAGGTTCACGACGATCTGCTCGATATCGACGATGTGATCGGCAGGCGAATTGTGACAACTCGCCTCCACCACAACGTCACGGTCCGGGAGGAAAACGCGCTGGCTGCTCTTGAAGTTATGAGCCGGTTTGCAGCGAATCCGAAATGGCTAATCTATTTGCCTCCCACTATGTCGCCCACAGAGACAACCGAAAAGCGCGGACTTCTGGAACATCCGGCGGAAGCTTTTGCCTACTTCCGCCGCGAAGGCGTCCCCCGCGTGGTGTGCGAGGAAAAGCATATGGGTTCGCGCGCCGTCGTCATTGTCTGCCGAGATGAAGATGCCGCTCGACGACGTTTCGGTGTCGTCGGGGAAGGCATCGGGATTTGCTACACACGAACCGGACGACGATTCTTCGATGACGGAAAGGTCGAAAAGGAATTTCTCGAAAAGGTGCGCGGAGCCGCGGACGCTGCGGGATTCTGGCAACAGTTTGAGACGGACTGGATTTGTCTCGACGCAGAATTGATGCCCTGGTCTGCGAAGGCTCAGGAGCTATTGCGCCAACAATACGCCGCTGTGGGCGCTGCTGCGAAAGCGTCTCTTACAGAGACAGTCGCGTCTCTGGAGCATCTTGCATCGAAGAATGGCGATGCTCTACCTCTCATCGAGAAATATAAGCAACGGCTCGAAGCGGCGAAGCTTTATATCGATTCTTATCGGCGGTACTGCTGGCCGGTTCAGTCAGTCAGCGACTTGAAACTCGCACCGTTTCACTTTCTTGCTACGGAAGGACAAGTTCACGTTCAGCGCGATCACCTCTGGCACATGGAAAAGCTGGCAGAGATTTGCAAAGCAAGCGATGGTCTCTTGCTCGCAACGTCTTACCGACAGGTTGACGTGACCAACGCAGCGAGCGTTGAAGAAGCCACTCAGTGGTGGCAAGAGCTGACCGGACGCGGTGGCGAGGGCATGGTTGTAAAGCCGCTGGACTTCATTGTGCGAGGACAACGCGGGTTGACGCAGCCCGCGGTCAAATGCCGCGGCCCTGAATACCTGCGCATTATCTATGGGCCTGAATACTTGCTGCCCGAGAACTTGGAGCGTCTGCGCAGTCGTTCGGTTTCCACCAAGCGTTCCTTGGCACTCCGTGAATTCGCTCTCGGCATTGAAGCATTGGAACGATTCGTCCGGGAGGAACCGCTTCGTCGCGTACATGAATGCGTCTTCGGTGTCCTTGCCCTCGAAAGCGAGCCGGTCGATCCTCGTCTTTAACGTTGGAGGCAGCCAGAATGTCTATTTGAATTTGGAGACGGAGCTGCCGACGAGGGGGATGCGGCCAAGAATGAACGGCTCAATCTTAGTCGCGTCCCTGTCTTGTTTCAGTGCTATGAAGGCTTAGTGGCCCACGCTGGAGTGTGCTGTGTTTGCGGGGACCGAAAGAGCGGTGCTGGAGCGGAGCAGAGCTGTGCCCATGAGCACGGAGCCGGCTGCCGCCAGTCGTTAGCGCCTACGATAAGCCATTCGATTGTTGTCCGTCAGAACAAGAATTTCAGGCTAAGCTGAACGATCCTTGGGTTGCTGCTGGTGGAGATGATGCGTCCAAAGTTGCCAGGATTGAGGACCTGCCCCGTTGTGGGATCTATGCTTCCGCCTGAGGCAACGAGGGCATTCAAGTTGCTGATCGGATTAGCGAAGTTCGGGTGATTGAACAGATTGAAGAACTCAGCACGAAATTCGAAATTGCGGGATTCGGCCAAAGGGAAGAGCTTTCCGAGCGCAAAATCCACATTCACTTGCCGCGGCCCGCGCAAACAGTTTCGACCAACGTTCCCGATGTCCGTCCCTTTGGCCGAAGCTGTCGCTGCGCCACCGGAGCTGGGAATTGGCTGGCCGCTCTGCACGGTTGGTCTGGCAAAGATAGTCGCGTTGAAGAAAGAACCCGTGGGCACGTTTTGATTTGCGTCGCTGCATGTCATACCGGCCACCAAGCTGGGACGAGCGAGCGGGCTTGCCCCGTTGGACAGTCCATAGAATGAACCTGCACCGGTGTCGACAATGTCGATGGGAAGGCCGGACATCGCCGTTAGGATGGCCGACGAACGCCAGTTCCACGTTGCCAACCGAACAAAGCCAGACTGCGCGGCAAAATGAGGCTTTGGCAAGTCCCATAAATAGTTCAATACAAATCGATGCGCGCGGTCGAAGTCGGAAACACCGCGATTGGCATTTGGGTTGTTCTGATTCCCAAGGATGGAACTGCTATCGTTCACCGCGCCCGTGTTGACCGCGCCCGTAATTCCGGGGCCACCGCCGGCGCCAGAGGCGTTGTCGATGGATTTGGCGAAGGTATAAGCGGCGAGTAGCTGCGTGCGCTCAGAAATCCTACCTGTCAAGCTGAGCTGAAGGGAATCATAGGATGATTCGGCAGTGGACTCATTCATGCTGAATCCGTTGATCGAAACACCTTGGAGTGGCGCCCGCAGCTGAGCGTCGTTTGGTGCGTTTGACTTGAACAATTGACTGGTGACGGCGTTGGTAACCGGGTTCTGTGGAGTCGCCAACTGGGCCTGGTTGATCGCGACCTGGCGAAAAAGCTTTCGTCCTCTTGCCCCAACGTATGCGGCTTCGAGCAGCAGGGCTTTGCGAAATTCAGATTGCACGCTGAGGTTGTATTGGTGAAGGTAAGGAGTGCGCAACCCTCGATCGAATGCAGGCCCTGCTAGAAGGACGCCCGGCACAAAGGTTGGAAACTGACTCTGCGCAGGGATAGGGAAAAATGGGTTATCGAACGGGGCGGCGTTTCGAACTCCCACGGCGAACATGGGAGGCAACTGAGCGCTCATCGACGCATAAGCGAACGTTGCGCGCGAGTAGTAGATACCGTACCCGCCCCGCACTGCCAATCGAGTTGAACGCAGAGGCGAGTAAGCGAATCCGATGCGCGGCGCGAGATTATTTGGATCAGCGCTGCGTACAACATACTTACTGACGTGCGGGACGCCGGGCAGGCTGAAACTGGGTATCACGTTTCCAGCCTGCACAAATCCGCCGATGGGCGGTCCGACCGGGTTGCCCTTCTGATCGATCTGCATACGCGGGACGTACAGAGCCGGATCAAACGTGGAGAGGCGTCCGCGAGTATCGTAAACGGGCAGATCAAGTTCGTATCGCAACCCCAAGTTCGCTGTGAATCGTGGTGAAACCTTCCAATCGTCTTGAACAAAGAAGTTATAGTCCCAAGCTCGTTGGCTGCGCTCACCGAGGCCATTGCCAAACGTTGTGACCTGAGTAGTCCCCGCCAAGAAGCTGTGGAAGTCCTGGAAATCAATCTGGCCCCGCGTGAAAGCTCCCTGGGTGAAGTTGACTTCGTCGTATCGAATTTCAAGTCCCGTGCGCAGCGTGTGATTTCTTCTCAGAAAAAATAGCGAATCGGCCAAAGTGGTCACCGATGGCTTCGCCGGGCTGATGTTTGTCGGAGTGCCGACAATCACTCCGCCTGCTGCAGGAGCAATACGGATTAAGGACAGCCCCGGCAGTTCGCTCGAATTCGCTCTCGAAATGCCGACTTCCGCATCGGTGACCGGTTCTTGTGGGAAAGTGTTGTTGCTATTGAACGCATAACCGAGGCGGAGCTCGTTGGTCAGTTTCGGATGGAAGGAGTGGATATCCTGAATGCTGATCAAGCGATTGTTGAAAGTCTGGTCGGTTCCGAATCCCGGAACATTTGGCCCCGTGCCACGAAAGCTTGGCAGCGCCAGAAATTGCGAAGTATTGGCGAAGAAGAATTTCACTGCCAGAGAATTACTGCTGGAAAGTCGAAAATCCGCATTCGCGTTGAACTGATTCTCTTGGAAGCTGGATGGCGAAGAACTCGAGAAGAACCCATTCGCATCGGGCGTTGGAATCACGAACTGGCCGTTGGGAAGCTTCGCATTGAGCAATGCTAGAGAAGCAGGATCAATCGCAGCCACGCCAAAGGTCGACCCCAAGGTAGCTGCAGACCGGTCGTTGGTGAGCCCCGACCGGCCGTTGGTGGGCACCGGCGCGACGAGAACGTTGGAGGAGATGCTATTGATGATGGAAGCCGCATTTCGCTCACGCGATCCTTGGTAGGAAACAAAGAAGAACGCTCGGTTTTTCCGAATCGGACCACCGAAAACGCCGCCGAAAACATTTCGCCGCAACAAAGGGCGCGCCTGGCCAGCGGCCTTCAAGAAAGGATTGTTCGCGTTGAGCGCTTCATTTCGGAAATACTCATAAGCGTCTCCATGGATTTCATTGCCGCCGCTCTTCGTCACAAGCTGGATGTTGGCGCCGCCGCTGCGACCGTAAGTGGCATCGTAGAGGGAAGTTTGCACTTTGAATTCCTCAATTGTTTCCGGAGCCGGAACCGCAACGAGAATCGGTCCATTGGTGCCCATCGTAGTTGCATCAATGCCGTTTATCTGAAAGTAGTTTTGCGTGACGCGCGCACCGTTGACCGAAATGGCTTGAGTATTGCGGCCGACAGCTGTGCTGTCCGGCAGATAGCTTGCTGCACCTGGTGAAAGAGTCAGAATCTGCGTGAAATTGCGCGATGCGAGAGGAAGACCGGCCACTGCTTGGGAGTCGACTACCGATCCCAGTTGTGGCCCGTCCGTCTGCAGCAGGGGAGGACTGTCCTGTACAACGACGGTCTCGACGCGAGCCCCAATGGCCAGGGTAACATCAGCGATGGTTGTCTCTGTAATTCTGACGGAAACATCCGTCAAGACCGCTCTCTTGAAGCCTGCCGCCACTACTTCGATTCGGTAAAGTCCAGGAGGAAACAACAAAAACAAGTAATTGCCTGCCTGGTTTGTCGTCGTGCTCCATGCCTCGTTTGTTGCTTTACTGACGGCCTGAACGTCCGCAGTCGCGATGACTCCGCCGGACGGATCTCTGACCACGCCACTGATCCGGCCGGTGGTTTGTCCTGAGACGGATTCGCAGACGCACGCAACCAGCAGACACACCAGCAGAAACCGGCATGATAATTCCCTGACCATCTCTAACTCATTCCCGCCGCGCCGATCAATCAAACTTCGCGAATGCATCGGAAAAATTACAAGTGAGCCCGGAAATATTCCCACTGCTTCTTTTGTTCCGCCATAAAGCTGATGAACCTCGGGTCGCTGCGCAAGTGATCCAGATTCGAATCATGTTCGAATAAGGGATAGCACGGAAACCCGTCATCGGCTGTCGTCCGCAGGTATTGGAGTGCCTGGTCAGGCCTGTTAAGCAAGGCATAGGCGGATGCCGCAGCATAAGCAACATGATGGAAGTGTTGGTAGCCCTTGCCTTTTGCAGTGGCCTCCTGAATCTTGCGTTCCGCCAAGGTAACATCACCAGCGTCCGCGGCTAGCAAGGCCTGCATAGCCGTAAGCGAACCGCCCCGGTCTAGCGGCGTGGCCTTAAGATATCTATCAACTTTTTCTTGGGCTTCTTGTTGTCGTCGTATGTGTTGTAGAGCGAACGACGTCTGAAATGCCCAAAAAGGTGGAAGAAATTTCTCCGAATCACGCAACTCAACTAGGGACTCGTCATATTTCCCTTGATAAAGCAAATTGATCCCGACTCTAAAGCGGATCCCTGAATTTAACGGATCCAACGCTACAGCTTTCTTGATTTCCTCATCTGCCTTGTCCAGCAGGCCTACATGGTTATACACATTGGCGAGCTGATGATGAGCCTCTGCAAGGTTTGGGTTGAGGTCGAGAGCATGTCGATAGTCAGAAACGGCGCGCTCGCAGGACCAGCCGTTGGCACGTGACCACAGCAAGTAACCGCGCGACACGTATCCCTCAGCCAGATTGGGATCCAAGGCAAGGGCCTTTCCCACTGCTACGGTTGACTTCTCAATCCAACTCGCCTCATTCGTTTCTACGCTGAACGCCCGAGTCCGGTAGGCCGTCGCCAATGCAGCATAGGCGGCTGCGAACTGGGGATCAACCTCAACGGATTTTTCAAGAAGCCGGATGGCTTGGTCGTTGGCTTCGCGCGCCTCCAGACCGTAATATGGCTCAGCGCGCAAGTAGAGTTCGTAAGCCTCCGGGTTCCCTGAAATCGCTCCCGAAAGATCCTTGCTGGGCTTCTGTGGGGTTGTCGTGTCGATCCTGCGAGCGAGGTCATTTGCGATTTCGCTCTCCATGGCCGCCAGGCGCGAGGCAGCGCCCTCATAAGAGTGCGCCCAAATGTGGCTGTCGCCGGGCCCATAAATCAATTGGGCGTTTACGTGAACGACTCCGTTTGAACGTGAGGCAGAACCTTCGACCACGGCGTCAACGCCCAATTCCCTGGCGATCTCGGGCAGAGCTTTTTTTGTCCCCTTGTAATGCATCGCAGATGTACGCGAGATAACTCGAATCCCGCGCATTTGTGCCAAATAGGTTGTCAATGCGTCCGTCATTCCATCGGCGAAGTATTCTTGAGATGCGTCGCCGGACAGATTGTCGAGCGGTAACACGGCGACGGACTGAATCCTCATCGCTGCGTTGCTGCCAAAGCGCCACTCGCGGCCAAAGTACAACCCGAGAATTACAGCGGCTGCAATGACTGCGCCGACAGCAGCGAGCCCGAACTTTCGCGCATAGCGGAGCAAAGGAACCGGCGAAGGCTTGGTAGCGGCCGCCCGTTCTGCCGGCACCGAAGTGAAAGCTTCTCCCGTTTCAATAGAATCTTTGAGCGTAGCGGCCTGAGGCGCTACTAAGCTCACGGCACCGTTCGTCTCTGCGACAAAGCGATATCCGCGCCGCGGGAGGGTCTCAATGAACCTGGGCGCGTCAGTTGAATCATTCAAAGCGTCGCGCAACCTGTTGATGGCGTTGTTCAAGCCGTGATCGAAATCCACAAATGTGTCGTTCGGCCAGAGCTTTTGGCGGAATTCATCGCGTGTGACCACGTTGCCGGGATGTTCCAGCAGCATCGCCAGAACCTGAAGAGGTTGGTCCTGCAGGCGGATTCGCCGGCCGCTCTTGAGGAGTTCACCTGCGCGGAAATCAACTTCAAACGGCCCGAAGCGCACGGGCGGGACGGACGCAGTGGGGATGGGCATGGCGGGCCCTCGGTGTGGCAGCGAGTCTATCACTCCAGATAGTGACTGAAAAGCGATAAGCGTTTCTCCATTGGTCACTGCCAAAGACTGTCTTCTCAGAGAGATAGGTCGGGAGATTCATAGGTGAAATGAGAGATTCCTGCGGGATTGCTTCATTCCGCTGGTTGCGCCAGAGTCGCCGCAGTCGCAACGTTCCCAAGAGTTTCAACTTGCGATGAGGGAGATGACATGAAAAACCAAAGATGGATTCGGTTTGCAAGCATTGGGTTCTGCCTCAGCATTGCGCTAGCGCTTGGATGCGCACCATCCGCAAGCGCGCAACAAGATTCCGACCAGCCACCCTCTGACAATCCTCAATGCACAGCCGAAAACCTGCAGGGCCGATACGGATATACCATCTCCGGATGGCTCGTCAGTCCTCTTCGTCCTGTCGCTGCAGTCGGCGTCCTCACCTTTGATGGAGAGGGCCGCATTCTCAACGCACAAGGCACGTTTAACAACAGCGTTGCGATCAGCCGCAGAATGGGCGCGGGCAGCTACACCGTGAATCCAAACTGCACGGGCTCCGCCACAGTCGCAGGCGACTTCGCGGGATTGACTTTTGATTTCATGATTATCCCTGGCGCTCATGGAAGCGAATTTTCGCTTATCGTGACAAACAGTGGGACGGTCGAGACCGGCGTCGCACAAAGAATCCCCGAGGAAGAATGCACAGTTGCAACGGTGCAGGGCACCTATCGACTCGCTGCAAATGGCTATCTCCTAGGTACCGAACCCACCGAACCCACCGAACCCATTGCATCACCCACTGCATCGGTGGGTATCAGAATTATTGGCGGAGCGGGGAATCTTTCCGGTCACGACACAGTCTCCAACACCGGCAGTATCGTGCCCCGAGACGTCCTTTCCACGTACACGGTGAATTCAGACTGCACCGGCACTCAAAGCTGGACAGACGGACGAACCTTTGATTGGGTAATCGTCGCGGGCGGGGCCCAGGTATTCTTCATCCGAACAGACCACCCCGGCATCATGATTGCAAGCGGCACGTTCAAGAAGCAGTCCGGAAGCGATGAAGATTAGCAGCTAAGCGATCGTTAACAACGATGGTTATGCCGATGAAGATAACGATAACGACTAAGGTTACGCTCCGATGTCAGCACCAGCTGTCGCTGGGAGCTCTCGGTTGGTCCGCGCACCAGGTACTTGGAAACCCAAGATGAGTTCGGAGGAGGACAAAAATGAGAAGAGAAACTGGCAGAATAATCGGAACTGTGGCGCTGTTGCTAGCTACGATGGTGCCACCAGCCCGTGCACAGAATTACGGCCCTTGGTCGCCACCGATGAATCTAAATGCGATGAAACTCAGCGACGGCACTACCTGTCCCGCCGTCGTCAACTCACTCTATAACGACACACACCCAGCCCTCTCGAAGGACGGCTTGAGTCTTATCTTCGCCACCACTCGACCGGGCCCAGACAGCACCGGCCAAGTCGGCCTCGGCAACTACGACCTCTGGGTCACCCAACGCGACAGCATGGACGATTGCTGGCAAGAACCGCGTAGCCTAGGACCCACGGTGAACAGTGCGTTCCAAGATTTCGCTCCTAACCTTTCTACTGACGGCCACTGGTTGTTCTTCCACAGCAACCGGCCCACTTGGTTGAACGCGAATGGCCTTGTGGTTCCGGGTTGCAGCCAAGGGGCCAATTTGTACGCCTCTCATCGGAAGGACAAGCGCGACGACTTCAGCTGGGAAACCCCAATTAACCTGGGTTGCACAATCAACACGCCCGGCTTTGGCACGGGAGGCCCTACCTACTTCGAGGACGATGCAACAGGTACTCGCTTCCTCTATTTCACGGCCATGCCTGTCGGTACGAATGATACCTTCTTCGACATCTACGTGAGTACCTGCGCGGCTGATCTCGATACGTGCAATACGCAGCAGCTCTGGGGACAGGGAACACTGGTGGATACGCTGAACAACACGCCGGACAACATGGAGCACCGCAATACGCGAACCGCCATCCGGCGGCGTGACGGCCTGGAAATAATCCTTTCCTCTGGTCGTCCAGGGAGCCTGGCAAGCGAGAACCTGTGGGTTTCCACGCGCGCCACAGCGCTGGACCAAAACTGGTTGCCACCAGTGCCCATCAACTGCGACGCGATGCCCGGCTGCCCAGCCTGGGATCCAGAAGGGCCTCTCGTCAACTCCAATGATTTCGACGGCGGACCGGCGCTCTCCTGGGACGGTACCGAGCTTTACTTTTTCAGGGTTCGCGCGGATCTAGCCAACACCGTTGGCTGTAAGGTCGGCATCCTCGTCCCTGCCTGCCGGAACCTTTACGTCAGCAAGCGGACGAAGCTCACAGGACCGAACTAGAGAGAGCATGCAGCAAACAGGGGATGCGGCCAAGAATGAACGGCTTATTCTTGGCTGCGTCCCCGTCTTGTTTCAGTGCTATGAAGGCTTAGTGGCCCACGCTGGAGTGTGCTGTGTTTGCGGGGACCGGAAGAGCGGTGCTCGACCGAAGCAGAGCCTTGGCATCAAGCCCAGAACCGGCTGGGGCATTTATCTGGGTTTGGAGGCGGACGATGGCGCTGCCGCCGGCGTCGAGACGGCCAATCGTAACCACGATCTGGTTGCCCACTTGCGTCGCGGTGCCGTCGGGGGAGGCCACAAAGGTCACGCCGCTGGGAAGCTCGAAGACGGCCTGCGTGCCGTTGAGACCCTGCGACGAACCATTCTGGATGTTCAAGGTATAGGTGAGCTGCCCACCCGCGGCCACAGAGTGAGGAGCCGAAAGATGGACACTCACGAGTTCGGAGAGGTCCGGCTTGGTCACGACGAACTTGTCGAGAAGGGCGGAAGTGCCGGTTGCGAGCGGGGTGACAACATTGCCTGTCATTGGATCGACGAGGGTGTCCGGGATGGGGTCATTGAGCGGCGTTCCGTTCACATCCGTGCCGAACGGGGCTGGGTTGGACATGGTTGCGGAGGACGAAGAAGTGAGCGGCTCGGTGATTTGATAAAGCGTCAGTTGGTTGTCCCTCACAATCACATCCGCGAAGGAGAAGACTTTGGCCTTGAACTTCGCGGTGATTTTAGGGCCGTTGCCGGCGCCGGGCTGAACCGGCGAAAAGGCCGCGCTGGTGAGATTGGTGTCCAGCCAAGAGGCCGGGCCGTTGGGGAAGGTGAAGCCGGCCAGCGAGGCAGTGCCGGTCGCGGAATCATCCTGATCGATACCGGGACCTTGGCCGCGGGCGGGGGCCAAGTCTCCGTCGAAATCGCGATTTCCGCCTGCGCCTTCCACCAGATAGAGAACCCCGTCCGGGACGGTTTGATTCAGGCCGTCAAAAGACGTGTCGATGTTGACCAGAGGAGTTCCGGGCGTCGGTGCGGCCGCCGCGCTCAAGGCGCGGATAGGATAGGTCCGCTGATAATTGTGCTCGTGGCCGTTGAAAACCATGTTCACACCGTGGTCTTCCAGAAACTTGGCGGCGGCGCGCATTTGCGAATTGCGCACAGTAGCGTCGCCGGAGGAAAACGCCGGTTGATGGAATACCACGATCTTCCAAGGCTGGGCGCTGGAATCGAGATCATTGATCAGCCAGTTGCGCAGCACTGAAGGATACGCGGAGAAGGCCTGAGGTGGTTCGGCGTAGAGCGGCGTGCCATCCAGTTGGCCGTTGAAGAGGTGCGGGTTGGCGTCCAAGAAGACGAAGTGAGCGTTGCCGGAGTCGAAGGAAAAGTTGTGCATGTGATCGATCTGTCGCGTGACACCATTGCCTGCGTCAACCGCAGTGGAAGCGCGGTAGGCCTCGATAGCCGCGGGCGAATTGTATGTATTGATGCCGAGCTTGAAGTACATTCCGTTGGGAGTGCGGGTATCGGCGTTCCAAGTGTATTGCGCGTCCACGCCCGTGGGACCGTTTAGCGGGAAGTAATAGTTGTTGAAATACGCCAAAGCGTCGCCGCCGTCGGTGTTGCCGGAGAAACGCCCCGCTACATCATTGCCCAACATGTTTACGTTCACGCCGGTGGCACCGATGTCATGATTGCCGACGACGATGTAAAAGGGAATGCTGCGGATGAAGGGAGCGCCGGTTTCATTGGAGTCCACGTCGCTGTTCCAGACGGGGAACCAGAAGTCGCGATAGCTGCCTTCCGCGCCGTTGTTGTAAACGTTGTCGCCGGTGTTCAGCGCGAGGTCCGGCTTAAGGAGGCCGGGCACGCCGGGAACTTGGAGATTCTGCACGTTGTACATCAGGTGGATGATGCGAGCCTCGAAGTCGGCGAGGCGCGGAGGATTGGAATTCGGTTCGACGGGAAAGAAACCTTCGTCTCCCTGTACGAGGAACGAAAATTCGTTACCGTGCTTGCGCGTGTGGAAACTGGCGGTGAAGCCACCGCTGGGCATACCCGGACCCGTTACGCTATAAAAATAAGCGGTGTTGTAGTCTAAGTTCTTCAAGACCGCGGAATAATTTGAGTGGGCGCCAGAGGCGTGTAGGGGAATAGGGAGCAAGGGGTCAGAGGACAGATAATTGTCCACGACACGCCCTTGAGGCGTCACGCTTTGGCCATAGGAAACGGTCTTGCCGAACTGCACGGTAAAAACGCCGGGGTTCGGAGAGACTTCATCGGTCTGCCAGGCGATTACCATTTGATCGGCAGGGCCGAAGGAGCCATTGTCACCCGGCTGAATATAAGGCTTGTAGGTAACGTTCTGTCCGGCCGCGCGAGGGACCAGCGAGAAAGCAACAACAAGGGCTAGAACAGCAGCCCACGCACTGTGTGACCTGATTTTCATTTGGGGACTCCTCTTTTTCTTCTGAGATTTCAAAGCGGATCCTGATGGACTGTAGCGGCCGAAGCGCAACGGGGCACCGGCAAACCTAAGCGCGGACGCCGCCAATACCGTTCCCAACGGCAATCGTCGCCAGGGACAGCAGTACCAACAGCACGCACAATCCCACTGCTTTATTCATGAAGGGCCTGTCAGAGATCCGATTCGTACAGCTCATAAGAGCTGTTGACCTCGACGGTGCAGTTTGGAGGCCGGAGCAAGTTGAGCCGTAAGTGGTGCTTTTTCAACGCACCGATCTGTAATGGCACTCGCAGACTGTCAGCTCTTGCCGACACCTCAAGTCCTGATATTTCGCTTAAGATGTTGGCTGCCCAAGCTGCGCGTGTTCTTCGAGAGGACAGTCGCAGAGCTTCGTTACAGACGCGTGGCGGAAACTTGAATTTTCGATGGGAGTTAATTTGCCAAGGGGGCAGACTCGTGGGCGTGCCGCGAAGCTGGGCGACGAGCTGAGCGTTTGTGCTGGCCGCTCTGGTGTTATTCTTTCCCTCCGATGAAGACGCTCAACGAGGCGTTCACAGCACTATCGATGCGGCGGCGATATGAGGTTTGGTTTTTGCGGATGGGGCTAAACGATGGGAGCGGGGCTTGGTGGTTGCGGTATTTGCTGATGAATCCGGGGCGCGGAGGATGCGCAGGGGATGCTCAGGGACAGCCAGTGCAGGTATGGGCGACCTGGTTTCCCCGGGACGGAAAGCCGGAGACTTGGATTCAGGGATTCCTAGTTGAGAGCGTGGGTTCAAAGGGAAGGGGATTGAGCAAGCGAGGTGCCAGCCCTTTTTTTCTGGAGATTGGGGAGAACCGGATTGGTGAGAATGCATGCCGCGGACGCATGGAGGTTGGCGGTCAGCGGATCTCCTGGGATTTGCGATATCAATCGACATTTCGCGCGGAGCTCAGCAGCAAGGGCTGGATTGGTTTTTCGCGAACGCCGCATTCGGATGCGGTCTTCTCGGGCGAGATTGCGCTGAATGACCGTACTTTTCGCGGTGAGGCGCTCGGCTTTGGGATGCAGGGGCACAACTGCGGATACCGGCACCGATATTTTTGGACGTGGACGCACATTCATTTTCCGGGCGCGCCGGGCAAAAGAACGACTTTTGAGGCGCTGGTTTATGAGATGCCGCTTGGCATGATGTTTCGCAAGGCGGTGCTGTGGCACGACGGCGAGAAGTACACGTTTCGCAAATTCAGCGAGAGCGAACGCGATTCGCGGCAACTTAGATGGAAACTGGAATGCAGCGGTGCGCGAGGCGCGCGCGTCGAAGCACGGATTTCCGGTCGAGGACGGTTCGTGCACCGGCTTCCGTATGTGAAGACGGATTGTTCAGGGCGATTTGAAGTGGCGAACGATAGTCTGGCGCTGGCCAAGATGATCCTGCGACTTCCCGGGAGAGCCGCGGAGGAGCTGACGACGGATTCCGGTGCGGCGCTGGAAATGGTAGGGAGTTAATCGTGGAGGTGGGTTGATGAACTCGTCGGCAAGTGAGGCGCGATTGGAAATTGTTCCGAGTCTTTCGACGATTCGCGAGGCACAGAAGTTCCTGGCGAAGTATTTTGCGCCAACGCGGCAGATTCACGCACGCTTTCTCAGCAAGGCGGCGGGCAAAGGCGTTTACTTGAAATTGGTAACGGAGTTGCCGACGAGATCGTTCAAGGTGCGGGGCGCGTATTGGGCGCTGGCGCAGAAGATGAAGCGGGGGCCGATACAGGAGGTCGTGGCTTGCAGCACTGGGAATCACGGAGCGGCAGTGGCCGCTGCGGCGAAGCAGTTTGGCATTGCGGCCAGGATATTTTTGCCGGCAAACTGTAATCCTGTGAAGCGTGGACGCATCGAGGCGCCGGGGGCGGCGATTGTGGAGAGCGGAGGCAGCGATTGCGTGTCTGCGTTTCTGCTGGCCGCAGAGTATGCCAAGCGGCCGGGCGTGTATTTTCTGAACGACGCAACGGATACGGATTTGCCTGCCGGTCCCGCGACGATTGGTTGCGAAATTCTGGAAGAGCTCGCCGAGGCTAGTGCGATTTTTGTGCCGATGGGGGATACGGCATTAATCCGCGGGATCGCGGCGGCAGTGAAGCAGCTCGCGACCCATGTGAAGATCATTGGCGTGCAAGCGGAGCAGGCGCCCTCTTACTACCTATCGTGGAAGGAAGGCAGAGTCGTAGGCACCGAGACGTGCGACACGATTGCTGATGGGCTGGCGACGCGAACGCCGGAAGCGGCGAACGTGCGCGAGGTGAAAAGACTCGTTGATGATGTGGTGTTGGTCAGCGAAGAGCAAATGCTGCGCGCGATTGAGACATTGCTCGTTGAAGAGCACGTATTGGCGGAGCCGGCCGGGGCCGCGAGCACAGCGGCACTGCTGAAATCCAGCGCAGGCTACGGGGATAACGCCGCGTTAGTGGTGAGCGGAGCGAATATTTCGCACGCGGTGCTCAAGCAGGCAATCGGCTGCGCGTAGCGCCACGCTTCGGCTTCCTCTGGTAGTTGCACGAGTAAAGACTCAGGGGAAGCGAAACCAAAGTAAGGTATTTACCTTAGCCGATATTGGGGAATTTCCCTCCTATTTTTTCTTCCCGTACTAACCCTTATTAGACGGGACGAGCCGGACTGGCCTCCGCACAGCGGCCTCCAGAGGATTTGCCTCCGAGGGGGGATGAGGTGCGTTGGCCAGTCCGAAGGTTCTGACGCCAGCCAGCCAGGATTCTGGGAATGGCACAATCCCACTGAAGGGGTGCCGAGTCATGAAACGCCGAATGTGGTTGGCGTGGGTATCGGTGGCGCTGCTATGGGCCGCGCCGGCAAAGGCAGACACGGGCGTCATCGTTCGGACAACAGGAGGGCTCCCAGCGCTTCAGACGTTCTGTCTCCTTCCGACGACTTGCACCGTGGTTGGGGGGTTGGACGGCACGTTGGGCCAAGTCTTCCTTGTGACCACGCCGCTCCCACTGCAAACTTTTCTGGGCCTCTTGAGCGGCCTGACGGGATTCGTGGACGCCGAAGTGAATCAGTTGATCAGTTTGATCGGCGGACTGAACGTTGTTCCCACGCCAATTTCCCCGACTCTCATGCAGGACAGAAGTTCGGTGCCCTACCCGGCGAATTCTACGACGATGGTGTGGAACAGCTATGCCAACCAGCAGGCCGCGACAATCGTGGAAGTGCAGAATGCGCAAAGCACATTCCATGTGACCGGAACGGGGATTGTCGCAGACATTGATACTGGGGTGGATCCGGGCCATCCTGCGTTGCAAGGGGTTTTGTTGCAGGGTTTCGACTTCACACGGAACCAGGCGGGTGGTTCGGAATTGAACGATTTGGCTCCATCGGATTTTCCTGTATATCCGCCTCCCGCCTGCACCTCCACTACTTGTCCATCGGCAGCCAAGGTGAATCAGTCCAGCGCAGCGATCTTGGACCAGTCGTCAGCAGCCATTCTTGACGGAAGCAAGTACGCAGCATTCGGTCATGGGACGATGGTGATGGGCGTCATCCACCTGGTGGCGCCAACGGCGAAACTGCTGCCCTTGAAGGCATTCAAATCGGATGGGACAGCTTCGCTCTCCGACATTTTGCGCGCTATCTACTATGGAGTGCAGAACAGCGCCAACGTGATCAACATGAGCTTCGACACCACGACGAGCTCGGCGGAGCTGCAAAAAGCTCTCGACTACGCCAACCAGCAGGGCGTCATCTGCGCAGCGTCAGCAGGAAACGATGGAAAGCAGGAGATCGTGTATCCTGCCGCGTTGCAAAACGATGTGATGGGCGTGGCGTCAACGACCAACCAGGACACGCGTTCAACGTTTTCGAACTATGGGAACGCGATCGTGTGGGTCGCGGCTCCGGGAGAATCCATTGTGACGACTTACCCGTTCAGCACTTACGCGGCGGGATGGGGAACCTCATTCAGCGCGCCGTTTGTTTCAGGCGGAGCGGCGCTACTGCACAACTTGAAAACCGCTATTGCTCAGTCCGAGGCCGGCACGGCGGTATCCCACGCAGTTCCGCTGGCGGACCCGGGAATGGGCCACGGGCGGCTAGACTTATGTCTAGCCCTCGGGTGGGAGGCCTCGGGGAGTTGTTCGCAGGACTACCTAGTTTCGGCGACGCCGCCCACTCAGACCATTACGGCCGGACAGCAGGCGAATTTCACGATCTCGGCTGCACCGCTGAATGGTTCCACTCAAACTGTAATGTGGAGCTGCACGGGGGCGCCGGCAGCAGCCACCTGCACGGTTTCGCCGTCATCTGTGATGCTTAACGGGTCGACTGCGGCGACTGCCACGGTCACGCTGACTACGAAAGCGCGTGCTTTCTCGCCGCCTTTGGGCTTGCCGCGGAGCGTGCCGCTGCCGCATCTGTGGGCGACCTTAAGCGTTCTCTTTGCAGGGCTCGCTGTCATGCTGATAGTTTGTAGTTTGGGCCGCGCTTCCTGGCAGCGCCCCGGCCTTGCTGCGGCGGCAGGCGTTCTCGCCGTTTCACTTTGCACCTACTCCTGCGGTGGCTACGGCGGCAACCCGCCGCCCGGGTCACCAACACTTTCGTCGGTCGGAGTTAACCCGTCTAGCGTTACTGGCGGGTCTTCCTCGACCGGCACGGTTACTCTTAGCGGGCCGGCTCCTACCTACGGCGCCACTGTGAACCTCTCCAGCAGCGCCTCTGCAACGGCTACGGTACCCTCAAGCGTGACCGTAGCCAATGGAGCTACCAGCGCGAACTTCACGGTGAACACCAGTGCGGTAACGACGAGCACATCGGTCACAATCAGCGCGTCCTATGCTGGTGTGACCAAAACGGCTTCCCTCACTGTTAACCCGTCTTCGGGAGGAACTCCAGCAGGCACGTACACACTCACGGTAACCGGAGCTTCAGGCAACCTCAGCCACGCCACGACGGTCCAAGTAACAGTGAACTAAGATCCCCGGAAACCTTGCCTCCCAGCGAATGCAGCCCTGAGGCCCAGCGGACTTTGAAGCGAATTGTGCCCCTGGCCATTCGGCCAATTGCGTTCAGGGCAAGTTCCATTGCTCCCTCCAGCCCCACGTAGATCCTAAGAGAAGGCGAAAGTGTCTCCCAGCAACTGCCTAGGGTGAAGAGACGATGGACAAAGCGAAAGCAGAGTTCAGCTGGAGAGTCGCGCACAGACTTGTGCTGGCCGCCTGTTTGGCCGGCGGCTGGACGGCCGTGGGCTCGCTCGCGAAGGCTCAGGCCAAACCTCCTTCACAAGGATCGGAGTCGAACTCACGGTTAGTGAGTGCGGAAGCAGGGCAGGCGATCGTGGATGCCGCACGGGGTCAGGACTTGACGGCGGGCGAAGCGCAGGACTGCTCTCACCTTGTACATCAGACGTATCTCAATGCGGGTTTCGAGTACCCGTATGCCAGCTCGTTCGAACTGTACGCGGGGAACGAAAATTTTGAGCGAGTGAAAAAACCGCAGCCGGGAGACGTGATTGTATGGCCCGGCCATGTCGGCATTGTTCTCGATCCTTTGGAGCACAGCTTTTACAGCCTGGTGAGTACAGGCCTGGAAGCGCAGAATTATTTGGGACCTTATTGGGTGTCGCGCGGGAGGCCACGCTTCTATCGCTATAAAGTTGATGACGCGGAGATCATGACGGCTTCTACGACGCCGGCATCCTCACGAACTTCCCACACTGGGAAACAGCGGGAGACGGAGGTCGCGGTCGAAGAGCGAACTCCTGTTGCGGCTTCCAATTCAAACCGGCCACCAAAAGCGGTTTCCGACCGGGCGAGGGTCGTGAATGGTCCAGCGGCGCTCCCTGCTCCTGTTGTTGAGAGCAATACTTCTGAGGTTCCGCAGAGTATCGTCATCGGGGCAGGAAACAAGCGACCGACGACTAGCCAAGTTGCCGAAGGAATCTCTGAATTGAGCGATGCCGCTGGGGCTGTTTTGCGCTCAGATGGCCCTTCAAAACTGGTGCTGCCGGTGGTCATCTTCGAGCGGTTCCAGGTGGAGCGATTAGAAATTAAGAGGGACCACGGATGGGCGCGTCTACAAATTGATTCTCGAGCGACAATCGTGGGTGGAAAAGCGGAATATAAGCGGCGAAGCGAAAAAGTTCACTGGGAGTTGCGCAAAACGGAATCGGGATGGGAAGCCGTCGCACCTGCGGACCGAATGTATGTGCCGAACGATGTGGCGGTGCGGAATTTGGCGGCACAGCTTGCGCGGTTGACTGAAGGTGACGGCTCCGCGGCGCACTCGGAGACAGTTCTGCGGCAGGAGTCGCTGCTCGCCAATTTGCTGAGCGGACTCCTAGACAATAAAGCCGGCGCTTCATCCAGCAGTCGAAAGCCACAGAAGAGCAAACAACCTGTTGCTAGTGGAGAAAAATCGGAAAAGTCCGCCGGGAGTAGCGGTCCATCCTGATTCCAATTGTCGAAACTAGTGCTGCGGGTCTGAAGTGCCCTTCGGCGTTGATGATACTTGCTGCAGGGCAAAGGCGACGTAGATGCCGCCCGATGGGGACTTGGGATCTTTGCCGCCACCGGCCGCGATGACGACAAATTGGCGGCCATTCACTTCGTACGTTGCAGGTGTGGCGTTGCCGGAGAACGGGAGCCTAGTCTCCCAGAGCAGCTCGCCAGTGGATTTATCGAAGGCGCGGAATTTTTTGTCGAAGTCGGTCGCGCCGATGAGGAGCAAACCACCTGCGGTGACAATCGGCCCGCCGTAATTTTCCGTGCCGGTATTCTTCAGTCCTTTGGATGCGAGTTCCGGATATTCGCCTAGCGGAATTTTCCAGACATATTCACCGGTGTTCAGATCGATAGCGTTCAGTGTGCCCCACGGAGGAGCGACGGCGGGATAGCCTTCTTGGTCGAGAAATTTATGGTAACCGGTGAAGCGAAATTTCATCGCGGCGGGAGACGGCGCGGAGCTGGTGGGTTCTTTGCTCTCGCCACTCGTCAAGAAATTAACGAGCGCAGACAATTGATCGTCCGTCAAGTTGGGAAAACCAGGCATTCTGCCTTTTCCATTCTTGATGGTCGTGGTGATCTGCGCGAAAGTCAGCCGCTCGCCAACTGCGATCAGGGAAGGCATCGCGGGTGGCGAAGCGGTCATTTTTTCGCCGTGGCAGACGCTGCACTGGCTCATATAAATGGCGCGCGCGCTATTTTCCCCGGTGTTCGGGGCGAGAGCGCCGGTCCAGGCCATCTCATTTGAATTGACGTAGATGATGGCGGTCTCTATATCCACGGCGGGGCCGCCCCACTCAGCACCGCCATCGAAGCCTGGAAAAATCACCGTATCTTTTCCGACGCTGAAGGGAACGAACTGGCCTTCGCTGCGAAATTGCTTGAATTTTTCTAGGGCCCACCGGTGCGCTTCGGGCGTGCGCGTGGTTAGTAAATCTTCGGTGAGAAGCTGACGCGCAAAGGGCGCTGGGCGAGTGGGGAGTGGCTGCTCGGAAGCGGCGGCTTCTCCTGGAACGGTGCTTGGCGGGTAGTTGCGGGATTCGATGGGGAATAGCGGATTTCCGTTGGTGCGGTCAAAGAGATAGACGAACCCTTGTTTTGTGGTTTGCGCAACGGCATCGATTTCTTTTCCACTGCGCTTTATAGTGAGGAGCGCGGGCGGGGAAGGGAAGTCGCGGTCCCAAAGATCGTGGTGGACGCCTTGAAAATGCCAGATTCGTTCGCCGGTCTGCGCATTCAGGGCGAGCAGGCAATTTGCGAAGAGATCGTCGCCGATGCGATCGGCGCCGTAGAAATCAAAAGCGGCGGAGCCCGTGGGAGCGTAGAGGATTCCGCGCTGGGGATCGAGCGCCATCCCGGCCCAATTGTTGGCGGCGCCGCTGGTTTTCCAGGCGTCCTTGGGCCAAGTGTCATAGCCGAACTCGCCGGGGTGGGGAATGGTGTGAAACGACCAGCGCAGCTTGCCGGTACGAACATCGTAGGCGCGAATGTCGCCGGGAGGTGCGGGAAGAGTCTCGGGGTTGCGTCCACCGAAAATCACCAAGTCCTTGTAAACGATGCCGGGGCTGGTGAGATCCACAGATTGGGCAGCAGGCGCACGGCCGAGATTCTCACGCAGGTCGATGCGGCCTCGGTTTCCAAAAGAGGGAATCGGTTTGCCGGTGGCGGCGTCCAGAGCGTAGACGAAGTTCATCACGCCAACGAGAATGCGCTTGTCTTTGCCGTCGGCCCAGTAAGCGAGCCCGCGATCCGGTTGGGTGCCACGGATTCCGGAGTCGAACTTCCACACGAGCTTGCCAGTTGCGGCATCCAACGCGAAAACTTTTTGCGTCGGGGTAATGCCGTAGAGCACGCCGTCAATGATGATGGGGCTTGTCTGAAGACCGCCTTCTTCCTGAGTGTCAAAACTCCAAGCGACGGCTAGACGCTTGACGTTGCTCCGATTGACCTGCGCGAGCGTGGAATAGTGATTGTTCTCGGGAGCGCCGCCGTAGGCCGGCCAATCCCGCTGCTCCTGACCGGATGTTTTGTCGTGTGGCGGCAGGTTCGCCACGCGGGTGATCGAGCGGGCTGCGATGAGGATCGAAGCCGGAACCAGGAATGATGCGCAAGCTGCGACTATTTTCAGTGACCGAATTCTTCCCATGGCAGCACGCGGACAGAGGATACCACTCCCGGAATTTCAGGTGGGCTGAAGATGAAAAAAGGGATCGGTGCAATTGTCGAGGCCGCCTGTGTGGCCTGAGGGGCGAGCGCAGCTTCGGCAGGTAAACAGTCAATCGGAGCACCAAGACTTGAAGTGTCGGCCAGCGCTGACAGTCTGAGTGCGTGCGAACGGACCGCTGCGAAGAAAAAGCACGACTTAGAGATCGAGCTGCTCCGGCCTTCCAAATGCTGCGCTGAAAGTAACAGCTCATCCGAGCTGAACGAAGCTGGTCCATGAGAGGTGCTTCATGAAGAAGATGGTGGGATTGTGTTTGCTGCTGTTCCTGCCGCTAGCAACGATTGCGGTTGAGAACGGCCAGGTCATGTATGCAGGCGGCACGGTTACAACGCTGAAGGAAGGTACGATTGGCAGCCTGGACACAACATCGCCAACGGAGCTGACGTTCAAGGCCTCCGGCAGCCTACTGGTCATACCATTCGCGAGAATTGACTCGTATGATTACTCGCAACAAGTGGCAAGGCACCTGGGAGTTTTGCCTGCCATCGCTACTGGGCTCGTTAGGCACCGGCAAAAAAGGCATTTCCTGCGGATTGCATTCAAGGAGGAAAATAACGCACAGCAGGTGGCGATATTCGAAGTTCCGAAACAGATGCCACGTACCCTACTCGCAATCTTGCAAGCACGCGCACCATGGGGATGCAAGGCGAATGCTGCCGCAAATTGCGGGCAGCCGAATCACGGTATGCACTAGCCAGGCTAAGCCTAGAGGGACGACGCGAAAAGAGATTGGCACGTCTCATGAGTGGAGTGAGGCTAGCTGGGTAAAGTGTGAGGGTCAGTGGAAAAGCTTTCGGCGGCTTCGCGGGCGGTTGGATAGGATTTCAAGAAGCGATCGGCGTGAGCTAGCTTCATCACGCCATCTATCATCCCGGTCGTGCCGGCGAGACAAAGAACGCCACCAGCGATTTTCAGGCGCGAGAAACAGTTGACGATTTTCCCGAGGCCGCCGCTGTCAAGCTTGGTTAGCTTGCTAAGATCGAGGACAACGCGAGTGTGGCCGTCACGGAGCAGTTCATCCAAGGCAAGTTCCAACTGCTTGCACTCGACGCCCATCTGGAGCGGGCCGCCCAGCTCGAGGATGATGACCCCAGGCTTGAACTCTTTTTTGACGATGTGCACAAGCGCCTTTCGCAAAACGGGCTATTCTAAATAAGACTAGCTGAAGTCTTCAAGTGCGATCCTGTGGACGCAACAACATGCCTCAGGAACCAGGTGCGCCCTTGGCTGCCACCGGGTCCTCCCCTTCGCAGGGAAACTCGCGAATCATTCGCACGCAGGCGGTAAGGGCATCGAGAAGCGAATTTCCCCACCCGGTGGGAAGAATCGGAGCAATGTTCTGATTGACGTGCTTGTCTGCCTGCGCGAAGAAGCGCGCAAATTGACCCTCCGGAGGCGCAGCGAATTCTTTTACGGTGATGACGAAGCGGACCTCGCCGGTTCCTTGCGGTTTCTTGAACGAGAAATGATGCAGCAAAGCCAGCTCTTCGGAGACATCCTTTTGAGCAAATTTCCAATCGCTCACAAAACCCTCCGGCCGAGAATCGCAAAGCACTGGAAGAATGGAATTCGGAACAGGCGCATCTTAGGCTGCGCGAAGAGGCAAGTCAACGAGGCGAAAGCGGCAACAGCTAAACTCTTGCTGACTATGAAACGAAGCGCGATCAGCCCGCGCTCGCGGATTTGGGAGGTTGGCGCAACCCCAGAACGCGCATCAAGGTTTCCTGGACATGCACGAGCTCGCGCTGGCGCTCATGTTCCTCTTTTGTGCGGTCGCTCAAGGCTTCCTTTAACAAAATCAGATTGCGGCGGAATTCAAGGTGGGCGAGAACCAAGCGGCTCAACGCTTGCAGCGCTTCCTTTTGATCGGGGGCCAAATCGCGAGGAGTACGATCAACGACGCAGAGTGTCCCGAGGGCGTAGCCTTCCTCGTTGATGAGGGGAGCGCCGGCATAGAAGCGGATGTGCGGGTCGGAAACGACGAGTGGATTGTCGCGAAAACGTTCATCAGCGAGCGCATCGGGGACGACGAAAACATCGGATTGCAAGATTGCCGTGGAACAAAAGGCAATGTCTCGCGATGTTTCTGAAGCTGCCATGCCCACGCGAGACTTGAACCATTGGCGATCTTCATCGACCAGGGAAATCAAGGCGATGGGAGTCTCGCAGACATACGAAGCCAGCAGCGTGAGATCGTCGAAGGATTGCTCGGGGTCGGTGTCGAGAATGGCGTACTTATCGAGGGCGATGATGCGGGCTTCTTCGTTAGCTGGCTTCGTGATGACCATGAGCAACCTCCTGCGCGATACTCTCTTCCGGGGCGGATGCCCGCCGGGGTGAAATCATACTCTGAAACCGAGCATCTGGCGCGTCAAGAGAATTCGTATCGTGGATTTGGAGGGAACGGGAATGAAATGGATTACGCGTGAGCACGTAAAGGTCGACCGAGTCGCTTGCCCATGGCTGATCAAGAAGTTTGTGGATGCGGAGGCGGAGTTCTACTTTGTTCCGGCGGAGCGGGTAATGAGCGAGGCGCAGAAACTGGGGGCCACGCCGTTTGACGTCCCCGCAGTGGAACTGGGCCACCACGGCAAGGAATGCTCGTTCGAGGCGATACTGAAGAAATACAAACTGGCTGGAGATGCGGCACTTGCGCTGCTCGGGAAGATCGTGAATGGCGCGGATACGGACAACACGCTGTGGCAGCAGCCGGAGGGCGCGGGGCTGATCGCTATCGCAGAAGGGTTTCGCCGTCTGAATTTTAAGGATGACCACGAAATCAATGCGGCCGAGTGGATTGTTTACGATGCGCTCTACGCCTACTGCCAAGAGATGGTGAAGCGCGGGAAGCCAAATGGAGCCTTCCGCTGAGACCTGCAAAATGAAAACGATCGAAACAGGAAACAGGAAACGGGGGGCAAACATCGCGGAACACATAACAGACTCCTTGGGAATCGAGCGTAACGTCGCGGCGGCTTCGGGCGCAGTGTTTCTGGTGGGGCTTGGCGAGGAACTTTGGAAAAAGTTTCTCCCGAAATATCTGGAATCACTGGGAGCAAGCGTCGCGGCGGTCGGCCTGTTTGGTACGGCAGAAGACTTTTTCGACGCCATCTACCAATATCCGGGAGGCTGGCTTGCGGATCACTGGGGCCGGAAGCGCGCTTTCCTCATTTTTCTTGCATCGGCCGTCGTTGGCTACTTCATCTATCTTTCGAGTCCTGCTTGGCCTTACCTCTTTCTGGGGCTGGCGTTTGTCATGGCCTGGCAGGCCATGGGATCCCCCGCCATGTTTGCGACGATTGGAGACGCGCTGCCGAAGGAACGGCGTGCAATGGGCTTCACCGTTCAATCGATGCTGAAGCGCATCCCCATGGTGGCCTCGCCGCTCATTGGCGGAGCGATGATCGGCGCGCTCGGCCTGCAAAAAGGCATTCGAACGGGACTCCTCGTGACACTTGTTCTAGCGGCGCTGGCGGGAGCGTTGCTACTGTCACTCCGATTGCCGGCGACCACTCGCGACGCCGTGAAGATGAGCGGAGTGTGGGAATCCTTTCATCCCACCCTAAAGCGGCTGCTGGCCTCTGACATCGTGATTCGAATGTGCGAGGGAATGGCGGATATTTTTGTAGTTCTTTATGTGACCAACGTCACCGGCATCACAATCCCGAAGTACGGAGTGCTTATTGCCATTCAATTGATGACGGCCATTCTCATCTACGTGCCGTCTGCCAAGATTGCGGCCCGCGTTGGACGGAAACCGTTCGTGATTGCGACGTTCTTCTGTTTCGCCCTGTATCCAATAACTGTTATTCTCGCGCACAACTTCGGAGCACTAATTCTTGCCTTTATCGTCGGGGGCCTGCGGGAGATTGGCGAGCCATCCCGGAAGGCGATGATTGTGGACTTCGCAGGGCAGCAGTTGAGGGGACGGACCGTGGGGTTGTATTACTTGGTGCGGAGTTTATCAATTACGCCCGCCTCGGCCATCGGCGGGTTGCTCTGGAAAGTGCGTCCAGAAATTCCATTCGTGGTGGCTGGGCTCATCGGAGTTGCCGGAACGCTATTGTTTGCGGTATCGGTAGAGGAACAGCACGCCGGCTAGATTCACGCAGCATCACGACGGCAGATGCCTCTCGACTTCATTCGCACAGTCGTTAGAATTCACGCGCTTGGGATTCTCTTCTTCCGGTTAATTGGAGACGGCTATGAAGATGCATCTGCGTTTACGATTCATGGCTCATGCAGTGGCCATCCTACTCTCGACGCTTGCGGGAGTGCAGGCTGCCAAAGCGCAAACCGCGCAAGACAATTACGTCCCTTCTCCCGAAAATCTGAAGGCGCGCACCTGGTTCCAGGACGCAAAGTTCGGGATGTTCATTCATTGGGGAGTGTACAGCGTGTTCTGCGATGGCGAATGGAATATGGAGACGCGGCCTATCAATCGAACGGAATACGCGAAGTTGCCGGCATTTTTTAATCCGATCAATTTTGATCCGGCGGCGTGGGTGGCGCTGGCAAAAGCGGCGGGGATGAAATACATCACCATCACTTCGAAACATCACGACGGATTCGCTATGTTCGATTCAAAATTGACGGATTGGAATGTTGTGGCGCGGACTCCGTACGGCAAAGACGTCATTGGGATGCTCGCGGCGGAATGTCACAAGCAGGGCATCAAGCTGTTTCTGTACCACTCCCAACTGGATTGGCATTCGACGGATTATTTTCCGCGCGGGAGTACGGGGCATCGCACGGGGCGCCCGGATTCCGGGAATTGGGATGCGTACCTCAATTTTATGGACGGACAACTTAAGGAGTTGCTCACGAACTACGGAGAAATTGGCGGCATTTGGTTCGATGGGATGTGGGACAAACCGGAAGCGGATTGGCATCTCGCACGAACTTACGCGCTGATTCATCAATTGCAGCCGCAGGCGCTGGTAGGCAGCAATCATCATAAGAATCCATTTCCGGGCGAGGATTTCCAGATGTTTGAGAAGGATTTGCCAGGCCAGCACACGACTGGTTTCAACCCCGAACAATCGGTCAGTACGCTGCCACTCGAAACCGCGGAAACAATGAATAACTCCTGGGGATTTAATCTGACGGATGAACACTACAAGAGCACTGCGGAATTGATTCGATACCTTGTGCGCGCCGCGGGGTCGAATGCGAATTTCCTACTGAATGTAGGGCCGATGCCGAGCGGAGAGATCCAACCCGAATTTGTACAGCGCTTGACCGAAATGGGGAAATGGGCGAAACAGTACGGAGACTCGATCTATGGAACGCGGGGAGGGCCGGTGGCGGCGGGGCCGTGGGGCGTGACGACGCAACGGGCCTCGATGGTTTACGTCCACGTGCTGGATTGGAATCAGCCCGTACTCGCGCTCGCGGGAATGCCGCGGCCGGTTCATTCGGCGCGGATGCTGCGCGATGGAAGCAGTGTGGAGTTCAGCACTGTCAAGGGAGGGTTAGTGCTGAAACTTCCGGAGGCGCAACCAGAAGAACCAGATCGCGTAATTGTGCTCGAACTGGAAGCCGCGAGGTAGAGAGTAGAGGTCGGCTCGATTCAGGGATTAGGTGCGGAGTCGTCGAGTTTCAGAATGAGAACTTGGCCGTTCGAATGGAACGTGCCGCCGGTGGCGGTCTTGGCTTCTTTCATGGGTTTGTCAGGGAGGAAGTGGGAGATTTCTGTGACGAGGCCAGTGCTTGTGAGCGTTTTTTCGACGTAGTCGCGCTCGAGGTCGATATCCGGATCGATCTTGTGAGTGACGCCGTTGTTGCGCTGGTCGCGTTCGAATCCAATGTCGTGAGTAGCGGCGCCAACGCAAAGCGTTTCGCCGTTAACCTGGAAGGGCGCTTTCCAGATGCGCAGATGGTTCCGCGATCGGACCACGCTGATAGGCTCAGCGTGGGCCCAGCCGTAATCCTGCGGGCGACCGAAGAGGTATAGCTGGCTCATCGGCATGGTGAGATAGGATTCCTTGGAGAGGCTCTCAATGAGGCCATGCAGAACCGTAGCTTTGACGTCGGCGTCAACTTTCACCCAGCCGGCGTTCGTGAACACGCGCTGCATAGCCTCCTCCGAGCCGAGGATCAGAAAATTGACCATGTCGCCGGCGTTGCCTTCTTTGTCGGCAACGCGGCGCGGGATTTTGGAAAACAGATTGTTGTCAATGCCGGGAAGCGAACTGACTTGCTTGGCGGCCACGCGCGCCGCTCCGCCTTCAGGGGAATACACCTCGATGCGTACGACGTAGGTGCCGTCTCCGGTATCATCGGCGGTCTGATTGATGCCAACGGAGAGCCGGCCCGAGGCGGGCGCAACTACATCGCGACGAGCGCCAATGACGAAGGGTCTGGCGACATCCTTATCGCCGATGAGCCCCAGGAGCGCACCCCTCCCAGCTTCATTGAAGGGCAGAACGCGGAGAAGGTCCTTGAAGCCACGTGGCAGGCCGTCCGGTCCGTTGTCATCCTTCGCGTCAGCGTAACGGAGCTTGCCGGTAGCGATCACGAGCACGTGTTCGCCGGCTTGAACATCGATGCCAGTATCACTCCAGGATTCTTGGCCGGTCACTTGAACTTCCTGTGAAAGGCGCATTTTGCCCGTGGGCGTTTGCGTAGAAGCGGCGTTTTGCGCGTCTTGCTTGACGGCAACTTGCGGTGGCGGCGCGGTATTTTCGCGGACGAGTTGCGCGCATACAGGACTTGGCTGAGCTACGGAGACGAGCAAGCATCCTAGAATGGATTGCAGAATTCTCATGAGAGGTCGAATCATTGGAGCAGCCATCCCGCGCAAGACTAATTAGCATCTCCACTGTAAGCAGATGCCCTGGGAAGGTACAAGCGTTGTCCATTCTGCAAGGCATTTCAGAATGAATGACAACGAAGGACTAATGATAACGCAGGGACGCGGAGGCTGCTTAGCGCTCGTAGAGTAGTAGCGGGATTCCTTGACGGAGTGCGTTAAGGGCTTGTAAATTGGCAATGTGCCGTAGCGATGTGACAGGACATACCCGCTCCCAGATATGCCCTTCCGTGCGGAGAACCGCAACAGGCGGAGAGACAACCAAGTCAGCAACTGGCCCGAGTGAGGACTACGGCAAAGGCATGAAAAAACTTCAACCACAGATGGTGATGATTGGACTGTGCGCCGTGATGGCGCTCCCGGCTACCGGACAAACCCAGGCGCCAGTGCCCGCGCAGGTACAAACGCAAACCACACCCCCGGCCCAGGCTCCCCAGCCAAAGCCGCGAACGAGAACAGCCCCGCCGAGCACAGTAAGTATTGATGGCAGCGAGGCGATGTTTACGACCATCTGCGCGCTGCTGGCAGCAGGTTTCGAGTCGAACGTGAGCGCTGACAATTGGACCGCATTCCGCGCGCAGATGCGCGAGCGCCTGCGACGCCAACAGGGTCCGGCGGTCGAAGCGGTGCGGGAGTTTTACAGGCAGCACGAGCTACGCGATCCCGGAGCGACCCTTTCACGGTATCTGTGGTTTGGCCTGGTGTCCGGCCCTGCTCCTGCGTTCCAACCGGTCTTGCGGCGGGATGAGTTGCCACCGGAAATCATAGCGCTTGAGGGTTTCAGCGAAATCCTTTCGAACTATTACCAGGAACAGAAAATTGGGCAAATGTGGCGCCAAGTGCAGCCGATTTATGAGCGCGAAGTTGAGCGGCTGCATGATCCAGTCTCGCAAGTCGTATTTGTCGCTTCGGCGTATTTGCGTGAAATCATCGAGCCGTCCGGGCCGAGGACATTTGCGGTCGTCGTCGAGCCGCTGGTGGGACGTATCACCAACGTACGAAATTTTGGAAATCACTATGCTCTGGTGTTGAGCGGAGGCGAAGAGATTCCGACTGACATAGTGCGCCACGCCTATTTGCACTTCCTGCTGGATCAGCTGCCACTGATGTATCCTCACGTTACAGCGGTCAAGCGCCCGCTGTTTGAAAAGGCCGCCGCCGCCCCGCGCCTTGCGCCCGAGCTAAAGGAAGACTACGAATCGTACTTTGCGGAGTGTATGGTCCGCGCGGTGGAGCTGAAACTCAAGCGCATATCGCCCGGCGAGCGGGAAGCGGCGTTGAGCCGGGACGACGAAGAAGGCTACGTTCTGGTGAAACCACTCTTCGCAGTGCTGCCCAAATTTGAAAACTCCGAACCCTCGATGAAACTTTTTTTCCCGGATTTGGTGAGGGCCATCGATGTCAGAGCTGAGGCCACGCGGTTGGCGGCGGTGAAATTTGCGCCCGCCGAGGCGGCCAAGACGGACGACGAAGCCGCAAGTGAAGAAGTGGCGCGCAGGAAAAGCGCCGTGCCAACAACAGTGCCGAATGATACAGAAGTCCTTACGGCGCTGACAGAGGGCGAGCGGCGGATAGCGGAGAAAAATGCGCGCGCGGCAGAAGCCTCGTTTCAAAAAGTTCTTGCAAAATATCCGGACCAGGCGCGTGCGTGGTACGGAATCGGATTGGTCGCGATGCTGGATCACGATGCAGCGAGAGCCAAACAGGTATTCGGGCGGCTGACGGTTGGAGAGCACGCGGCGACAGAGGATCCAATGGTCCTGGTGTGGTCGCATGTCTATCTGGCTCGGATTTATGATGATGAAGGGAATTCGCAAGTGGCGAAGGCGGAGTATCAATCCGCCCTGGCGGTGCGGGGCGGCCCGGACCAGGCCAAGCGGGCCGCACAAAAAGAGTTGGCCGCATTGGGCACAGAAAAGACCGTGGCCAGGCCGTGAACAAAGTTCGATTTTTGCCGTGCAGTGATGGCCGCGGAACCGAGATCGGCCGATTTACGAATCTTGACTGATGCTACAAGGGAAGAGGAGAAAGAGAATGAGAAAGAACTGGAGTATTTGGTTCGGAGCGGCAACCGTCCTGGGGCTGCTGACAAGCGTGAGCGGAGTCGCAATGGCGCGGGGGTCGCAGTACGGCCAGGGAGGCCAGAGCCAACCTCCGGCGCAGCAGAGCGACAAGCCTAAAACTCCGGAAGTTACGCCTCTGACGCTAGACGCGCCGCCACCGGTGAGCGCGGAAGAAGACACTGCCTACAAAGCCTTCGCTGCTGTGATTCCGGATGATTCCGCCAAGAAGATCGAAGTTGGTGAAGCATTTCTCCTGAAGTATCCCGAAAGCCGCTACAAGCCTCTCGTTTACGGTGTGCTAACTAATGCGTACCTGTATGCCGGGAATTTGCAAAAGATGCTGGAATATGGTGAAAAGGAGATTGCGATAGCACCCAACGACGTCTCCACGCTCGCGCTGCTCGGGCAAAACCTGCCTCGGAAATGGGACTCGAGCGCACCCAATGCCATGCAACTGCTGGCAAAAGCCGAGCAATATTCCAAACAAGCCATCGAGATTGCGCCAACGCTCACCAAGCCGGAGGGTATAACGGACGAAGCCTTCGCGTCGGCGAAGAATGTGGCACTGGCGATGGCCCACAGCGGCTTAGGATTGGTCTATGTGCGGAGAGGAAAAAATGCCGAAGCGATCCCCGAACTGGAACAGGCGATAAAGGTGGATCCCAACCAGGACCCGGTGAATTTTTACCTGTTGGGCATGGCGAATAAAGTGACATCGCACTTCGATGATGCGATATCGGTCTTCAACAAATGCGCGGCCATGACGGGGCCCCTGCAGGTAACCTGCAAGGCGCAAGCGGAAGATGCGAAGAAACTTAGCACGACGCAACTGAGCGCGCCGAAGTGAACCAGGCCGCTGGCGCGGCGGAATTATGCCAGAAACCATCCGTATCGCGGACGGAGCTTTTGAGGAGCGTCTAGGTTACAAGTTTTCAACTAGAGAGCTTCTCGATAGGGCGCTGACCCATAGCTCAGCAGTCCCCGAATTGCGCGCAGCGGGTGCCGAAGAAGCAGTCTCCGCCTTGCTTCCTCGGGACAACGAGCGGCTCGAGTTTCTCGGGGATGCCGTCCTCGAACTGCTTACGAGCGAATATCTCTTGGCGACTTTTCCGGAGTGGAGCGAGGGTCAGCTTTCCAAGAGCCGAGCGCGCATCGTGAATGCGAGTTCTCTTGAGGCGGCTGCGCGGCGGCTGCGCCTGGGAGAGCACCTGCGTTTAGGGCGCGGAGAAGAGAAAACCGGCGGACGGGAAAAACAGACTCTGCTGGCCGACGCGTTCGAGGCGGTGGTAGCTGCGGTTTACCTCGACGGCGGATTGGGTGCGGCACGAGAGGCATTGCGAAGGGCCCTGTTCGAGCAGGCGCTCGAGGAGCGCGGCGAGCGCATCTCGGAGTCTGATCGCAAATCTGCTCTCCAGGAGCTCTTGCAGGGACAGGGGCGGCCACCGGCGGAGTATCGCGTCGCCGGAGAGAGCGGTCCTGATCACCAAAAGGTTTTCCAGATTGAGGTTTGGATTGACGGGGAGTATATGGCGACAGGTGCTGGCAGTACGAAAAAAGAAGCCGAACAGCGCGCGGCCCGGACGGCTCTCGAGCTACTCGAACGAGCGGAAGCGAAAGGCTGAAGCGGAATGCCCGAAGAAACTTTGACACAGGTGGAAGAACAACCATCACAGAAGAAGCAAGACCGTCACGAGGACCAGACCACCATCTCCGAATACTTGGAATCACTTCTCGTGACGGTGATTCTGGCCTTGTTTGGTACCAGCTTTATCGTTCAAGCCTTCAAGATCCCCTCGGCTTCCATGGAAGGCACTCTGCTCATTGGCGACCACCTGCTGGTAAATAAGTTCATTTTCGGCGGAACGGGCGCCTGGTACGAGAAAATTCTGCCCTACCGTAAATTGCAACGCGGCGACATTATTGTTTTCAAATACCCTTATGCCGACCACCAGCATTTCGTGAAACGGGTCATCGGTTTGCCGGGAGACCATCTCAAGGTTGTCGACGGAGACGTACACATCAATGGCAAGCGCTTGAACGAGCCTTACGCTGTCCACGATTCATCAGTGTTTGCTGACCCGTTCAACTACTCTTTTCCCCCCGCACGCGGACAGATGATGTCCCCCAACGCCATCCCCGAATGGAAGCCGGAGATCCGCAAGTACGTGCAAGGGGACCAGCTTGTTGTCCCGCCAGGGAAGTATTTTGCGATGGGCGATAATCGCGATCACAGCCAGGACAGCCGTTACTGGGGATTTGTGGACCGCGATGCCATTATGGGCAGGCCGTTCCTGATTTATTGGTCGGTGGAAGCGAAGAGCAGCGACTACAACACGGAAAGCACCTTTTGGTCGAGGTTAGTGGGTGTTTTTCAGACGCTCGCGCATTTGCCAACGCGCACGAGATGGAGCCGCATGCTCCATACAGTGCATTAGAGTTTGGGCCTGAAATCCAAATGCGATTGTGTCACACCTGTTTGACTTGCTCTGAGTGAAGCATCGCCCCTACCTTTTTCTTCGTGAGTCTGCGAGACTTTCGAGCAAGATGACCAAGCTGCAAAAGTGGTGGAAACCAGCGCTCGGGATTGTTGTGCTCGTCATCGCCCTGCAGTCTGGGGTCTCTCTTCTGGTGCGAACTCATCGGGTGCATGCCTACTTGGTGGCACGTTTGGAACGAGCGTTCGGGCGGCCGGTGGAAGTTGTGAGTTTTGAGGCTCGGATCTTGCCAAGTCCTCAACTGGATGCCAACGGTGTGAAGGTCGGAGAAGACCTCTCGTTCGGCAACGAATACTTCCTTCGCGCGCAGCGCCTTAGTGCGGGTCTGCGGTGGACGGGCTTGTTGAAGGGCCATTTTGAATTTGGAACCATGTCGCTCTATAAGCCGAGCTTGATTCTGGTGCGGAATTTGCAAGGCCGCTGGAATTTGGAAAGGTGGCTGCCTCCAGCAAAAACCGAGGTTCTGCAAAGCCCGCGCTCCTATGGGCCGCCCTCGCCGATTGCTCCCGTGAACCGGCTGCAAAAAATCGATTTCGATGAGGGGCGAGTCAATTTTAAAGCCGGGGATGACAAACTGCCTTTTGCGTTTACAAGTGTTTCCGGGAGTGTGGAGCAAATCTCACCGGGCCGATGGCAACTGCGCCTGGAGGCCCAGCCATGGCGAAGTGGAGTTTCGCTGCAATCGGCAGGGATGATCAAAGTGTTGGGCGACGTTGCGGGTACTTCGACGCGGTTGCAGCCTGCGGAAGTCACCCTGCATTGGAGCGAAGCGTCGCTGGCGGACGTCTTCCGCCTCTTGCGGGGACAGGATTACGGATTACGCGGAGTGTTTGCACTGGACGCCACAGCCAAGAGCGGGACCGCCAAGGAAGATGGTCCAGGAGACTGGAAGTTTTCCGTGCAGGGACGCTCTGGACGGATTCATCGGTGGGACTTGGCGGAACGCGCTGACAACCCGCGCCTGAACGCGAACGTAAACGGACGTTGGAACGTCGGCGCGAGGAGCCTGGTCGCGGAAGAAATCGCCATGGAGGGTCCAAGATCGAATCTCCGAGGAACGTTCCATCTCGTGGGCGGGGGCGCACCATCAGTGGAACTGCGCCTGGATTCACTGGGAATACAAGCCTCAGACTTGCTGGCCTGGTATCGCGCTTTTCATCCAGGCGTAGACGAGGGCGTGACAGCCGAACAATATTTCACCGGCGGGATGATTTTGCGCGGATGGCCCCTTGCTCTGGAATCAGCGGCGCTTTCGAGCAGCGGAGGAATCGTGAAGGTGCCCGGCTTCGCGGAGCCTCTGCGAACCGGTCCCGTGAGTGGGGGGCGCGAACGAGGCATCCTGGCGATCGGGCCGGTGAGGATCGCGCTCGGAGGCGACATCCGTGACCTATTGGCGCCCAAGAAGCGGCGCGTCGCGCTGGCGATGGAAAATGCCGCGGACCTGACCATCATTCACGATTTGAACACAGAGGCCGGAAGCTTCAGCGTCGAGGGAAATATCCTTAAGGTGCAGGATTTCCTTAAGCTGTCTGCGGCTCTTGGACACCAGATAAATCATGGTTGGGAACTGACAGGCCAAGCGACGGCGGTCACGAAGTGGGAGTGGAAGACCCCCTTCCTGGGCATGTGGAATGGCAGGGTTGGGTTCAATAAAGCGAATTTGACGGTTGCGGGACTGAACCATTCATTGAAAATCTCCGAGAGCGCGCTGGATTGGATCGACGGACGGCACATCGCGCGCGTAATGCGAGTCGAAGGTTTTGGGGGGACGTGGGCGGGCAGCATCGAGGAGAAAGCAAGGGTCGATGAAGAAAATGGGTCGACGTGGAATTTTCATTTGCGCGCCGACCAGTTGGACGCCGCGGATTTGGATCGCTGGGTTGGCCCAAGAGCGCGGCCAAACTGGCTTCAGAGGCTGCTTCCGACCCTTCTGGGAGGATCGGCCCCAAGTACGCCGGCGAGTGAACTCGTTCGCCGTGTAAACGCGGAAGGAGAGCTGGAGATAGCGAAGCTTACGATAGAGAAACTGCATCTGGAACAAGTGCTTGCGAAAGGGGCCCTCCATGACCTCCAGCTCGATGTGCGCGAAGCGCACGCAGAGTGGGCAGGTGGCAAAGTACAAGCAAAGATAAATGCAAAGTTTTTGCCGCGCCCCGTTTATGAGATTGCTGCTAATTTGGAGCGCGTGAGTCTGGCGCAATTGCCGGGAACCGGCCGCAACGCGGAGCGGGTGAGCGGCGTGGCGTCTGGAACTCTACAGTTGAAAACCGAAGGTGTCGGCCGTGACGAACTCTTGCGAAAACTGGCTGGCCGCGGCGAGTTTCATCTGAGCAAAGTGGAGTTTCGCGGCTGGGATGTAAACGCGAGCGTCGCGGATGGCGCGGCTCGCTCAGGAGTTTCGCATTGGGCCACAGGTGAATGCTCGCTGCTTTTACGGGACAGCAGTATCTTTCTCGATGACTTTCGTCTTGATGGCGGTAAGCAGGTGACGCTCGTGAATGGAACGCTCAGCTTCGGTCGAAATGCTGACTTGTCAATCGAAACGGTGAACGCGCAAAAAGGAAAAGATAGTAGAGCGGGTGATTTCGGCGCTGGGCATGTCCTCAAGATTTCTGGGCCACTCGATGGTCCAAAAGTTTCGGTGGAAAAGACAGTTGTCCGGCAGCCTGCGGATTGACCTTTGCAGCTTCTTCGAATGAAATAAGATTCGTTAGCGATGGAGGAACTGGATCGATGACTCGTCATGTTCAGTTGTGCGCAGTGGGGCTACTTATTCTGACGCCGCAGGCGAAGGCGCAGAAACCGATCACGCTGGAGCAGTTGATGAGCGCGCCGTTCCCGTCGAATTTGACGGCCGCAAAGAAAAGCAATCGCGTCGCCTGGACGCTCAATCAAGAGGGACGGCGGAATATCTGGGTGGCCGAAGAGCCGGCATTCTCGGCCAGACAGCTGACAAAGTACAACAATGACGATGGGCAGGAGTTATCGAATGTGAGTTTTTCCGTGGACTCCGACACGATTATCTTCGTTCGCGGTGAGGGGAAGAACCCTGCCGGCCAGGTGCCAAATCCTACAAGCAATCCGGCTGGAACTGAGCAGGCGGTCTGGACGGTGGCGTGGAGCGGCGGCGAACCCCGCCGCGTTGACGCCGGCCACTCTCCGCAGATTTCTGAACTCCGAATGATTGCTTATGTCAGAGATGGGCAAATCTGGATCGGTCCCCTCGACGGAACGGAAAAGCCGCATCAGTTGTTTGTGCGCGGGCAGAACTCTGATCCGCAATGGTCTCCGGATGGAAGCCGCCTGGCCTTCGTCTCCGCTCGAACGGATCACTCATTTATTGGCGTGTATGATTTCGCCGCTAAGACCGTGCAATTCATGTCGCCATCGGTCGATTCCGACAGTAATCCCTTGTGGTCGCTCGACGGAAAGCGCATCGCTTTTGTTCGACGACCCGCCGAGGCGCGAGACGCACCTCAAGGCTTCTTCATTGCTCCGGACAAACCGCATCCGTGGGCCATCTGGATCGCCGATGCCGCCACGGGATCGGCCAAAGAGATTTGGCACAGCAGCAGCACGACGCCGCAAGGATCGTATCCCTACATGGCGGAAGACACCGGCGGCGGCGTCATCAATTGGGCTGCCGGCAATCAACTTGTCGTCGCTTCCGAACAAGACGGCTGGCAGCATTTGTATGCTTTGCCCGCCTCCGGAGGCACGCCAAAGCTTCTTACTCCTGGAAATTGCGAAGTAGAGCAGTGGTCTTTTACTCCAGACAAGAAAACGATCTTGTTCAATTCTAATTGCAACGATGTGGACCGTCGCCACCTTTGGAGCGTGGATGTCTCGGGCGATCATTTAAGTCAGTGGGAGAAATTGCGAAGCATCAACTGGAGCGCCATAGCGCTATCGGACGGAAAGACCATCGCTTATCTGGGATCGGATGCAAATATCCCGCCGATGCTGCGCCTCACAACTCTCGCCGAACACGCCACTGTGTGGCGAGCGCTGATTCATTTTTCGGATGATTTTCCGGCCGATTTTCTTGTCGAGCCGCAACAAGTGAAGGTCAAGTCTGGCGACGGACTTGAGATTCATGCGCAGTTGTTCTTGCCGAAAAGTGAGAAGCCTAGCGAAAAGCGCCCCGCTCTGATTTTTCTTCACGGCGGGCCGATTCGCCAAATGCTCCTCGGCTGGCACTACATGTACTACTACTCGAATTCCTACGCCATGAATCAGTACCTCGCCAGCCGCGGATATATCGTGCTGGCGCTCAATTACCGCAGCGGCGTCGGCTACGGCCGCGCGTTCCGCGAAGCGCCGGGCAGAGCCGGCCGCGGCGCGACCGAATACCAGGATGTCGTAGCCGCTGGAAAGTATTTGCTAAGCCGCCCCGATGTGGACGCAAAACACATTGGCTTGTGGGGCGGAAGTTACGGCGGCTATCTAACCGCGCTCGGCTTGGGGCGCGATTCCGATTTGTTTGCCGCTGGTGTGGACCTCCATGGCGTCCACGACTGGCCCACCGACAATTGGGACGGAAAAAATATCCCCGCGGAACTCAACAAACTCGCGCATGAATCTTCACCTGTGACCTCCGTGAATACCTGGAAATCGCCCGTGCTCTTCATTCACGGTGACGACGACCGCAACGTTTACTTCACGCAAACTGTGGACCTCGTGGCCAGGCTCCGCGAAAAAGGCGTGGAAATCGAACAGCTCGTTTTCCCGGATGACGTTCACGATTTTCTGCTGCACCGGAATTGGCTTGCAGCCTATCACGCGGCAAGCGACTTCTTCGACCGCCATTTCAAGGCTACCGGAAATTGAATATCGATTTATTTCTGGTGTTGCTGAGCAAGTTCTCCTAGGATTCGTTAAGCGGCAGCCGATACCATGGCACACAAACTAAAACGGACCGCTGGTCTATTGCTTCTCGCGGCTGCCACTCTGTGTGCCGGTGACCGGCGCGTCTATCTCCTTCCCAAATTACAGCCTGGTCAGACGATCACCTACCTCATCCGCTTTCAGAGCGACAAAACCGTCAAGACGGAAAGCAAAGTCGTCGCGCCCATGGGTCCTAGCGCGGCGCAGCTCGATGCCAGCGGTTTGCTGCGCGTCGAGATCCTGGATGTCCAGGAAACGGGCAGCAAAGCGGCCATTCACGCGCGAGCTCAGTTTCTGACTTTGGATTCTGGCGTCTCGCCGAAAATGAGTGGTGACATAAAGCCCGGCGCGGAGAAGCAAAGCGCGGAACCAGCAAGCAACTTCGTGGACTTCACCATTTCTCCCGACGGCTCTGTGAACAAACCAAATGGTCTGGATTCTCTTTCTCCCGGCCAGCAGCAAGCCTGGCAGCAATGGGTGGCGCGTTTCGCGCTGGCGTGGACGCTCCCCGCAAATGGCATGAAATCCGGCGAAAAATGGAGCTCGCAGCTAGCGCAGCAGGCCGGATCGCCAATCGCGGGATTGATATGGGAGCGCCAGTCGATTTACGTGAATAATGAGCCATGCCCGGCGAGTCGTCTTTCGCCCTCAGGAGAGCTCCTCTCTTCGGGCGGTCCCTCTGATACTTGTGCCGTGCTGCTCACGACCGCAAAACTGAAACAGAAATCTTCATCGAAGGATGCCACCACCGAAGATTTTAAACTTCACGAGTTGCGCACCATGGGAACAGCGAAAGCCACGGATGAGGTCATCACTTACATTTCGCTGAGGAGTGGTCTGGTCGTGCGCGCAACGGAAGAGACCAGCCAATTTATGGATGTCGTCGTGGCCAAAGCCGATGGCTCGAATCATGTCCACTACAACGTCGACGCTAAGAGCCACTCCGAAGTGCTCCTGGTCGCGGAAACTCCCCCGCACCAGCCTTGATTCGGAACCGCCGCCTCTTTTCTCATCAGCACCCACAACTTGCATCCCGGGGTATAATCAAGGATTCGCCGTCGGCCGGCGAAGCGGCAGGAGACCCTTCCCATGAAATTCAAGCTGCACAGCAACTATCAGCCTCGTGGCGATCAACCGGCTGCGATTGACCAGCTCTCTAGCGGCGTGGAAGCCGGTGAAAAACATCAGGTGCTCCTAGGCGTGACCGGGTCCGGCAAAACGTTCACTATGGCAAAGGTGATTGAGCAAGCCAATCGCCCCGCGTTGGTGCTGGCCCACAACAAAACTCTCGCAGCGCAGCTCTATCACGAGTTCAAGGGCTTTTTCCCTGAAAACGCCGTCGAATATTTCGTCAGCTACTACGATTTTTACCAGCCTGAAGCGTACGTTCCCTCTGCCGATATTTACATCGACAAGGAAGCCACCATCAACGACGAGCTCGACAAGCTGCGCATGAGCGCCACGCGTTCTCTTTTCGAACGCCGCGACGTCGTCATCGTCGCCTCCGTTTCCTGCATTTACGGCATCGGTTCGCCCGAAGCGTATTACGGGATGCTGATCACCCTGGAGAAGGGCCAGCAGACATCGCGCGAGGCCCTGCTGCGGCGCCTCGTGGACACTCAGTATGATCGCTCTGAGGATTTGCGCCGTGGAACGTTTCGCGTGCGCGGCGACATGATCGAAATTTATCCCCCGTATCAAGACGAAGGGTTCCGCCTCGAGATGTGGGGCGATCAAATCGACACCATCCGTCAGATCGATCCGCTGACCGGCGAGGTGAACTCCGGCCAGGAAGATCTCCCGCGTGTCACCATTTTTCCCAAGACCCACTACGTGATGCCCCAGGAACAAAGGGACCGCGCCATTGTCACCATTCAGGAAGAGCTTTGGTGGTGGAAAAAAGAACTCGAGAAGCAGGGAAAATTCGTTGAGGCCCAGCGAGTCGTGCAGCGTACCATGTTCGACATCGAAATGATGCGCACCATCGGCTATTGCCACGGGATCGAAAATTATTCCCGCCATTTGAGCGGCCGTTTGCCCGGCGAAGCGCCGCCCACTCTGCTTGACTACGTGCCGCAGGATTATCTGCTGTTCATGGACGAATCGCACCAGACCGCGCCGCAGGTGCGCGGCATGTTTCATGGCGACCGCTCTCGCAAGCAGACGCTCGTGGACTACGGCTTTCGAATGCCTTCAGCTCTGGACAACCGCCCGCTGACGTTCGAGGAATTCGAGCATCGCGTCAATCAGGTGGTGTACGTCTCCGCCACGCCCGGGCCCTATGAACTCACGAAAGCCGGAGGCGTCGTTGTCGAGCAGGTCATTCGTCCGACTGGACTCGTGGACCCGCAAGTGGAAATTCGCCCCGTGAAGGGGCAGGTGGACGACCTGCTGGAAGAGATTCGCGTGCGCTCCGAGAAAAATGAGCGCGTTCTGGTGACCACGCTCACCAAGCGTATGGCTGAGGATTTGTCCGAATATTTCACTGAGATTGGCGTCCGCTGCCGCTATCTCCACTCCGAAGTCGAAACACTCGACCGCATCAAAATTCTGCGCGATTTGCGCCGCGGTGAATTTGACGTGCTCATTGGAATCAACTTGCTGCGCGAGGGCCTGGATTTGCCGGAAGTCTCGCTGGTGGCCATTCTGGATGCCGACAAGGAAGGATTCTTGCGAAGCACCACTTCTCTCATCCAGACGATTGGACGCTGTGCCCGGCACATCGAAGGACGCGCCATCCTCTACGCAGACCGCCGAACTGACTCCATGAATCAAGCCATCGACGAAACCAACCGCCGCCGCGCGAAGCAAGTTGCTTACAACAAGGAAAACAACATCACGCCCATGTCCATCATCAAGTCCGTGGATATGGAGCTCGCAAGAATCGTCGAAGCCGACTACGTGACCGTTCCCGTGGACGACGCCAGCCTCGATGCTGCCGCTGCAAGCATCAAGAACGAACAGCAACTCGCCGAAATATTGCTGCAGCTCGAAACTCAAATGCGCGAAGCCGCCAAAAAGTTTGAATTTGAAAAAGCCGCCCAGCTCCGCGACCGCATCCGCGCATTAAAACAAAAAGATGTTGCCGGCCTGTTTTCAATCGAAGTCGCTCCCGCCGGGCCTGCGGAGACGCGCTCTGGATCATCTGCAGCTTAAGACCACTGGACCCAGGTCCAGAATTGCCCCAACACACGGTCCGAAATGTACGCGGAAATTGGTCTCAGCGTCAACCTCAGGTTATCCTAACAAAGGATGCAAAATAGCCTGGCCATCATCGGGGCGGGACGCGTGGGACGCGCGCTGGGACGCCGGTTACGCGAATTGGGCTGGAAAATCGGCCCCGTTGTTACTCGCAGCGAGGCCAGCGCGCGGAAAGCCGTTCGTTTTATCGGAGCAGGGAAGGCCTGCGCGGGAATAACCCGGCAGATTCTCGCGTCACGGATAATCCTAATCGCCACGCCGGACGACCATATCGCGGTTGTTGCGAAAGAGCTGGCGAGGATTGGTGAGGAGGAACTGCGCGGAAGAGTTGTGCTGCACACCAGCGGCGCAATGGATTCTGCTGTGCTCACCGCCGTGCAGCAGTGGGGCGCGAAGATCGGATCAATGCATCCGTTGCAATCTTTTAGTGGCGTGGCCGTGCCATCCCTGGAAGGCAAAGTTTTTACATTGGAAGGGGAAACACAGGCGGTGCGAGTGGCGCGGCGGATAGCCCGTGCGCTTGGCGGATCGCCAGTGCACATCGCGGGAAGCAAGAAACTCTTGTATCACGCTGCGGCAGCAATGGCCGCCGGTCATGTGCTCGCAGTGGAGGAAGCAGCCACCCAGCTGCTCGTCTCCCTAGGAATGAAACACAGCGAAGCCGTTCGAGCGTTGTTGCCTCTAACGCGCCAGGTATTGGAGAATTTCGAGAGACTGGGGCCGCATGCGGCGTGGACCGGTCCGCTCTCACGCGGAGATTACAAAGTAGTGCGCGCGCATTCGAGCGCGCTTCGAGAATCGCCGGCCGAATTTATCGATGCGTATGAAGCATTGAGCCGTCTGGCGGCGCGCGTGCTCGCGCAGGATCCTGCCGGGATGCTGGCTGAACTGGAAAAGAGTTCTGTGCGCCTGAGAGCAAAAGCAAAAGTGATAGGGGGAAATGCGTGAATCGATTCCACGTTGGGATGGAAAGCACCAGACTGGCAAATGGATTGGACGTAGTGGTCGCGCCGGATTCCACCGCACCGGTAGTCACCGTCGGTATCTACTACAAAATCGGATTCCGGCTCGAACCGCAAGGACGCAGCGGGTTTGCGCACTTGTTTGAACACATGATGTTTCAAGGTTCCGCGAATGCGCCGAAGATGCAACACATCAAGCTGATCAATTCCAGTGGCGGCCTGCTGAACGGTTCTACGAGCTACGACGTGACCAACTACTACGAAGCGGTTCCGTCAAATGCCCTGGAGCGTGTGCTTTGGCTCGAATCGGACCGCATGCGCGCGTTGAAAGTCGACAATGAAAATCTCAAAAACCAGCGTGACGTCGTCAAGGAAGAAGTTCGCGTTAACGTCATGAACCAGCCCTACGGAGGTTTTCCGTGGCTGGACATGCCTCCGGTGGCGTTTCGCAATTGGGCTAACGCTCACAATTTTTACGGCGATTTTGCCGATCTTGATGCCGCGGATTTGAAAGACGTGCAGGCTTTTTTCAAGACTTACTATCTGCCGAACAATGCCGTGTTGCTGATGCTCGGCGATGTGAAGGCGGAAGAAGGCATCGCCTTGGCAAAGAAATACTTTGCCGATATTCCTGCCGGAGCGCCCCCGCCGTTCGCGGATCCCAGTGAACCCGAACAAACCGAGGAGCGACGCGGCAACGTGGAGGAAAAATTCGGAACGCTGCCCGCTATGGCCATCGGGTACATGATGCCCGCTCGGCGGACCGCCGATTGGTTCGCCATGGCGCTGCTGGACCAGGCGCTCCACGGCGGCCGCGCCGGAAGAATGCACCGCGAATTGGTCCTGGAGAAGCAGATTGCTGTCGAGGCCGGCGGCGGTATCGATGACCTCTTTGGTTACAACGGGCCGACGCAAATGACCACGCGCATTCTGCACAAGCCCGAGTACTCCAGCCAACAGGCTTTGGACGCGTTTGATTCTGTGATTCGTGGTGTCCGGGAAAACGGCATCAGCGCGGACGAACTCGAGCAATTAAAAGTGAAGTGGCGCTCGGATTATTACGCCACGCTGGAAGGCGGACATGGCGGATACATGCCGAAGTATGGATTGATGCATCTCCTCGCTTGCTTCACGCTTTTCGATAACCAGCCGCAACTGGTGAATACCATTCTGGATGGGTTTCTCGCGGTCACGCGCGAAGAGATTCAGTCGGCCGCCAAAAAATATTTGCGAAATGAGAAACGCGCCATCGTCTTTCGCATGCCCGTCAAGCCGGGCGCCCCCGCCTCTGCGAGTGAAAAGGAGGCTGCCTAATGGCCACTCGTGCTGTGGAAGTAGCAGTTGGCGTTCCCGCGCTCGCCTCGGAACGCGCGGTAACGTGGCCGAAACGAACCAGGGCGCGCCTTTCAAACGGCCTTGAAGTCATCCTCGCGGAAGCGCATTCCATTCCGAAATTTCACGGCGAACTCTTTTTTCGCTCCGGTAATGCTGTCGTTGCGGATCGCGCGCCTGGACTCGCGGAAATGACCGCCACTGTCGTGCGAACGGGAACCACGAAGCGCGCCAGCCGCCAGCTCGAGGAAGATTTGCGGCGAATCGGCGCGGACCTTTCTTCCGGCGCCGGAGCGGATACCAGCGCGATTTCCTTTTCCGGTTTGTCCGAATTTGATGAGCCGTTGCTCGGATTGGTGAATGAGCTGGCGCGAGAAGCATCTTTCCCCGAAGGCGAATTTGAACGCGAACGGCGCCAAAAATTGGAAGAAGTAAAGTTGGAGCGCACGCAGCCGGGATTTCTTGCCAGCGAACGGTTGCGAAAGGTTTTGTTCGGCGCGCATCCCTACGGGCAAGTTTCGCCAAGCGAAGCGCAAGTCGCAGCGTACAAGCGCGAAGATTTGCAAGCCGTGTACAGTGAATTTTACACGCCGGAAAATGGAATCTTGCTGCTCGTCGGCGATTTCGATTCAAATGAAATGCTGAAATCCGCCGAAAAAGTTTTCGGCGCGTGGTCCGGAAAAAAACCTGATTCGAAACCCGCGGCGGCCCCTCCGAATCCGCGCGGCCGCCGCATCTATCTCGTGCACGTCCCAGGCGCGGTCCAGACGCAAATTCTTGCAGGTTGCCACGCCATCACGCGAAAACATCCGGACTGGGTGAAGCTTGGTCTAACGAATAGCTTGTATGGGGGCGCATTCAATTCTCGCTTAGTCATGAATATTCGCGAAGATAAAGGTTACACGTACAGTCCGCGCAGCGGCGTGAGTGCGCTGCGCCAGCACGGATATTTTTCCGTTTCCGCCGCCGTTCGCAACGATGTCGTTGCGGCGTCGCTGACGGAAACTTTCTATGAAATGGATAAATTGCGATCCGTGCCGGTTCCGGAACCGGAATTGGCCGACGCACAAAATTATCTAAGCGGAGTTTTCTCGATGGGCCTCGCGACGCAGGATGGCTTGCTCTCGCAACTCTCTACCGTAGCGTTGAACGAATTGCCGGACGACTATCTCGAAACCTATCGCCAGAAAGTCCGTGGGCTCACGCCGGACGATTTGCTCGCGACGGCGCGCAAATATCTGGACTCCGCCAACATGCAAATCGTCGTCGTCGGCGACCGAGGGCAAATCGAAGAGCAAGCGGCGCTCTTCGGCGATCTCGAAATTTACGATGCGCAAGGCTCGCGGCTGAGCTAGCGGCCCGAGGCGTTTCTGTTATTGATTTAGAGACGTATTTAGCACACTATAGTTCCATCATGGCGTGGCGGTTCTGCTTATCTCGGTTCTCCCTCCTCTTTCTTTCCCTCAGCTTGGTCTGTTTGCCGGCAGTTTCCGGTGGGAAGAAAAAACCGCCGGCGAAGCCGGTAAACATCAACACCGCGACGTCCGAAGAATTGCAGCTCGTCCCGGGGATCGGGCCGGCGACGGCGGAGAAAATTGTGCGGATGCGGAAATCGTATGGCGCATTCAAGAGCGTCGACGATTTGCTGGCGATTCGCGGCCTGGGGCCCAAGCGTCTCGAGAAGATGCGCAAGTATTTGACGGTCGGCAAGCCGGCCGCCACGAAACCCGCCGCGCCACCATCGGCGAAGTCCTCTCCGCCTGTCGAAAAGCCACAATAAGAGCTCATCACAGCACTTGGTGTGTCGGGCGGGGCTGGTCGAGGCGGAGGGGGACCTGGTCGGCGATGCGGATGCCGTAGCCTTCGAGGGCGACGACCTTTTTCGGATGATTGGTGAGGACGCGGATGTCCCTTAGGCCGAGGTCGATCAGGATTTGCGCGCCGATGCCGCTTTCGTGCTGGACCATGCGCTGGCGTGCGGGCTCGCGGTCGAGCTGGCCGCGTTTGTGAAAATGAATTTGGGGAAGCACGCCAGGTTCCTCTGGCGCATCGACACTGAAACCGCGGCCGGTGTGATGGAGATACAGGAATACGCCGCGGTCTTCCTTGGCGATGGCGGCGAGCGAGCGCGAGACGAGTTCGCTGCAATCGCAAGCAGTCGATCCAAAAACGTCCCCGGTGAGGCAGTGCGAATGGACGCGCACCAGCGCCGGTTCCGCGCCTTCCAGCTCGCCGCGCACAAGGGCGACGTGCTGGTCGTGATCGACGTCGCTGGCATAGGCGATCATGCGGAAATCGCCGAAGCGCGTGGGCAGGACGGCTTCAGCAACGCGGCGGACGTAGCGCTCGTGCTGCATGCGGTAGCGAATGAGATCCGCCACCGTAAGCATCTTCAGATTGTGTTCCTTGCAGAATTCAATAAGCTGCGGCACGCGGGACATGGTGCCGTCTTCGCTCATGATTTCGCAAATGACACCGGCGGGAGTGAGGCCGGCGATGCGCGCGAGGTCCACGGAGGCTTCGGTTTGGCCGGCGCGAACGAGGACGCCGCCTTTGCGGGCGCGAAGGGGAAAGACATGGCCGGGGCGCGCGAGGTCCTGAGGCTTCGTTTTGGGGTCGATGGCAGTAAGGACCGTGATGGCGCGGTCGGAAGCGCTGATGCCGGTCGTGACGCCAACGCGCGCGTCCACTGCTTCGGTGAAGGCGGTGCCGTGGACGGAAGTGTTGATGGGCGACATGAGCGGGAGGTGGAGCTCGTCGCAGCGCTCTTCGGTGAGGGGCATGCAAATCAGGCCGCGGCCATGCTTGGCCATGAAGTTGATGGCGTCCGGCGTGATCTTTTCGGCGGCCATGGCAAGGTCGCCTTCGTTTTCGCGGTCCTCGTCGTCGATGAGAACGACCATGCGGCCCTGGCGGATTTCTTCGACAGCTTCTTCGACGGTGGCGAACAGTTTAGACTCTTCTCTCATGGGAAAAGGATAGAAGTAATGAGCTAAGGATGTAAAGAAGCAGGTAGGGGTACCCCACGGGCATTTTGTATGAATATCAAAGGAAAAGACTTACAAAATTTGCATTTCGTAAGTCGTTGATTCTAAAGGATGCGATTTTAGTTGTTTAGGGTGAGCAAAGGCCGAAATGGCTGCCATAAAAAACAAAAGCGAGAGCAAGCCCCCGCACTCCAAATGCAGATTTCTACAAAGCCAAGTATATCAAGAAATATGGGAAAGTCAATGAAAACTTTTGGGAAATTATTTGCGGAAGGTAGCGCGTTGACGAGGCTGTGGGCGGCGCGTATGATGCGCGGCAAGCTCTCCCTTGGTGTCACATCTCTGGAAATATCGCAAAGGAAGGTGTGATCGTGCGTAAACTCATGATAATTGGCCTTGCGGTGGTGTTGATAGCCGGCGTGGCGGCGTTGACCGTCTCGCGGGCAGGCGCCGATTCGGAGGAGGCGACATTGCGAGCGCTGGTTCCGAAGGTGATCAGTTCCTGGGAAAGTATGGATATCACCAAGATCGAGCCGAACTATGCGGCAGATGAAGACTTTGCCTATTTTGATCTTGTTCCGATGAAATACAACAATTGGGCGGAGTACCGGACGGGTGCGCAGAAGGCGCTTTTTGAACCGAATCGGAGCATCAAGTTGAAACTGAACGACGACTTGGCGGTGCATCGGCGCGGGTCGCTGGCGTGGGCGACGGTGACGTTTGGGGCTGATCTGGAAAATAAGCAGGGGGCGGCATCGCATTTGGACGGGCGCTGGACGATGGTGCTCGAAAAGCGAGCGCACAGCTGGATCGTCGTGCATGAGCACGTCTCCGCCCCGTTGGGTGGTTCCTGAGGACGCCAGACGATCCCCAATATTGTCTATCCTCGTTCTTGACCATTGAAGAAGGCGGTGAGGAATGGATTCTGAGCGCCGTCGTGCTCCGCGCTTTCCCATTATCGCAGACGCCGAAGTAACCGAGATCGAAAGCGAAACAAAGCTGAGCGCTAGGACCAGCGACTTGAGCGCCGGGGGATGCTTTCTGGACATGCTAAATCCGTCACCAGAAGGCACAGAGATTGCGGTCAGAATCTCTCACGGAGATAGCACATTCACGGCGCGCGGAAGAGTGGTGTTTGTCTTCCCCAACATGGGAATGGGTGTCATGTTCACGAGCGTCCCGGCCAGTCAGCAGGCCGTTCTGGGAAAATGGCTCGAAGAGTTGAGTCGCGGCGAATGACAGAGGTACGGCGTCTGTGAACCTGGAAGCCAGCTCCCACAAAATGGCTCAAATCGCTCCTCAAGCTCCCATTTAGTCTTCTACAAGGAGGAACGAGGGAGAGGTTTCAGCGCGTGTGTGCGGATTTGGATTTGGGGCGCGCGGGAGGTTTCCAGGGAGTGAGCGCGGTGTAGCGGGGGACGGCGGTGGCGTTTTCCTTGGTAGTGGAGAGCAATTTCCGGCGGCGGAGCCAGCTTACGGCCGCCTGGACGGAACTTTTTGAAATGCCGATGTTTTCGGCGAGCTCCTGGTAGCTGATTTGAACGCTGGCGCCGCGGCGGGCCTGCTCGGCGGCGAGCCAAAGATAGACCAGAAAACTGACGGGACGGCGATCGTGACCGACAAGATCGCGCAGGAGCACGTCGGTAATGTAGTCGTCGAGCGCAGGCATCGCTATACCAACTGTTAGTATAGCATCGAATGGCTGATTGCGCAGCGCATTCGAGTGCGGCTATGCTCCGGCCCTCGACAAGGAGGTCGACTATGATTCGAGGGATCAAATTTGTGAGCATTCCAGTGCGCGACCAGGATGCCGCTTTGAAGTTTTTTACGGAGAAGCTGGGGTTCAAAGTGACTACGGATCAGCCGATGAGCAAGACGCAACGATGGATCGAATTAATGATTCCCGGGGCAGACTCGGGGCTGGCGCTGTTCACTCCGGAGGGGCATGAGAACCGCATCGGCGAGTTTCAATCCGTGTCGTTCTGGTGCGATGACGTATTCGCGACGGCGAAAGTGCTGAAATCGAAAGGGGTGCAGTTCGAGGTGGAACCGAAGAAGGAGCCGTGGGGATCAACGTCTATCTTCAAAGATGCGGACGAGAACAAATTCGTGCTGTCGAGCCGGTAGAGACGTGAGCGGAGCAGGCCCCGCCCCTATGTCGCATTACGAGCTGCGGGCTGGTCGAAGTTCTTTCCGGCACACAAATACTAGATTGTGTTCCAGGGTTTGCGGTACTGCTTGGTGAGCAGCTTGTTGGCTTCGGGGTCGTTCAAGAATTGCTCTTCGTCGCGGTTCCAGCGAAGCTTGCGGCCTAGTTTGAAGGCAATGTTGGCGACGTGCGGCGCGCTCGTGGAGCGGTGGGTGGTCTCGAGGTCGGAGTTCGGCTTTTTGCGTGAGCGCACGCATTCGAGGAAGTTGAGTACGTGCGGGTAGTGCTGCGCGGAGCCTTCACTCTTGATCGCGCCGGAGGACAAGACGCTCTCGCCGCCGTTGGGCTTGCGTTCAGGCCAGAGTGTGTAGCCTTCGCGGTCGATGAACAGCGTGCCCTCGGTGCCGTAAAACTGGATGCCGTAGTTGTGGCCGTCCGGTCCATGCGAATTGGCGCGGCGATTGCTCCACGTGACGACAAATTCCTTGCCGCTTACGGGCGATGCCGGATACTCGAAGACTACTTCGAGGGTGTCTGGTATCTCGCTGTTGTCCTGCATGACGTATTTTCCACCGAAGGCACTCACGGTCGTCGGCGCATCGACTCCCGTCGCCCAATGAACGATGTCCTGCAAATGCACGCCCCAGTCGGTGAGCGTTCCCCCGGAATAGTCCCAAAAGGAGCGAAACGTACCGATGCAGCGGTTGCGGTTGTAGGCGTGGTAAGGAGCCGGTCCCAGCCAGAGGTCCCAGTCCAGCCAAGAAGGCGGATCGGTGTCTGGAGGATTGCCCATGCCGTCCGGCGCGCTGTTGCTGTGAATCCAGGTTTCAGCGCGAGTGACCTTGCCGATTTTTCCGCTGCGCACCAACTCCACTGCCTTTTGAAAATGTTCGCCCGAACGCTGCTGCGTGCCGACTTGCACGACGCGATTGTGTTTTGCGGCGGCGTGGACCATTTTGCGGCCCTCGGCTAGCGTGTGCGAGAGAGGTTTTTCGACGTAAACATCCTTGCCGGCTTCGCAAGCCATAATCATAGGAATGGCGTGCCAATGGTCAGGCGTGGCGATGATCACCGCCTGGATGTCTTTGTTGTCGAGGATGGCGCGAAAATCCTTGAAACCTTTGGCCTTGCCGTCGGTAAGCTCGATAGCGCGGTCCAGGTTGGGTACGAACGGATCGGCAATGGCAACGGCATCGACTTGGCCGGAGCGGAGGAAGTCTCTCAGGTCGAATTGACCCATTCCGCCGGCGCCGATCAGGCCAACGCCAATCCGGTCATTGGCGCCCAAGACGCTGCGGGCGAGCGGCCCGGCAGAGGCGACCATGCTCACGGCGGCTCCTGTGAGGCCTTTGTTGAAGTCCCTGCGAGTGATCTCAGAGTCGGCCATAAGTATTGCCTCCTGTTTACGCGTTTCGAGTTTGACATTGAAAGTGCCGCAGGCGCTGATCGGAGTGCATCGCGCGGGATGAGGGAGATTAGGGCGCTCCGCCTAAGGCCTTCCGGAGAGCATCGCGAGATTCCTCGAAGCTCTTCAGGAGAGTCTGCGCCAACTTGGCAACGTCGGCGGGGGAAGGATTGTCCTGGACCGCATGCTGCATATTATCCCTGATGGTAAGGCTAGGCATTATTGCCGCCGTGAGCTTCTCGGACGAGGCTCTCGCCTCCTCCATGGAAGCAGGCTGTGAGGGCAACGCAGGTCTGAGCTTCTGGGCCGCGGTGACGTATTCCTCCACAGACCAATTTTTCTCTAGGCCAGTTTTCAGGGTTGCGATCGCGAGGTCGTAACTGTCGGCCTGCGCCTTGCGGATATTGGATATTCGAGCGAGCAGATCGTCCGGCCCAAAGGTACTGCCATCTTCCCAAACCGCGGCGACGAGTTTGGGATCTGGCACCGGTGCGCCTACGATATGGGGAACGCCGATCTTGTGGCTCAGGCTCCTGGGAATAGGGGCAAGCAACCCCCCCATGCGCGTCAGCGCGTCGTAAGTCAGCGTTTGAGGGGTGTCGTTGGCGGATTTCGGTTCCGTCTGTACTACGTAGGCGGTCAGCGGGTATTGATGCAAATTGGTGATGATGATGAGCGGTCTATGCTCTGCGCTTTCGGCAAATTCAAATAGGACTGGCGGCTTTTCGGGGAAGTGCCGGGCGAAGCGGCGTTCGAGGCCCGTAGGCTCATGTGGGGTTTGCGCAGGGATCGGAGCAGCACGGAAAAGCAGGAACGTTCCAGCGACGGCTGCGAGAACGAAGAGTCGAAGAGTTCGCATAAGGAGAACGCCCGTGTTTCGGGTATAGAGCCGCCATTATAGTTCAACAAAGCAAAAAGGGCGGCCCGTGGGGACCGCCCTCTAGGATTGAGGTTACGGGCGAGCTGGTGATTCTTAGTACATGCCGCCCATGCCGCCAGCGCCGGGTGCTCCGCCGCCGGCTGCCGCCGCCTTAGTGTCTTCCTTGATGTCGGCGATGAGGGCTTCGGTGGTGAGCATCAAGCCCGCGATGGAGGCTGCGTTCTGCAGCGCGAGGCGGGTGACCTTGGCCGGGTCGATGATGCCCATCTTGATCATGTCGCCGTACTCGCCGGTCTCAGCGTTGAAGCCGAAGTTTTCTTCCTTGGAGTCGCGGATCTTGCCGATCACAACGGCGCCTTCATGGCCGGCGTTGAGTGCGATCTGGCGGGAAGGCTCTTCGAGAGCGCGCCGCACGATGCCTGCGCCAACAGCTTCGTCATCGTGGAGCTTGAGCTTCTCGACGACCGCGATGCAGCGGAGCAAAGCCGAGCCGCCGCCGGGGACGATGCCTTCCTCGACAGCCGCGCGGGTGGCGTGCATAGCGTCTTCGACACGCGCCTTCTTTTCCTTCAGTTCGGTTTCGGTGGCTGCGCCGACTTTAATGACGGCGACGCCGCCGACCAGCTTGGCAAGGCGCTCCTGCAGTTTTTCCTTGTCGTAGTCGGAGGTGGTGTTTTCGACTTGCGAGCGGATCTGCTTGACACGGCCTTCGATGTCCGCGGACTTGCCGGCGCCTTCGATGATCGTGGTGTTGTCCTTGTCGATGGTGATCTTCTTGGCGCGGCCGAGGTCCTCAAGCTTCACGTTCTCAAGCTTGATGCCGAGGTCTTCGGTGATGGCCTTGCCGCCCGTAAGCGTGGCGATATCTTCGAGCATAGCCTTGCGGCGGTCGCCAAAGCCAGGGGCCTTGACGGCGGCGCACTGCAGAGTGCCGCGGAGCTTGTTTACCACGAGGGTGGCGAGCGCTTCGCCTTCGACGTCCTCAGCGACGATCAAGAGGGGCTTGCCCATCTTGGCGGTCTGCTCGAGCAACGGGAGCAGATCTTTCATCGAGCTGATTTTCTTTTCGTGGATGAGGATGCGGACGTCCTCGAGGACGCATTCCATGCGCTCGGGGTCGGTGATGAAGTAGGGGGAGAGGTAGCCGCGGTCAAACTGCATGCCTTCGACTACTTCGAGGGTGGTCTCCATCGTCTTGGATTCCTCGACGGTGATGACCCCATCCTTGCCGACCTTCTTCATGGCTTCGGCGATGATGCCGCCGATTTGCTTGTCATTGTTGGCGGAAATGGTGCCAACTTGGGCGATCATGTCGCCCTTGACGTCCTTGTGGAGCTTTTTGATCTCTTCGACGGCCACTTCGACGGCGCGCTCGATGCCGCGCTTGAGGGCGGTGGGGCTGGCGCCGGCGGCGACAGTCTTGACGCCTTCGCGGAAGATGGCCTGAGCGAGCACAGTCGCCGTGGTCGTGCCGTCGCCGGCAACGTCGGAAGTCTTGGAAGCGACTTCGCGGACCATCTGCGCGCCCATGTTCTCGAGGGGATCGCGGAGTTCGATTTCTTTTGCCACGGTCACGCCGTCCTTGGTGATGATCGGCGCGCCGAACTTCTTTTCGATCACCGCATTGCGGCCCTTGGGGCCGAGGGTGATCTTCACTGCGTCGGCAAGGGCATTCACGCCGCGCAAAATCGCCTGGCGGGAATTCTCACCTGTTACAATCTGCTTCGCCATACTGGTAATTCCTCCTGATATTCTCTTTTGCGAACTGCTGAATTCTGATGAGAACTGCACCGGTCTAAAGACCGGCCACTACATTGGGAAACAGACTTACCTCTTGGCCGCTTTCGCTGCGCCGCTCAGCTTCGCCAGAATCTCTTCTTCGCGAAGGATGAGATATTCTTCGTCCTCGATTTTGATTTCCGTACCGCTGTACTTGCCGAAGAGGACACGATCGCCGGGCTTGACGTCGAGCGGGATCAGTTCGCCCTTTTCGCGCTTGCCGGCGCCGACGGCGATGATTTCGCCTTCCATCGGCTTCTCTTTTGCGGAGTCAGGGATGATGATGCCACCCTTGACGCTTTCCTTCTCTTCAATGCGCTTCACGATGACACGGTCGTGGAGCGGGGTTAGTTGCACTGCCATCTTGAAAAACCTCCATAGGTGAACTTGCGGTTTGAATTGCGGCTGAGAGCAAGAAAAGGGGAATTAGCACTCCTCACAGCCGACTGCTAATATAGCAGAAAAGCCTGCCATGTCAAGCATTTACCCGACAGATCGGCCGAATGCCTGTGGATTTTCGAGCAGTCTAAGCCACGTATTTAGAGTAGTTTAGATGGTGCAAGAAAAATATGGCACTTGGCGATTGTGCTGCAGATGGCCCAGGCGTAGAATCCCGCTCATTGGAGCGTCATGGGGTCACTGGTCTACATCAGGCTCATTGGCTACACCGCTGGGACACTGCTTCAGCTCTTCTGGATGGTGGTGATTCTCGGATACCGGCGTCAGCGCAACTTCGAGCGCGTTTTCTTCTTTCTGTGTCTGTCGTTGTTCCTTTTTTACGCCGGTTCCTTGCTTGCTCTAAATTCACAAATACATTATTTGCAACCTCCCGTGGGGCTGAATCAGTTTGCGATTGTCATCATTTCTACTGGCCTGTGCATGTTGCCCGCCCTTCTCTTACATCTGCACATGGAATATGCAGAGACACGGGGGATGTTGAAAGTGAAGCGATGGAAGTGGGCGGTGTTATTCCTTTTTTATGCTGCGTCTTTTCATTTGGCCTACCATCGGATTCCCCTTCTCCTGCAAGAGCCACATTTTAACTTTGTCGTACCGGGAAGTTCATTGGATACAGGGTTCGCCATCGTGCTTGCCGTCACGCTGGCATGGTGCGCCATTTGGCAATGGCGCTTCATGATGAGCGGTCCCGACCGGCCGCAACGTTATTTTCATGCAACGTTGATGCTATTTTTCACGCTGTCATTTCTAGCGGTCATTGGTTTGCATCTGGGACCATTTCATCTGGAAACGGGGACCGCTGATTCTCTCGGCACTACTTTTGGTCTCTTGCCTATTCTGCCTTTTGCCGCGCTCATCTACCTCGTAGGGCGGCATAATTTTTTACAAATCGGGCGGCAAAAAAACTTGCTTTACGCCGTTTCCGCGACTTTTTTGGCGCTGCTTTACTTGAGTCTGGCCCGCCGCGTCGGCACTTGGCTGGAGCCGCTTCTTCCGCCGGAAGCCTCGGCATCCATTCTGCTATTTGTGCTGGTGATCTTTATCGAACCGCTCCAGCGCGTACTCGGACGGAGCTTGCAGGAGACGGCTCACCGGGAAATGGACCGCGTCCAGCGGTTGACCGCCGAGATTCAGCAGGAGGCTCGCCAAGGTGACTTACACGGCCTGATCCGGTTCATCGAGCGGCGCGTGAAGGATCAATTCGAGTTTGAAGCAGCCTGGCTGAATGTACTCCAGCCTGACCTAGGATCAAATTTTGCCAGGAGGCACGGCCATGAAGGGGAAGAGTCTTTCTCCATCCATCAGCCAGGCAGACTGAACGCGGTCTTGTCCGTGCAACCGCACGGAGCCATGCTCTCCGGAGAAATCAGGGCGGCGCTGGAGTTTCTGTGCGAGCAGTTGCCGGGAGCGCTGGATTTGTGCCGGTTGATCGAGGAAAAGCTGCAGCTGGAAAGGGAATTGGCGGAGCGCGAACGATTGGCGGCGCTTGGGCAGATGGCAGCCAGCATTTCTCACAATTTGAAGAATCCGCTAGGTTCGATGAAGACGATCTTGCAGGTGCAGCTGGAAAATCCGGAGATGCCGGAGTCCATGCGCGCGGAAACGAAAATGATTCTCGAAGAGATCGGGCGTCTTTCCGCGAAACTGAACCAGTTGCTGCAATTCAGCCGGCCGGCGGTGCTCGGAGAGGGCAGGCCGCCGAGATGCAATGCATCAGAAGTAGCGCGGGAAGTCGTTGGCGTTTTGCGTCCCGAAGCGCAGCGCAAAGGCGTCGCGCTGGAACATCAGCCGGCGGCGGCCGCGTTGAATGTGGCCATCAGCACAGAAGCATTGAACGACATTCTTACCAACCTGGTTGTAAACGCGTTGGACGCGGCACCGCGAGGCGGGCATGTGCATGTGGGAGTTTCGCTGAAAGATGGCAACGGTTTGGTGGCGGTGGAAGATGACGGGGCGGGAGTTCCTGTGGAGCTGCGAGAAAAAATAGTTCAGCCATTTTTCACGACAAAAACGCAGGGGACGGGCCTGGGATTGGCGATTGTTGCGCGTCGCGCAGCGGATGCGGGCGGCAAACTCGAATTCGAGAGCCCGGTGAAAAATGGGCGGGGGACGCGGTTCCTGGTGTGGCTTCCTCTTGGAGAAGAAACCCGATGAAGACCATTTTGATCGTGGATGACGAACCAGCGGCGAGATACGGGCTGCGAAGAGCGCTGGAGGCTAAGTACCGGATTGCAGAAGCGGATTCAGCCGAGGAAGCGCGGGAAGCGCTTTCGCGCGAGCACCCGGACTTGGTGCTGCTGGATGTGGTGCTGCCGGGCCAGGACGGTTTGTCTTTCTTGAAGTGGATGCGCGAGCAGGGAAGCGAAGTGCCGGTGCTGATGGTTTCGGCGCTGGACACCGCGAAGACCGCTGTCGAAGCGCTACAGCTTGGGGCGGCGGACTATCTGGTGAAGGGATTTGAATTGGAAGAACTGCGGCAGCGCGTGGGGAATCTGCTGAAGCTGGCGACGCTTGAAAAAGAAAATGATGCGCTGCGGCGACGTTTGACGACCGAAGGACAATTTGGCCAGATGATTGGACGCTCGGCGGAGATGCGCCGTGCCTTCGAGATGGCGGACCGCGTGGCCCCGACGGACTCCACTGTGTTGATCCTGGGAGAAAGCGGCACGGGGAAGGATTTGCTGGCGCAGGAGATTCACGCGCGTTCGCCGCGCAATGGCAAAGCGTATGTCGCGGTGAATTGCGCCGCCTTGCCGGAAACGCTGATCGAGTCCGAAGTATTCGGATACGAACGCGGTGCGTTTACCGGCGCGGCGCAGCAGAAAAAGGGAAAATTCGAGCTGGCCTCAGGTGGAACGATTTTCCTGGATGAAATTGGCGATATGAATCCGGTGACGCAGGCTAAAGTGCTGCGCGTGCTTGAGAATCGGACCATCGAACGGCTCGGCGGAACGCAGTCGATTGCCGTGGATGTGCGGGTGATTAGCGCGACGCACCGCAATCTGCAGGCCGAGATTCGCGCTGCGAAGTTCCGCGAGGATTTGTTCTACCGGCTGCGCGTGGTGACGATCGACTTGCCGCCGCTGCGGGCTCACAAAGAAGATATTGCGCTGCTGGCGGATACTTTTTTGCAAATGCATGCGGCGCGGCTGGGACGGACAACGCGGTTGAAGCGCGAAGCGATGGCGGCAATCGAGAAATATGATTGGCCTGGCAATGTGCGCGAGCTCAAGAATGCGCTGGAGCGCAGCGTGGTGCTCTCGCGCGGCGACGAAATCGGCGTCGAGGATTTGCCTGGCGAGGTGGTGCACGGCGAGGCCATCTCCCTCAAACACCGTGGTGACGAGAACGATAACGGAATTGGCGAACGGGATTTTCGTGAGGCCAAACGTAAATTTGAAGTGGCTTACCTGAGCAGGCAATTGGCGGAACATCGTTGGAACGTCTCGCGAACTGCAGCCACAATTGGGCTGCACCGGCAGAGTTTGCAGGAGAAATTACGCGAGTTGGGTATCCGGCGGCCGGGTCGAGAACCGCTGGAGGAGGAATGACGGGTGACTCGTGAATCTACGACGACTTCCAAGAATGTTGTGGGGTATGTGCTCGCGGGAGGAGGTAGCACACGATTTGGGAGGGACAAGGCGCTGGTGGAAGTCGGCGGGACGCCGATGCTGGAGCGCATGATCGAGCTGCTGCGGGGCGTCACGAAACAAGTGAAAATAGTTGCGGTACCGGGCAAGTACGTCGCATTCGGAGCGGAAGTTATTGAGGACCGGTGGCCCGGAGAAGGGCCACTCGGGGGAATCATCACCGCGCTCGAAGACTCAGCAACGAATGCAGAAAGACATGAATGGAATCTGATCGTAAGCTGCGATATGCCGTTCTTGACATCGGATTGGCTGCGATTCTTGAGTGAGCGAGCAGCGAAGAGCAATGCGCAGGTCTTGTTACCGCACTCGGCGTCCGGGCCAGAACCGCTTTGTGCTTGCTGGCAAACAGGTGCTGCGGCGAAGCTCCGCTCCGGATTCGAACGCGGCGTACGCAAAGTGACCGAAGGAATCTCACTGTTCCACGCGGAAGTTCTTGACGAGGCGGACTGGAAACGATTTGATAGCGCAGGACGACTGTTCTGGAACATGAATACGGTGGCGGATTACGAGGAAGCGCGGCGGATTTTGGAAGCGGAGCGCACGTGAGCGAAGAAAAGTCGATTAACTATTTCGAGTTTCGCGACGTGTGCAAGAGCTTCGATGATCGTCTGGTGCTCGATCACGTCAGCTTCGCGGTGAAGCGCGGAGAGACTTGCGTGATCATGGGGCGCAGCGGTGTGGGCAAATCCGTGTCGCTGAAGCACATCATGGGCTTCCTGAAGCCCGATTCGGGGAAAATTATCATTGACGGTCAGGACGTCACCGATTTCAAGGAGGCGGACTTCGAAGAAGTGCGGCGCAAAGTCACCATGGTCTTTCAGTCCGGCGCGCTGTTCGACTCGCTCACGGTTGGCGAGAACATGGCGTTCCCCCTGGAAGGGCAGCCGGGTCTGACTGCTGACGACGTCGACGAGTACGTCGCGAAAATCGCCCAAATGCTGGAAGTGGACGACGTCATGGACAAATTGCCGAGCGAACTTTCCACGGGGATGAAGCGCGCGGTGGCCATCGGGCGCGCGCTGGCGCAGAACCCCGAGGCCATCTTGTTCGACGAGCCGACAACGATGGTGGACCCGATCATGGCGGGGCACATGGGCGATCTGATCCTGCGGCTGAAAAAAGCATTTCAAAAAACATCTATCGTCGTGACGCACGACACGCATTTGGCAAAAAAACTTGCGGACGTGGTCGTTTTTCTCCAGGAAGGACGAGTAACACTTTTCGGGCCCTGGGACGATTTTGAAAATTCAAGCGATCCCTTCATCAAGAATTTCCGCATGCAGGACGAATTGATTCCCGCGCTGGACGTAACTCTGTGAGCCAGGCCACGAACGGCTTCTCCGATCCCATCAAACAGTTGCGCAGGGAGATGGGCTTCTGGGACGTCCTGCTCTTTAACATTGCCACCGTGCTGGGCCCGCGGTGGATCGCGGCTGCCGCGCACAGCGGTCCTACTTCCATCAGTTTGTGGGTCATAGCGGCTGCGTTTTTCTTCATTCCCTCGGCGCTAGTGATCAATGAACTCTCCTCCCGCTTTCCGAATGAAGGCGGCTTGTACGTTTGGGCCAAGGAAGCCTTCGGTGATTTCCACGGCTTTGTGGCTGGCTGGACGTATTGGATTTACACGGTTTTTTATTTTCCCGGATTGCTGCTCGCCAGCGCGGCGATGAGCGCTTACATTATCGGTGAAGGCGGCGCGACCCTGGAGCACAACCGCCAATTCTTGCTTCTCGTTTCGCTGGCATACCTGCTGGTCGCCGTGGCCTTGAACATCGTCGGACTGAACATCGGAAAGTGGCTGCAGAACGCCGGCGGCGTCTCGACTTACGCTCCGCTGCTCTTGCTCGTGGCGCTTGGAGGATTCTTGTGGCTGCGTCATGGCTCGGTGACGCACCTGACATGGACAAATGTTTTGCCGGTTTGGAATTGGGACACCGTGAATTTCTGGTCGCAGATCGCTTTTGCCTTCACAGGACTCGAACTTGTATCAGCCATGAGCCAGGAAGTCCGTGATCCGCAACGGACGCTGCCTCGCGCCGTGTTTGCCGCGGGAGCCCTCATTGCCGCGATGTACGTCGTCGGAACGATGGCGGTGATGGCCTTAGTTCCTCCTGCCGACGTCTCCACGACAAGCGGTGTGTTCCATGCCATCACGGTGGGCGCGCTCGCACTGAAGATAGGATTTTTGGGAATCATCGCGGCGCTGCTCGCCACTGTGGGAAATGCCGGGGGAGTGGGCAGTACTGTAGCGGGGATCGCGCGCGTTCCTTTTGTGGTCGGCATTGACCGTTATCTGCCTGGGGCATTCGGGAGGATTCACCCGCGATGGAAAACGCCGTACGTATCCATCATCGTGCAAGCAGTTGTTTCCGGCTTGATTCTGTTCTTGAGCCAGATCAAGAGCCCAACGGTTCAAGCGGCTTATCAGATTTTGATCGATGCCGCGATCATTCTGTACTTTATCCCGTTCCTGTACATGTTTGCTGCGGCGATTAAATTGTTCGGGCGTCGCGACCGCCTGGAGAATAAAAGTGCCGTGCTGATTCCGGGAGGCAAAGCCGGCGTGTGGATCATCAGTATTCTCGGATTTGTGGTTGTATTGATCGGAATTATTGTCTCACTTGTTCCGCCGGGAGATTCTTCGGATAAGGTGGGATTCGAATTGAGGCTCGTGGGCGGAACGGCGGCCGCGATCGTGCTGGGGCTGATGTTGTACTGGCGAGGGGTGCGGCAGAAGAGCGCGGAAAATCCTAGCGCCTAGAAACCCTGATTGACCAGCTGCTCGATCGTCAATTTACCCGAGGATGAGTCTTTGCGCGCTTCCAGATAGCTCTCCACGTATTTCCCCAAAATGTCTGCTTCGAGATTGACCGCGTCGTCAGGCTTGCGGTCGCGGATATTGGTGTGTTGGTAGGTGTAGGGAATCACCGCGACTTCGGCAACGTTGTTCGGCCAACGAGCCACGGTGAGGCTGATGCCGTCAATGGTGATCGAACCTTTTGGCACAATGTAGCGGGCGAATTCAGCCGGAACTTCCACGCCGAACCACCAGTTGTCTCCCTCGGGGGTGAGATGCGTTACGCGGCCGACAGTATCCACATGGCCGAGAACGAAATGTCCGCCGAATTCCTTGCCGGCGGTGAGCGGCTGCTCGAGATTGACGCGCGCGCCCTTCTTCAATTCGCCTCTCTTGGCGCCGAAAGAAGTTTTGCGGATTGTTTCACCGGACAGGTCTGCGGAAAGCCGGCCATTGTGGAGATCAACGATTGTCAGGCAGCAGCCGTTTACGGCGATGCTGTTCGAGACAGCGAGCGACGGCGCGACAGTCGGGGCGTGTATGGTGACACGCCCGCCATCATCTTTCAGGTTGAGCGCTTCGATTGTGCCGGTGTGCTCGATGATTCCGGTAAACATGGAGATTTCAACTGCTCTCAAATCTGAGTGTACAGTATTTCGCGGCTAAGGTAGAAAGCACTAGACTGTTGCCTATCGCATGGGCGGAGAGCCTTGGTCGTACAATGAAAGCATGCTTGCTGCGCGCGCCGGCCGCAATTGAAACGAATCCGCTGGAATATGCGGACGTCGCGATGCCGCAGCCAAAGAGCGATGAAGTGATGGTACGTGTGCGCGCCTGTGGTGTGTGCAGAACGGACTTACACGTCATTGAAGGCGAATTGCCGCCGCGTAAATCGCCGGTGATTCCCGGGCACCAAGTCGTCGGCGTTATCGAGAAACAGGGTGAGAATGCGCGACGGTTTGCGGTCGGGGCGCGGGTCGGAATTGCCTGGCTGCATCAAACAGACGGGACTTGCGAGTATTGCCGGTCAGGGGCGGAAAATCTTTGCGACAACCCGATGTTCACCGGCTACAGCGTAGATGGCGGCTACGCCGAATATATCGTTGCACCGGAAGATTTCGTCTATGCCATTCCTTCGGAGTTTCTCGACGAACAGGCCGCGCCGTTGCTCTGTGCTGGCATTATTGGATTTCGGTCGCTGCGGCTCTCCGGGATCAAAGCGGGCGGACGCCTGGGCTTTTATGGATTCGGCGCGGCGGCGCACGTGGCGATTCAGGTAGCGCGGCACTGGGGCGTGGAAGTGTTTGCTTCAACGCGCGACGTGCGTCACCAAAAACTTGCGCTGGAGTTAGGCGCGGCGTGGGCCGGAGGAACGTTTGATGCACCACCAAAGAAACTCGACGCAGCTATCGTCTTCGCGCCGGCCGGAGAGATCGTTCCGGCGGCACTGAAGGCGCTCAAGAAAGGCGGCGTGCTCGTTCTTGGTGGCATCCACATGAGCCCAATACCCTCGTTCGATTACCAACTTTTGTACCAAGAACGCGTGATTCGCAGCGTAGCGAATAATACGCGGCAAGACGGCGAGGATTTTCTGGGCGTGGCGGCGAAAATTCCGATTCGAACGCACGTGCAGGTTTTTCCGTTGAGCGAAGCCAACCGCGCGCTCAATACGTTGAAGAACGATGCCATCCCCGGCGCATCAGTTCTTCGCGTCGGCGACTAACTCGATCTATTTCTCGTAGATGTCCGGAAGGTAAGCCTCAACGGCGAAGTCCGGGCCGAATTGCTGCGTGCGAATGTTCCGTGGTGGCGGAAGACTCAGCTTCGGAAGGAGTGCGAAGGGCACGCGGTTGCCCCCGGCGATTTTTGGAGCATAGAAGAGAAAAAGTTTGTGGACGATGCCTGCTGTGAGCGCCGAGCCATTCATTGTCGGGCCTGCTTCCAGCAGAACGCTGAGAATTTCGCGACGGCCGAGCTCCGCGAGCACAGAAGAAAGTTCGACACGGCCACTCTTTGCTTTTGCGCGGATCACTTCGACGCCGGCGGTCTCCAGTTTGCGCGCCTTTGCTGAATTCACTGGAGCAGTTGTGAATACCAGGAGATTCTCGTCCGAGGTCTTCACGATGCGGGATTTTGGCGATAGGCGCAGCCCAGAATCCAGAATGATGCGCAGTAAACGGCGCCGACGCGGCAGGCTGCTGCGATCTGTCAGCAGCGGATCATCGGCGAGAATCGTGCCGATTCCCGTGAGCAACGCATCCGAAGCGTGGCGCATCCGATGGACTTCCGCGCGGGACTCTTCCGACGTGATCCAATCATCGCGCTTGCCGGAGTGCTTGCCCAGCTTTTTTCCAGACGATGGCAACGCGAGCTGGCCGTCGAGCGTCATCGCCGACTTCAGCGTAACGAACGGCTTCTTCGTGCGAATCCAGCACGCGAACGCTTCGTTGAGGCGGCGCGCCTCGTCTTCGCAAACGTCGGTGAAAACTTCAACGCCTGCCGCCCGCAAGCGCTCGAAGCCGCGGCCTGAGTTGACCGGATTCGGATCATCCATGGCCGCGACGACGCGTTGAACGCCCGCCCCAATGATCGCTTCCGTGCAAGGCCCAGTGCGCCCGGTGTGATTGCACGGTTCGAGCGTGACGTAGAGCGTTGCACCGCGCGCCTTCTCGCCGGCAGATCTCAGCGCGACGATTTCCGCGTGCTCGCGCCATTCGTATTGATGAAAACCTTCGCCGACGATCTGTCCTTCCCGCACGATGACACAACCCACCATGGGATTTGGGCTGGCCAGGCCAATGCCTTTGCGGGCCAACCCCAGCGCGTGTTGCATGAAGCGGATGGCGTGTGCGTCCACGTTTTAGTCGAAGAGAGAATTGGCGTACGTTTCCGCGTCGAAGGGAACTATGTCATTGATCTGCTCGCCGGTGCCGACAAAGCGAATAGGCAGGCCCAACTCGCGTGAGATCGCGACGATGATGCCGCCTTTGGCAGTGCCATCGAGTTTCGTAAGGATGATTCCCGTGACGCCGACCGTGGAAGTGAATTCGCGTGCTTGCGCAAGACCGTTCTGCCCGGTGGTGGCGTCGAGAACCAGCAACACGTCATGCGGTGCGCCCGGAATCACTTTGGCGGCGGTACGCTTCATTTTTTCCAGTTCGGCCATGAGATTTGATTTGGTGTGCAGGCGTCCCGCGGTATCCACGATGACGACATCGGAGGAACGCGCCTTAGCGGCGGCGACGGCGTCGTAGACAACCGCCGCGGGGTCAGCGCCGGATTTCTGCTTGATGACCTCGATGCCATTGCGCTGGGCCCAAATTTCCAATTGTTCAACGGCGGCGGCGCGAAACGTGTCCGCGGCACAGAGCATCACGCTGCGGCCTTCGTGGCGAAGCCTGTTTGCGAGCTTCCCAATGCTTGTAGTCTTGCCAGCCCCGTTGACGCCAACAATGAAAATCACGCGCGTGCCGGCGCCATTCTGCGAAGCGGAGATTCCGCTTGTGGTTGCCAGATCCGGCTTCACGGGCGCGTTCAAGATGCGAATGATGTGCGACTTGATTTCGCGCTTGAGCTGTGCAGAGTCGGCTAGCGCGTTGCGGTCCATTTTTTCGCGCACTGCATCCAGAATCTCGCGAGTCGGCTTCACGCCCAAGTCTGCGGAGAGCAGCGCTGTCTCCAGATCCTTCAGGATCGAGGCATCGATCTTCCGCTCGCCAAGAAAGACATTATCGACAGCTTCCGCGAGAACAGCTTTCGTCTTGCTAACGGAAGCCTTGAGGCGTTCCGCGAGAGTTGGTTCGGGCTTGCCAAAGAGAGAAATCATAAGATTGCACGATGCAGGTCAAGTACAACCTGAAATTGTAGCAGAAGCGCCTTTTGCGGGCCGCGCATGTCTCGCGGGGTGTTAGTTCTAGCGGTACGGTTTTTCGGTGAGGAAGGTGACGTTTTCTATCCCTGCGAGGCGGACCTGGACCAAAATCGGTATAGCATCGCCGTACTTCGCGCGTGCGTCCACTACCAGGTAAATTCTCTTTTCCGCCCCATTCCGCATTCCTTCTTGAATCTCCTTCGCCAAATCGGCGCGGACAACACGATGATCGCGGAAGAATACGCTGCCGTCGCGCGTAATACTGATCAGCAGTGCATCTTCCTTCAAAGCACCGGGCTGTGGGCTCGAGTGCCTAGCGATGGCTCTGTCAGCACTGCTGCCAAAGGCATAGGGCGGATACGGCATACCAAATCTTGTCCAGACGAGAATCGCTAGCATCACGCTCACGAATCCCCACATGTCTATCCTGCAAAGAAGTTCATTTCTTCGTCGCAAAGCGGCTAATTTGAATCGGGGTTGTTTTGACCGCATTGGGAAGCCCTTCTCTGTGCCTCCATGATGTGGATCGGCTGACAAATCAGACGTGCACTTCAACGGCGCTGAGGCGGAGCTTGCCAGCGTTGACGGCGGCTTCGAGTGCGGTCACAACGACGACGTCGAATTTGGAACCGGTCAGAGCCCGGATGCGGTTCATGGCGTAGTCCAATTCCATTGCCGTCTGATAGGGCCGGTTGGTGGTCATGGCGTCGAGAGTATCGGCCACGCCGATGATGCGCGCCATGAGCGGAATCTGCGGGCCTTGTAGTCCATACGGGTAGCCGCGGCCGTCCATGTGTTCATGGTGCAACTCGATGCCCGGAAGCATTTCTTTAAGCTGCGAAACCGGGCGCATGATGTTCGCGCCTTTCACGGTGTGCTGCTTCATTAACCCAAATTCTTCCGGCGTAAGCGCCCCCGGCTTCTTCAGCACGCGATCCTCGACGCCGATTTTTCCGACGTCATGCAGCAGCGCGGAGATACGCAGCTTGTCCAACTCTTCCGTCGAGAGCCCCAATTCCTGCCCGATCAGCGTCGAATACTTCGCCACACGGCCGGAGTGACCGCGCGTATATGGATCTTTTTCGTCGATGGCCGCGGCGAGCATTCGAATCGAACCAATAAACAGCTCACGGTTTTCTTCCGCGGCTTCCTTCAGGCGCTCGATGTATTCCTCGATGTCGCCGGCCATCTTGTTGAAGTTTTCGGCGAGCTCGCTGATTTCTGAAGCGCCGCGCACCGGAGAGCGCTGATGAAATTCGCCGCGGCTGATTGCACGCGTGGAGGCCGCCAGCCCGCGAATGGGTCCGCTGATGCCCACGGCGAAGAAATATCCGACGAGAATGGCGGACAGAATGACGACGCTGACGAACGCCAGCGCCTGGCGGTTGAGTTCGGTCACTCCGGCGTCCGTTTGCGCCTCATCGAGACTCCGCTGCGCGATGACCGCCCAATTCACTTCAGGAAAAGTGCTGTACGTTCCGATCATCTCGGTCTCGTGTTTCTTGTCCTTTTGGGTAAACCGCACCGTTTCCGTGTTGCGAAGCTCCTGCGGCAGCGCTTTCACTTGCGCGACCAGCGAATTGCTGGTGACGTCCGCGCCGGGAACGAAGTTTTTTGTGTCCCAGTGGGCCACCAGGCGGCCGTTATGATCCACCAGAAAAACAGCGCGGCCCCGCACGCTGGCTTCCTGCAAGCGGCGCACGATGGAGTCCAGGGAAACGACCGCTGCCAGCATTCCGGTAAAGTTGCGGTTGACGTCCTCGAGAGGGACCGCCACCACAAACGCAGGCCGGTTTTCCGGCGCAAGCGCCAGAGGATCGCTTCGAAACTTCACCACCTGCAACTGCTGCGACTGCAAGCAGGTAACGAAAGCTCGCTGCAACGCTCTCGCAACGAACGGATCCTGCTCGGCGCGGAAATTTCCCTGTGACGCGCTCGTCCCTTTTCCCGATTTCCCGACTGCGGTCAGGTAAATGAACGTGCTGCGATTGCTCGATACAAATTCCTCTAGCAGGCGCGTAACCTTGGGTTCCGCCGCGGGATCCTCGACGTTGTCGATGAGACCGGTGAGGGCGAGGATCTGGCGCTCGCTGAGCAGCTGTTGCGTCAAGTTGGATTCGAATAGCTGGACTTCCTGCGCCAGCGACCGCGTCAGGTCGGTTTGCTGGACGCGCTCGGTATCCACCAGCTTTTCCTGGCTAAGCTGCAAAACCTGGCGGTGGTACAGGCCAATGGGAAGCGCGCTAACCAGCAATAGTGCTCCCAGAACGAGCCAGAGGATGCGCACGCGCCCCGCGCGCACGTATTCCCAGCGGGTTTTAGCATCCAGCTGCATCTCGACTATTCATTTTAGGAGAACCTGGAGGGCTTCGGTGGTCAGCTAGCGCCCCACGTCGCGCATGTGCAACTGGGACTTTAGTACTAGAGGAGGAAAATCGGACATTTTGGGCTGCTACTCCCGCTTTAGAGGCCGGTCCATGATGTCTCGAATAGCGTCCTTGGGAGACTTGCCCGCGTGCAGGATGGCGTCAACCTGCGCCGTAATCGGCATTTCGATTTGATGTTCGCGGGCCAACGCGAGCAAAGGCGCAGCGGTATTCACGCCCTCGGCGACCATACGCATGTTCGCCATGATTTCGCGGAGAGAATGACCTTTGCCAAGTTCAATTCCCACAAAACGATTGCGGCTAAGCGCACCCGTACAGGTGAGAACCAAATCGCCCAAACCTGCCAGACCACTGAGCGTCTCTGGTCGCGCCCCCAGGGCCACCGCCAAACGCGCCATTTCAGCAAGGCCGCGCGTGATCAATGCCGCGAGAGCGTTCGAACCGAGGCCCAGCCCCTGGCACGCCCCCGCTGCAATGGCCATGACATTTTTCGTTGCGCCTGCGAGTTCCACGCCGAGGACATCGTCGTTGGTATAGAGACGAAAGTTTGGACCGGCAAACTCTTCCTGGAGTTCGGTGGCAAGAGCTGCGTCCCGCGAAGCCACGACGACCGCCGTCGGCTCCCCGCGAGCCGCTTCCAACGCGAACGAGGGCCCGGAAATTACTGCGATGCGCGGCGCAAATTTCGGCGCTGTGACCTGTGCGATCACTTCGCTCATCCGCAGGTGCGTTGATGGCTCAAGGCCCTTGCTGGCGCTTACAAAACTTGTGCCCAGCGCGACAAACGGAAGTGCCGACGTGTAAACCGCGCGACCATGTGCGGAGGGTACGGCACCGACAATGACTTGTGCTCCGGCAAGCACCACGTCAAACTCGCTATGGACTCGAACACTCTCGGGCAGTTTCGCGGCGGGAAGATACGTTTTGTTTTCACGCTCGCGGCGGATCGATTCAGCGCGTTCGGCATTGTGCACCCAAAGCGAAATTTCGTGCCGATTGCGACTGCGCGAAAGCACAATCGCCAGCGCCGTACCCCAGCCTCCCGCGCCGATAATGGCGATCTTCGTCATTCCGTTTCCTTCTTCTTGCCAAAGGAAAAGCGCGGTTCGGTCCCCTCGACGAGCCGCCGCAGATTGCCGTTATGCTTGTAGATGACCAGCAGTGCGACCCCCAGCGTTCCCAAGTCGATGACGATCGGCGGGGCATGACGCGGCGCCCATAGAAAATAGATGAGCAGCGGCATGGCAGCAGCCGCCGCAACGGAGCCGAGCGAAACATAACGCCAATAAGCAACGCACAGAACGAATAGCAAGAGCGCGCTGACCGCCGCCAACGGGCACAGGGCAAGGAACACGCCGAGGGCCGTGGCCACGCCTTTGCCACCCTTGAATTTGAGCCATACCGGAAAGCAATGCCCGAGCAAAACGGCGAAAGCTGCAATCATCATCCACGTAGCGCTTTCGCCGGTGACACGGCCCGCGAGCCACACCGCTGCCATACCCTTCGCGGTGTCGAAAACCAGCGTAAGAATTCCCGCCAGAGGGCCCACGACCCGCGCGACATTGGTCGCGCCGATGTTCCCGCTGCCGGCTTTGCGCACGTCCCCGCCGCCAAATAGTTTTGCGAGCAGCAGTCCAAAGGGAATCGAGCCAAGAAGATATGCGGCGAACGGGATTAAAAGGACGGCAATCGAATTCTCAACCATGCTCCGTCAGGCCTCCGCCGCCGCGAACGAAAAACTTTCGACCGTAGTGTACTCCGCGCCGGAGGGTTTTAGTTTGCTCTCAATCAGATGAAATTGACTGGTTCGCAAGGAACCAAAATCGAGCCCCGCGTGTTCCTGAATCGCGGCGCGAAGTTGTTCGGCAAGCCGGGGAGGCTCGAACCGCGCCAGCGTCAGATGCGGGGAGAAAGGCCGGTTTTCCCGCGGAACGCCAAGTTTTTCCGTGGCCTGTTCGATTTCCGCCGCCAGGATTTTCAGATTCGGCGAAGCTTCAATACCCGCCCAGAAGACGCGCGGATTCTTCTCGTTCGGGAAAAAGCCGAGTCCACGAAAGTCGATTCTGACGGATCCATCGGAGTGCACGCCGGTCAGAGCGCTTCGAATGGCTCTGAATTTTGCTTCATGCACGTCGCCGATGAATTTTAGCGTCATGTGAAGATTCTCCGGACGCACCCAGCGAGTTCGCGGCGAGACCGCGCGAAGGGTTTCAAGCAATTCCGCGAGATTCTCCCGCACCATGCAGGGGATCTCCAGCGCAACGAACAGGCGCACGGGAGGTCAAGCCTTCTTGGCGCTGCGCGCCGGCGGCTCCCCGCCGTTGTACAAGAAATGAATGCGCACCATGTCAAGCGCCAGTTGCGAGGCATGCCAGCGGATAGCTTCGCGGTCACCCGGAAAAAGTGCGCCACGTTCTTTGACGCCGCCGGCATGCGCGAGCGCGATGTGCACCGTGCCCACCGGCTTTTCCTCGCTGCCTCCACCGGGTCCGGCGATTCCAGTAATTCCCACGCCCAGTGTGCTGCCAACTTGGCGGCGAATGCCATCGGCCAGCGCGATGGCCACTTCACTGCTTACGGCTCCTTTGGTCTGGATCAGTTCTGGCGGAACATTCGCCCACGCCGTTTTCAGCTCATTGCTATAGCTGACGACGCCGCCCAAGAAATACGAGGAACTGCCCGCGATGCTCGTCAGCCGTTGCGCGAGCAATCCGCCGGTGCAGCTTTCCGCCGCGGAAATCGTCGAGTTGTTTCTGGTCAGCAGGCTTGCTACCACTTCCTCCATAGAAGAACCGTCTTGCGAGAAGATGCGGTCGGCCAGCGCGATCTGGAATCCCTGAACGATTTCGTCCAGCGTTTTTTGCGCGTGCGCCGCATCGCCGGTCCACATTCGCAAGTGAATTTGAATCTCGCCTGGCGCCGCGAGAATCGTTGTGTTCACGTCGGCATAGCGCGTGTAAATGGGTCTAATGCGCTGCTCGACCCCCGATTCACCCATGCCCGCCACGCGCAATTCCCTGTGGAACATTCGAATGTTCGAGCTGCGCCGCTGTAGCCGCGGCAAAACCTGCTCTTGATACATGGGCTTCAATTCGCGCGGCGGCCCGGGCAGCAGTGCAATGAAGTGCCCCGCATCTTCAATCCACAGGCCCGGCGCCGACCCGCGCGGATTCTCCAGCACCTCCGCGCCTTCCGGCACCATCGCCTGGCGAGCATTTACCGCAGGCATTTCCCGGCCAAGCTGCCGGAAGCGCCCTTCGATGTAGCGGAGAATTTCATTATTCAGGTGTAGCTTGCGGCCAAGAAGGTCCGCGACGGTCTCGCGCGTCAGATCATCTTCGGTGGGACCTAATCCGCCCGAGGCGATAATCAATTCGACGCGCTCCAGCGCTTCCTTGAACGCCGCGCTCAAATAGTCGCGATTGTCGCCAACGATCGACTTGCGCACCACTTCGATGCCGAGTTTGTTCAGCTCTTCGGTCAGAAAGAGCGAGTTGGTATCCGTGCGGTCTGGAGTCAGCAGTTCCGAACCAACCGCGATGATTTCCGCTTTCATTTGTTTGATTATCCGATCAAAGGCAAGCCGCGAACATCCCAATCCAGCGTGAAGAGTGCGCCCGAGGGCGGGTTAGCCTCAGACGTCGCAAGAATCGCGCGTCCCGATGGCTGCAGCGCCATGCCCACAATGCCGGAACCGCTGAGCACAACTTCGGCTTGAGCCTGTGGCGTGATCCGCACAATCCCTCGACGCCCGCCATAAGAAGCCGCCACATAAAGATTTCCGTCGCGATCCAGCGCGAGTCCCTGCGGCCGTCCGAGACCCCGAAAGAAAACGCTCACATCGCCGCCCTGGGTGATGCGGTGGATGCGGTCAAAGCTGGAGGTCGTCGGCCCGGAAACGTACAAATCGCCGCTGGGGTGAAACGCCAGGTGATAAGCAGCGACAGAGGGCTCAAGCGTGGCGAATACAAAAATCTCGCGGCTTGGGCTGATCTTGAAAACCGTGCCGCTGCGGTCGCCCACGTAGAGATTCCCGTTGCGATCAAACGCGAGGCCCGTGGCGATGCCCATTCCTTCGACCCACTGCTCGGCGCGGCCCTCGGGCGTGATCCGATGGACGGTGCCATCGTTGCGGCAGGAGACGAAAAGATTGCCCATGCGATCGAGCGCCAGCCCGCTCGGATTCACAAGCGAAGTGATAAAGGGCTTCACGCTGTAGTTCGCGGTAATTTTGTAGAGCGAAACGGGAACACGCTGGCCCCGCGGGCCGGAAAACGTGACGTAAATGTTGCCTTCCAAATCGACCGCCGGATTCGCCACAGGATGCAGGTTGTCCGCGATTTGCAGTCCGATGTGTACCGGATGAGGTGAGCTTTCGTGCTCACCCGTGGCTACTCGCACCTCTCCGCCGTTCGCGCCCTCCGGAACCCGCGCCACCAGGCGACTCTCGCTGGCAAGGGCGATGCCCGCTTCGGCTTCTCCAAACCGTACCACCGGACGCGCTTGTCCGCGCGAGACGAAGCCTCGCCCATGAATCGTCATTTCACCGCCGGGAATGGCTGCCGTGGGCGCAACCCTCTCAATGTGCGGGATGCCGTTTTTTTCTGGCGACGAGCGGAACCCGAGTTTCATACCCAACCAATGTGAACCGTGAGCAGCTCAAAGTGTAACGCCACACGCAGCAGAATTGCAGCGTAGATGCCCGCCATCCAATCATCGGCCATGATTCCCCAGCCTCCGGGCAGTTTTTCCAGGCGCCCGATCGGCCATGGCTTCCAGATGTCGAACACGCGAAAAAGTATAAAACCGAGCAGCAGATATTTCCAATTCACCAGGCTGAGCGCGAAGAAAATCGTGAACACGGAGAGATCCATGTGCGCGCTCAAGTGCGGCAGCGCAATCGGAATCAGCGGCAGCAGCAGTGCCAAATGTTGCCCAGCAACTTCGTCGATTACGACAAATTGAGGATCCTCGATTCCCGCGTAGCTCGCTGCTCGCGAAGCGCTCCAGACACCAATTGCCCCCAAAACAAGCAGCAAGCCCAGCGCAGATAATATGGGCAAGGCGAGCATTGCGTTGTGAACGTTGCTGCCGGGCAGAGGGAAAAGTTCATTTCCTAGAACCGTTTCATAGTCGGGGTGAAGTGAAAACAGAGCCCTGACGGACCCAGGTTGCAGGAAAAAAACCGAAGACAGAAAAGCAGTCGCGACTCCCACCAGCGAGCCAAACGTCCCCGGCGCCTTGGGTATGTAGCCCACTCCCAATACCGTAGCGAGCGCCAGAGCGAATCGTGGTCGCTGCGGCGGCGCTGCCCGTGCTGGTCTAGCGTCAGTGTTCGGGGTCATTCGAGCTTTCCAAATCGTCGTCTAAAGGAAGCACGATGGTGTTCCGCTTATTTTCAGCAACATCCTCTTCGTCGAAGGTTGGTTCGGAGACCACATATTTCTCGCTGGCCCAGTTGCCCAAATCCCTGTCCCGGCAGCGCTCGCTGCAAAAAGGGAAGTCCGCGTGAACCGCTGAGTCTGTCTCCGCTTTACAAATAGGGCATTTGTGCTTCATCATCCGTTTTTCTTCTCTGCGAACTCTGCATCGGCGCCCCCCCGACCTTGCCGGGGCGACCTCTGCGTGAAAAGATTTTATGCGGTATATGCAAAGATCGCAGAAGCTAAGATAGCGCCATTTTCGAGAGAAGAGTATATCTCAGCCCAGAACGCGCAGCGGCGCCCCGGTGGCGATGCGATGAAGTTTTTCGAGGAGCGGAACCGGGGGTACGGGCACAGCGTCGAAGCCGGCCCGTGCCTCGGGCCGCGGCAGAATTTCCACTACTTGCCCGATCAGGTCATAGGCGTCCGCCTTGGTAATCTCCACGCGCGCCACGTCGCCCGCTTCTGCGACTTCTCCTCCGGGCAATTCAATGTCCGTAAGGTACAGCTTCCCATCGATTTCCGGAGCCATGCCTTCCAGCCGCGCTTCCCATACCAGCGGATTGTCTTTCGACGGGCCTTCGATCAGCGCCATGAACGTGCGATCCTCGGACGCGCGCGACTTTGCCCGCAAATACTTCGCTCGCAAATTCTCTCGCGAGATTTTTCTCTGAATGGCCATTAAGTGATTGCGCCGATCGCTGATCGTTTCCGCATCCACTTTTTCATCCAGCGCATAGCTTCCCGCATTGTCCACGTCGGAATACTCGAAGACTCCCATCCAATCGAGCTTCGCCGCCTTCACGAAATCGCACAGCTCCTTGAAATCGGCTTCCGTCTCGCCCGGAAATCCCACGATGAACGACGTCCGCAGCGAAACTCCCGGAATCGTCCCCCGAATCCGCTCCAGCAATTTCAAGAACGCATCACCGTTCGAACCGCGCTTCATCCGTGCCAGCACGTTCCGGCTGGCGTGTTGCAGCGGCATATCCATGTACTTCGCGAGCCGTGGATGCGCCGCAATCGTATCCAGCAATTTCTGCGTGACGCGATTCGGATACGCGTACAGAAATCGCACCCACAGCAAATCGTCAGTTTGCGCCAGCTTTTCCAGCAGTTGCGCGAGGCCGTCCCGCAGGCCGAGATCTTCTCCATAAGAAGTCGTATCCTGCCCGATCAGCGTGATTTCACGCGCGCCAGCCCTCGCCAGGTTTTCCGCCTCGCGCACCACCGATTCGAATCTTCGGCTGCGAAACGCGCCGCGAAGCTGTGGGATAATGCAAAACGTGCACGGATGATCGCAGCCTTCCGCGATTTTGATGTACGCCGCATGTTTCGGCGTGGTGACGATGCGCGGCGTCAAGTCGTGATACAGAAACGCAGGCGGCTGCGCCGGAAGCACGCGAAGGTCGCCCTCCACCGCTTCCATAATACGCTCGACTTCGCCGGTGCCCACCACCGCATCCACTTCCGGCACCTGCTCCAGAATCTGCGCGCGAAAACGTTCCACCAGGCAGCCCGCCACGATCAGTTTCTTTGCCGCGCCGAATTTCTTGTGCTCCGCCATTTCCAGAATGGCGTCCACAGACTCTTTTTGCGATGCCTCGATAAAACTGCACGTATTCACAACCAGCACTTCAGCTTCTTCCGCACGCGGCGTCAGTTCGTATCCTTCGCGCGCAAGAATGCCCATCATCACCTCACTGTCCACGAGGTTCTTCGGGCATCCCAGGCTGACGAATCCGACCTTAGTCATAAGCTATGAATTTCCGCCTTCGCGCAATTCTCAATTGTAACATGGGCTACTCGAACGGGCGCTTGTGGGGGCGCTCGGACCCGGAGGAGCGCCTCTACTAGGCGAGGTGCGAAGTGATTCAGCGCGCGCGCAAGGCCGCGCGAATCTGGTCGAGCAGCTGGTGCAAGCGCGTCGCGTCGCAAGGGGCGCCGCCGAAGCGCGTGTGGGTGTAGAGTTGCGTGAATTCCCGGACCGCCGGCGCGAGATTCGGCGAATCCATGGCCACCGCGAATTCGAGCGGTGTCTGCGACACTTCTCGAATTATTCCGCGCCGCGCCAGCAAACGCAAAAGTTCCGCGTACAGCCTTGACGCAAGTTGTGGATTCGCGCGCGTTGTTTTCCCTGATCGAAGTTGCCACGACAACAACAGCCGCTGCAGCATTGCGGATAGTGCTTCGAAGCGCAGCAAGATCAGGAACGCGATAACCGCGAGCGGGATCAACACCTCAAGCCCGCGGTGCCAGGACCTCATCCACCTTCTTCCCCTGACCTGCTGCAGGCGATACCAGGCGCGCCACGATTCCGACAAATCGCGCGTGCCGCGCTGCACATCCTGCGCCAGCGTTACTTGGTGGGCGAAGTCGTACCCGATTACCCATTCGCTCCAGGTGAGCTGCATCCAGTCGGCGTACTTTCCCATACGTGACAGAAAGCCTGCCTCGTCTTCCGGCCCGGCCGGTGTGGGATCAAATACTTGCCAGTCCATGCCGGGAAAGTAGACCTCTACCCAACTGTGCGCGTCACTCGCCCGAATGATGTAATCCCCGCCCAGATCGTTGTACTCGCCGGGCAGGAACCCGTTGACTTCGCGCGCGGGAATTCCAAGCGTGCGGAGCATGATGGTCATTGCCGATGCAAAATATTCGCAGTGGCCTGCGCGAGTCTCGAAAAGAAAATGAGCCAGCGGGTCGTCTCCCGGTTTCCCGGTCAGGTTCAGCGTGTAGGCGTAACGATTGCGCAAGAGATTTTCAATCGCCAGGGCCTTGTCGAATGGAGTGCGGGCGTTTCTCGTGGTCTGGTTGGCCAGTTCGGTGATACGCGGGTCCAGCGCAGCAGGAAGTTGAAGGTAGGTCGAGGTGATATTGCTGGGGTATTCCGTGGACGCGGCGCGGAATTTCGAGGCGTCCATCGGGAGTAACAATGAAAGACCTGCATAGCGGATGGCCGCGTAGTTGTGAAAAGGATTCAGCAGTGTATCGGTGGAATCCCGCAAAATAAAAGTGCGGCGAGCCCTGTTGAATGCACTCCTGCTTTCGCCGCTAAAATTTCCTTTCAGAGAGATGGCTTTGCCGGGAACAAAAATGGCGTCAGTGGCCACGGGTTCCAGATATACGGTGTAGATCATGCGGGGATAGAGAGCATCTGTTTTCGGCGCTGAATCCGCCGTGCGGATCCATCCATCCGCCTCGGGCTCCAGTTTTTGCGTTTTTTGTTCCGGGGACGTCCAGCGTTTGCCGTCGAATGTCGTAAGCGCGATGCCTCTCCACCGCAACCGGTCGTAAGCAATCGGCTTGCCGGTTTGCACGCGCATGACTACCGCAGAATTCTTCTTGATCTCGCCGATTTGACCGAGTTCCACGCTCTCGGTGAAGCCGGACATGAGCGAGGGATTGAAGCTGGCGCTTCCAAGGTACCCGGCATTGAAACGCGGCAGGCAGAAAAACAGCACGCCGCCGAGAACGATGGATCCCGCAGCCACGCTGAGAGCAGAAAGGCTCAGAGCGCGATTTAGTTTTCGATCGCGTTCGGTGCGCGCATGGACAATGGGCCACACCGCGCCGATCGCTGCGCGGCGAAGTTCCATCCCGACAAACGTGGAAACACCGAACAGGAGAAAGACGAAGAAAAGAACCAGAAAAGTCGTATCGACGGTAAGAACGGCGGCCGCCAGAATGCCGGCGAAAGACAGCATCGAGAGAAACAGAGCGTCACGATCAGTGACGGCGCTATAGAAGCGCACCACGCTGACGAAAATCAGAAAGTGTACCGTCCCCAGCAGCAGAGCGAAAAGCGGCGGATTGGAGGAGTTTGTTACCGCCAACCGCGAGAGAAACAGGGCATCCACCGGGAAGAACACCAAGTAAGCAATCACACTCCAGGTTGCGGTGCGGTGTGAAAGTTCGACGGGGCGCCCGTGCCACCATCGGAAGCCCTTATAGAGCACGATGAGCGGGGCTGCGAAGCTGGTGACGATGTCAAGCTTTCCGGTGCTGACGAGCGTGAGCGTCGAAGTCAGCAGCAACAATGAAAGTGAGGTGCGGAAGAATCGCTGGGCGGGCAGAGCGGGGGCAGTCGGAACTGAGAAGATGGCGGCCATGGCAGACTTTTTATCGTAGCATTTGCCGGATTCGGGAGGAACGAGGCTGGACGAAAGTATAACTCTCAGCTCTTGGCGGAGGCGGGAGCGACGGTGGCCAGAGCGGCCCGAGCGACTTTTCTGGTCAGGTTGGAGACCGGCAGACTGGAAATGTCTGTGAGTGGTACCCGTTGCGCGCCGGAAAAGCGCGGGAGGCTTTTTACTTCGATGAGAAAAGGCAAAAGGGTGATGGCGCGATAGGTCACCGCGTGACGGACTTTGCCGGCCGGGACAAGCTCCCAGTTGCGATTTTGCTCTTCTGGAAATTCTTTTTGGAGGAATGCGATGAGATCCTTGCCGGGTTCTCCGGCTAGGGAGAACGTTGGGAAATGCCACATTCTTGAAACCAGCGTGGGCACGTGATCCGCGGAAGAGTTCTCTCTTGTACTTTTTGGCGGCGGAAGCAGCAAAGTTTGGCCTTTTCCATCCGCAAATACGGCAGCGGCAAGAGCGACTTCCACCGTAGCGCGTTTTTTGCGTTTCTTCGGCAAGGATTCAGTCATGCCTTGTCTGCGTCCTTCGCAGAATTGCGCGACGGGGCAGAGCAAGCATTGCGGCGATTTCGGAGTGCACAACGTCGCGCCGAGCTCCATCATTGCTTGATTCCAATCGCCCGATGATTCTTGTTCGAGTAACCTGTCCGCCGTTTTTTGCAGCTTTTGCCACCGCTTAGGCTCGCGGATATCTCCGCGAATGGCGCAAAGGCGCGCGAGAACACGCGCAACATTGCCATCAAGAACGGCTTGTTTTCCATCGTACGCAATGCTGAGAATCGCCGCGGCGGTGTAGTTGCCAATTCCGGGCAACGCAAGAGCATCATCGAGGCGTGTTGGAAACCGGCCTTTGTGTTTGGCGATGATCTGCTGTGCAGCTTTTTGCAGATTACGCGCGCGGCTGTAATAGCCGAGACCGGACCAGAGGCGCAGCACTTCGTCTTGTGGCGCTGTCGCGAGCGAGCGAACGTCCGGGAATCGTTGCAGAAAGCGCTCGTAGTATGGAATCACGGCGGTAACGCGCGTTTGCTGCAACATGATTTCCGAAAGCCAAATGCGATACGCATCTTTCGTCCGCCGCCACGGCAGGTCGCGCTGAAATTGCCGGAACCAGCCAAGCAATTGTTTTCGAAATGTGGCGAGTTCGCGGCGGTTGAACATGGTGCTGCCACATTCTCGCACAGCTGGGTGGGCAGCTATTCCTGCCGTCTTAGTTTACTCGACGCAATCCTCGAGGAAGACGACGTAGGAAGAGCTCCACACGGAGGCGGGAACGGAACCGTGGGGTTGGGTGGTTACGATGATCTTGAAAAGATCGGGTGAGGCCGCCAGATCGGCCATGAACTTCTGATCGGGATCGGGGGGCAAAGGCTGCGCGGTCGCCAGGTGTTCGAGAATTGTAAAAATGAGTTCATCGGCCGGAGCGAGAGGAGTTTCCACACCGGCGCTGCGGTATTCCAACAGCGAGTTGTTTTCGTAAAAGTGCCAGGCCAGGCTGGCGCAGATTGTGACGGTGCGCTCGAAGCGCTCGCTTGTTGCAGTCACTCCCCCCTTCAACAGAGAGAACTCTTTCTCCGACAGGTGAGGATCGAGCACAAGCAGGATGCGGCAGTCATCCTCGCGTGTGAATTCGCGAACCATCAATGAACCGGAGCGCGCGGAAGCTTTCCAGTGAACGTGGCGCGCGCTATCCGTGGGGAGGTAATCGCGCAGCGCGTAGAGGTCTTGACCGCGGCCTTTGGTGACGCTCTCCAATGCCCCCTGCAAGCCGGTCATGATTTCCAGATATTCCGGGCTCGGTTCCACTGAGGGATAGACGAGTGCTTGCGTTTTCAAGTTCAGCTCGCGGGATTTCCTCAGGAAGCCAAACGGAAAGCTGGTGACGACTTGGAAAGCTTCCTGGCGATAGACGCCGCGGTGCGGAAAGATTACGGGTATGGTTTGCTGCACGGAGTCATGTTTCGGGAGATACGGAAAGTAGACCGGCGTATCAAGCAGGGCCGCGGGCTGAGCATTTTTCACTTTGGCGGCTTCGACGCGCAGCGAGAACGAGGGCAGAGTCAGCTTCTCGTTTTCGAGCTCGACCATGGCGCGCACCGGCTGGCCGGCGAAAATATGTTCCGGGAGCACGAGCCGCAATCCGATTCCCGAGAGCGTGGTGGCAGAGAGGATGCCAGACATTAAAAGCAGGGCGATCAGGCTTGCAAGAATCAGAAAGAGGAGATTGTTGCCGGTGTTGAGCGCGGCGAGTGCGACAAGAAGGAGCCCGCCGAGATAAATCCAGCCCTGAAAGGTGATCCGGAATTGCGTGCTGTAACCGATCCAGCGGAGCGGGGTGCGCTTCGCCAGGATGGGAACCAGCGTCACGCCTACCCAGCCGGCGATGACCAGCGAGGCGATTGCCGAAGTGGCGGCCAGCGCGAAATTGCCGAGTTCGACGGTGGCGGCGGAATACAGGGCCAGCAGGAGGGCGGCGGCGAGCGCGGTGATTGAGAGAAAGAAGGCGCGCACGGCGGAGTGGTCGGCCCTGGCCCAAAGTCGCGCGATGGTAGATTTAGTAGCGCTCATTTTCAGGGCAGCAGAAGACAGGAACAGATTCCTTGCGACAAGGTCGAAACCTTCGGTCGCTGCGCAAAGACATCCGGATCGCGGAAAGCGCGCCGCGCTCGGAATGACAACGCTTTTTGTGTTCGGTCACGCACTGATGAAATAGCGCCTTGTCATACCAGCTCGCTCACAAAGGAACAGGGACGGATTCCACGATATCGCGAAGAACGGAATCCGTGGTTTCCGACTTTTTCTGCAGCGAGGCATGCCGCGAGCTGGCGACGACGCGGTGCGAGAAGACAGAAACGGCCAGCCGTTTGAAATCGTCAGGGAGGCAATAGTCGCGGCCATCCAGGAAGGCTCGTGCTTGCGCGGCGCGCTGGAGCATGAGTGTGCCGCGGGGACTGACACCAAGGGCGAGCTGCTCGCTCTTGCGCGTGCGGTTGACGATTTCGAGAGCGTAGTCGTGCAAGCTGGAGTCAACCTTGACGTGCGCGACGGCCTCCTGCATGCCCATCACATCGCTGACGTCCGCTATAGGATCCAGCGAATCAAGAGAATTGTCGCCGGCGCGCTTGCGCAGAATTTCCTTTTCCGTTTCGTGGGAGGGATAACCCATCTTGATGCGCATCAGAAAGCGGTCGAGCTGCGATTCGGGGAGCGGATAGGTGCCGTGATGCTCGACGGGATTTTGCGTGGCGATGACGAGAAACGGCTGAGGAAGCGGAAGAGTCTTGCCATCGACGGTGACCTGAGCTTCGTTCATTGCTTCGAGAAGCGCGGATTGCGTGCGCGGCGTGGTGCGGTTGATTTCATCGGCGAGAACGACGTTGGCGAAAATCGGGCCGGAGCGGAATTCAAATTCACGCGATTCGGGATTGTAGACGCTGACGCCAAGCACGTCGCTGGGGAGCAGGTCGGAGGTGAACTGGATTCGCTGGAAAGTGCAATGAAAGGATTTTGCCAGTGCTTGCGCGAGAGTGGTCTTGCCGACGCCGGGAACGTCTTCAATGAGCAGGTGGCCGCGCGCGAGCAAGGTGATCAAAGCAAGCTGGATGGCTTCTTCCTTGCCATAAATGGCGCGCGCGATGGAGCGCTGGAGTTGAAAGACGACTTGAGAGGTGGCAGTCGACATCGGTTGAAAACCCGCGTCCTTCCTGTTACAAATAGATGGCGGTAGCGGCTGTCGCGGTTACTGGCAATGGGCGACTAGCTCAGTTGGTTAGAGCGCTCCCCTCACACGGGAGAGGTCAAAGGTTCAAGTCCTTTGTCGCCCACCATTCCTTCTCATTCTCCCACATCGGTCACTGATGAGCAGCCTGTGTGCGCGAGTTCTGTGCTGAACTTGCTATTTAGATGCGGGCGCATGCCGGCGATACATCCACTCAGCACGGCAGGTTGCGAACCAATCCGGTGGCCGGAATATGAGGTGTCTTGTATAGTGCTCGCATGGCGAGCTTGCTGCGCAGTCTTGAATTTCTCGGGTTGAGCCTGTGGTTGGGGAGCGATGCGTTTTTGAGCTTTGTGATGGCGCCCGGGGCGTTTCGGATCTTGGCGAGCCGGGACCAGGCCGGAGCGATGGTTGGGTATGGGCTCTGGTGGATGCACATGATTGGAGTGGTTTGCGGCATTGCGATTCTGCTGGCGCGTTTGTTGAGGACACGAACGTTCGCCAGTCTGGCGACGCCGGCGGCGCTGTGCGTCGCGTTGATGATTTTGCTTACAGTGGTGTCGCAGCACGCGGTTAGCCCGAAGATGGCGGCGCTGCGGGCGCAGATGGGGTCGATTCAAGCTTTCCAAGCGAGTGCGGCGGACAGTCCGCTGCTGGCGGAGTTTAGCAAGTTACACCGGATTTCGGTTTCGCTGGAAAGTGGAGTGCTGCTGGCCGGATTGGCGGCTCTGTATTTGATGGTGAAGGAGTCAGGTATTGGAAGCTAAAAGAATAAGCACCTAATGCTTGAGTGATACCCCCTACCCCCCACCAATTTGTATGAATATCAAAGGAAAGAACTTACAAAAATTGCACTTCGTAAGTGATTGATTCTAAAGGATGCGATTTTGGTTGTTTTGGACAAGCAAAGACCGAAATGGCCGCCTTAAGAAGAAAAGCGGGAGCAAGCTCCCGCACTCCAAACATAGTTATCTACAGCGTAAATTATAGTATTCATTGGAAAAAAGTCAAAGGAAACTTTGCATGTGTGTTTCTTCTACCCGTGTTCTTTGCCTGTGCTTCTTCCGCAGATGGGCCTGAAGTCCCAGCTTCGCTGGTACTGAGGGTCCATTCTCCTTCCCAAAACGGGAATGCTACGTTTGGCGGCACCAGCCTTCCAATTAGACCGGAGGGAACTTGCCCGGCGTATTTACCCAAATCGTGTTGAGCAGGCATACAAGACTGGGATTGCGAACCAAGTTTATCTTGTCGCTCGTGCTGGTCACGGCGGGGCTGACCTGCGGCACGCTGTTTGTGGTAATGCGCTCCGCCGAAGCACAGATGCAAAGAGAGATCGAAGAAGGCGCGCGCAACGCGATTCTAAGCTTCCGGGTAGTAGAGCAACAGCAGCAGATGGCCCTTGGCCGCAAAGCGGACCTCCTGGCAATCATGGCGTACATAAGAAACGGGGAAGCCAGCACCATCCGGGATGCCAGCGAAAGCCCATGGCAATCGGATGACTGCAACCTGTTTGTGCTTGCGGATCGCAAGGGCAAGGTAGTCGCCCTGCGCACCACGACTCCGACATTTCCCGTGGCAACTGCGGAGGAATTGCTCCGGCGCTCTCTAAAAGAGGGCGGGAAAACGGGATGGTGGCTGAATGGCAAGCGTCTTTATCAGGTGGTGTGGCAATCGTATTACGCAGACGCGCCACTAAATAGCACGCTTTTGGGCACGGTAGTCGTAGGCCGCGAAATTGACGCTGCCCGAGCCACTGACCTAGGCCGAATTTCAGCAAGCCAGGTGGTGTTCCGCCACGGCGGCGACGTGGTCGTGAGCACGCTTCCGGCCTTCAAGGAGCAAGAACTAGCGCGCCAAATCCAGGATAGGCCTGTGCCGGAACAGATGCAGATGGAGAATGAGCGGTTTTTCGCAAGCTCGGTGGAGCTAGGGCCAGGCATGCACTCCGATCTGAGCCTGACCGTCCTAAAGTCCTATACGCCGCTGAGGGCATCACTCTCGAGGCTGAAACATCTGCTCCTTGCGCTGGGCTTGATCGCAGTCATCGCAGGAGTTGCCCTGGTGTTTCTGATTTCGGACAGGTTTACGCGACCGTTGGGGAACCTGGTAGAAGGCGTTCGCGCAGTCGAGCGAGGGGATTTCGCTTATCCTCTGGGATCCAATGGCGGCGATGAATTGGCGCAAGTGACTCGAGCATTTGACCGCATGCGGAGCACTTTGCAGAAAAACGAAGCCCGCAGGCAACAATTGGAAGATCAGTTGCGCCAGTCGCAAAAGATGGACGCACTGGGACGCCTGGCGGGTGGCGTGGCTCATGACTTTAACAATCTCTTGACGGTAATCAAGGGACACGGTGACCTGCTGCTTGGCCGGCTGGAGCCTTCTGACTCGCTCCACCTGAGCGGTATGCAGATTGTGAAGGCTGCCGACCGCGCAGCCTCACTGACGCGGCAATTGCTGGCCTTCTGCCGGATGCAGCTTCTACAACCCAAAGTCGTAGACCTAAACGCGCTGGTCTCCGAGATGTGCAGCCTGCTGCGGCGTTTAGTGCGCGAAGACATCGCCTTCACGTTTCAGGCGGGTGAGTCACTGGGACGAGTGAAAGCGGATCCGGGTCAAATCGAACAAGTAATCGTCAACCTGACCGTGAATGCGTGTGACGCGATGCCAGAAGGTGGCAAGCTCACCATCGAAACCCACAACGTGAATGTGGACGAAAGGTGGGCCGCCGCTCGGCCCCCGATCCAACCCGGTGGGTACGTTCTGCTGGCAGTTACGGATACGGGCCAAGGAATGGATGCCAGCACAAGGGGCCGCATTTTCGAACCATTCTTCACCACAAAGGAGCAAGGGAAAGGAACCGGACTGGGCCTTGCTACAGTTTATGGCGTGGTAAAGCAGAGCGGCGGGTGCATTTGGGTGGTGTCGGAGCCAGGCAAGGGCGCCCGCTTTGAAGTGTATTTACCGCGTGTGGAAGAGAGAGCAGAATTTGCCCGGGGGCAGGAGACTCCTGCCGCGCAAGTTCGTCGAACCGCGACAGTACTTATCGCAGAGGATGAAGAAGGAGTCAGAGAATTGGCATCCGAATTTGTGAGTTCGGCCGGCTACACGGTGCTCACCGCCAAGGACGGCATGGAAGCACTGGCGATTGCGGAGCGGTCCGATAGGCTCATTGACCTGTTGGTGACAGATGTTGTGATGCCCAAGATGCGAGGGCCTGAACTCGCCAAGAGATTAAAAGAGCTGCAACCGAATTTGAGGATCGTTTACATGTCTGGCTACCTCGAGTACAACTCGGGCAATGACCAGTTTTTGGAAGAGGGCTTCTTTCTTCAAAAACCCTTCTCGCGCAATACGCTGGTAAGCAAAGTGGACGAAGCCCTGAGCCACGAGTTAGAAGTGCTACCACTCCGATAATCTACTCACATTAACCTGCCGCTCTCCAGAGTGACCAGATAGGGCATGAATTCCGCAGTGGATGGCAAATAGAAATCCGCAGCACAAAAGTTTGCCCTACGAGGTGTTTCCGCGGCGGGTTTTGGCGCGCGTTGCGGTCTGCTTTGGGCGTTTGCGGACTTTGGCGGGGAGGATTTTGCGCATGGCGGCGTTGCCGGCACGCTGGCAGGCGCGCCACATGTACCAACTGGCGACGGTGCGGTAGGGGCGCCAGCGTTCACCGAAGGCGAGGAGTTGCTTGGGGGTGGGCATGTGCTTCTTGCCGTAAGTGATGGCCCACCCTTTTTTGACGCCGAGGTCGTGGATAGGGAGGACGTCGGGGCGACCGAGGCGGAAAATCAAGAACATTTCGACGGTCCAGGCGCCGATGCCACGGACGGAGACGAGGCGTTTGACGAGTTCTTCGTCGGAGAGTTTTTCGGCTTGCTCGAGAGTGGGGACGACGCCGTCGATGGTTTTTTGCGCGAGGTCTTTCATGGCAAGGACTTTTGCGCCGGAAAGGCCGGCTTTGCGGAGAGCCGGCTTGCGAAGCTTGAGCATTTCCTCCGGTGTGGGGATGCGGCCGTTGGAGCCGAGAGCTTTGACGCGGGCAAAGATGGTGGCGGCGGCTTTGCCGGAGATGGATTGGTAGGCGATGGCTTCGAGAAGGATTTCGTAAGGGCTACCCGAGCCATCGGCCTCGATACGAAATTCTTCGGTTTCTTTGATCAGCGGGGCGAGCTGCGGATCCTTTGCCGCGAGAGTGTCCATGGCGAGACGCAGGTCGAACGGCGGAAGATGATATTCCTTGGTCACGATATTGCTCCCGATAAGGACTCAACAGATTATCAGGATTGTTAGACGCGGTGACGTACAGAATTGTTTTTACGCGGGGGGCGCCGTGACGGGTTCGTTCGTGCCGCTATGCTACCATGCTGAGTTTATGCAGACGGGAATTATTGGACTACCGCAAGTGGGGAAGACGACGCTGTTCCGGATCCTGACGAAGGCACACGTCGAGGGGAGAGGCGGGGCGTCGGCTACGCACGTGGGTGTGGCGAAGGTGCCGGAGCCGAGGCTGGTGGAACTGGCGAAGCTATATAACCCGAAGAAAATTACGTACGCGACCGTGAATTACATGGATTTGGGGGGGATGCAGAAGGAACGCATGCGGGATGCGCTAGCGCAGTTGCGCGAAGTGGACGTGATCGCGCACGTGATTCGCGTGTTTGATGATCCCTCGGTGCCGCATTCGGAGGGGAGCATTGATCCGTTGCGCGACGCGACGAATCTGGACCTGGAACTGATGCTTTCGGACCACGACCAGATTACGCGGCGGCTGGAGCGTGTGGATAAGGATTTGAAGAAGAAGCGCGATCCGATTTTGGAGATCGAAAAGACGGCGCTGGAGAAATGCAAGACGCACGTCGAGGCGGAGAAAGCGCTGCGCGAGTTGGAGTTGACGCCGGAAGAGAGGAAGTCGATTGGGGGATTTTTGTTTTTGTCGGCGCGGCCCGTGTTGTATGTGCTGAACGTGGGGGACGACGAGGCGGACAAACTGGATACGGCGGTGGAGCGGCATAAATTGAGCGCCTTGCAAGGGCGGCCGAATGCGGCGGTGGTGGCGATTTGCGGGCGGCTGGAAGCGGAGCTTTCGGAGATGGATGAGAAGGAGGCCGCGGAGCTGCTGGCGTCGTATGGATTGAAGGAGCCGGGGCTGAACCGCTTGATTCGCGCGACGTATGATTTGCTGGGGTTGAT